>Ga0207667_10011311_pt1 | contig 10377 bp, 6 predicted proteins | sample KBSCornC52_FD_184301 | JGI IMG/M metagenome (GOLD analysis project Ga0207667, IMG submission 184301) | Corn rhizosphere microbial communities from Kellogg Biological Station, Michigan, USA - KBS Corn C5-2 (SPAdes) (version 2) | ecosystem: Host-associated > Plants > Roots > Rhizosphere > Soil ...
GGTCGGCACCGCGTCAACCTGATCGATCAACGCGACACCACCCGCAGTTTGTTGATTTGACCCGGGGCGAAACCCCGTTCTTATTTTCGCCCCAACGCTAACGTCAAACCCACCATGATGCGATTTCCCCCTCGTCTGATCGTCCTCGGCGCAGCGCTGGCGCTGCTGACCGGCCTTGCATCGGTTGTGCCGCTTGGCGCGCAGACTCCTGGCCCAGCGGCGGGAGTAGACAGCGGGATGCGGATTTCCTGGCAGGTGCGAAATCGCTTTCGGCTGTTTCGCGAGGAGCGGGATTTCCTGCTCCATGCCGAAAGCCTGCGCGCCGGCAATGTTCTGGCCTCCGAACAGGCTCTCGAGGTGCAGAGCGATGGCCGCGGCTGGGCGCGCAACATGGTCAATCGCCTGTGCATCGATCTGGGCGGCCGCGTCAACCAGCCCTGCACCCGTGACAACGTCAAGGAAAACTACCTGACCCCGGTCGATCATCCGATCACCGTCCGCCTCACTGGCCAGATTCCAGTTGGCGCCACCTGCGCCTGGACCTTCGACGATGGCGACAGCCCGCAGCTATCGACACTGGACTGCGCCGAACCGATCAATCTCAGGGTCCGATATGGCCGCAACACCCAGGCAACGGTGGATGTATCGAGCGGTTCGGATACGCCGCAGCGGGTCGCAACTTCGATCCGCGTCCGCGACATCTTCATCGCCGGGCTCGGCGACAGCGTCGCCTCCGGCGAAGGTAATCCGGATCGGCCGATCGCGCTGTCAGATGAAGGCTTTTGTTTCCGTTCCTATCTCGGCGGCGCGCAATATTTCCGCCCAAGCCGCGCCGGCTTCAAGGGCGGTCGCGCTTGCGAGGCGCCGGACACGCTGCAATCCTGGCAGCAACACAGCGCGCTCTGGCTCAACTCGGCCTGCCATCGTTCGCTCTACAGCTACCAGACGCGAACCGCGCTGGGGCTGGCGGTCAAATACCCGCATATCGCCGTCACTTATCTTCCGCTCGCCTGTACCGGCGCCACGATCCCAGACGGGCTGCTCGGCTCGCAGCGCGCCCGGGAATGCCCGCCGGCCGGCGCCGCGGCGGCCTGCCAGACCAGCGTCAATGCGCAGGTTGCCGAGTTGCGCGAGGCTCTCGCGGCGGCGCGACGTCGTCAGCCCGACCGCAACCTTGACCTGATCCTGCTGTCGGTTGGCGCCAACGACATCCATTTCTCAGGGCTGGTTGCCGATGTCATGGTCGACACGCCGACCGAACGAACGCTGTTCCGCGGCACCGGCGTGATGAGTTCGGTGGCTGATGCCCGCGCCGCACTCCGGACCGATTTACCACAGCGCTTCGGCAAGATGCGTGAGGCGCTGCGCGGTTTGGTCGGCGATCTCTCGCGTGTGGTCTATGTGTCCTATGCCGACCCGGCGCAGACCGATGGCGCGCCGTGTCCCGGCGGCCGTGGCGGCTTCGATATCCATCCTTCCTTCAATGCCGACCCGCAGCGACTGGCGCAGGTCGAAGGCTATGTGCAGAACGAATTCCTGCCGCAGCTGAAAGCGCTCGCTCTCTGCCAGTCCGGCATCCTTTGCCGAGATCCGGCCGCCGACAGTTTCACCTTTGTCGATGCGCATCAGGCGGCGTTCGCCGCGCACGGATTTTGCGCCCGCGCGGCAAACGATCCGCCGTTCGACCGCGAATGTTTTTCAGCGAGCGGCGACAGCTTCGATCCAAACATTGTCAGTGCCGCCGCGCAACCGCTGCTGTGTGGTCGCAGCAGCAGCGAGTATCGCGCCTATCTGCCGCGTGCGCGCTGGATCCGCGACGCCAATGACAGCTACTTCGCCGCGATGACTTTTCCGCAGGGCCTGCCGGGATCAAGCCAACCGGCTGACATCCACGATGCGACCTGGGGCGTGTTGTCGGCGGTCTATGGCGGCGCCATCCATCCTTCCGCCGAAGGACATGCCGCGATGGCCGACGCCGCGCTGCCTGCGGCAGCTTCAGTGCTGCGGCTCGATGCCGCCGAACCGGAAATCTTATCCGATCCGACGTCACCGATTACTGTCGGACCGGGCTCGCAATAACCAGATCGCTTTTGTTGGCGCCGATGCACGCGAACCAATCGAGTCATCAAACCTGGCTGAGCCTGCTGAAATCAACGCACGTCATTCCGGACGGAGCGAGGCGCCGATCCGGAATCCAAAAAAAGGCGAGAAGTCGCGCGAGATTCCGGGTTCGTGCGGAGCCTGTCATCGGGCCGCGCCTTGCGCGGACCCGGTGGCACGCCCCGGAACGACACCAAGTGATTTTCAGGACCTGTTAGCGCGAAGGCGCCGGCGCTGGCGCCGTGGTCAGCGGGCCGGCCTTCTTGCCGTTCGCAAGCGGCGTTCCCGGCAGCGGTTTGACGACACCCACCGGCCGGCCCGGCACCTGCTGGCCCGCGACTGCCTGGGCCGGAAGATATTTGGCAATCACCGCTGGATCGACAGACGCCATCGCCGAATCCGGCAGGCGGTACCAGGTCTCGTCCTTGCCAAACAGCGCGATGCCGAGATAGCCGCGCATCACCAGCGTCTGGCCATCCGGGCTCAATGTCATCTTCGCCTTGTAGATCTTGCCATCGCGCGGATCGAGCACGTTGCCATTCTCGTATTTCAGACCTTCACGCTTCATGTCGCGGATGAAGGAAAGTCCGAGGATCGGCGCATCGGCGCGATCATCCGGGCAGTCCTTGCAGGTCTGGTTCGGATCATCTTCGGGACGCGGAAAAGTTTTGGCGATCACGCCTTCGAACACGCCACTGTGGTCGACCATCAGGAACCAGCCCACCGGCTTGCCGTCCTCGACCTTCTGCCAAAGGCCAGCGGCGGAAGGTTCAGCGGCGCCGGCCGCAAGCGATCCTGCCAAGGAAAGCGTGCTCAAGGTGATCGTTGCGATCAGGGCCAAGGCCCAACGCCGGAATGATAACGCCATCATTCAACACCTGAGAAATTTGCATCGACCGAAGTATAGCTTCTTTCGAGGCCCATAGGGGGATCAATTATTGGGCCGATCAATCATGGGCAGATCAATCATGGGGCAGATCAATTATTGAAAGAAGCTTTCGTGAATGCGAAAGCATGAAAATCATCGGGCCTTTTAGGCGTTATCATGACGGCTGTCAGTTGACGCCGAGTTTCTTCTGCAGGTTCGAGGAAGACGTGGTGTATTGGAACACCAGGCGCTTGTCAGGATAGACATAGCGATGCGCTTTCTGCGCCATCAACGAACCCTCGTGGAAGCCGCAGAGGATCAGCTTCAGCTTGCCGGGATAGGTATTGATGTCACCGATCGCGAAAATGCCGGGAATGCTGGTCTCGAAGGCCGACGTCTCCACCTCCACCAGATCGTCCTCGAGCGCGACGCCCCAACTGGCAACCGGACCAAGCTTCATGGTGAGGCCGAAGAACGGCAGCATGGTATCGCAGGTAACCTGCGCTATCGAATTGTCGTTACCCTTGACGGTGGCCGCCGCAAGCTTGCCGTCGGCGCCCTCCAGACCGGTGACCTGACCAATCCTGAGATCGACCTTCCCGGCCGCCACCAGCGCACGCATCTGGTCGACGCTGTGCGGGGCCGCGCGGAAATCGTCGCGCCGGTGCAACAACGTTACCCGTTTGGCAATCGGCTGCAGGTTCAGCGTCCAGTCGAGCGCGGAATCGCCGCCGCCGACGATCAGAAGATTCTTGTCGCGGAACTGCTCCATCTTGCGCACGGAATAAAATACCGAGGTGCCCTCATAGGCTTCGATGCCCGGCACCGGCGGGCGCTTTGGCTGGAACGATCCACCGCCGGCGGAAATCACCACCACCTTGCACTCGAAAACCGTGCCGGCATCGGTGGTGACGCGGAATTCGGGATCGCCGATCTTTTCGATCTTCTCCACCATCTCGTTGAGATGGAAAGTCGGATTGAAGGGCTTGATCTGCTCCATCAGCGCATCGGTCAGGCCCTGACCGGTCACTATGGGAATACCGGGAATGTCGTAGATCGGCTTCTCGGGATAGAGCTCCGCGCATTGACCGCCGACCTTGTCCAGGATGTCGATCAGATGCACCTTCATATCCAGAAGGCCCAGTTCAAACACGGCGAATAGTCCGCACGGGCCAGCGCCAATTATCAGCACATCGGTTTTGATCGCGTCGCTCATCAATCGCTTCTTTTCGGTTGAACCCAGTTTCCTTGGCGGGCTTTGTCTAGCCAAGGACGCCGTCGGAGGAAAGCCATAAATGGCCCCTCGGATGGCGCGAACTCCCTTGCGAGGGCCTCCACAATTCAGGTGTAAGGTCCTAAAAAATCCGGAGAACGCTCTTGAACGGCCCCGTCAGTTCCGAAACCACCCGGCCCGCCCCTCCCAGGCTGGAAGACTATCCGTTCCGGCTCTCCGACAATGTCCGCTTCGCTGATCTCGATGCCAACCAGCATGTCAATAACGCGTCGTTTGCCACCTACTTTGAAACCGGCCGGGTCGCGCTGACCAAAGACCCGAGATACGGACTGGTGTCTCCTGATCTCAGTTGGGTGATGGTACGGCTCGACATCCATTTCAGGGCCGAGCTGCATTGGCCCGGCACGGTCGAATTGGGGCTTGGCGTAACCAGGTTCGGGCGAACGTCCGTGGCCTATGAGCAGGTGGTTTTCTCAGAAGGAAAATGCGTGGCGTCTGCCCAGTCGGTTACGGTGCTGGTCAACGACCGCACACGCCAACCGACGCCCCTGACGGAGAACATCGTCCGCCACCTGCTGCCCTGGCGCCACGGAGGCTATATCGAACCCTAGATCCGTCGCCGGGCTGGCTTACGCCTGACGCTCCGGGGTCGAGACCACCAGACCGTCGAGTTCCGCGGTCATCTTGATCTGGCACGACAGACGCGAATTGGGGCGAACGTCAAAGCCGAAATCCAACATGTCCTCTTCCATCGGCGAGGGCGGGCCCACCTTCTCCTGCCAGTCTTCCCCGACATAGACATGGCAGGTCGCGCAGGCGCAGGCCCCACCACACTCCGCCTCGATCTCCGGAATCGCGTTGCGAATGGCGGCTTCCATTACCGTGGCGCCGTTATCAATTTCAACCGTTCGGGTCTGGCCGGCCGAGCTGATGAAGTGAACCTTGGACATGACTACCCGTGTCTTGATGGGGAATAGGGGGTGATGCCAGTCCTATAACGGCTCGACCCTGCCAGCGCTAGTGCTGCAAAACCGATGACAGACCGGAAAGAGGCTTATATCGCCCGCGAACTCGATCTGCGAGGCATTTGAAGGTAAATCAGGCGCGACGCAGGATCGCGTCAATCGCAGCGCGTGCCCGCGCAACCGCCTCCTGAAGATCGGCGAGCTGATCGGCGACGCCACCCTCGCTCTTCAGCACAGCCTCCAGGCGCTCGGCGGCGTTGCCGACTTCGCAGGCCCCAACCGCCCGCGCCGCCCCTTTCAGGGTATGAACCATCGCGCCGCTGTCAGGGGGCAACACCGTAAGCGCCTCGATCAGGCGCGCGGCCTGGGCGGCAAACATCGCGAGCACTTCGCGCTCCAGAGCGGCATCGCCAAGCGTCATCCGTTGCAGATGGACGAGGTCGATCGGACCGTCGTCGGGAACCAGCGGGGGCGACGCCATCCAGTCAATCCGTTCGAAGCGATGAAGCGCCATGACAATGATCCCGATCGTGAGCGAAAGGCACGATCTCGGAGGAGACAATCATGAAATTAGTTAATGGAACGTTGGACCCTTGGGCCGCGCAACAGGCGTTATTTTGACGAGAAATTGCCACAATTCGGCTCGCCGCAACGGCAATAGGTGCACCTCGCCCGCCTACGGCCCACGCCGTTAACGATGATTAAGATTGTCTTAATCAGAGCCATTTCATTCGCATCGCCAAGCCAATAGGATGTTTGCGGAATCTAGCGGACAAGCCAGCCGCAGGCTGTGCTCACCAACCTCTCTCGGTTGCGAGCATTCGCCTGCTCCGGCGCTACGGGGGAACTAACCCTGGCAGCCGGCCGCGTCAGTACAAGTAAAATGAGGGCTCGGACTCAACATGGCGAACACTCCCAAGAAGGTCAAAGATCCCACTGAAGTCGCTCTTTCTGCCATCCAGGAGGCGCTGAACATCGGTGACGTATCGGCGTCCGAGGAAGTCCGGGGGACGGCCACTGGTGAGATCAACGCGCCATCCGCGGTTTTCGACGAACAGCCGTTCGATGCCCGGCCCGCCGAGGAGCGCAGTTTCGAACCGATCCAGGGCCGCCGACCGGCCAACGATGATCGCGCGACCATCGGGCAGATGCTGCAGGCCATCCAGAAAGGCCGCCCCGCCCGCAACGTCTATACCATCGCCACGATCTTCGCCGGCGTCTGGCTGCTTGGCGCGGCATTGCTCACCGTCAGCTTCCTGTCCTCGCTGCAGGCCGCCATCGGCCAGGGCGGCGGCGCGCTGGTGCTGGCCGGCCTCGCCGCCTTATTCTTCGCTCCGGTGCTGCTGTTCTATTTCATGGCAAGCCTGGCCTGGCGCGGCCAGGAATTGCGCATGATCGCCGAATCCATGGCGCAAGTCGCGATCCGCTTTTCCGAGCCGGAAGGCGCTGCCAGCGATTCCATCGTTACCGTCGGTCAGGCGATCCGTCGCGAGGTTGCCGCGATGGGCGATGGCGTCGAGCGTGCGATTGCGCGCGCTGGCGAACTCGAAACCCTGGTTGCCAACGAAGTCTCGGCGCTGGAACGCGCCTATGCCGACAACGAGGTGCGGATCCGCGCACTGCTGCAGGACATCGCCCACCAGCGCGACAACCTGGTCGGCCAGGCCGAACAGGTGCGCAGCGCAATCTCCGGCGTGCAGATCGACCTCCGCCACGACATCGCGCTGATCTCCGACGCCATCGCCTCCCGCGTCGACGAGGTCGCCAAGAGCATCACCGGCGCGCTGGAAGAACGCGGCGCCCACATCACGAGCGCGCTCAGCCATGCCGGCGACAACATGATCCTGGCGCTCGGTGAGCGCGGCGGCGACCTGCTCGACCGCCTCGAAGAGGCCAGCGCCGAAACCACGCGCGCCGTGCTGGATGCCAGCGAGCGCCTCACCACCAGCCTCAATTTCAAAACCGGACATGTCCATGACGAGTTCGTCGATCTCGCCGATCGCGTGCACGACATGCTGAACGAGCGGATCGATCGCATCACCGCCGAGTTCGAGCAGCGTTCGGTGTCCATCATCGATGGCATTTCCGAACGCACCGAACAGGTCCATGACTCGCTGAAGAATTCCAGCGACTCGCTCCTGCTCGAACTCGAACTGCGCAGCGGCGATCTCGCCGGCAAGATCGACGATGCCGGCAATCGCCTGGCCACGCAGATCCTGACCAGCGGCGACAAGGCCAGCGAAGCACTCGACGTCACGGTGAATACGCTGGTCGCCAAGGTGGTGAGCCAGACCGAAACCGCGCATGACACGCTCAGCCTGCAGATGAGCGGGTTCGACGAACTGGTGAAAAACCAGGGCTCGGAACTTGCCGAAAAATTCGCCCGCGACAGCGGCACGCTCGGCGCGCTGATCACACGTCATATTTCCGAATTCGATCGCACGGTGAAGGAATTCGGCGGCTCCATCGTCGACCGGCTGGGCCAGCGCACCGAAACTATCGCGGACACCCTGAAGAACTATGTCGACACCTTCGACACGCGCGTGACTTCCAATGGCGGCGAAATCACCGCTTCGCTCGACCAGCGCCTTGGCCAGTTCGAGACCACGCTGCAGGGCCGCGTTGCCCATCTCGACCAGTCGCTCGACAGCCGCCTCAAGTCGTTCGACCAGTCGGTGGAAACCAGGCTCAAATCGCTGGAGGAGAATTTCGACAGCCGCGCCAAATCGGTGACCGACACCATCGAAAACCGTCTCGGCGCCCTCACTTCATCGCTGACCGACGGCACGACGCAGGCGATCCAGTCGATCGATGGACGCCTGGGGCTCTTGACCTCCACCCTCACCGACGGCACCGCACAGGCGATCGCCGCGGTCGACCGGCGTATCAGCGGCGTCACAGAGATCATCGACGGGCGCAGTGCGCATCTCGCCGACACCGTGTCCGCCCGCTTCCAGGACGTCCATCAGGGTCTGGAGAGCCGCGTCGGCGCCGTGTTTGGCGAAATCGATACCCGCGTGAGCCAGTTCGAGGACCTCCTGGGTTCGCGCATCGAGGCGGTCGCCGGCCGCATCGAGAGCAGCGGTCGCCACGCCAGCGATGGCCTGATGGCCCGCGCCGAAGAATTGTCGACCGGCATCCGCTCGCAGGTCGAAGACGCCGAGCGGTCGCTGACCACGCTCGTGATCAATACCAGCGAAACCATTCAGAGTGGTACGCGCGCCGCCCAGCAGTCGCTGCTGTCGACGTCCTCCGATGTCGGTGCGCAGCTCAAGCTCACCGCCGCGGAAGTCGAACGCGCGCTGACCGCCGTGGGTTCCGGCGCGGCGAACTCCGTCGTCACCTCCGCGCGCGAAGCGCAGAGCAACCTCACCCAGGCTTCTTCGGAAGCCGCAAGCCAGATCAAGTCGCTTTCGTCCGATATCGAGCGCACGCTTGCCACAGCCAGTTCATCCGCCGCCAATGCGGTGGTCGCCGGCGCACGCGAAGCCCAGAACACGCTGATCGCGGCCTCTGCCGACGCCACCAGCCAGGTCAAGTCGCTGGCAGGTGACGTTGAGCGCACCCTCTCGGCGGCTGGCACCGCCACGATTACTTCGGTGCTCAATGGGGCGCGTGAGGTTCAGAATACGCTGCTTTCAGCCTCGGCAGATGCCTCCAATCACGTCAAATCGCTTACCGCCGATGTCGAGCGCTCGCTGTCGCTGGCCGGCACCAACACCGCCGAGGCCATTGTTGGCAGCGCGCGTGAGGCCCAGAGCACGCTGGTTTCGGCTTCCGCCGAAGCCGTCAACCACGTCAAATCGCTCACCGCTGACGTCGAGCGTTCGCTGTCGCTGGCCGGCACCAACACCGCCGAGGCCGTTATTGGCAGCGCGCGTGAAGCCCAAAGCACGCTGGTTTCGGCTTCCGCCGAAGCCGCCAACCATGTCAAATCGCTGGCAATCGATGTGGAACGCTCGTTGTCGATCGTCGGCACCAACACCGCCGAGCAGATCACGTCCGGCGTCCGCGAGGCCCAGAGCACCCTGCTTTCGGCCTCTGCCGAAGCCACCAACCACGTCAAGTCGCTGGCGCTCGATGTCGAGCGCACCCTCACGGCGGTAGGCGCGGGCACGGCCTCTTCCATCCTCGGCAGCGCCCGCGAGGTACAGACCTCGCTGGAATCCTCGTCGGTGGAGGCCGCCAACCGGATCAAGGCGATCGCTGGCGATATCGAGCGCTCCCTTACGACGGTTACGGCGAACGCGACCGACCAGATCGCTACCACGGCGCTCACCGCCCAGAACGTGCTGGTGTCGGCTTCCACCGAGGCGAGCGCCAAGGTCAAATCGACTTCCTCGGAAATCGAGCGGTCAGTGCTGGCGGTCAGCACCTCCTTCGGCTCGACCATGACCGGCAAGACCGACGAGATCGTTTCCTATGTCCAGCAGCAGACCGACCGGCTGGCGCAGATAATCGACGCCCGCCGCGGTACCCTGGTCGAAGCCATGACTGCCAGGACCACCCAGCTCACCACCGATATCGACCGGGTGACCACCGATGCGCTGCGTTCGATCGAGACGCGCGGCCAGAACTTCTCGCAATCGGTGCTGACCAACGGCAACGACGTGGCGCGCACCATCACCGCCGCCGGAGAAGTTGCGACCGGCGCGGTCAACAAATCGCTCAAGGAACTGGAGCAGGCTTCGCGCACGGCGATCGAGCAATCGCGCCAGGTATCGGTCGCCGCTGTCACCGAAATGCAGGAGACCAGCAAGATCCTGCGCACCGATACGGTGGCGCTGTTCGAGCGGCTGCGTGAGGGCAACATCCTGCTGCAGGAAGTGCTCACCGGCGCCCATGACAACCTCAACTCGCTCGAGCGGGCCCTGGTGACGCGTGTCGCCGACTTCGTCTCGGCGATGAACGATGTCACCGCGCGCAACGGCGTGGCGACCCAGGCTCTTGAAGATCAATTGACGGTGTTCAACTCCAAGACGGCGAAGGCGCTGGAAAACCTGGGAACGTTGTCCAGTGAGTTCGAAAATCACGGCCAGGCCCTGGTCGAGGCGGCCACCTCGATCGAGCAGAGCAACATCACTACCACCACCTCGATCGCGGAACGCAAATCGATGCTGGAATCGTTGATCACCACCATCGACCTGCGGACCACCGATCTCGACCAGCGCCTGTCGCGCTTCACCGGCCTGTTGGATGAATCGCTGGCG
>Ga0207667_10011312_pt1 | contig 10376 bp, 13 predicted proteins | sample KBSCornC52_FD_184301 | JGI IMG/M metagenome (GOLD analysis project Ga0207667, IMG submission 184301) | Corn rhizosphere microbial communities from Kellogg Biological Station, Michigan, USA - KBS Corn C5-2 (SPAdes) (version 2) | ecosystem: Host-associated > Plants > Roots > Rhizosphere > Soil ...
GGTGACGGCGGCGGCTACGGTGGCGGCGGCGGTGGCCGCGGCTGCGGCGGCGGTGGCGGCGGCTACGGTGGCGGCGGCGGTGGTGGCCGCGGCTTCGGCGGCGGCGGCGGTGGTGGCGGCTTCGGCGGCCCGCGCGGTGGCGGCGGTGGCGACCGCATGCCGGCCCAGGTCGTTGGCCAGGGCAAGGGCGTCGTCAAGTTCTTCAACTCGCAGAAGGGCTTCGGCTTCATCCAGCGCGAAGACGGCGGCGAGGACGTGTTCGTCCACATCAGCTCAGTCGAGCGTGCGGGCCTCGAAGGCCTGGCCGAGGGCCAGGGCCTGGAGTTCACCCTGGTGGACCGCGGCGGCAAGATCTCGGCGAGCGACCTCGTGGTCGTCGGCGACGTGATCCCGGTCGAGAAGCGCGAGGCTGCGCCGCAGCGCCAGCTGACCGGCGAAAAGGCTTCGGGCACGGTCAAGTTCTTCAACTCAATGAAGGGCTTCGGCTTCATCACCCGCGACGACGGCCAGCCGGATGCCTTCGTGCACATCTCGGCGGTCGAACGGTCGGGCCTGCGGGGCCTGAACGAGGGCGACCGGCTGGAGTTTGACATCGAGGTCGATCGACGAGGCAAGTACTCGGCGGTCAACCTCACGCCGCTTCAGGGTTGATCCAGCCCGCTGGCCCTTCGGACATTTGACCGAAGGCAGGCGACGACATAGCGCGCAGGTGGCGGCCCCCCGGGGTCGCCACTTGTCGTTTGCGGTCCGCCGCTCCCCGCAGGACATCACGCCGGGGGGTAGCTGTTCCCGAGTGTTTCAAGGATTAATGCGATGACCATCACCCCGCTCATGCCCGTCTACCCCCGGTGCGGCTTCCGCCCGGTGCGCGGCGATCATTGCCACCTGATCGGTGAGGACGGGCGCCGCTACCTCGATTTTGCGGCGGGCATCGCGGTCAATATCCTGGGTCATTCGCACGCCGGGCTGATCGGGGCGATCCAGCGCCAGGCTGAGACGCTGATGCACGTCTCCAACCTCTACGGTAGCCCCCAGGGCGAGCGGCTGGCCCAGCGGCTGGTCGACCTGACCTTCGCCGACACGGTGTTCTTCACCAATTCGGGCGCCGAGGCGGTGGAATGCGCGATCAAGACCGCGCGGGCCTATCACAGCCAGGGCGGCAACGAGCACAAGTACGAGCTGATCACCTTCAACAACGCCTTCCACGGGCGGACCCTAGGGACGATCAGCGCCTCGAACCAGGAGAAGATGCACCACGGCTTCCTGCCGCTGTTGCCCGGGTTCAAGTACGTGCCGTTCGACGACCTCGCCGCGGCCAAGGCGGCGATGGGGCCGAACACGGCCGGGTTCCTGGTCGAGCCGATCCAGGGCGAGGGCGGGATTCGCCCGGCGAGCCAGGAGTTCATGAGCGGGCTGCGCGCGCTGTGCGACGAGCACGACCTGCTGCTGGTGCTCGACGAGGTCCAGACCGGGGTCTGCCGGACGGGCAGCTTCTATGCGCATGAGCAGTATGGCGTGACGCCGGACATCCTCGCCACGGCCAAGGGGCTGGGCGGCGGCTTCCCGCTCGGCGCGTGCCTCGCGACCGAGAAGGCGGCGCGCGGAATGGTGCCGGGCACCCATGGGTCGACCTACGGCGGCAACCCGCTCGCCATGGCGGCCGGCGAGGCCGTGCTCGATGCCGTGGCCAACGACGAGTTCCTCGCCCACGTCAACGCGATGGGCGAGCGGCTGCGGGCGCGGCTGGAGCAGTTCATCGGCAATTACCCGGACCTGTTCGAGCTGGTACGCGGGCGCGGGCTGATGCTGGGCATCAAGCTCAAGGTCGAGCCGCGCGGCTTCGTCGCCCACCTGCGCGACAATCACCAGCTGCTGACGGTCTCCTCGGGCGACAACACGCTGCGCGTGGTGCCGCCGCTGGTGATCGACGAGAGCCATATCGACGAGTTCATGGAGAAGCTTTCCGCCGCGGCGGCGAGCTTTGCCGTGGAGGCGGCGGCGTGAGCCTGCGGCACTTCCTCGAGCTCTCGGACGCGGGCGGCGATGCCGTCGCCGCGATGCTGAACGACGCGCTCGACCGCAAGGCGGCGCGGCGGACCTGGCCCAAGGGCCAGCCGGACGCCGATGCGCCGCTCGCCGGGCGGGTGCTGGCGATGATCTTCGAGAAGAACTCGACCCGTACGCGCGTTTCGTTCGACATGGCGATGCGCCAGCTCGGCGGCAGCGCGATCGTGATGGAAGCGGGGGGAATGCAGCTCGGCCGGGGCGAGACCATCGCCGACACGGCGCGCGTGCTCAGCCGGATGGTCGAAGCGATCATGATCCGCACCGACGATCACGCCAAGATCGAGGAACTGGCGGCACACGCCACGGTTCCGGTGATCAATGGCCTCACCGACCGCTCGCATCCCTGCCAGATCATGGCCGACCTGCTCACCGTCATCGAGCAGGGCAAGGCACTGCCGGGCCTGCAGGTCGCTTGGCTCGGCGACGGCAACAACGTGCTCAACTCGATCGTCGAGGCGGCGGGACTGATGAAGTTCGACGTCCGCATCGGCGTGCCCGAGGGCTACGAGAGCGATCCGGAATATGTGCGCGTCGCGCGCGAGCGGGGGGCAGGGATTTCCGTTCACCGCGATGCGCGCGAGGCGGTCAGCGGCGCGGATGTGGTCGTGACTGACACTTGGATCTCGATGGGCCAGTCCCATGCCGAGGCGAAGCTTGCCGCGATGGCGCCGTTCCAGGTCGACGAGGCGCTGATGGGCGCGGCCAAGGCGGACGCGATCTTCCTCCACTGCCTGCCTGCGCATCGCAACGAGGAGGTTACCGACGCGGTGATCGACAGCGCGCAGTCGGTCGTCTGGGACGAGGCGGAAAACCGCATCCATGCCCAGAAGAGCGTGCTGCGCTGGGTGTTCGGGCAGCTGTGAGCGCCAGACCATGAGTGCGGAAGAGGAGGAGCAGGGCACCCGGTTCGACCAGGTGCTGGGCTTCACCGTGGCCAGCCGCGGCGTGCGCGGGCGCATGGTCCGCCTCGGCCCCGTGATGGACACGATCCTGGCGGCCCATGACTATCCCCCCGCGCTGCGCCACCTGCTGGCCGAGGCGCTGGTGCTCACGGCGGTGATGGGAGCCCTGCTCAAGTCGCAGGACAGCCAGCTCACGCTGCAGGCGCAGACCGCCGGCGGAGCGGTCGACCTGCTGGTCTGCGATTATCGCGGTGGGGAGTTGCGCGGCTATGCCCGCCATGACGCGGCGGCCCTGGCACGGCTCGGGACCAATCCCGGGCTATCGGCGCTATTCGGCGAAGGCTATCTCGCGATCACCTTCGATCTCGGCGATACCGGCCAGCGCTACCAGGGCATCGTGCCGCTCGAGGGCGATTCGCTGGCGGCGGCCTGTGAAAGCTACTTCCGCCAGTCCGAACAGATCCCGACGCTGATCCGGGTGGCGGTCCGTTCCGGACCGGGCGGGTGCATGGCGGCGGGAATGCTGGTGCAGCACCTGCCCGAAGGCGAAGAGGGCCGTGAGCGCCTGCACGTGCGCATGGACGATCCCGACTGGGAGCACATCGCCGCTCTGGGCGGAAGCATCCGCCATGACGAACTGCTCGACACGGCGCTAACCCTGGAGGACATCGTTTGGCGCCTGTTCCACGAGGAGCAGGAGATCCGGGTCGATGCCGGGCCTCATCTGGAGCGCGGCTGTCGCTGCTCGGCAGAATACTACCGCTCCGTACTCGCCCGCTTCCCGGACGAAGAGCGCAGCGAGATGCGCGATGCCGCCGGCGATATTTCGGTGGACTGCGCCTTTTGTTCGCGGGTGTTCAAGATCGCCCTGTAACGGGTCACAAATGATCAACCTGTGACCTGTACCTTGCTCGCGTCCGAACTATAATGGACGCGGGGACTCGGCTTGGCGTGGGGGCGCAAGACGTGGGCAGATACGGAAGGACAGTGTTCCTGGCGGCCGTCGCCGTGGCCGGCTGGTCGTTGAGCGCCGGCTTGACCGGGCAGGCGCTGCCGCGGCTGACGATGCTGGCGACGCTGAAGGACGGCCTGTGGGAACTGCGGCAGCGCGGGAGCACGACGGTCGATCGCGTGTGCACGCGCGGCGGGCTGGGCCTGATCCAGCTGCGGCACCCGGGACGAGCCTGCGACCGGCTGGTGCTCGAGCAGGCGGACCATGCGATCGTCGTGCAGTATACCTGCAAGGGCAGCGGGTTCGGCCGCACGCGGATCCGCCGCGAAACGCCGCAGTTGGTGCAAATCGAGACCCAGGGCGTGGCCGACGGGTTCCCGTTCGATTACGCGGTGGAGGGCCGCTGGGTGGGAGAATGCCCGCGCGTTGCCGGCTAAGCAGCGGGGTGCTTGCGCTGGATGGCGCAGAGGCTTAGCGCCGGCAAATGACCACGGGTGATCAAGGCGCAGTGGACGCGGTTGTCCTGCTCTCAGGCGGGCTCGATTCGATGGTGGCGGGGGGGCTGGCGCGCGCTGCCGGCATGCGGATCAATGCGCTCACGATCGATTACAACCAGCGGCATCGGCGCGAATTGGCGGCGGCGGCCGAAGTGGCCGAGGCGCTGGGCGCGGTTCGTCACGTGGTCTTGCCGCTCGACCTGCGGCAGTTCGGGGGCTCGGCGCTGACGGCCGACATCGCCGTTCCCAAGGAAGGCGTCGGTCCGGGCATTCCCGTGACCTATGTGCCCGCGCGGAACCTTATTTTCCTTTCGCTCACCCTGGGGTGGGCCGAGGCGATCGGTGCGAGGGACATCTACATCGGCGTCAACGCGCTGGACTATTCGGGATATCCGGATTGCCGCCCCGAATTCATTGCGGCCTTCGCGCAAGTTGCCAATCTCGCCACAAAAGCTGGCTCAGAGGGTGGCGAATTCCGCATCCATGCGCCGCTCCAGCATATGGGCAAGGACGAGATTGCGCGCGAGGCCCTGCGACTGGGGCTCGACCCGGCGATGACGTGGTCGTGCTATGATCCGACGCCCGAAGGCCTCGCCTGCGGGGAGTGCGACAGCTGCCGCCTGCGCCGCGAAGGGTTCCGCCGCGCGGGCATGGTCGATCCGTTGCCCTATGCAAAAGATGACTGATCGTCACGCCCCACCGGGCAGCTCAAGCCGGTAGCACGCCCGCGGTCCGCAGCGCCGTCACAAGCGCGGCAAGCGCGCTGCGGGCTTCGGTATCGACAACGCTGCCCCCCGAAGGCGCGGCCGGTGCCGCAGGAGCGTGCCAGGTGCCGGCGATGCGGCTCATCCATTGGCCGGACGACTTGTTGAGCAGGTGAAGCCCGTCGCGCGCAGTGGCGAACAGCCACTGGCCGGCCTGTCGCATGGCGATCGTGCCGTCCTGTCCCGCCCAGGCGCCCGTCGCCCCGGTGCCGACCAGCCAGGACTGGCCATCGGCCGGGGTGGCCGGCGGTGTGTTGCGCTGGTCTTCCACGGCGCAATGCAGCAGGCCATCGACCATCAGCAGCGCTTCGTTGACATAGTCTTCCTTCTGGGCCTGGCCGACGAGCATGGCTGTGCTGGGGCCCGCGCAGCGAGTCCGGTTCGGCCGCCGAATAGAGCGTGGCCTGCGCCCCCGAAGGCCAGGTCAGCCGCCTCAGCGAGCTTTCGAAGCGCGGACGCAAGTGCGGCTGGCTGACCGCGCGGAGCCCGCTCTCGCCCTCGACCATGATCGCGCGCGCCTCGGCGAGGCTTGCGGCAACGAGCGCGATCCGCGCTTCGCCGTCACGCTCGGCAATGGCGCGAACCCATTCCGCGCCCGCGCGGGTCTTGCCGAACCCGCGGCCCGCAAGGATCAGCCAGGTCCGCCAGTCACCCGCCGGCGCCAGCTGCTCGGGCCGCGCCCACATGGCCCAGTGCCAGCGCCAGGCCTTGCGCTCTCGCTCGTCCATCTCCTTGATGAAGCCTTCGATATGCTGGTCATTGGCCTCCTTGAGAACGTTCAGCAGTCCCTCGTCCGTCTCGTCGACCGGCCGCTCAGCCATGTTCAGGACCGGGCAGCGGCGGCGTACGGCTGGCGATCACCGTCTCGCGCAGCCGCGCCAGCTTGGCGTCGAGCGAAGCGCGGATTTCCTCGGCGGTGACGTTGTCCTGCTGCGCCTGGTAGCGCGCCCGGGTATCCTTGTGCGCCAGCAGCAGCCGTAGCGCCGTGGCGTTGTCATACTTGTTCGCCGGCAGGTCGCGGCTTTCGCCGCTGCGCAGGCGATAGAGCAGTTCCATCTCGAGATGGTCGTAGCCCTCGCACAGCGCCGCCAGCCAGGCCTCAGCAAAGCTGCGGTCCTCCCGCTTGGCCTTGTAGACCCACGAGAGGCTGATGTCGGCGCATTGCGCCGCGGCGGTCACGTTGGACGTCTCAGCCAGGCAGGCGAGGAATTGCGCCCGCCAGTTCTTGGGCGCGCCAAAGCGCCGGCGGCGTTCGCCGGAAGTGTCATTGGTCATTTCGGATCTTTCGCAAGAGGGCGCGGACTGCCGCCGCAGCAGGGCCGGGGCGGCGAATCGGTCTATCGCGATGTTCCCTTTATGTACCGAAACAGCGTGACGATGTCAAGCCTATTTAACCAGATCGGTTCGCGATGCAGTCCAGTTGCAGTCGCGCGGGGGCGGCCCTAAGAAGCCTGCCATTCAGGGAAGGGACCACATGCTCCGCCGCCTTTACGACTGGACCATGGCCAAGGCCGCCGATCGCAGGGCCGAATGGTGGCTCGCCCTCTTCGCCTTCGTCGAGGCCAGCTTCTTCCCCATCCCGCCGCACCCCCTGCTCGGCCTGATGTGCCTCGCCGCGCCCCGCCGGGCGGTGCGCTTTGCGGTGATCGCCACCCTGGCTTCCGTTGCGGGCGGCCTCCTCGGCTATGCCATCGGCCACTACGCCTTCGAAGTGTTCGGCCGGCAGATCCTCGATGCCCTGCACCTCACCTCAAGCTTCCCCTACGCCGCCTGCAAGCTGCGCGGCGATGCCGGTTTCCTCGCCATCGTTGCCAAGGGCGCCACGCCGATCCCGTTCAAGCTGATCACGATCACCGCCGGGTTCATCGGCATGCCGCTGCCGCGCTTCCTGCTCGCCAGTCTGATCTCCCGCTCGATCAGCTTCGTGATCGTCGGCGTGCTGTTCCGCCTGTTCGGCGCGCCGATCAAGGCCTGGATCGACAAGTACCTCGGCCTCGCCGTCGCCGGGTTCGTTATCCTCGTCGTCGGCGGCTTCGTCGCCGCGGCCATGCTCGGCGGCCACAAGAGCGCCAAGGCCGATGCCTGCACCGGCGCCACCCTCGAAACCCTCGCCGCCTCGGCGACCTGAAGGAACATCGGAAAATGCTCGCCAAGATCGCACCCGGCGCATCGTTCAAGGAGAACCTCGCCTTGCTCCCGCCGATCACCGGGCTCAGCCGCGTCGAACTGCGCGACACGGCCGGCAATCTGGTCGACACGATCGAGAACCAGCCCGGCAAGCAGGGCTCGCTGGCCGTCTACGCCTATCTCGCTGCGGCATTCCCCGCGCTCGACGCCGCGGCGGCGGAGCACGCGCTCGCCGTCTTCGCCGAACACACGCCCGATGCCCGCGCCCGCCCCGGCGCGCACCCCAACGTCGATCGTCTGCTGGCAATCGTCAGCGGCGGCGCACCGCTTCAGCTCAAGGTGATTCCCGCCGACGCCGAATGACGGCTCAGGCGGGCAGGATCCCCGCCGCCTTCCCGGCCCGGGCGAACCGCGCGATGATCTCCTGCACCTGCTCGGCCGAATGCTCGGCGCACAGCGAGCAGCGCAGCAGCGTCATCCCCGCCGGGGTCGCCGGCGGCCTTGCGAGGTTCACGTAGAGCCCCTCCTTGAGCAGGGCCTCCCACATCGCCGCCCCGCGCTCCAGGTCCGGCATGATCACCGAGATGATCGCGCTCTGCGGCTCCTCGGTGCCGAGCTGGAAGCCGAGGTCGCGCAGCCCCTTGTGCAGCGTCCGGCTGTTCTCCCACAGGTGCGCGCGCTTGTTCGCCCCGTGCATCAGCTTGCGGATCGAAGTCGCCGCCGTGGCCACCACGCTCGGCGGCAGGCTCGCGGTGAACACGTAAGGCCGGCAGACCAGCCGCAGGATCTCGAACTTCGGGTGGTTGGAAACGCAGAACCCGCCCACCGTGCCGACCGACTTGGAGAAGGTCCCGATCACGAAGTCGACCTGGTCGAGCACGCCCTGGTCCTCGGCCACGCCGCGTCCATTCGGGCCGATGAAGCCCATGGAATGGGCCTCGTCCACCAGCACCATCGCCCCGTGCGCCTTGGCGACCGCGATCATCTCCTTGAGCGGCGCGATGTCGCCGAGCATCGAATATACGCCCTCCAGCACCACCAGCTTGCCAGCGCCCTCGGGAATGCGCTTCAGGCGCTTCTCCATGGCCTCGAGGTCGTTGTGCCTGAACGGCACCACCTCGGCATCGCCCATCTTGCAGCCGTCCCAGATGGAGGCATGGCTGTCGATGTCGAGCACGATGTAATCGCCCTTGCCGGCCATCGTGGAGATGATGCCCAGGTTCGCCTGGTAGCCGGTGGAGAAGACCATGGCATGGTCCATGCCATAGAACTCCTTCAGCGCCTCCTCGACCGCCTTGTGCCCGGCGTAGGTCCCGTTGAATACGCGGCTGCCGGTCGTGCCCGACCCGAAATCGTCGAGCGCCTGCTTGCCTGCAGCGATCACGTCAGGGTCGAAGGTCATCCCCATGTAGTTGTAGGTGCCGAGCAGGATCGTCTCACGCCCGTTGCAGATCGCCACGGTCGGCGAGACCACCCGTTCCATCACCAGCCCGAACGGATCGGTCACGCCGGTCGAAAGCAGGCCCTCGCGCTGCTGGATCAGGGGATCGAACTTGCTGAACAGGTCGGTCATCGGCTTACATCAACCCTTGAGCTTGACCACGGCGTCGACCAGCTGGCCGTAATTCTCGATCTCGGCCTGCTGGTTCATCGAGATGATGATGTCGAACTCGTCCTCGATTGCGGCGACGAAATCCATCACCGTCAGGCTGTCGAACTCCAGGTCCCCGGCAAAGGTCGTGGCATCGGTGATCTCGACGCCCTTCTTGTTGAAGGGGGCGATCAGTTCGGCGATCCGGTCGGCAGTCGCGGCGCGGTCCATGTCAGGCTCCATCGGTTCTGTTCCGGCGCTGGGCCGGGCATGGCCGCGCCAAAGCGGGGGAGGGGCGGGAAGTCAAGCAATCGCCTTGTCGAGCAGGGCGCGAACCCCGGCCAGGAACGGGCCGATGGATACGGGCTTGGCCAGATAGCCCTCGGCCCCGGCATCGCGAATCCGCTCCTCGTCGCCTCGCCCAGCATAGGCGGTGACGGCCAGCACCGGGATCGCGCGGAGCAGCGGATCGGCTTTCGCCTGCTCGATCAGTTCCAGGCCCGAAACCTCGGCCAGCTGGATGTCCATGATGATCAGGTTGGGCACGAATTCCCGGGCCCGATCAAGCGCCTGATGCCCGTCGCCGACCGGCTCCACGGCAAATCCCTGGCTCTTCAGCACATCGCAGAAGAGCTTCCGGTTGAGATCGTTGTCCTCGACAACGAGGATTCTCTTTGCCACTTGCTGTCCTGTCGCCCGCCTGGCTGCCTGTGCGGAACCTCTATGCCCTCGGAAAGTCCCTGACAATCTTGCGCGAACGCTCATCCCCGATTGATCCTCAGGCCCTCGCGCTCGGTGCGCTCGGCTGGCTCCTGCAGAACGAGAGCCGCGCCGAACGCCTCCTCGCACTCACCGGCCTCACCCCCGATGCCCTGCGCGCCGGGGTAGGCAATCCGGCGGTCCTCGCCGCGGTCCTCGATTTCCTCGCCGCCCACGAGCCGGACCTTGTCGGCGCGGCCGAAGCCCTCGGCGTCGCTCCCGCAGCCCTGGTCCAGGCAGCCGGAGCCCTCCAGTCATGAGCCGCCCTCTCGTCATCTCCGATTGCGATGAAGTGCTGATGCACATGATCTCGCCGTTCCGCGAATGGCTCGGCGAGAGTCAGGGCATCACCTTCCGCATGGACACGCACAATTTCGTCGACGCCATGCGCTGGACCGATACCGGCGAGCCGGTCGAGCCGAGCGAAATCTTTCGCCTGCTCAACGGCTTCTTCGCAACTGAGATGCACCGCCAGTATCCGATCGCCGGCTCGGTCGAGGCCGTGCGCAAATTGTCCGAAGTGGCCGATGTCGTCGTCCTCACCAATGTGGGCGACCAGCACCAGGAAAGCCGCACACGGCAGCTGGCGGATCACGGCATCAACGTGCGGGTCTATACCAACCTCGGCCCAAAGGGCCCGGCCCTGCGCCGGATCCTCGATGAATACCGCCCCAGCCGTGCCGCCTTCATCGACGACATCGCCCATCACCACAATTC
>Ga0207667_10011314_pt1 | contig 10375 bp, 8 predicted proteins | sample KBSCornC52_FD_184301 | JGI IMG/M metagenome (GOLD analysis project Ga0207667, IMG submission 184301) | Corn rhizosphere microbial communities from Kellogg Biological Station, Michigan, USA - KBS Corn C5-2 (SPAdes) (version 2) | ecosystem: Host-associated > Plants > Roots > Rhizosphere > Soil ...
CTTCCGATCTCTCGAGCTGTTCAAGCCGTTCATCTACGCCCGGCTCGACGCCAAGGGTCTGTCGATGACCCTCAAGCAGGCCAAGAAGTGGGTCGAGAAGGAGCGCAAGGAAGTCTGGGACATCCTGGACGAGGTCATCCGCGAGCACCCGGTCCTGCTCAACCGCGCGCCCACGCTCCACCGCCTCGGCATCCAGGCCTTCGAGCCGGTGCTGATCGAGGGCAAGGCGATCCAGCTGCACCCGCTCGTCTGCTCGGCCTTCAACGCCGACTTCGACGGCGACCAGATGGCCGTCCACGTGCCGCTTTCGCTAGAAGCCCAGCTCGAAGCGCGCGTGCTGATGATGTCGACCAACAACATCCTCTCGCCCGCCAACGGCAAGCCGATCATCGTGCCCTCGCAGGACATGGTCTTGGGCCTCTACTACCTCTCGATGGACCGCGAAGGCGAGCCCGGCGAGGGCATGCTGATGAGCGACATGGCCGAGGTCCACCAGGCGCTCAACGCCGGGGCGGTGACGCTCCACTCGAAGGTGATCGCCCGCGTGCCGCAGACCGACGAGAACGGCCAGGAATACATCGGCCGCTTCGAGACGACGCCGGGCCGCATGCTGATCGGCGAGTGCCTGCCCAAGAGCCACAAGGTGCCGTTCGAGGTCGTCAACCGCCTTCTCACCAAGAAGGAGATCGGCGACGTCATCGACCAGGTCTACCGCCACACCGGCCAGAAGGACACGGTGCTGTTCGCTGACGCGATCATGGCGCTGGGCTTCCGCCACGCGTTCAAGGCCGGCATCTCCTTCGGCAAGGATGACATGATCATCCCGGATTCGAAGGTGGAGCTGGTCGACAAGACCAAGGAACTGGTGGCCGACTACGAGCAGCAGTACCAGGACGGCCTGATCACCCAGCAGGAGAAGTACAACAAGGTCATCGACGCCTGGAGCCGTTGCGGCGACCAGGTGGCCGCGGCCATGATGGACGAGATCAAGGCGACCCCGAAGGACGAGCACGGGCGGCAGAAGCCGGTCAACTCGATCTACATGATGAGCCATTCGGGCGCGCGTGGTTCGCCGACCCAGATGAAGCAGCTCGCCGGCATGCGCGGCCTCATGGCCAAGCCGTCGGGCGAGATCATCGAGACGCCGATCATCTCGAACTTCAAGGAAGGCCTGACCGTCCTTGAATACTTCAACTCGACACACGGCGCCCGCAAGGGTCTGGCCGACACCGCGCTCAAGACGGCGAACTCGGGCTACCTGACCCGCCGTCTCGTCGACGTGTCGCAGGACTGCGTGGTCGTGGTGCAGGACTGCGGGACCGAGCGGGCGCTGGAAATGCGCGCGATCGTCCAGGGCGGTTCGACCATCGCCTCGCTCGGCGAGCGTATCCTGGGCCGGACCCTCGCGGAGGACATCGCCGACAAGGACGGCAATGTCATCGTCGGCAAGGGCACCCTGCTCGACGAGCCGGCCGTGGCGAAGATCGAGGCTTCGGGCGCCCAGGGCGCGCGGATCCGCTCGCCGCTGATCTGCGAGGCCGAACAGGGCGTCTGCGCGACCTGCTATGGCCGTGACCTCGCTCGCGGTACCCCGGTGAACATCGGCGAAGCGGTCGGCGTGATCGCCGCCCAGTCGATCGGCGAGCCGGGCACCCAGCTGACCATGCGCACCTTCCACATCGGCGGTGCGGCACAGGTCAACGAGCAGTCGCACCTGGAGGCCATCTGCGATGGTACCGTCCAGTACCGCGACATCCCGACGATCACCGACAAGCGCGGCCGGCGCCTGTCGCTCGCCCGCAACGGCGAGATCGTCGTGCTCGACAGCGAGGGCCGCGAGCGCGCGATGCACCGCGTGCCTTACGGTACCCACCTGCTCCACGAGAACGGCGCGATCATCAACCAGGGCGATCGCCTGGCCGAGTGGGACCCGTTCACCACTCCGGTGATCACCGAAAAGCCGGGTATCGTGAAGTACCAGGACCTGATCGACGGCAAGACCCTGACCGAGCAGACCGACGAAGCGACCGGCATGACCAGCCGCGTCGTGACCGAGAACCGCGCGGCCAGCCGTTCGAAGAAGGAGGACCTGCGTCCGCGCCTGACCCTGCTCGACGACGCCAGCGGCGAGGCCGCGCGCTACATGATGGCGCCGGGCACGACGCTGTCGGTCGAAGACGGCCAGGCCGTGGAAGCGGGCGACATCCTCGCCCGTGCCTCGCGCGAAGCCGCCAAGACCCGCGACATCACCGGCGGTCTGCCGCGGGTGGCCGAGCTGTTCGAGGCGCGCAAGCCGAAGGACAACTCGGTGATCGCCAAGGTCTCGGGCCGGATCGAGTTCGTCCGTGACTACAAGGCCAAGCGCAAGATCGCGATCATCCCGGAAGAGGGCGAGCCGATCGAGTACCTGATCCCCAAGAGCCGTGTCATCGACGTGCAGGAGGGCGACTGGGTCAAGAAGGGCGACAACCTGATCTCGGGCTCGCCCGATCCGCACGACATCCTTGAGGTCCTGGGCGTCGAAGCCCTGGCCGAGTACCTCGTCGCGGAAATCCAGGAAGTCTACCGCTTGCAGGGCGTGAAGATCAACGACAAGCACATCGAGGTGATCGTTCGCCAGATGCTGCAGAAGGTCGAGATCACCGACGGTGGCGACACCGTGCTGCTGGCGGGCGAACAGGTCGACCGCGAGGAGATGGACGAGATCAACGGCAAGCTGCCGGAAGGCCATGCGCCCGCCGTCGGCAAGCCGGTGCTGCTCGGCATCACCAAGGCCTCGCTCCAGACCCGCTCGTTCATCTCGGCGGCCTCGTTCCAGGAGACCACCCGCGTGCTGACGCAGGCGGCGGTCGAAGGGAAGCGCGACAGCCTGATCGGGCTCAAGGAGAACGTGATCGTCGGCCGGCTCATCCCGGCGGGGACCGGTGCGGGCATGAACCGCCTGCGCGTCGCCGCCTCCAGCCGCGATGCCGCGCTGCGCGCGCAGTACCGCAAGCTGCAGGAAAGCCTGATCGCGCCGGAAAGCGCGGCGGAAGAGCACGCGGCCGAGCTGGCCCAGGGACCGGAAGCGGCGATCGGCGACGATCCGCTGGCCATGGTCGAGGGCGAGACCCACGGCACGGATGCCGATGCCGGCGACTACCTGGTCGAGGGTGGCGAGGACCAGGCCGGCGAATAAGCCGGGCCCGGCCTGACGGCTGGCAAGAGAAAACCCCGCTGCCCGGTTGGGCGGCGGGGTTTTTCGTTGGGGCGGACGAGGGGGGTGTCAGCGCATAGAAAAGGCCCCGCCGGATCGCTCCGGCGGGGCCGTTCTGTCGTTGCCGGGCCGCGGGGGCCCGGGCGCCGCTTAGCGGCCGGCGAAGACCTGCTTGGCCGTCAGGCTGGTGACGACGCGGTTCTTCTCGCCCGCCGAGAGGGTGCTGGTGGGGATGTAGAGATAGCGGCCGTCGCCGATCAGGCCGATCTTGCTGGCCTCGACGCGGTCGATCCGGCCGACGGTGCGGCCGTCGCTGCTGACGACGAGGCGGCCAACCTTGAGCTCGAGCGCCGGAGCGGCGGCGGCGGCGACGGTCTCGGCCGAAGCGGCGCCGGCGAGGGTGGTGAGAGCCGCGGCGGCGGCGAGGACGAGAATCTTGCGCATGGGAAACCTCCTTGGATGATACGTGGCCTTACGGGAATCCGCGGGGCCTGCGCGGCTGCGCTATGCCCAAATATGTTGCGTTGCAACCTTAAATGAGGGTGCTGACGACAAGCGTGCTGCGTAAATCGAGAAATTGCGTAAGTGGTTGCAAATGCGACTAAAGTTTTGAGCATTTGGCCCCGGCAGACCGGCGCGCACTGCATTGCAGCACTGTGCGACGAGCCAATCCGGAGAAGACGTTCCTGGCTCGTCTCGGGAACACCACTGCCGAGACCCTATTCCCTTGGGACCGATCCCATCCTAGGCAGGGTCCATGGTTGACACGCTCAAGATTACCCTCGCGCAGATGAACCAGTCGGTCGGCGACCTTGCCGGCAATGCGGCGGCCATGCTGGCCGTGCGCGACAAGGCGCGAAGCTCGGACCTCGTGGTGTTTCCCGAGCTGCAGCTGATCGGCTATCCGCCCGAGGACCTGATCCTCAAGCCGGCGCTGGTCGAACGCGCGGCCGCGGAGCTGGAGAAGCTGGCCTTGGCGACCGCCGACGGCGGGCCGGCCATGCTGGTCGGCAGCGTCTTCGTGCGCGACGGGGCGCTGCACAATGGCGTCGCCCTGCTCGACCAGGGCAAGATCGCCGCGGTGCGGTTCAAGCACGAGCTGCCCAACTACGGCACCTTCGACGAGATGCGCCTGTTCCAGCCGGGCGAGCTGCCCGAGCCGATCGTGTTCAAGGGCGTGATGATTGGCGTGCCGATCTGCGAGGACATCTGGAAGCCCGACGTCTGCCGGCACCTCGCCGATTTCGGCGCCGAGCTGCTGATCGTGCCCAACGGCAGCCCCTACGAGATCGACAAGGATGCCCTGCGGATCGACGGCGTGGCCAAGCTGCGCGCGGTCGATACCAGGCTGCCGTTGGCCTACCTCAACCGCGTCGGCGGGCAGGACGAACTGGTCTTCGACGGGGCGAGCTTCGTCATCAACGGCGACGGCGCGCTGGCCGTGCAGATGACCGACTGGGAGGAGCAGGTCGTCGAGACCCGCTGGACCCGCACGGCCACCGGGTGGCGCTGCGACCGGGGCGAGATCGCGCAGCTCGCCGACCACCCCGAGGACATCTACTGCGCTATGGTGCTGGCGCTGCGCGACTATGTCGACCGCAACCGCTTCCCCGGCGTGGTGCTGGGGCTGTCGGGCGGGATCGACAGCGCGATCTGCGCGGCGATCGCCGCCGATGCGCTGGGGCCGGAGCGGGTCTGGTGCGTGATGCTGCCGAGCGCCTATACCAGCCAGGAGAGCCTCGACGATGCGACCGAGTGCGCGCGGCTGATCGGCTGCCGCTATGATACCGTGCCGATCGCCCCGGCGGTGGATGCCTTCACCGGGATGCTGGCGCCGATCTTCGCCGGTAAGGCGCCCGACCTCACCGAGGAGAACCTGCAGTCGCGCATCAGGGGCGTGACGCTGATGGGGCTGTCGAACAAGTTCGGGCCGATGCTGCTGACCACCGGCAACAAGAGCGAGATGAGCGTGGGCTATGCCACGATCTACGGCGACATGGCTGGCGGCTACAACCCGCTCAAGGACGCCTACAAGATGACCGTCTTCGCGATCAGCCGGTGGCGCAATTCGCACAAGCCGAAGATCGGGCTGGGGCCGGACGGGCCGGTGATCCCCGAGAACATCATCACCAAGCCGCCGAGCGCCGAACTGCGCCCGGACCAGAAGGATTCGGATTCGCTGCCGCCCTACGAGGTGCTCGACGCGATCCTGCTGGGGCTGGTGGAGCACGAGAAGTCGGTTGCGCAGCTGGTGAGCGAAGGGTTCGACCACGATACGGTGGTGCGGATCGAGCGGCTGCTGCACCTTGCGGAGTACAAGCGGCGGCAGGCCCCGCCGGGGGTGAAGCTGGGCAGCCGCAACTTCGGGCGCGATCGGCGTTATCCGATTACGCACGCGTTTCGGAGCGTTTAGGCTCTTCGCTTACTGCTCGCGCGGCAGAGGCCCACCCCGCTGCGACTAGGGCGCTTCGCACCCAAGTCTCGCTGCCCCTCCCGCTTGCGGGAGGGGTGGAGCGGCGCGCAGTTGCTGCGGCGGTCCTTGCTCCCCTCCCGCAGGCGGGAGGAGTTGGGGGTGGGTGCGCGGAGCGCTGGGCCGCAGGCCCACCCCGCTGCGACTAGGCCCGCCTTGCGGCGCGCCAAGTCTCGCTGCCCCTCCCGTTTACGGGAGGGGTGGAGCGGCGCCCGCCTTTGCCGGAACCTGCCACGCCGCTGAAACATTTGTCCGAAAGCCACGGCAATGGGAGTTGATGCGGCGATGGACAGGGTCTCGCGGCTGAAGGGCGGCGGTTATCTTACCTCTACGGTCAGCGTGGTCCTGCTGGGCATTCCGGCGATGAAGTCGGCCTTGGAGAGCCCGCCGATGCTGGCGAGCCTGCTGGCGGGGATGGGGCTGTCGGTCGCGGGCATGGCGCTGCGGTGGCGGTCGCACCGGTTGCAGAGCCTCAAGGAAAAGCGGGCGCGGGACGAGATCCGGCGGGAGGTGCGGGCGGCCTAGCCTTCGGCTCGCCGGGGCGGTAGGGCGCTGGCATGGCTACCGTTACCCGCTTTGCGCCTTCGCCCACCGGCACGCTTCACGTCGGCAACGTGCGGACGGCGCTGCACAACTGGATGCTGGCGAGGAAGGCCGGCGGCACCTTCCTGCTGCGGATCGACGATACCGATGCCGAGCGCAGCCGGGAGGAGTTCGTGGATTCGATCCGCGCCGACCTCGCCTGGCTGGGGCTGGTTCCGGACGGGGAGGAGCGGCAGTCGGCGCGCACGGCGCTTTATGAGCGGGAGTTTGCGCGGCTGGTCGAGGCCGGGCGGGTCTATCCCTGCTACGAGACGGCGCAGGAGCTGGAGCTCAAGCGCAAGGTCCTGCTCGGGCGCGGGCTGCCGCCGGTCTATGACCGGGCGGCGCTGGCGCTGAGCGAGGCGGACCATGCGGCGAAGATGGCGGCGGGCGAGTTGCCGCACTGGCGCTTCCTGCTCGACCGCGACACGCCGATCACCTGGCAGGACGGCATTCGCGGGGCGCAGCACTTCGATCCGGCGAGCATGAGCGATCCGGTGGTGCGGCGGGCGGACGGGTCGTGGCTCTACATGCTGCCTTCGGTGATCGACGACATTGCCATGGGGGTGACCCAGGTCCTGCGCGGCGAGGACCATGTCAGCAACACGGCGGTGCAGGTGCAGATGTTCACCGCGCTGGGCGCTGAGCCGCCGGCCTTTGCCCACGAGGCGCTGCTGGTGGGGAGCGAGGGCAAGCTGTCCAAGCGGCTGGGTTCGCTGGGCGTGGCGGCCCTGCGCGAGGAGGGGATCGAGCCCGAGGCGCTGGTCGCCCTACTGGCGCGGCTGGGGACCTCGCTGCCGGTCGAGCCGATCGTCGATCGTGGCGAGCTGGTGGCGACCTTCGACCTCGGGACCTTCGGGCGCGCGCCGGCGCGGTTCGACGAGGCCGAGCTGCACCGGCTCAACGCCCAGATCGTCCACCAGCTGCCGTTCGACCGGGTGGCGCACCTGCTGCCGGCGGGGATGAGCGAGGCGGCCTGGGCGGCTATCCGGCCGAACCTCGCGCATATCGGCGAGGCGGCGGACTGGTGGCGGGTGGTGACGGGGCCGGTGGCGGCTGCGGAGCTTTCCGGCGAGGATGCGGCGTTCGTTGGGCAGGCGGGCGCGGTCCTGGCGGGGCTGGACTGGGGCGAGGGCGTTTGGGCGGCGCTGACGGGTGCGTTGAAGGAAGCGACGGGGCGCAAGGGCAAGGCGCTGTTCCTGCCGCTGCGGCTGGCGCTGACCGGGCGCGAGCATGGGCCGGACATGGGGGCGCTGCTGCCGCTGATCGGGCGGGAGGAGGCCTTGGCGCGGTTGCAGGCGCGATAGCCAGCCACTGCTGGCGCAAGATTGAAACTGCGCTGATTCTGCAGCATTATCGCGCCATGACACGCGCGGTGTTCATCGATCTCGCCGGCGTGGTTTACCAGGGGAGCGAGCTCATCCCCGGGGCGACCGCGGCAATCGAGCGGCTGCGGGGAGCCGGGCTTGGCATACGCTTCCTGACCAACACCACCCGCACCCCCCACTGCGGCATCCTGGCGCAGCTGGCCGCGCTCGGCGTGGAACTGGATGACGCCGAGTTGTTCACTCCGGCGCGGCTGGCTTGTGATTGGCTGGCCGCGCGCGGGCTGTCACCGCACCTGCTGATTCATCCAGCATTGCTGGAGGACTTCGCCGGCTGCGCGGGCGATGGGCCGCCGGCGGTGATCGTAGGCGATGCCGGCGAGGCCTTCACCTATGAGGCGATGAATGCGGCGTTCCGCGCCTTGACTGGCGGTGCACCGCTGCTGGCTCTCGCGCGCAACCGTACGTTCCGCGACGCGGACGGCGAGCTCAGCCTCGATGCCGGAGCCTTCGTCGCGGGGCTGGAATATGCCGCGCGCACCGAGGCCGTGGTGCTGGGCAAGCCTGCCCCCGAGTTCTATACCATGGCGGTCGCCTCGGTGGGTTGCAGCGCCAGCGAGGTGGTCATGATCGGCGACGATGCCGAGGCGGATGTCGCCGGGGCGCTGACCGCCGGAATCGGCCAGGCCATCCTGGTGCGAACCGGCAAGTACCGATCAGGCGACGAAGTGGCGTTCACTCCGCGGCCGACGCGCGTGGTCGGGTGTCTCGCGGAAGCCGTCGACTCGCTGCTCGCAGAGGCCTGAGCGAGCACATGGTGCGGTCAACCGTCGCGGCGGGCTAACGGTTCGTCGGCATCGGCGGAACGGGCTGGCGGGCGCAATCGTCGCTTGGGTGGACGGGCAACGACAACTTGCTCGGAGAACCCTGATGACAATCCATCGCACCTTGCTGAAGTCGCTCGCTCTGGCCGGGGCCTGCGCCATGGCCTTGCCGCTGCCGGTTCACGCCCAGACCGCGGACGAGGAAATCACCGTGATGGGCCGCTATGGCCGCGTGCCGGATTCGGTCCAGTCGCTGAGCCAGGCGGTCAGCTATGCCGACCTCGATCTTTCGACCAAGGCCGGCCGTGACATCCTGCGGCACCGGGTCAACCTGACCGCGCGGTACCTGTGCGAGAAGCTGGGCGAGACCGATACCGGCAGCCCCGTGGTGCCTTCGTGCCGGGACGCGGCGGTGAAGGATGCCTATGACCGGCTGGGCACGATCGAGGCCCATTTCGCGCCGCGCGGCAGCACCTGGGTTGCCGGCACGGCCTGGGCGCCGCCCTATCCGGCGGACTGGGACACGCGCTACCCCTGACCTGCCAGCCGCTCGCGCCGACAGTCTTGAACTGACGGCGCGGGCGGCGCACAGTCCTGCCGGGCGCGCGGCTGCACTGGCCGGCGCCGGCAGGAGCAGGAGCAGGCCATGGAACCGCAGACGCCCACCGACCACATCGCCCTGATGGCCCTGATGATGGTGCGGATCCTGTGCCGGCGGATGAACGACCTGGGCCTGCTCGATATCGACACGCGCAGGCATATCGTGGGCCTGGCGAAGGTCATGCGCAGCCATGCCGAGAGCGAAAAGGTGGACATCTCGGTCCTGCTCGACAACCTGATCAAGGCGGCCGGGCATGAGGACCTGCTGAAAACCTGATCTGGCCTAGGCCGCCTGCCACAGTGGAAAGCGCGCAAGCCGTCCTTTCGCCGGGAGCACAGCTTCGATCGTGCGCGCCGGCTGGAGTGCGGCGAGGATCGCCGGGTGGGCGGCGTCGAGCCCGCCGGTGAGCGCGCCGAAGGCGGGGAGGATGATCCGGCTGTCCGACCGCACCGCGCAGGGGCGGGAGATGCGCCGGCCGCGTACGGCGATGCGCAGCTTGGGGTGGAAGTGGCCGGAGAGTTCGGGCGCGGTCTCGCCGGGCCGGGCCTCGTGGCGCAGGATCACGCCGGAGACCTGCATCTCGTCGGCCGCGGTGCCGGCGAGCGAGGCCTGGTGATCGTGGTTGCCGGTGATCCACACCCAGTCAACCACCCGGGTGAGCGCGGCGAGCATGCCCGCCGCGTGGGGCTCGAGCCGGGTGGGGCCATCGCGGTCATGGAACGAATCGCCGAGGCAGAATACGCGCCGCGCGCCGGTTTCGCCGAGGGCGGCGGCGACGCGCTCCAGCGTCTCACGGCTGTCGTACGGGGGCAGGGGCTGGCCGTGGGCGGCGAAGAAGCTGCTCTTTTCAAGGTGCAGGTCGGCCACGAGCAGGGCATTTTCGCGCGGCCAGAACAGCGCGCCCGAAGCGGTGAGACGCCATTCCTGTCCGGCGAACGAAAGGGGAACCATGGCTTTTTCTTGCGGCAGCGCGCGGCGCTTGGCAAGGGGCTGTGCGATGAGTGGCTGGGCTGCGTGGCGCTTGGCCGCTTTGCCCACTCCGGGCCCGGCCCGGGCCCACCCCCAGCCCCTCCCGCAGGCGGGAGGGGAGTAAGGAGAATGCCCTCCCGCCTGCGGGAGGGGAGGTTGCTGTGCTTGATTGGACCGCACGTTGATGACTGACTGGACGCCTTATACCGAACGCGCGCGGACCTGGTTCGAGAGCCTGCGCGACCAGATCTGCGCCGCCTTCGAGGCGATCGAGCACGAGGCGGGGAGCGAGGCCCGGTTCGCCTATACGCCGTGGTCGCGCGACAGCGTGGGCGGGGCCGATGCCAAAGTCGAGGAGGGCGACACGGGCGGCGGCGTTCAGGGGCTGATGAAGGGCAAGGTGAACCG
>Ga0207667_10011315_pt1 | contig 10375 bp, 15 predicted proteins | sample KBSCornC52_FD_184301 | JGI IMG/M metagenome (GOLD analysis project Ga0207667, IMG submission 184301) | Corn rhizosphere microbial communities from Kellogg Biological Station, Michigan, USA - KBS Corn C5-2 (SPAdes) (version 2) | ecosystem: Host-associated > Plants > Roots > Rhizosphere > Soil ...
GCTCGCTGGACTGGTCGACCACCTGCACGTGATGATGGCCCCGGTCATCCTCGACAAGGGCACTCGCCTCTGGGACGGCCTGCGCGGGCTCGAGCTCACCCACACGGTGACGACCGAGGTGGCCGAGAGCGGCACCATCCATGTGACCTTCGACCGGATGCCGGCATGACCCCCGAGCGCCGCCTTGCCCGAGCGGGGTTCACGCTGACCCGCGACTTCCCGGTCGCGGTCGATCGCGTCTGGGATGCCTTCGCCGACGAGGAGCAGAAGCGCGCCTGGTTCGGCACTGACGACCACTTCGACTCCCGGGAGTGGGCCTTCGACTTCCGCGTCGGCGGGCGCGACATCGCCGAGGGGAAGTTCCACAACGGTCCGGTATCGCGCTACGAGGCCACCTACACCGACATCGTCGAGCGCGTGCGCATCGTCACGACCTACGACATGTGGATCGATGGGGTGCACATGTCGACCTCGGTGGCGTCGTTCGAGTTCGACCCGACGGACGGTGCCGACGGACCCGCGACACATTTCACGCACACCGAGCACGGCGTCTTCCTCGACCAGTTCTGGGCCGACGGCCCCAACCGCGAGGCGGGCACCCGGGGCATCCTCGACAAATTGGACCGCTACCTCACGCGGTAGCCCCGGTGCGGATCCGCACCTCGCGCTCCATGCGCTTCTCGTGCCGCGCCCGCCCCTTGATGGCCTCCGCCTCGCGCGTCTTGGGCGGAGCATTCGTCACCAGCTGATCGAGCATCCGGCGGGTGGCGAACGCGATCTCGTCGATGGCCGCCTCGAACGCGGCGGCATTCGCCCGAGATGGATGGGTCGACCCGCTCACTTTTCGCACGAACTGCAGGGCGGCTTCGCGCACCTCTTCGTCGGTGGTGGCGGGCTCGAAGTTGTGAAGGCAGCGGATGTTGCGGCACATGCGGGTGAGGGTAGCAAACGGCCCCGACTACGTCGCCAGGCCGACTCCTGCTTGCTCCGCCGCGGCGGCCAGCCCGGCGTCGAAGGTGGCCAAGTCGGCGCTGAATTGGATCGCGCTCAACAGCGCCACCGCATCCGGCATCCGCAGCCGGTGGGTGCTGCGCACCTCGGCCAGCGCGATCGCATCGGCGGCGTCGAGCGGGATCACCTGCACGCCGATCCGAGTGAGCGAGGCGAGGGCGGCATCCTGGCGATCGACCCGGCTGGGATGCACGAGAGCCTCGGCGATCGTGAGCACGCTGCACCCGAAGCCGTCGACGAAGTGGCGTTCGAGCAGGTCGAGGGATGCCGCGTGGTGCGGGTCGTTCGCGTCGAGAAACCCGATGACCACGTTGGCGTCGAGAACGATCACTCCGGCCACTCGGCCAGGAGCTCGGCGCGGGCGTTGCGAGGGTAGGCGCCGGTCGCGGTACCGGATGCCTCGGTGAGCAGCGCGCGAACTCCACCCCCGTTGCGCACCGAGTTGCGACCCGCCTCGACCAGCTTGCGCAGCAGGGCACCGCGGTCGCCGCGGAGCTCGGGCCAGGCGACAGCCGCGTCATTCAGGGCCGCCGCGAGCTCGTCGGTCTCGGTCAGCATGTGGCGGGGGCGAGTGGTCGGCATGCGGTGAGTGTAACACCGAGCCATCAGTGCAACACTTCCCGGAGACGCCAGCAGCCCGGCCGCGTGCGGCTAGCGTGGAAGCATGTCGTCACCCCTTCTTCAGCGCCCGATCCACGGCCGTGTCATCGCCGGTGTGTGCGGCGCACTCGCCGTGCGCTTCGGCTTCGACGTGGCCAACGTGCGCCTGGCAATGCTGCTGCTCGGGATCTTCACGGGCGTCGGGGTGCCGCTCTACATCGTCTGCTGGATCGTGATCCCGTCCGAGTAGATAGCCTCAACCCATGTTCGAGGCCCCGCTTACCGGCATCCGCGGAACCGCCACCCTTCGCCCGCTCGAACCCTGGCGGGCCGAGGAGTTCGCCGCCCATATGGATCGCGCGCGCGACCACATCCGCCCCTGGGTCGGCCCGAGCTTCGTGACGGATGACGTCGACGGTGCCCGCGCCACCCTGCAGCGCTACGCCGACGCCACAGCGCGCGACGGCAACCGCATCTTCGGCATCTGGCTGGATGGCGCGTTGGTCGGCGGCGTCATGTTCGTCGAGTTCAGCGCCGCCGCCGGCACTTGCGAGATCGGCTGCTGGCTCGAGCCCGCCGCCGAGGGCCGCGGCCTGATCACCGCGGCATGCCGGATGCTACTGAGCTACGCCTTCGACGAACGCGGCCTGCACCGCGCCGAGTGGCGGTGTCGCGCCGACAACACCCGCAGCTCGGCTGTCGCCGAGCGCCTCGGGATGACGCTCGAGGGCGTGCTGCGCGAGGCGTGGAAGGTGGGCGACACGTTCTATGACAAGCAGGTGTGGAGCATCCTCGCGGGGGAGTTCTCCCCGACGACGATCGACGATCCGCGCTAGGAGCGCCGGCGTTCCGCAAGCCAGAAGTTCGTCAGCGCGGCGATCGCGAACGCGACCGCGATGACGATGACCACGACGCCGGCCCAGCTTCCCCGGGCGAGCACCACGAGTCCGATGATGGCCAAGGCACAGGCACCGACGCCCTGAAACATGCCGCGGATGTAGCGCGACACTTTCGAAACGGATCGCGGCGACATGCTCGGAGCCTAGCGACCCGACGACCGCTTTCAGACCGGCTCGGTCAGCCCTTCCGCACCGGAAACCGCAGGTGCAGCACGCCCTGTCCCTGAATGACCACGTCGGGATCGCCCAGCACCTGATCGGCGTCGGCGAACGATCCGAAGTACGGCTTGCCGCCGCCAAAGACCACCGGCACGACATCCATCGCGACGTGATCGACCAGACCCAGCGCGAGGGCTTGCCCGCCGAGGTCGCCGGCGGTCACTCCGATGTCGCCGCCCTCGGCGAGCTCCTCCGCGCGTTGGAACGCGGCCTCGATCGAGGTGACGAACTCGAACGGCGCCTCGGGATGCCATCCCTCCGGCTTGGGACGGTGCGACACGACCACGACGTACTTGCTCGCGGGCGGGTGCCCCTCCCAGCCGTTCATGAGGTCGAACTGGCGGCGTCCGATGATGAGCACGCTCTGGCGGGCCCAGATCTGGCGGATGTAGTCGATGGATGCGGCCGAGATCCGAATTCCGCCCTCGTCACCCTCGTGAAGCGGGAACTCGCCGTTGAAGTACCAGTCGGGCAGGTGGCCGACCCCGCCGTGGTCATCGGCGATGTAGCCGTCGAGCGACGACACGGCGTGCATGGAGGTGGACATGGGATGCAGCCCTTCTGAGTAGGTGTGGGTGGCTAGTTACTGCAAAAAATAAATCACACTGCATTTAATGAAGTCAAGTGGTAGAGTCAAAGTCATGACGAATCAGGACTACGGCCAGTTCTGCGGCCTGGCGCGCGCGGCCGAGATCGTGGGGCAGCGCTGGACGCTGCTGATCCTGCGCGACCTGAGCGTCGGACCGCGGCGTTACTCCGATCTGGTCGCCGGCTTGCCGGGCATCCCGACCAACACGCTCTCGCTGCGGCTGAAGGAGCTCGAGCAGGAGGGTCTCGTCGCCCGCACCGCGCCCTCCGGCGCCGAGCGCTCCGTGGTCTACGCGCTGACCCCGCGCGGCGAAGAACTCGGTCCGGCGCTCGACGCGCTGTCGCGCTGGGGGGCCGGAGGCATGCGGACGCCGCGCGAGGGCGAGATCGTCACCACGGCATCCATCGTCAGCTCGTTCCGGGTGGCCGCGGGCGACGGCGTCGTCCCTCGGTCGTGGAACACCTCATACACGGTTCGCGTGGGCGACGTCGAGGTGCACGTGCTCATGCGCGACGGCGCGATCACCGTCGGCCCCGGTCCGGCCGAGGCCCCCGACCTCATCATCACGGCCGCCCCCCAGATCCGCGACCTGATGGCCGGCGAACTGGATGCCGACACCGCCATCGCCACGGGCGTCGTGGAGCTCGAGGGCGACGCGTCGCTGTTCGCCCGATTTGCCGACAGCATGCACGTGCCGTACAGCCCGAACGTGACTGTGCAGGCTTGAGCCAACCGATCACGCAGTGGCAGCAGGCTGCGTCAGTTGCTCGAGAATGCTGAGGTTGTCGGCGCGCGCGAATTCGTCGGTGAGCCATTCTTCGTCATATGTCTGAAAGACATCGAACGACGCCCGGCGCGCATTAAGTGGCACCACACCACCCGGCGCCTGCGTGAACCCGCGGAAGAAGGGCACGTCCCCTGGGACTAGACGATTGGAAGCGGCTACCCGCTGGCGAGTGCGGCACCAATGCACTGGCGAGGCGTGCCGCCAATAGGATCAGGCATGGAGTTTGCCCAGCGACGAGTTCCCGGAGCCCTCTTGGCAGCAGCTAGGAGCCCAGAGACGGTCTGGTTCGTTGGGTCTGGTGTTTCAGCATGGTCGGGTCTCCCAAGCTGGCGACTACTCATTGAAATGTTGGCTGACTTCCTGGACGATCTAGGGAGGTCTTCCGATCTTGTGCGGCTTGAACTGGGACGCGGAGACTTCCTCAGGGCGTCAAGCTATGGGTTTGATGGTCTCAGCGCTGCCGAGCAATCGGCTTTTCTTCGCCAGGCGCTAGGGGGCGCTACACCATCGAAGCTTCACGCCGCAATCATGGCGACTGCGGCGCGCAGTTTTGTCACCACCAATTTCGATGATCTGATCGAACTGTCGGCGCCAGGAAATCTCAAGGTCGTCTTGGGGTCGCAGAGGGTCGAGGTCGCGGAAATTGTGGCTGCCAAGTCGTCCGGATTCCTCTTCAAGATCCACGGGGACGTAGGAGATATCGCGAGCATAGTCTTCACTCGCGAACAATATAGAGAAATGCTTGACTCTCGACGGAACGTTGTTCAGGCACTCAAAACACTATTGATGAGTCGACCGATCATTTACGTGGGATTTGGATTGCGTGATCCTGACTTCGTTCAGATCATTGATGCCCTGGGGGTGGACTTCTCGACGACAGTCCGTGATCATTTCGCGATCGTGTCGGATGTGCTTGAGCAGGAGATTGACTTCTGGAGACGGAACACAGGGATTGAGCTTGTGCCCTACCGGACCTCCGGCGGTCCCGAGCGCCACATCGAGTTGTATACGACCATCGAAGAACTAGCTTCCGCTCCCTCGGCGCCCCCAGACGCCGGCTCAGCTCGACAGTTGGCCCTCGTTCGCTATCTGAGCAGACTCGTCTCGCTGAATGCCTATCCGGCTGACATCTACAAGCTCAACTATCGAGTCGAGAAACCACCAGGAGAGCCCTCCTACGGCCGCGATCTCCTGGGCTATCTGGAAGTTGCGCAGGATCTCCTGATCACCGGCCCGCCTGGGTCGGGAAAGAGCACAGCGATGCGGGCCGCGATAAACAAGATTGCAAGCAAGTCGTTGACGGAGTTGCTGGCGGGCTCAACGGGCGATGCGGTGAGAGTTCCCGTTTTGGTTTCGTTGCGAGACTACGACGGCGACTTGCCCGGGTTGATTGACAGGTCGCTACCCGACGGTCTGACCCTCTCCTTACTTCAGCGCGAGACGAAACTTTACTTGGCACTCGACGGCTTGAATGAAGTGGCGACGCAATTCGTGGATGACGATCGGCTGCGCACGCAGATCGAGCAAGTCATCCAGCAAACGCCGGGCGCCGCTCACATTCTGTCAACGAGATTCCCGGACGGTTGGGCGGGATTCTCTTTGCCAGTCCTGCAGGTTGGTGAGTTGGGACAAGGCCAGCTTGATGAAGCTCTGACGGCGATCGGAGCCGACGTGAATCAGTTGGATCCTGGGGTCCTCGAGCTTCTAAAGAGACCGCTCTTCTTGGGGCTGATTGCGAGCGGTCAGATTGACCCATCAAAGGTGTCAGGGCCCCACTCGATATACAGAGAGCTCTTAGAGGGATGGGACATTCGACTTCGTCGAGACGGCTTCACCTCAATATCGCTTGTCGAGGCTTTGAGCGAGGTCGCCTATTCGGCAATCAGCCGTGGCGAACAGTTCTTCTCGGTACAGGATTTTCTGCATGGGGTACAAGGCTCGGGAGGTGAGCGAGAAGGCAGAGCTCTGCTTGATGCTCTCATTGATCGGAGCATCCTGGTTGCCGGGCCGAATGGGCAGCTTGGATTCTTTCACCACTCAATTGCCGAGTACTTCGCCGCTGGCTCACTCGCGCAGCGATTGAAAGAGGAAGGGTTGGCTGTCTTGAGCGAGGTGCTACAGCTCAAGACTTGGGACCACACCTTGCTTCTGACCCTGGGTTCGCTCGATACCACTACCGCTGAATTAGTTCTGATGAGGGTGATCGAAGCAGATCTTGCGTTGGCACTACGTTCGTTGTGGTATATCGAGGCGGACCAAGCCAAATGGGTGGCGCTTGTCCTGGACAGGCTCGGTGTTAGCTCCGATCTTGATCACGTCCAGCTGCTTGTACCGCATCCAGAGTTGGTGATAGCTCAGTTGGAGCGCATTGTGGGACTCGGGGACACGATGGGGGCTGACGCCGCGGGCGCGTTAATGCTCCTCCAGCCCCGAGAAGAAATGGGTCCGTTCCTCGCCAAGCTCATGGTAGCGAATCAGGAGGATTTCAACTTCTGCAATGGACTTGCTCGACGTTTAGCAGGAAGACTTGACCCGGATGTGGTCTTCGAGGCCCTCGAAATCCTTGGTCCAGTCGTCGGCGAGAAACAGTCGGTGGAACTGCTCGATGTGGAGCGTTCTGACCAATCGGACTTGCAAAACTTCACGTCGGCGTTCGGAGTCCTATTGGGGGCTAAAATCACCCCGTTGCAAGTGGTGGATCGACTTGGGCAGGGTTTTTTTTCGAGAGCCGTTGCGATCGAAGTGGCTCAAGATCGAGGGACCACCGACGATGTGATCTACCTCATCGAGCAGGCCGAGGACGCCTCGATCGCCGAGTTTTGGTTGGGCCTCAACCTAAAATACGAGAATCACTGGGGGTCTGCGCGCCTGATGCCTAGGCTCGAGACCCTCTGCATCAGTCTCGCCACTCAGTTGACGGGCGACGGTCGGGCTCTTCGCTGGCGAATTGAGTTCTTGGGGCTGGTCGCGAAGCGTAGCGAGCGCCTTCGCGCTGAACTCGAGCGGAGGCTTTTCGAGTCCGAGGGAGCCATAGGGGTCGCCCTGGCTCATGTTCTCGGGCAGGAAGATTCAGTTGTAGCAAGGTTGAAGGCGTTGCTGAACGATCCCTTACCGGAGGAGGAATATGACGTTCTCGGGGTACTTGACGAGTTCAACTGGAGTGACCATCCGGACCTCGTGGAAGCCGCATTGACTTCTGACAATGTGGAGCTACGGCGCGAGCTGGTGGACGTGCTCAGGCTTCTTGAGATCGACGGGCCAGCATGGACTCAGGAGTTCGATGCCCACGTCGTTGCCAAGGTATTCAACGTGCTGGCTATTGAAGATCCCTGGCACAGGGACGTCCTCGGCGAGGTCGTGGCGGGGCGTGGGGGCCCCGCCAGCCGACAAGAGATCTTTGAGGCGTTTCGTAAGGAGGATGAAACAAAAAGGCGCCTGGTCGCTTCCGTCGTCCTGGATCAATTCGTCGGAATGACATTGACTGAAATACCTGAGGACATTGTCGACTGGTTGATCGAAAATGTTCCAGACAGGGTGAAGGACCGATGGCACATGTCTTTGCTCGCTTCGATCGCGACCGACGAGTTTGTCAGGCAGCGGATCGCGCCAGCGTGGAAGAGAGCACGGGGTAACACACGGAAGCGATACGGCGCATTGCTGAAGCGGTGCGGTGATGAGCTTCAGCGTCGCTACATAGCGGACGACGGCAGGTCCCTCCTCTTCTAGCGCGGTATATGCATCGGAAGCCGTGGTTGCTCCGATTGCTCCATGGCGCCACATCGCCTCTCTGTGACTGACCCTGCTCGGCATAGCCACTGCATGGCGCTCACCGTTTCGCCATTCCGACGCCGTGACAGTCTCGGTTGCGAAGTCCTCGAGACGGTGCAGCGAACGCCGCGGCGTCGAATGTTTCCTGCGCGGCGGCGCAGGTAAGCAGGTTTACGGCAGCCTGCGTCATGTCGGACCCCTCCGCGCCACCCCGACCCCCGCTACCATCACCACATGCGCAGGACACCGGCGAGCACCCCGGAAGCCCAGCCGCGAGAGCGCATCCTCATCCTCTCCGCCGGCGTCGGCGCCGGACACAACACTGCTGCCGCCGCGGTGAAGCAGGCAGCCCTCGCCCGCCCCGATGTCGAAGACGTGCTCGTCGTCGATGTGCTCGAGCAGAGCAGCACCCTCTACCGCGACCTGCTCGGCAAGGGGTACTTCGTGCTCGTCGACAATGCGCCGTGGCTGGTCGACTGGGGGTACGACGTCAGCGACCTGCCGTTCAGGCGGCGGGGGCCGATCGATCCGTGGACGCGGGCGAACTCCCTTCCGGCGATCAGTGAGATCAAGCGGTTCAAGCCGACCGCGGCCACGCGCGTTGTGCGGGCGAGGCTAACCTGACGCCATGACCGACTCGATCACCACGCCGACCGACCTTGCGCGTCAGTTGGGGGTGGACCCTCGGCGGATACGGCAGTACTTGCGTGAGCAGCATGGTGTCGGTCACTTGCATTTCGCGCGATGGGAACTGACAGAGGAGCAGGCGGCAGACGTCCGAGCGCACTTCAGCAATGCCTAGGCTCGGCCGCACTCTGGTCTGTGATGAATGCCAACAGACAATTGAAGCGTCGGGGCCGGGCATCGTCGGCGACGATTCCCGCAGGTACGAGCCATTCCTGGAGGATCTTCGGTCAGACCCCACGTACCTGGCCCACACGGAGTGCTTCGCCTCGAACTACGGGTTCGACGAATTTCAGGCGCTCGTGACAGTGCACGACAGCCGGATGCGGGGCCTTCGACGCAGGTGAGACCTGAACTTCACCAAGCGGCCAGCCGGTAGTCCTTCAAGAACACCCCGAACACGTCTTCCTGTCTCGCCACGCACGAGCGGGTCGTACACGCGCGAGGTCGAGCGGCGCAGGAAACCCCCTAGCCCAGGCGCCCCACCAGCCCTCGGAAGAACTCCTCACAGCGTGCGATCGCCTCGGCCGGGTCGTGGCGTTCCGCGTTCTCGTAGAGGGCTTCGGCCCGCGCATACTGTTCGTTCACGAACCGCGCGATGGGCGGCGGCACTGTGCCGCGGCCGATTTCGCGGGTCACCGCCTTGACCGCGATGAGGTCCTCAGTGGCCGCGACCACGTCGGCGGGCGGATCGCATTCGGCGAGTGCGGTGGGCAGATCCATCGGGGGGACCGTCCGATCTGGGTTCTGCTCCAGCCATCGCAGGATCGCGGCCGGCCGCAGCGCGTAGAAGACCTTCTTCAGAGAGGCGCTTTCGACCTCTGACCACTGCCGGCGTCCGACATGCAGGTAGTGGCGGCCCAGCAGCGCGCGGTCGGTGACCTGCTCTGCCAAGGCGAGAAGGTCATCCCGAAACTGCGGGTCGCCCTGGTAGACGATCGGCGACCGCAGCCACTCGGTTACAGTGCCGTTGCCTTTCACCAGGAGTCGCAGGGCTTTCGCGACGTCCCACCCGTTGACGTCGAAGATCTTGTCGAGCGGCGTCTCGATCACGTCGCGACGAGGCCAGGGGGAGAGGTAGTCGGCGGCGGGACGCAGATAGAGAAACCGCGCGTCGTAGTCGCTGTCCGGAGACGGGAAGCCCCAGGCGCGGCTCCCACTCTCGATCGCCCAGGCGATGCGCACCCCGTCGTCGGCCTCGAGTCGTGCCAGTCGGTCGTCGATCGAGGCGACGATCGCGGCATCCATCGAGTCGGGGATCGCGCGCATGGGCTCGAATGTACCGGTGCGTGAGCGGTGCAAAGGCCGGCCGTATCCGTGCCGCATGCCACGATGGTCGCGTGACCGAGGCTGCTACGGAGCCAGACCCACTAATCGTGCGCGCGTTCTTGTCTGATGAGTTCAAGCAGAGTGCGCGCAAGGTGTCGCAAGCGCTCGGGGTCGATGACTCGTGGATCGCGCGTGTCATTGATCCCTTCGTGCTGCTGATCGATGAGGAGGGCATCTGGCTGTGCCCGAGCGAAGCCGACCGTGAGCCCTATGTCAGTATCGGATGGCCCATCATCGGGAAGCTTCGCGACAATGTGGGGCCCCGAGGCGGCAAGGGCGAGATCGTGGCAGGTGTCGTGCTCACTGTCGTCAGCCTGGGGAACTTGAGTCTCCTGGGGCGGTCGGACGGACCGCTCCTGTGCGCCCCGGTCTTGAGCGGCTCAGGTCCGATCGAGCTGACGATTCCCGTCGACGGCGTGGATGGGATCGCCGTCGGCGAGCGCTTCGGAGAGGCGCTTCAAGACCACCACGCCGGCGCCCTCGCCGAAG
>Ga0207667_10011316_pt1 | contig 10375 bp, 7 predicted proteins | sample KBSCornC52_FD_184301 | JGI IMG/M metagenome (GOLD analysis project Ga0207667, IMG submission 184301) | Corn rhizosphere microbial communities from Kellogg Biological Station, Michigan, USA - KBS Corn C5-2 (SPAdes) (version 2) | ecosystem: Host-associated > Plants > Roots > Rhizosphere > Soil ...
GATCCAGCTCGGTCGCGAGCTTGCCGCTACCGAGGAGCACGCCGTCCGGGGTCGCGTCCTTGAGCTTCTGCACGCCCGCGCGCAGGTCGCCGGCGACGTGGTGGCTGTTGGTCCACGGGAAGTCCTTTCGCGTCGACGACACCACGTACTTCGGCTTGGCCTCCAGCTTGACCGCCCACTCGCGCATCGCTGGCGGCGCTTCCGCGTCGCCGCGGACGACCGCCGGCCAGTAGCTCTCCATCATCTCGTAGGTGACGCGACCCCACAGCATCGCCCCGCCCTCGTCCATGAGGCGGGTGAAGAAGGCGTGTGTCTCGTCGTCGGCGATTCCTTCCTGGTGGTCGACGCAACCGTCCAAGGTGACGTTGATACTGAAGGTCAAGAGTCCCATGGTGTCCACGGTTTGAGATACTCGACGAGACGCCCCGCCGTCTGGCTCCAACTGATCGCTGCGAGGTTCCGATGGCGCACAGTGCTTCTGCAACAGCCGATGCACCGCAATCTTGCCGCCAATACACGAAGCTTGCGCCGAGGCTTCAACGCACGAGCCCAATTCGCGAGAACGCTCCCCCTGTGTCGCCTAACGCTCGGGTTCAGGCGCCGGCAATGGCAAGCGGAGCGCCGTTGTAGCGGGTCGCCTGCAGCCCGTTGTTGGGCGTCATATTCTCGCGCTCCACTCCATTCCTAGAACATCGAGTTATTGTTCGCTGACTGAACCGGCACGACTTGCAACACGTCCCAGTGTTCGACGACTTTTCCCTCGGCGTCCACACGGAAGATGTCAATGCCAGCCCAGTCCTTGTTCTCGTCGGTGGGCCAGTCTTGATGGCAGTGGAGGACTACATAGTTGCCTTCAGCTATGACCCGCTTGAAGTGCACACGTTTGCCCGGATATTCCCGGGCCATCCGGTCAAAGTAGTCAATGAAGGCTTGCTTGCCATCCGCCACATGCGGATTGTGCTGAGTGTAGGTAGCACCTGCGTACTGTTCGATCGCGTCCGCGGGTCTGCATTGGTTGAACATCAGATCGTAGAACGCAAGCACGTTTCGCTTGTTACGCTCCAACGTTTCATCGTTCATCTAGACCTCCAGGCTACCGCTCGCCCGACCCTCAGGATGACGCCCAACGCCCGGCGTCAGCGGCGCGCGGGCACGATGCAAGCAAAGTGCGATACCGTTTCACGCGCGTCCGCTGCACGCCGAGGTTAGCCGTCATAACGCTCTGAGGAGTAAGTACAGCCAGAGAACGCAGTTGATGCCCAAAGAGATCGCGTTCGCAAGGGCGCCAAACCTCCCAAGCTCCGACGGAAAGCCTAGGTCCGAAACGAGCATGCTCTTTGACTCAGTTGACTCAGCCAAGCGCCGACTAAGCGTCGCTCCTTGATCCTTCGCCTTCAAGGTGAACGCGCGAAGCCGCATGCTAGAAACGATGCCAAAAATATTGAAAATTATCCAGGCGCCTGCGAGTAACACGATGTCCCGGGGTTTGATGGGATTCGTTCCCCGCGTGAAGATCCAACCCAATACAAGGAGATTCGCTCCGAAGAACCAGGTGTACCAAGTCATATAGATCTTCCATGCCTCGAAGACTGCGACCTGGATCCGCTTGAGTTCATTTTCGATGATTGTGCCTTCAGTAAGGTCGACCATGGGAGCTCCCCTTTTCTTGACGGCTAACGCTTCGCTTGACCGGCCCGAAACAGCGACGCGAAGCGACGCTGTGAAGGGTCCGTGTCGAAGCGATGGTTAGCGGTCATTCCTTCAGCTTCGAAATGCAAGCATCCCGAAGCTCTCGCAACCGAGTGTCATTAACAGTCATCAATGCGTCTATACGCGCTGCAACCTCATACGAGCGCGCAGATTCACGGTCCACGTACTGTTCCCCGATAAAGGTAGCTCCAGGACATGATTTAGATTTGCCTCGGGTAAGCACATCCTCAAGATACGCCCGTGGATTCTGCCGCAAGAAACGCCCTGCAATCTCCGCGAGGTCCTCTAGATTGGCTCCGTCTTCAGATCTCATAAGCCTCAGCACAAGCCGGAAGGATTCACGGTCGCCGCTAAAAACCTGAACCGCAAGCAGCCGAATATCGGCCGTCGTCCTTTCAGCCGCATGCTTCGCAGAAACCTGATCATCGTACTCGATGACCTCAACTTCCTTTGCGTTCGCGGGACTCGGTTTCGCAACATAGTTCTCCCAGAGGGTAGCTGCTGCAACGGGCGCATGGCCGAGACATGCAGCTACACAAATGAGGAGCAAACCAGCAGTGCGTACCATGACCGCTAACTAGAAGTATGCATCTTAGAAAAGCATCGCATTCGCATACAAGCATCCAAACGTATACGCTGGCATTCGTCTTTAGATACCCCGCAGCATATATCGCCAGAGGTCTCGGGCATCTACCACTCCTCCGCACACGCGTCGCAAATGGCTGTGTGCTGTGGCATATCAGTCGGCTTAGAGTCAGCATCGAAGCGCGTCCCGCCGTCATGATTGGACGGGACGGCTAGCTGCTCGATCTTCGTCGACGGCAACCGGTGCCGCTCGCGATCGTCCAGCTAATGCGGAGCGGCTGGCTCTTGCCCGGCTGCGAACGCGGCGTCCGATACGACGCTAGCCAACACGCGGATGTCATGGACGCGGGCGTCCGCGAGCAGACTCGAGATGCTCGCGCTGACGGTATCCAGATCGTCGAGCGCATCGAGCTCCCATCGATGCGTTTCGATGCGCCGATCGTCGACCGACGAGACGATCCGCACACCGATCGCATCGGATTCGAGCGCCGCGACCGTGATGCGCGGTTCGCCGGTCTCCGACCGCAGCTGGCGCAGCGCTCGGCTCGCGAAAGCCTGAAAGGCGACTTCTTCGCGCGCATGATGGCCTTCATGCAATGCCTGTAGCAGTCCCTTCGGCGGACGCGGCAACGGCAGCACCGAAAGCCCCGGCTGCGCGAGCTGCGCGATCAGCGCGCGGCTGAAGGGCATGCCCCAGCGGCCGATGTCGCCCGCAGTCTCGAGGAACGAAGGCGCTTGTGCCGGCGTGACCACGACGCCCGCCACGAAACGCAGATGGATGCTCTCCTCAGCGCTCTCGAGGTCGATTTCGGCTGGAACCAGCTCGGACCAGGTATCGACGATCCCGGCCTCGAGATTGCGCAGCAGGCGGTAGAGCCGCGACGGCGAAAAGCCTTCGAGCGACGACTCCCCGCTCAGGACTTTGTTGATGCCGAAGCTGCGCGCGGGCCCCAGCGCACCATGGGCTTCGAGCGTCTGCTCGATGGCTTTTGCATCCGGCAGGATGCCGGGCACAATGGCTTCCGCCAGCCCGCCGGTCACGAAAACTACAGGCAACACGAACACTCGCGCGGCGAGCCCTCCACTGGGATCGGACGGGCTGTTGATCGCGCGATCGACCGCTTCCCACAGGATCCGGCCGGTCGCGGGCGAAGTGACCTCGGCGGCCAGCTCGCTCAGAAGATCGTCGCGGCCTGCTATCAGAGCTTGCTGCAGCTCGCCGTGCAGCTCTTTAAGTAGTGCCTGGCGCTGCGTCGCATCAGCCACTTCGACGACTTGCGTGGAAAGCTTGTCGTAGGGGTCGAGCGTGCTTGTTGCGAAGCAACGCGGGTCAGGCAGTGCGTACACGGTATTGGCGTGATATTCGGTGACGGGACGAATTCGGTACGTGGCGTGTCGCTTTTATCTGCATCTTCACCTTGACTCTTGGCGATTAGAGGCTAAACCTATACAGGGGGGCGCCACCGCGCCGTGACGTCGATCGCGCGCGGCTCGACTGGCACCCGCCAACCTCACGATGGACTTCTGAAGAACTGACGGGGGAGTATGCACAATGGAGCATAAGTCAACAGGGTGGTTGAGCGAAAAAGAAATATCGCAGGTCGAGCCGGCTGAAAGGGCTGGCTTCGGATCGCCGATACCGACGCAGATCGTATCAAACGGCGAGTACAACCCGCTGCCTCAGACCGAGAAGCAGCGGCAGGTTGAAGGCCTGATCAAGGAGTATGCAGACAAGTACAGCAAGAAGCAGGGGATCGATCGCCGCACGTTCCTGAAGTCGGCGTCCGGGATGGCTGCGGCCTTCCTGGCGATGAATCAGGTGTTCGGCCCGATCTGGAACGTGTCCGAAGCGGAAGCCGCGGACAAGGACATGGCGGACGAGCGTGCGAAGAAGCTGTCGAATCAGTTCATCTTCGACGACCAGACGCACTTCGTGCGCGATGACTTCGACAAAGAAGGTCTGCTGGGGCTCGGCAAATACGCATCAGAGCACTGGAATCCGAAGATGCTCGACAAGATGCCGCTGGTCTTGCAGCGCTACAAGTTCGAGAACTACCTGAAGGAAATCTTCCTCGACAGCGACACCAAGGTCTCGCTGCTGTCGGGTGCCCCGTTCGACGATCCGTCCTGGTGGCTGCTATCGAACGACCAGATTGCGGAAGCGCGCAATGCGATCAACAAGGTTGCCGGCGCGCGCCGCATGTTCGGTCACTTCGTGTTCACGCCGCACTATGACGGCTGGATGGATGAAATCGATCGCGGCGCAGCCGAGCTGAAACCCGATGGCTGGAAGGGCTATACCGTCGGCGATCCGCTGTCCCCGTCCACCAAGAAGACCATGTGGCGGCTCGACGACGAGAAGATGATGTACCCGGCCTACCAGAAGTTCGTGAAGTCGGGCGTCAACAATGTCTGTATCCACAAGGGTCTGCTGCCGCTCGACTATGAAACCTCATGGGCCGGCGTGTGGCAGTACGCGACCGTGGACGATCTGCCCAAGGCCGCGAAGGACTGGCCGCAGTTGAACTTCATCATGTACCACGGCGCACTGCGCCCGTTCCTGGAGGATCCCGCCACCGAGCTCGCGCTGTTCGAGAAGACCGGCTACATCCGCTGGGCGACGGACCTCGCGCGCATGCCGAAGAAGTACGGCGTCAAGAACGTGTATGCCGAGCTCGGCACCACGTTCGCGACGTGCGCAGTCGCCAATCCGCGCTTCGCCGCGTGCCTGGTCGGCCAGTTCGTCAACGAGATGGGCCCGGAAAACGTCGTGTGGGGCACCGACTCGGTGTGGTACGGCTCGCCGCAATGGCAGATCGAAGCCATGCGCCGCCTCGAGATCCCCGACGATGTGATGCAGAAGATGGGCTGGAAGATCAAGCTCGGCGCGCCCGACGGTCCGGTCAAGAACGCGATCTTCGGCGGGAACTCCGCGCGGCTGTACAAGTACAAGGCGCAAGCCTCGTACGAGCAACTGTCGACGGACAAGCTGGCGCAGATCAAGGCGGAGTATCAGAAAGAACAAGTTGCCCGCAACAACAAGTTCTACGGTTTCGTTGCGAAGCAAGCATAAGAACCACCGCTGTTGAGTTGATACCGGGGACCCTGGTCCCCGGTTTTTTTTTGGCGTCGACTGATCCCCTCACCATGCCCTCTCCCACAAGCGGAGAGGGAATAGCCGAGACCCTGAATTGCCGCCCCCTCTCCCTTGACGGGAGAGGGCGGGGGTGAGGGTGCATTTAAGGGGGAGGTTGGAGGGGATGGGGTAGGATGTATCTGGTGGAACGGGAACGCGGCGCCGCCCCATCCCCACCCTCGCCCTCCCCTCGAAGGGGAGGGAATGCTCTGCAGCGGTGCTCGTGCCGCCCGAATCATTGAGATCCGTTTTTGTTAGGGTGTCGAACATGAGACTCCATTCCTTACATCAGCTCACCGCGCTCGCAGTTGCGCTGGCGCTCTGCGGTGTCGTACGCGCAGAGACCGTCCGCCTGGGCACCGGTATCGCGATATCGCACGCCACCAACATCGTCACCAACGCGCACGTGGTCGCGAACTGCAAGTCCGTGCGCGTGCTGCTGGGTGCCCAGCAAGCCGCTGCGAGAGTCCTGGCGCTGGACTCCGATGCCGATCTCGCAGTACTCAAGACCGGGCTGAGCACGTCCAAGACGATCGCGATGCGCAGCAGCCCGGCATTGCGCCTCGGCGACAGCGTGATCGCGTTCGGCTTTCCGTTGTCGGGCTCGCTGTCGCAGGGCGGCAACCTCACAACCGGCAATGTGAGCGCGCTGGCCGGCTTGCGCGACGACGCGCGTTACCTCCAGATGACAGCTCCGGTGCAGCCGGGGAGCAGCGGCGGCCCGCTGCTCGACGGGGGCGGCAACCTCGTCGGCGTGATCACCTCCAAGCTCGATGCGCTCGCCATGGCGAAACGCACCGGCGACATTCCGCAGAACGTGAACTTCGCGGTCAAGACCGAGGTGCTCGAAGCATTCCTGCGTGCGAACAAGGTCGCGTACGACGTGGCCGTGACCGATAAACAGCTCAGCGTCGCCGATGTCGGCGACATCGCGAAGGACGCGACCGTGAAGATCATCTGCGAGCCGTCCGGCGTGCAGACGGCAGAGACTGAGACCGTGCGCGTCGCGCCGAGCGACGAACCCCTGCCCGTGCCCGCGCCGCCGGGAGAAGCGGCGGGCCGTCCGATTCCGGTTCCGGTTCCACAAGTGGAGCCACCGCAGGGTGCGATTCCGGTCCCGGCCGATGGCGGGCAGCGCGAAATGGCGCAGCAGATCCAGGTGGTCGACGTGCGCACGCCCTACCCTGGTGCGGCACCGGCGATGCGCGAGATCGACATCCGCAACGGCGCGCCATACAGCGTGCTACAAGTCACGATCGGATGGCTGCAGCAATTGACGGGGCCGCAATGCCCGCGCTCGCCATCGGCCTATCTCGGCACGAAAGAATTATTTGCCAGCCTGAAGCCCGGCGAGTCGACGACGCTGACCGGAGAGTTCACGGAGCAGGCGCGCTACTTCTGTATCGTCTCGGCGCAGTTCACGCCCACGGCGCGGCGCACACAGCCAAAACCCGCGCCGGTGCCCGCTGTGCCCGCCGCTCCGGGTGCCGCGCCGATACCTGTTCCGGCACCTGCTCCGAGTGCGGCGGGTGTACCGGTCCCTGTGCCAGAGGGCGGCACGACACCGATTCCGTTGCCGGGTCCGTCTCAGGCGCCGGTCCCGGCACTCGAGCAATAGGTCGGCTTCCATCGCGACCGAAGGACGTCTGCACGTGCGCCACTGCTGGATTGTGGTCGTCACCGCGCTGACGTTCGGCGGCTGCACCACCGTCAAGCCCATCACGTTGGCGGATGTGCCGAGCGGCGAGCAAGTGACTCTGCAGCGCAATCAGGAGATGATCCTCGAGCTCGCAGCGAATCCGAGCACCGGATATCGCTGGCAGATCGAGCTCGCGGGCTCTGCCGTGCTCGACAAAATCGGCGACGAGCAATTCGTGCCTGCATCGAGCTCGGGCGGCGCGGTCGGGACCGGCGGCATGACCGTGTGGCATTTCCGTGCGGCGCGGACCGGGACGGACCTGCTTCGGCTGGTGTACCGGCGACCGTTCGAGAGGAACGTCCCGGCGGCGAAGTCGGTGGTCTACACGATCAACGTGCGTTGATCGCTGATGCTCACCTTCACCGCGCTCCCGGCACGTGATTCAGCAGCAACCAGTACACCGCCATCTGCCGCACAGCGCCGACGAACTCGGTGAAGTCCAGGGGCTTGTGCACATAGCTGTTCGCACCGAGGCGGTAGCACTCGAGCACGTCCTGGTCTTCGCGTGACGACGTGAGCATCACCACCGGAACGCATTGCGTGCGGGCGTCGGCGCGGATATTCCGCAGCACGGCGAAGCCATCCATGCGCGGCAGCTTGAGATCGAGCAGCACCACGGCCGGTTGAACCGACACGTCGCGCCCCGCGTGCACGCCGGTGCCGTGCAAGTAGTCCAGCGCCTCGATGCCGTCACGCGCCACGGCCACCGGATTGGTCACGTCACTGCGCTGGAACGCGCGCAACGCAAGATCCTCGTCGTCCGGATTGTCCTCAACCAGCAGAATGACCTTGTCTCTCATGCCTGCTCATCCCCGCGACCGAGCGTGAAGTAGAACGTCGCGCCGTGGTCGACCGCGCCTTCCGCCCAGATGGTCCCGCCATGACGGCGCACGATACGATGCACGGTCGCGAGCCCGATACCGGTCCCCGGAAACTCCTTGGCGCCATGCAGCCTCTGAAACGCGCCGAACAGCTTGGAGACGAAGGCCATGTCGAATCCGGCGCCATTGTCCCGCAGCCAGAAGACGTTCCCACGAACTGGCCGCAGGCCAAATTCTATGCGCGCGCCGTCGCGCCGTGAAGTGAACTTCCACGCATTGCCGAGCAGATTTTCCAAGACAACTCGCAGCAAACGTGGATCGCCGGTGCATTGCAGCCCGTCCTGGATCACGACGTCGACCCGGCGCGAGGGCTCGGCGTTGCGCAAGTCCTGCACCACTTCGCGGGCCAGCGCACTCAGATCCACTGGCTGCAGCAGCATTTCCGAGCGCGTCACACGCGATAGTTGCAGCAGGTCGTCGATCAACTGGCCCATGCGCTGCGCGGCGGCCTGGATGCGAGCGATGTGCTGCCGTCCGTTCGCGTCGAGCTGCGCCCCACAATCCTCCAGCAGCGCCTGACTGAAGCCGTGGACGCTGCGCAGCGGTGCGCGCAGATCGTGGGAGACGGAGTAGCTGAACGACTCGAGCTCCTTGTTGGCGACTTCGAGCTCGGCCGTGCGCAGCCGCACGCGCTCCTCGAGCTCGACGTTCAAGCGCAGAATCTCGTTCTCGGCGCGCCTTTGCTCGCTCACATCGCGCACGACCGCGATGAGACAGTCGCGCCCATCGATCTCGATGCGCTCGGCCGAGACGTCGGTCGCCTTGACTTCGCCGCTGCGATGACGGATCAGGACAGGAAAGCCGGTCACACGCACGTTGTGCTCGAGCCGATGCACCAGCTCCTTGCGATTGTCCGGATCCGCCCACAGCCCGAGTGCCAACGAGGACCTGCCGATCGCCTCGTTGCGCGGCACGCCGTAGAGACGCTCGAAAGCCTCGTTCACTTCGAGGTAGATGCCCTCCGCCAGCGTCGCGATTGCGATCGTCTCGGGGCACGTGTGGAAGACCTTCGAGAATTTCTCCTCGGATTTGCGCAGCGCCTCCGCCGCGCGCTTCTGCGCGGTGACATCTCTCAGCACGATGACCACCGCGAGCTTGCCATCGAGTACGGCCGCCTCGGCGGAGAGCTCGCTGTCCCAGACCTGGCCGTCCTTGCGCCTGAATTGCGCCTCGAACCCGTTGACGCGCCCCTCGCTGCGCAACCGCTCGAGCAGCGCTTCGCGTCTGGACTTGTCCACCCACAGGCCGAGCGAAACCGCTGAGTGCCCGATTACTTCCGAGCGTGCATAGCCGAACAAGCGCTCGTAGGCTTCGTTCACCTCGAGGTAAGTGCCGTCCTCCAGCAGCGAGAAGGAGATGGATTCGGGGCACGTCCTGAACACCGTCGCGAACCTCGCCTCGGACTCGCGCAGCCCGCGCTCGGCCCGTCGCTCGAGCGTCACGTCGCGCAGGACGATCAAGACGCTGCGCCGGCCGTTGATCTCGGTCACCGCAGCGCTGATCTGGCCGATCAGCCGGCTGCCGTCACGGCGCTGCAGCTCGGCCTCGAAGTTGTCGACGCCCGCGTCGCGCTCGAGGCGCCGCGCCATTTCGTCGCGCTGCTCCGAATGTGCCCAGATGCCGAGCGCGACACCGGTCTGGCCGAGGATCTCTTCTCGCCTCCAGCCGAAGTGGTGCTCGAAGGCTTCGTTCACGTCGATCAGATTGCCGTCGGGAAACAAGCCGATCGTGATCGGCTCGGGGCAGCTGTGGAACACGGTCGCGAACTTGGCTTCCGACTCGCGCTGCGCGTTCTCCATGGCCTTGCGGCCGCGGATGTCGATGATGCTGCCGCGGATGAGCGGTGCGTCCGAAGACGGCAGCCGCACCAGCCGAATTTCGCACAAAATGTCCGCGCCGTGCACGTCGCGATGCATCCACTCGAACACGGGCGTTTCGCCGCGCAGCGCCGCCTCGAGCTTGCCGCGAGCGGATTCGGCTGCCAAGCGGCCGTCGGGTTGCACGTCGGCGCTGAGCTCCACGGGATGACGCAGCAACAGCTCTTCGCGCGGCAGACCGAACAAACGGCACGCGTTCTCGTTCACCAGCACGAAGCGGCCTCGGCTCATGTCGAGCACGACGATGGCTTCGGGCGCGTGCCCGACCAGCGTGCGCAGCTGCTCGCCGCTTTCGCGCAGCGCTTGCTCGGCCCTGAAGCGTTCGGCGACCTCGCGCTGCAGCCCTGCGTTCGCCGCTTCGAGCTCCGCCGTGCGCATCCGCACGCGCCGGTCCAGGTCCTCGTTGACCGTCTGCAGCTCGCTTTCGGCGCGGCGGCGTGCCAGGACTTCTTCGTTGAGCGACGTCGGGCTCGGAATGATCATGAGC
>Ga0207667_10011319_pt1 | contig 10372 bp, 9 predicted proteins | sample KBSCornC52_FD_184301 | JGI IMG/M metagenome (GOLD analysis project Ga0207667, IMG submission 184301) | Corn rhizosphere microbial communities from Kellogg Biological Station, Michigan, USA - KBS Corn C5-2 (SPAdes) (version 2) | ecosystem: Host-associated > Plants > Roots > Rhizosphere > Soil ...
CCGTCATACCGTTCCCTGCCGCTTCGAGGCCTTGAGGCAACGCTCCCGCCAACTTTGCGGACGCGAGCCTTCGCGTTCATTGCTCCCACGGATACTCCGAATCCAGCAAAACTATTTTTCCTGTCCACGCCGTAGCCGTTAGGCTCCGCAGGCTCATGCAGGCAACAACTATCAGGGGGATGCATGACTCTCAGCGGGGCAGTTCGGCCTTTTCTTCTTGCAGGTCTCGCCATCGCACCAACGTGCGCGTCGTCACAAGAGACTAGCGACACCAGCTCAGGAGCCACGCTCCAGCAAATCGTGGTCACCGCTCAGCGCCGCAAGGAAAGCCTGCAATCCGCAGCACTTCCCGTGAGTGCGCTGTCGTCCGATCAGCTCGCAAACTCCGGTGCGACCACGGTACAGGATCTGACTCAACTCATCCCCGCCCTGCAGGTTTCCCAGGCAGCGGGGCCGTATCCACTGTTCTTCTTGCGCGGCGTCGGCAACTTCAACGGCAACTCCCTGTCCGATGCCGCTGTCGCGCTCAGCGTCGATGGAGTCTATATCGCACGCCCCTCCTCCACGCTTGGCATGTTCTATGACCTCGACCGGGTCGAAGTTCTCAAAGGTCCGCAAGGCACCCTATACGGTCGCAACGCGACCGGTGGTGCCATCAACATCATTACCAAAAGGCCGACACAGGAATTCGGAGCCGAGGCGTCCCTCGATATTGGAAACTACGACCTGGTCAAGGTGGATGGGGCATTGAATCTACCCTTAGGCGATAGAATCGCGACACGCTTCTCGATGCAGAGTATCGACCGCCACGGCTATATGACGGACGGGACGGATGATGACAACGGACGTGCGGCCCGAGCGCAGATCCGCGCAAATCCCACCGACACCTTTACCGTCAACACGAGTGCAGACTTCTATCACCAAGGGGGTAGAGGTCCAGGCTCCACCCTTCTGCAAAGCTCGGTGCCCGGCTTCCTGTACGGCGACCCTCGCATCGGCATGAACGACCCCAGGGCGAGCGCGGTCTTCTCCCACACTCTCGTGTTCCCGGCCGCGGATTTTCTGGGTGCACCGCTCGACAAGACGCTCCTGTTCGCGCCGGTGCCGACCCGCGTATTCAAAGACAATGACTACTGGGGTGTGAATACGACGCTCGAATGGAACACCGGCGCAGGCGATCTGACGGTCATCCCCGCGTATCGGCATTCGAAGCTCGACTACCAGAGCACCTCGCCCTCCTTCCTGATCGCCCAGAAAGAGACTGACGAGCAGAGCTCGATCGAAGCGCGCTTCGCCTCGCCGGAGTCGGCCTCATGGAGCTATCTTGCAGGGATTTACTATCTCAACGAAAACATCCACGTCGCACCGGCCACGTATGACCAGGAATACAACGCTTCGGTGCAGCACTTCGGCACGAAAACCAACAGCGTGGCCGCGTTTGGCCGCCTGCGCTACTCTCTCACCGATACCTTGCGGCTCACGGGCGGCGTGCGCTGGACTCGCGACCAAAAGAGCCTCGCCGGAGAGTTTGATTCCTCGCAGGCATTGTGTTTGCCCTTTCTGGGCTGGAGTGCCAACCCCGCCCGCGTACCCCCGCCGCCGTTGTGTTTTGGGGGCATCGGGCAGATCGTCGCGCCCAATCCACCCATAGTGCTCGATGCCAACAACAACTGGAGCCGCACGACCTGGCGCGCGGCCGCGGAATGGGATGTGCGACCGCAATCCCTCGCGTATGCGAGCGTCGAAACTGGCTTCAAGTCCGGCGGGTTCTACTTCACCCATGACAATCCGGTCTACAACCCCGAAAAGGTCATCGCCTACACGCTGGGCTCGAAGAACCGCTTTCTGGGCAATCGCCTCCAGCTCAACCTGGAGGCCTTCTACTGGGAGTACCGCGATCAGCAGATCTCGCATATCGTGGCAGACAGCCGGGGCGTAGTGGTGTTCGCCACTCAGAACGTCGGCAAAGCGACCATAAAGGGTGCCGAGCTCGAGAGCCAATATCTGCTCACCGATACGACGCTATTCGCAGCCGACGCCCAATACCTCGACTCCCGCTACGGCTCCTTCGCCTACACGCTGCCGAATTTTGGAGCACCGGCGACGACCTCGTGCCCGGCAACGCCGGCCGACAGGGTTTACGTTGTCAACTGCAGCGGCAAGACGCCGCCCCAATCCCCGCGTTGGACGCTCAACTTCGGGCTGCAACAGACCATACCTCTGGGCTCGGGCTCCCTCATCGCCGAGGCAAACACGCACTATCAATCAGCCGCGCTCGTAGGCCTCGAGTTCCTGCCGCAGGAACAACAAGGAGCCTACTGGTGGACAGACCTGGATCTCGGATTCCACGCAGCCCAGAGGCGTTGGTCCGTGACCGCGTACGTCGACAATGTCACGAACACCACTGTGCTGAACCTCGTAACGCCGCAACCACTCGCAGGAGCCGCGATCCTGTCCGGGACCCTGCGGCCACCTCGCACCTACGGTTTACGCGGATCCCTGGAGTTTTGAAGCAATCTGAGCTTGACGCGCCGCCGCTAGCCCCTCAGCCGAGCACTGCGCTCGCGCCGCCGTCGACAGCGAGCACCTGTCCCGTAATGTGCTTGCCGGCATCGGAAGCAAACAGCAGCGCGGCACCTTTCAGATCCTGGTCATCGCCCCAACGCTGCAGCGGCACGCGCTTACGCGCTTCATCACCGAGCTCCTCGATGAGGGCGCTCGACAGCTTGGTCGGAAAAAACCCTGGTGCGAGCGCGTTGATCGTGATGCCGTACACGCCCCACTCGCCAGCCAGCGCACGCGTGAGATTGATCGCGGCCGCTTTGCTTGCGCTGTAACCCACAGTCTTCACCGGCCCCGGCACATTGCCACTCAGTCCGGCGATGGAGGCAACATTGATGATGCGGCCATAGCGCTGTGGAATCATCGAGCGTCGGCCGATCTGTTGCGACAGCAGAAACATACCTCGCACGTTCAGGTTGAACACCTTATCCCATGCTGCCGTCGGATAATCCTCAGCCGGCGCGCCCCAGGCGGCGCCGGCGTTGTTCACGAGGATATTGACCTGACCCAGTCTTTGAAGCGCAGCATCGGCGAGGGCAACGACCCCCTCTTCTTTGCCACTGTCGGCCACGACCCATTCTGCGTCGATCCCCTGGCTCCTCAAATGCGCAGCAGCGCCCTCGAGCTCATCGGCCTTACGCGCCGAGATCAGCACGCGCGCGCCGTGGCTACCCAGCGCTTCGGCAATCTGTAACCCCAGTCCGCGCGATCCGCCGGTGATCAGCGCGGTCTTGCCATCGAGACGGAAAGGCGATGTTGTAGTGACCATGTTGCTCCGCGTGTATGCGATTGTCCTGTTACGACCGGATCGGTCTGTGATTCCGTCAATTCAGCCTTGCAGATGCCGTTCGAGCGCGACGCAGTCGAAATCGCGCGCCTGCGCCCTGGCCGCCTCGTTCACACTCATGTCACGCTCCAGATCCGTCGCCCCTGCCCCAACATCGGCACCACATCCAGCGTATCCGCAAGCGCCGCAAACGCCACTTCGTCCGCTAGACCGCGATCCCGCATCATTCTACCTATACGGCTCTCCCGCAACACATCCAGGGGCTCGTGCCCATGACGGATATACAAGGCCGCCAGCACCGCATCGCTGCATGCATAATTGCGCCGCGCAAGGAGATGCGCGGCGAGATGGCCCGCTCCATAGCTATCCTCGAGATTGAAGCGGCCGGCAGATCCTGCGCAAACAAACAACACCGAGGACTGCGGATGCTCATTGCCAACATGACGCGCGACCGCCGCGCCGTTGAGGAGCGAAGCAGCATAGACCTGCGCCCCCGGGGCCGAGCGCAACAACGCCGGCGTGCCATTCGTGGAGGCATAGATAAGATTGCGGCCTTTCACACCTTGCTTGGCTAACGCCAGGGGCGTGGCCGGCGCAAAACCGGCTATTGTGTCGGCGTTGTATTCGCCGGCCAACAGTGGGGCTTCGACATCACCCCGGAGTTGATACGCATCGTTTTCACCGTACGCGAGCCGCACGTCCACAACGCCCTCAGACAGCACGTGCGCGAGCGTGCTCGTGGCGAACAAGACATCAATCACGATCACGACCTTGTCACGAACCCGCACCGGATCGATGGCTTCCTTGGTGAACAACACATGAAGAGTGGGGCCCGATGATTTCATTTCGCTATACGAAATTCGACAATACGGTCATGCCGGCCAGATTAATTGCCGACCCAGCCCATCACAAGGCCGCTGCGCGCTAATTCGCGGCGTTTTCTTGCCAGAGCTGCTATCCGAGCGATAGGATTTTACCCGATAGTCCCTCTTCTATTTCGATAGACGAAATACGCCAAGCCCTGAGCAGATGTCGATGAATTTCTCCTACATCCCGAAAGTGGCAGCGCTGGCCCGCAAGGCCGGCCTATGGAGCCTCTTTCTGCCCCGCTCCACGCGAGCGCCGGCCGACGGCCCAGACGAAGTACATCGCGGCGCCATCGCGCGCAACGAGCTGAGCCGGTACCCCTGAGGCAGCCAGATGGGTAAACCGCGCGGCGAGCTCAATGCGGATCCGACGAATGCGGAGCACCCCCAGTTCGTCACAGCGCTCGCGCGCGGCCTGGCGATACTGCGCTGTTTCGAGCGTGGCACGCAGTACCTCGGCAACACTGAGATCGCGGCAGCGACCCGTCTGCCAAAGCCAACTGTGTCGCGCCTGACGTTCACGCTGACCTCCCTCGGCTATCTCACCTACTCGCCCGCAAAGGAGAAATACGCGCTCGGCACGCCGGTGCTGTCGCTCGGCCACGCCTTCCTCAAAGGTAACAATGTCGTAACGATCGCGCATCCATTGATGCGCGAGCTGGCCGATTCCTTGCAGTCCGCCGTAATGCTAGCCTCGACCAACAGCAATCGCATGATCCTGCTCGACATCTGTCAGGGCGACGATACCGCGCCGCTGCTGCTGGAACCCGGGCAACGTGTCCCACATAACGCCACGGCGCTCGGTCGGGCCTATATCGTGGCGCGGCCGCAGAGTGTGTTTGAGCGCCGCCTGGCCGAGCTGGAAAACGAAGTCGCGGCCGACGCCTGGCCGGCAGTCCGCACCAGCATCCTGCGCGCCCGTCAGGATTATCATCAGTACGGCTTCTGCTTTTCGCTTGGCGACTGGAATCCAGACCTGTTCGCCGTCGGCGTCCCGATGGCTTCAGCGGATGGCTCCCGCATCTTTGTGTTCAACATCAGCGGACGCATCTCGCAGACGACGCGCGAAGCCTTGATTCACGATCTCGGCCCGCGCCTGCTCACGCTGCGCAACACGGTGTACTCGATCACCCAGGGGCTTTTCTGATCGAACCCAGGCGCAGAGCTCTTACAGCAACTCGTAACTGAATTCGTAAGCTTCGGGTTTTCCGTCACGGGGATGCAGCTTCATGTGACCCTTCGCCCCCTCGTATTTCCCTGTGCCACCTGTGATCGCAAAGATCGAGTCCCCGGAGTCATGGAACGGCCCTTCGACCGTGATCATTCCCTCCTTGAGCAACAGGGTCCACATGCACTCCCAACTCCTACCAACCACGGTCCGTACGCAGAACCCCTGGTCGCTTGCGACCTGCTGCTTATTCGCCGCATCGAACACCGGATTTGCGAAGCTGAGGATATCTCCCACCGCATCCGTTCCTGCCTTGGATGTGTGAACGGTTGTTTCGTTGGTCGGGCGCTCGATGAGCACGATCTTCTCGCTTGCCAGGGCAATCGAGCCGGCCAGCAGCATGGCGGCGCACGCGGGAAGTACTGAACGATGCTTCACGAGTCTCTCTCCTCATGTTGAATGAACACAGTGAGTCGACGGGTCCGGATCAGCCTAGTCACCCACCAGCTCGCCGCCGCCAGGAACCTGCAGACCAGACTGCAGACGATGCGCATCCCCCGCCGGGGCCTGGCCCCGATCGTAGGGGCGACCGACGAACATGTAGATCAGGCCAAGGGCAATGATTCCAAGCGAGGTGGCAATGACCCCGTAATTGGTGAACCAGGGTTCGGACGGACTGCGAGGCCAGGACATGTTGACGATGGCCCCGAGTCCGTACGCGAGGGCTGCCAGGTTGACCGGCCACCCCCACGCGCCCAGAGTGAAAGCTCCGGCAGGTTGCCAGCCGCGGCCGCGCGCAACCAACGCGGCCACGACGATCATCTGGAACGCCAGATAGATGCCGACGGAGGCGAAGCTGATGATGGTCGCAATTGCGTTCTGCAACCACAGGGCCGACACGGAGATCAGCGCCGGTATTGCTCCTGACACGATGAGCGCTTTTGCAGGGATATGCCGCCCCGGAGAGAGATGACGCAAAGACTCGCTCCCGAGCACCATCTGGTCGCGGGCGTACGCGAAGAGTAGCCGGCTCGCGGCAGCCTGCAGGCTCAGGAGCGCCGAGACAAACGAGACTGTGACGATCGCAATCACCGTCCGCAGACCCATCTCGCCCATTGCAGTACGCAGGATCGTCACGACGGGATCCTTGTCCCGACCGGACAGCACGGCCTGGATATCCGGCACGGCGAGCACCAGCGCCAGACAGACCCACAGCGCGGCCACGCCGCCCACGTAGATCGTCAGCCGCATCGACTTGGGTATGGTACGGCTGGCATCCGGTGTTTCTTCGGCAACATCACCACAGGCCTCGAATCCGTAGTAGCAGAACATGGCACCGAGCGCGGAGGCGAGGAAAGCAGGCAAATAGCCGCCCTGGATATGCAGAGATTGTGTGTCGACCAACGCGCTCAGCGGCTGGTGTCGGGCGAAGAGCAGCAGGTAGCTGCCCACAGCGATGGCCCCAAGCAATTCGCAGATGAATCCGAACATTGCAAAACGCGCCAGCAGGCGCGTGCCGCTGAGATTCAACGCGGTGACGAGCCCGATGAGCAAGACGGCTATCACTGTCTGTTGAATGGGAGTGCCCGCTATCCCTACGAGCTGGGCCAGGAAGGGTGCGGCGCCCGTCGCGATGGCAGACAGGGTGACGAAAAGCGCCCACCCGTAGATCCACCCTGCCATCCAGGCCCAACGCTTCCCGAAGAGGCGCCGAGCCCAGGGATAAATGCCTCCCGAAATCGGAAACTGCGATACCACTTCGCCAAACACGAGGCATACCAGGAATTGCCCCATACCAACCAGCAGATACGTCCACCACATCGGCGGTCCGCCGGCGGCGAATGTCGTCGCAAAGATCGTATAGACACCCACGACCGGCGAGAGGTACGTGAAGCCCAGAGCGAAGTTCTCCCAGATCGACATGCTCCGATCAAAGTGAGAAACATAACCGAGCGCGCGTAGCTGCTCCGCATCCCGATCTCCCGTCTTCGAATCCATCATGCCGCTCCCCAAGATCCGTAGTTTTAGAGTTTTATCATCACGTGACGCGCCACCGTGTAGTCCTCCAGCGCATAGACTGACAAGTCCTTGCCGTATCCCGAACGCTTGAATCCCCCGTGCGGCATCTCGTTGACCAGCACGAAGTGAGTATTGATCCACGTACAACCGTACTGGAGGCGGCTCGCCACCCGCATGGCCCGCGTGACATCGGCTGTCCAAACGGAAGAGGCCAGGCCGTATTCGGAATCATTGGCCCATTTGACGGCTTGCTCGGGTTCGGTGAACCGCGTCACGGTCACCACCGGACCAAACACTTCGCGGCGAACGATCTCATCGGTTTGCAGCGCCCCCGCTACCACGGTGGGTTGATAGAAGAACCCGCTACCGGATCCGGGTTTTCCGCCTGTTGTGATCTCGATGTGTTTTTCTCGAGCGGCGCGCTCGACAAAGCCGGCCACGCGCTCGCGGTGGCCCGCTGAGATCAAGGGTCCCATCTCGACATCACGGTCCGTCTGCAGACCCACCCGTATCGAGCTAACGGCCGAGGTCAGATCGGCGACGAGCCGGTCATAGATGCCCGACCCTGCATAGATGCGGCAGGCTGCTGTGCAATCCTGTCCGGCGTTGTAGTAGCCAAAGGTGCGTACGCCAGCGACGACGGCCTCTACATCGGCATCATCGAACACGATCACCGGCGCCTTTCCACCGAGCTCCAGGTGAGTACGTTTGAGGTTTCCCGCAGCTGCCGCGAGGACTTTCTGGCCAGTCGCCACATCGCCCGTCAGCGATACGAGCCGAACCCGTGGATGTGCAGTCAGAGGCGCACCGACTGTTTCACCTCGCCCACAGACGATGTTCACGACTCCAGGAGGAAATATTTCCGCAAGGATCGGTGCAAGATGTAGCGCCGTCAGGGGTGTCTGCTCCGACGGCTTCAACACCACAGTGTTTCCTGCAGCGATCGCTGGCGCGAGCTTCCAAGCCGCCATCATCAGCGGGTAGTTCCAGGGAGCGATCGAGCCCACTACTCCCACGGGATCACGGCGGATCATGCTGGTAAAGCCGGCGGCGTATTCCCCTGCCGCGAGACCGTGTTGTGCCCGGGCAGCCCCGGCGAAATACCGGAAGACATCGGCGATCGTTGGGATCTCATCATTGATCACCGCATTGAGCGGCTTGCCCGTGTTGGCCGATTCCAGTTGAGCGAGTTTCTGCCCCTCGGCTTCGATCCGGTCAGCAAGCTTCAGCAACGCTGCAGCACGATCTTTCGGCGGAGTTTGCGACCAGCCCTCGAACGCCCGTTCGGCGCCGGCGACCGCCGCGTCGAGTTGCTCGACACTGGCCTCCCGCACTGTGGCGATCGCGTTTCCGCGCGCCGCGTCCAGAATGGACTCGGCGCTTCCCTCGCCCTGCTGCAACTGGTTGTCGATCAATAATTCGGTGCGCATAGCCCATTACCCTCAACAAAATAGAGTGAAATTACAATCGCACCATGACATGGCGGGGTGTCGTGTAGTCCTCGAGCGCATAGTGGGATTGTTCCTTCCCATAACCCGATTTGCGGCTCCCGCCGTGCGGCATCTCGCTGGCAAGCGTGAAGTGAGTGTTGATCCACGTCGTGCCAAATTCGAGCTCGGCGGCCACTCGCAGTGCTGTAGCGCTGTCCCGAGACCAAACCGAGGATGCGAGTCCGTAGTCCGACTCGTTGACGAGGCGGATAACCTCCTGTAGATGTTGAAAACGACCCACAGAAACGACGGGGCCGAACACCTCCTTGCGCTCGATCTCGTCCTGCGGCAGGGTGTTGGCTATGACAGTGGGGCTGAAGAAAAAGCCCCGTCGCGGTAGTACGGCCCCTCCACAAACAATCTCGATGTGAGACTCCCGGCGCGCACGCTCGACAAAGCTTGCCACACGGTCGCGCTGCCGCGCAGAAATGCAGGGTCCCATCTCGACATCGCAGTCGTGCGGATCACCGACTCTGATGCTCGCCACCGCGGCACCGAGATCTGCCACGAACCGCTCGTAGATCGAGTCATGTGCGTACACGCGGCAGGCAGCCGTGCAATCCTGCCCGGCGTTGTAAAAGCCGGACGCGCGGATTCCTGCAACTGCGGCCTCGACATCTGCGTCAGAGCAAACGATGACGGGCGCTTTGCCACCCAACTCCAAGTGGGTGCGCTTGATCGAGCGTGCCGCGCTCTCGAGGATCTTCTGACCGGTGACGATGTCTCCCGTGAGCGAGACCATGCGCACTTCCGGCCGTGCCGCGAGGGGAGTGCCGACTGTTTCCCCTCTTCCATAGACAATGTTGACGACCCCCGGAGGGAAAACTTCCGCGAACGATTCAATGAGCGCGAGAATAGACAGGGGCGTCAGTTCGGACGGCTTGAGTACGACCGTATTCCCGGCGGCAACCGCAGGGCAGATCTTCCATGCGGCCATGAGTAGCGGGTAGTTCCATGGCGCGATTGCAGCGACAACGCCAATCGGGTCGCGCCGTACGAAACTCGTATGGTCTGACACATACTCCGCGGCAGCTGGCGCTTCGAGCACGCGCGCCGCGCCTGCGAAATACCGGAAGATATCTACAATTGTCGCCATCTCCTCGCGGAGCATCAATGCATACGGCTTACCGCAATTGTAGGATTCGAGCCGCGCCAACTCGTTGATCCGAGCTTCGATCCTGGCAGCCATTGCGAGCAGGCAGCTGGCACGCTCGCGAACCGGAGTCCGCTTCCACTTCGAAAATGCCTGTCGGGCGGCCTGCGCGGCTTGCGCAATCTGATCTGGTGTTGCTTCCGGAACGGACCCGATGACCTCGCCTGTGGCCGGGTTCACGATCCGCTCAGGCGTGCCTTGCCCGAGGATGCACTTGCCGCCAATCAACATATGGGCAGGCGGCATGACGCGCTCGAATTCGTACGACGGATCGATCACCCCTCACCTCTCCCGCCCTAGGGTCTGGATTTAGACGCCAGGAGAGTA
>Ga0207667_10011320_pt1 | contig 10371 bp, 7 predicted proteins | sample KBSCornC52_FD_184301 | JGI IMG/M metagenome (GOLD analysis project Ga0207667, IMG submission 184301) | Corn rhizosphere microbial communities from Kellogg Biological Station, Michigan, USA - KBS Corn C5-2 (SPAdes) (version 2) | ecosystem: Host-associated > Plants > Roots > Rhizosphere > Soil ...
GATCCTGACGCCGCGTTCCTCTGCCGAGGATTCGAGCATGATCACCGCCTCGGCGGCGAGCGAAGCCAGGTCGACGAAGCCGTGGACGTGGGCCGAATCCTCGCTCATCGCGCGAAGCACCGAGAGTAGGTGCCGTGCGGCCGAGGCGATGTCGTTGCCGTAACTGGCATAGTCCGCGCGCAGCGGCCCGTCCGAACGAGCGACGATCTGCTCCGCGCTGTCGATGATCCGGTCGATCGGGAGCCGGAGCAGCTGTTCGAGCGCCTGGTCGTAGCCCGTGGGCTGGCGCGCGACCGCGGCCGCCGCGGCGGCATCTTTCTCCGTCTCAGCCGTGCCGCGAAAGCCGGCGAACCCGCCGTCGGCGCCGGTCACCACTTCCCCGCTCAGCAGGATAATGCAGCTTTCGTCGGTGCGGCTTCTGGCGCGCTGGCCGGAGAAGCCGCGGCGCCCGGCGAGCGCGCTGATCAGCGGCATCTCGCCGCTCGAATCTTCCTCCAGCCGAAGGATCCGCGTCAGCGGAGCTCCCGAAGCTTCGGCGACATCGACCCCGAGCAGGTCGGAAAGGTCGGACGACAAGGAGATGATCCGAAGCTCCTCGTCGGTGGTCCACTCGTTCTGCGCGCTCGAGCCAGTCGATTCGCCGGTGCCGCCGAGAATTGCGCTGAGGCGCGCAGCCGCGGCCGGGCGCACCGTCCAGCCCTCGAGCGACAAGGCGATTTCGTCGCCCTCCGGCCGCGCATTGACCCACAATTGGATGTCCTGGTCCGCTGATGCCGCGACGGCGGGCCGTCCGACCGGAGTCCGGAGCTTGCGCGCAAGCTCGGCGACGGCGGCGATCTGCGGAAGCGCGAGCAATTGCCCGAGCTCCGACCCGGCCTCGCGCTGGAGGGTGGCGAGCTCCGGGTCGGCCGCGACGAGCCGTCCGTCGCGGTCGAGGCGGCCGAGCACCGCGCGCGGTTCCGAAGGCACGCTAGCCATTGCGGGTTCCAAGCGAGTCGAGCGCGCCCCGATAGGCCGCCGATGCGGTCAGCCAGATGGCCGCGGCCTGGACCTCGTCGGGGCTCATCGTATCGAAAACACCGATCGCGGCGCCGGGATCTGCGATCCCCAGCAGGTCGCCGACGCTGGCGAGTATTCCAGCGCTGAGCTCGCGGGTGAAACCGGCGATTCGAAGGAGCGCCATAACCTGCCGCGGCTTGCCCGAGAGGAGCTGATCGAAAGCAACCGTGCCCCTGATTCCGCCGCGGCGGCCGATGACCTCGGCGATAAAGCCGATCTCGCCTTCGTTGGCGCAGGCCAGCAAGAGCTCGTCGGTGAGCCCCGCCGCACTGTCGAGCAAGGCGACCAGTGCAGCGGTCAGTGCCTCGATGCTGCGCGAGGGATTGTGGTTCGCTAGGAGCCGCGCGGCAGCGCCCGAAAGCTCGCTGTCGGAAGCCGCCGGACCGTGTACGGCGGCGATGTCGCGGCGCAGCGCGGCGGCGATTGCGTGCACCAGCCGGTCCGCGGTCGCGTGCGGAAGATCGTCGAAACCGGCGAGGCACTGGCCGAAGCGATCGCGGCGACGCCCCCTCGCCAGGATCAGGGCCATTGCCGCGGCTGAGACGGGGCCGTTCTCGTGACTGACGAGGCCCTGAAGCACGCGCGCATCGCGGTGCCCGTTGCGCGCTCGCGCTGCCGTGCCGATCCGTTCCTCGTCGGCGCGGCGGAGAAGCAGCGCCATCAGCTCGGCGTCGTCGAGAAGGCCTGCGCCGGTCAGCGCCTCGACGATTGCGGCATCGTCATCATTCGCCCCGGCCCAGCCGGCAGGGAGCGCCGCGCAAAGCTCCGAAGCGATGTCGCCGACCAGGCAATGGAGCATCGCCGTCATCAGCGCCCGCTCCTGCTCCGTCAGTCGCTCGGCCGGATTGAGGAAGAAATCCAGCCGGACAGTGGCCAGCCGGCCGCGTCCCGCAGCGCGTGCGGGCGCGTTCCGTTCCGCCTCTCCGGCGGCGATCGGCCACTCTTCCGGCATCATTGTCCGCCGGCACTATCCGATTTCCGTTAACTTCGCGTCAACTCGAAGGTTGATGCCGCACGTGCTGAACGATGAAAAAAGAGACGGCGGCATAGACCAGGATCGCGACGACATAGCTGGTCCAGGCCCCGGCGAGCGCGAAGGGAATGGCGAGAACGATCGCGCTTCGGCGCGAGAGGAGCCACAATTCGCCCTCCGGCATCCCCGAGCGCTCGACCCGGGCGGCCTCGGCGAACGCGGCCGCTGCGACTGCTGAGATGAACGCGCCCCAGCCGCTGACGTGGCGCGCCTCCCACCAGCCGAGCGCCATAAGCGCCAGCCCGGCCGCCGGCCACAGCGCGAGACGGCTCAGCATTCGCACCGGCAGCGGCTTGAGACGCAAGCTCGCAAGTCGGCTTGCGATGAGGTCGAGGGGCATCGAGAGGAGAAGCAGGATGATACCCGCCCCAAGCCATCCGCGGGTGAAACACAAGCCGCCCCCGATCGTGAGGCCGAGCGCCCCCCACATCAGCCATGCGGGTCGCAGCGCGGTTTCCATCAACTGCTCGGTCGCGAATTCCTCGACTGGAGGGAGCAGGTAGCGACTTACCCAGTCGGGCCTCAGCCCGCGGGAGCCGACGAGGAGCTTGCGCTGGAAATCGGCGAGATCGTCGGCGCTTTCGGCGAGCAGCGGGTCGCCGCCGCTGTCGACCGCAGGAACTCGGATCGCGCCTTCCTGCAAGGTCCGGCGAAGCAAGGTCGACTGCAAATCCCAGTCGCCGAGCATCGCCGCGGTCGATCCGAGCAGATGGGCGTCGACCACGGCGACTCCGGCCCAGCGGGATTCGGCGTCGATGCGCTCGAACATCTCGTGCGCCTCATCGTCGGGGACCGTCGCAACAGCCGGCTCGGGCTCCCCGGCAATCGCCGCGATCAGCTCGGCCGAAGGAGCCACGCCGTCGCCAATAAGGAGGATCATCGACCCTGCTTCGAAACGGCTGACCGCTTCATTGACGTCGCTGACGGGAAAGACTCCGACTCCATCGAGGCGAAGCCGTTCGAACGCATCCTGGAGCGCCTGCGGCACGTGCTGGACCACCACGACGATCGGCGCGGCCCCGGCGGCGGCGGCGCAACGCACCTGATATTCGAGCAGGCTCCGTCCGGCGAGCGGCAGCAGCGCGCGAAGGGCGCCATTGTCGTCCTCCTGATAGGCGCCGATCAGCGCGCCGACGGCCATTTCCTGCTGATCCCTCCCCGAGCCTCGCCCCGTGCCCTCTCTAATCGCTTTCTCACCGCTTCAAAGATGGTAAACTGCCATTCACGATGACACCCACACCCAAGCGCGCCGAATCTCCGCCGCCGGCGACCCATGCGGCCGAGCCACTCGAGCTGACCAGCGCCGACATCGCGTTCCACGATCCGGCCGAGGAAGAACAATGGCTCCAGCCGACTGAGTCGGTGGTTCGGGAACCGGGAGCGGGGGGACGGCAGGTGCTCGGAATCGCGCTCGCCCTGCTTGCCGCGCTGTGGATCGGCTACTCGGCCTGGTCCGCAGGGCGGACGCTTGCCGGACAGCCGCTGTCATCGCCGCTGGTAGCGCAATGGCTCGCCATCGCCGCCGGCCCACTTGCGCTACTCGGCCTTGGGTGGCTGATCTTCGGCCGTACCCGGCGCAAGGAGACAGAGCGCTTCACCCGTTCGGTCATCGCGATGCGCGGCGAAGCACAGTCGCTCGAAGCGCTGCTCGAAGTCCTTTCGCAGCGGATCACCGACAGCCGGACGGAGCTTTCGATGATGGCGCAGCACCTGATGCAGCTCGGGGACGACGCCACCGGAAAGCTCGGGGGAATCACCCAGCAATTCGACAGCAGCAGCGAGAAGCTGAAGCGGCATAGCGAAGCGCTCGACCGCGCCGCCGAATCGGCCCGGAACGACATCGGCGTGCTGCTCGACGATCTGCCGCGGGCCGAGGAAATGACTCGCGGGCTTGCCGAGCAGCTGCGTTCGATCGGCAGCCATTCGGCCGAGAAAGCTGCGGCCTTCGCCCGCCAGGTCGGCGAGCTTGCCGACCGCACGCGCGAGGCCGACCAGTTGGTCGCCGAAGCGACCGACCGGCTCGCCGCCCGGCTCGCCGAGATCGACATCGCCGGCACCACGGCAGCGACTCGAGTCGGCGAGGCCGAAGCGAGCTTTGGCGGCGCGCTCGATGTGTTGCTCGAACGCACGTCCGTGACGCTCGAGGAAATCCGGACGGGGATCGATGTCCAGTCGGCCGCAGTGGCGGCGCTGGTCGAGCAGGCCTCGGCTGGTATCGGCAAGGCAGGCGCCGAAGCGTCGGAATCGCTCGCCGCCAATGTCGACCACGCGAACAGCTCGCTGGAATCGCTGTCGCAGCGGGTTGCCGAGCAGGACCGCTCGTCGCAGCGGATGATCGCCGAGATCGACCGCGGTCTCGCGATGATTGACGAGCGCTTCACCGAGCTCGCGGCGCATGGCGACGAGCGCGCCAACCGCTTCCTCGAATCGCTGACCCGCGCCCGGACCGAGCTTGATTCGCTCGCCGCGCAGGCGATCTCGCAAGACACGGCGATCGGCTCCATTGCCGAACGCACCGCCGCGCTCCACCAGAGCATGGACCGCTTGACCGGGGAGATCCGCGACAGCCTCGGCGCCGCCGTAGGCGAGGCGCAGGGCGGCGCCGACCGGCTGGTCGAGACCGCCGCCGCGGTCCGGCCGGAGATCGGCTGGATCCGCGACGCGGCGCTCGAGACCGAGCAACGGCTTTCCGCCACGGGCGCGTCCATTGCCGAGCAGCGGGACCGGTTCGCCGCGCTCCTCGGCCAGGTCGACGAGGGCGTCGGGGAGGCCCAGTCCAAGCTGACCGAGCTGGCCTCGATGCTCGCGCAAGTCGAACGTGAAGCGGCGGATCTCAGCGCCGAAACCGGTCCCGCGCTGGTTTCCGCGTTGGTCCAGGTCAAGGACGCAGCGGCCCACGCCGCCGAACGCGCTCGAGAGGCGATCGAAGGCGTGATCCCGGCAAGCGCCGGAAAACTGTCCGACGAGACCCGCGCCGCGCTAGAGCGCGTGATCCGGGAGAGCGTCGAAGACCGGCTCCGCGAGGTCGAATCCGTTGCTGCCCGCGCGGTCGAAGCGGCGCGCAGCGCATCGGATCGCCTGACCCAGCAGATGGTGACTCTCGGCCAGAGCGCCGCCGCGCTCGAGCAGCACATGGAAGAGACGAACAAGGAGCAGCGAGAGAAGGACAGCGAGGCCTTCGCGCGCCGGGTCTCGCTGCTCATCGATTCGATGCATTCTGCGGCGATCGACGTCGGCAAGATCCTGTCCGACGAAATCGACGACAAGGCCTGGGGCGCCTATCTGAAGGGCAATCGCGGCGTGTTCACCAGCCGCGCGGTGCGACTGATCGGCGGCAGCGAGACTCGCGCGATCCGTGCCCATTACGAGAGCGATCTAGAGTTCCAGCGCTCGGTCAACCGTTACGTCCACGATTTCGAAGCGATGCTCCGGCGGGTCATCGCCGAGCGGGACGGCGGGATGATCGCAGTTACCCTTATGTCGTCGGACATGGGCAAGCTCTACGGCGCGCTCAACCAGGCGATCGAGAGGCGGCGCTAGCTGTTCGTCTGCTGGCTTGCCTGCGGGTTATAGAAGTCGAGGTCGTCCGGCGTGATCCAGCCGAACGTCCAGTTCGCATAGTAAATCGCGAAAAATATTGCGGCGACGATCGCGGCTTTCAGGAAATGCCGCTTGAGATCGAAACGGTGGGGCGCGCTTTCGGCCTGTCCCGGCACCTTCTCCCCGCCGACCTCGTCGGTCGTTTTCACGCCGAACGGCAGCAGCACGAACGCGCTCGCGACGAAGCAAAGGAAATAGATCGCGATGATCGAAGTGAGCTTCATTCGGCGAGCTGGAGACGCATGACTTCGACGAGCGGCTTCTTGCCGGTCCACAGGGTGGCGCAACGGCGTACAGCCAGCCGCACGGCTTCGCGCACCCGTTCCTCGTCGCCGTCGGCGCTATAGGCACGGGTCGCGGCGTCGGTTGCGTCGGCGATAAAGTCGTCGCGATCTTCTTCGACGGGTACGCCGAAGGGGCGGATCATGGGCGTTCCGGCAAGCCGGCCGTCGCTGCCGACCGGCAGCGCCACGGTAATCAGTCCGCCGTAGCCGATCTTCCGCCGCTCGTTCACTGTTGCGCCGTCCGCCGGCAGAATGACGTCGCCGTCGAGTACCAGCCGGCCGACTCGGGCCTCGTCGACCTTCTTCGGCTCGCCCGGCGCGAGCCGGATCACATCGCCGTTCTTCTGGACGATCGCGTGCCCGACCCCGTGATCGAGCGCGACACGGGCGTGCTCGGCGAGGTGGCGCGGTTCGCCGTGGACCGGAACGACGATCCCCGGACGTACCCATTTGTACATCTGGATGAGTTCGGGACGGCCGGGATGGCCGGACACGTGCACATGCGCCTGTTTTTCGGTCACGATATGGACCCCGAGGTCGGACAGCTGATTCATGATTCGCCCGATCGCGACTTCATTTCCTGGGATGATCCGCGAAGAGAAGATCACGGTGTCGTCCTCGCCGAGCTTCAGCTCGTGCGTTCCGGCGGCGATCCGCCCCAGCGCGGCGCGCGGCTCGCCCTGACCGCCCGTGGCGATGATCAGCACTTCGCTCCTGGGCAGCCGCATCGCCTCGTCGAACCCGATCGGCGGCGGGAAGTCCTTGAGGTAGCCAGTCGCCTGGGCGACGCGCAGGATCCGTTCGAGCGAGCGGCCGGCGATGCACACCTGACGCCCCGCCTCTCGCGCCACCCCGCCGATGGTCTGAAGCCGAGCGGCGTTGGACGCGAACGTCGTCACCAGGACCCGGCCGTTGGCCATCATGACCTGCGCGAGGAGGCCCTCGTGGACACTCTCCTCCGATCCCGACGGCTTGTCCTGGAAGACGTTGGTCGAATCGCACACCAAAGCGAGCACCCCGGTGTCACCGATCTGTGTCAGGATGTCGGTATCGGGTGCAATGCCGATCACAGGCGTCTCGTCGATCTTCCAGTCGCCGGTGTGGAAGACATTCCCGAACGGCGTTTCAATCAGCAGGCCGTTGCCCTCCGGGATCGAATGCGACAGCGCGACGAAGCTGATCCTGAAGGGCCCTAGCTCCACCGTCCCGCCACGCTCGATCACGTTAAGCTTGACCTGGCCGGTCAGCCCTTCCTCCTCGAGCTTGCCGGCGATCAGCCCGGCCGTGAACGGCGTTGCGAACAGCGGGGCCTTGAGCTCGTCGGCGAGATAGGGAAGCGCGCCGATGTGATCCTCGTGGCCGTGGGTCAGGATGATCCCCGCGAGCCGCTCCTGCTGATCCTCGATGAACTCGAGGTCGGGCAGGATGAGCTCGATCCCGGGGTAATCGGGGCCCGCGAAATTCAGGCCGAGGTCGACCATGATCCACTGGCCCCGGCAGCCGTAGAGATTGACGTTCATGCCGATCTCGCCGGAGCCGCCCAGAGCGACGAACAGGAGCTCTTCTCCGGGGATCATTTCGTGCCGCGGACCGCCGCGCCGTACAACAGGCTCAACCCCTGGACGGTGAGGTCGGGTTCAATCGCGTCGAACACCCGGGTGTGCTTGTCGAACAGGTCCGCGAGGCCGCCGGTCGCGACCACGGTCGCGGGCCGCCCCAGCTCCTGCTTCATGCGCTGGGTCAGGCCTTCCAGCATTGCGACATAGCCCCAGTAGATGCCGACCAGCATCTGGTCCTGCGTCGTTCGACCGATCACCGAGAGATTGTCGCTCGGCGCTTCGATCGCGATCCGCGGGAGCTTGGCCGCGGCGCTGACGAGCGCGTCGAGCGAGAGGTTAATGCCGGGTGCGATGATCCCGCCCTTGTAGGCTCCGTTTGCGTCCACCAGGTCGAACGTGGTCGCCGTGCCGAAGTCGATGACGATCAGCTCGCCGGGATATTTGGCGTGTGCGGCCATCGCGTTGAGCGCCCGGTCGGCGCCGACATTCTGCGGCTCGTCGACGTCGAAGGCGATCGGCCAGGCCGCCCTGCCCTGCCCGGCGATCAGCGGCTCGCAATGGAAATATTTGCTGGCCAGAACTTCGAGGTTGTGGAGCGCGCGGGGCACGACAGTGCCGATGATCACGGCGTCGACCGAGTCTTTCGAAAAGCCTTCGAGCTCGAGCAATTGGTGAAGCCACACCGCATATTGGTCGGCGGTCCGGCGAGCGTCCGTGGCGATGCGCCAGCGCGCCTTGATCGTGCCCCCGTCGACCAGCGCGAAGACGAGGTTGGTGTTGCCGGCGTCGATGGCGAGCAGCATGGCCGCGGTCCTACCGGCGCTCGGCCATGTTCACAACTCGACGTCGCCAGCGCGGACGATCTCGAGGCGCCCATCATCGCTCCTCAGGCGCAGCGCGCCGTCGGCTTCGATGCCCTCGAAGCGGCCACTGACCAGTTCGTCGCTGCTCGAATGGACCCTGAGCGGCGTTCCGACCGGGTGGGCGCGGGCAAGCCATGCCTGCGCGATCAAGCGCGGCTCGCTTTGCCGCCACAGCTGCAGCAGGCGGTCGAATGAGGCTGCGAGCAGCGGCGCGAACGCCTCTGGCGTCACGCGCGCCGAAAGCGACGCACATTGGCGGCCGGCAAGCTCCGGCGCGGAGGCGAGGTTCACGCCGAAGCCGACGACGACCCGGTCCCCGCTCCGCTCGAGCAGGATTCCGGAGAGCTTGCGTCCGAGGAGAAGCAGGTCGTTGGGCCATTTCAGCATCAGCGCCTCGCCCGGCGCCGCGAGGTCGAGGGCTTCGATCAATGCGAGGCCGGCAATGAGCGAGAGCGTCTGGCCGGGTGGATCGCCTGGCTTCAGCTCGACCAGGGTGCTGCCATAGAAATTGCCTTTCGACGACACCCACGAGCGGCCCTGGCGCCCCCTCCCCCAGAGCTGCTCGAGCGCGACGAGCCAGTCGCCCTCGCACGCGTCGGGGTCGGCAATCAGGTCGGCGTTGGTCGAGCCGGTGCTCCCGACGATGCGGATGCGGCTCAGAAGAGCGATCCCGCGGCGCGGTCGGTGAGCGAACCCAGCGGACCGATGAGCAGATAGCCCAGCGGCGAAACAATGAGTGCTGCAAGCAGGACGAGCAGCCCCTGGACCGGTGCGCGCACTGGCGCGTAGGGCTCGGCGGGCGCGTCGAGGTACATGATCTTGACGATCTTCAGATAATAATAAGCGCCGATGACGGTGCCGAGGATCGCGGCGACCGCTAGGGCAACATAGCCAGCCTCCACTGCGGCGGTGAACACCAGCAGTTTGGGCCAGAAACCGAACATCGGCGGGATCCCGGCGAGGCTGAACATGAAGATGAACATTGCGAAGGCGAAGCCCGGCTGCCGTTGCGAGAGGCCGGACAGGCTGGCGATGCTCTCGACCGGCTGCCCGTCCGCATCGCGCATCCACAGGACGCAGAGGAAGGCGCCGACGGTCATGACCACATAGACCGCCATGTAGAATAGGACGGCGGACGTGCCGCGCGGGCCCGCGGCGGCGAGGCCGACGAGCGCGAAGCCGACGTTGTTGATCGACGAGTAAGCCAGCAGCCGCTTGATGTTCGTCTGGCCGTAGGCCGCGACCGCGCCGAGGAAGATCGAGGCGAGCGCGGCGAAGATCACGATCTGCCGCCATGCGTCGGTCGCCGGCGCGAGTGCAACAATGCAGACCCGGGTCGCCAGCAGCACCGCCGCTACCTTCGGCGCGGAGGCGAAGAAGGTCGTGACCGGAGTCGGCGCGCCTTCGTAGACGTCGGGCGTCCACATGTGGAACGGCACCACGCTGGCCTTGAAGGCGAGGCCTGCGAGCAGGAAGACTAGGCCGAACAACAGTCCGAGCGACGGCGTTCCGCGACCGAAGGCAGCGGCCACCCCGGTGAAGCTGGTCGTCCCGGTGAAGCCGTAGAGGAGCGAGATGCCGTAAAGCAGGATCCCGCTAGCAAGCGCACCGAGCACGAAATATTTGAGACCGGCCTCGGCGGACCGCTCGTCGGTGCGGCGATAGGAGGCCAGCACATAGCCGGCGAGGCTGTTGAGCTCGAGCCCGACATAGAGTGCGACGAGGCTCGTCGCCGAGACCATCACGCCCATGCCGACCGCGGCGAACACGATCAGCACGCCATATTCCGACGCGTGTTCCTCGCCCCGCTGGAACCAGCCATGAGCGGCGATGATCGCAATCGCGGCGGACGGGTACATGATCGCCCGACCGAAGCTTGCGAACAAATCCTCCGTGACCAGCCCATCGAACACCGGCCCGGCGTGTGACGGCGGGCCGATCAGCGCCACGGTCGCTGCAAGGAGCAGCGCAAC
>Ga0207667_10011321_pt1 | contig 10370 bp, 9 predicted proteins | sample KBSCornC52_FD_184301 | JGI IMG/M metagenome (GOLD analysis project Ga0207667, IMG submission 184301) | Corn rhizosphere microbial communities from Kellogg Biological Station, Michigan, USA - KBS Corn C5-2 (SPAdes) (version 2) | ecosystem: Host-associated > Plants > Roots > Rhizosphere > Soil ...
AGTCCAGCTCGTCGGTCTCGGCGGCAAGCTTCTCGATCGGTCCGGAGAAGATCACCCTGCCATTCGCGAGGATGGTGACTTCGCTGCACAGCGCGGCCAGATCGTCGATGCGGTGGCTCGACAGCAGGACAGCCGTGCCGTTCGCCGCGAGGCCAGTCAGTACCCCGTGGACGTGCCGCGCGCCTGCCGGATCTAGGCCGTTCGCTGGTTCGTCGAGCACGAGCAGCTTCGGCTTGGTCAGGAGCGCTGCGGCCAGCCCGAGACGCTGTCGCATTCCGAGTGAGAAGCCACGCACGCGATCGTCAGCGACATTGGTCAGCCCGACCTGATCCAGGGCAGCGCCGATGTCCTCGCCTGTCATACCGCGCAGCCGGGCGAGTGCGGCGAGGTTCCCGCGCGCAGTGAGTGACGGGTACAGACCCGGCCCGTCGACGAACCCAGCGACGCCGTCGGGGAGAGCCAGAGATCGGGAGACCCGACTGCCGAGGATCTCCAAACTGCCGCCGTCGGGCACCGCAAGCCCGAGGAGCAGCCCGAGCAGCGTCGTTTTCCCCGCTCCATTCGGCCCAACCAGGCCGTGGATCTGCCCCTCGGGAATGTCGAGGTCGACGCCGTCGAGGGCGACGACCTCACCGAACGACTTGCTTATCCCCCGAGCTCGAACGGCGGGCGCTGTGTCGAATTTGCGTGCCTTAGCGTTGTTCATCGCATAAAGACGCTATGGACCTTCTTTGCACCAGACGGGGCGGTTAGTCGAACGTTCGGTTAAGGATCACTCGACATGAGGGAAACGAGCTCGCGGGTGTCGAAACGAGGCCTTCCCGTTCGACGCATGACTGACAGACAGAAGCAGACAGGAGGCTGACGATGAAAACCATCAACTTGGGTGTCGCAGAAGGACTGCCGCCAGTGGATTGGACGGATGTGGTCGGCAAGCTCGAAGCAGGTTCGGCTCCCGCGCCCGATGCGGTGAACTCGCGCACGACGTGGTTGTCGACCCTCAACGAGGACGGCAGCCCGCATGTGACCGCGGTCGGCGCGCTGTGGGTGGACGGGAGCTTCTGGTTCCAGACCGGCACGGGCACGCGCAAGGGTCGCAACGTCGCACGTGATCCCCGGTGCTCGATCGCCGTGTCGATCCGCGACGCGGACGTCGTGTTGGAAGGCAACGCTGTGCGGGTAACGGCACCGAGCGAGATCGCGCGCATCGCGAAAGCGTGGGCCGATCAGGGGTGGCCCGCGGAGCCTGACGAGAGTGGGTCAGGCATCACCGCCCCGTTCAACGCGCCGTCGCAAGGGCCACCGCCCTGGAACGTCTACCGCATCGAGGCTCGCTCCGCGACTGTCGCCCTCTCCGCGGAGCCCGGCGGCTTGACCCGCTTCCGCTTCTGAGCCCCCGGTCCTCTCGTGTGGCGCAGTCCACAAAAAAGTGGAGGTGGCATCTCCGTATTAGTGCTACGGTGAAACGGAAGCGGAGTTCTCACCTCCGCTAAGCACTCAAGACGGAGGACCACCCGTGACCACCACACTCCTCGAGCGCGAGGGTCAGGCGCGATCCGCCGACCTCGTACCCGACAACCCCCACCACGCTCGACGCTGGCTGATCCTCGCGGTTCTCGGCGTCGCCCAGCTCATGGTCGTGCTCGACGCAACCGTCGTGAACATCGCACTGCCCTCGGCGCAGCACGCCCTGGGCTTCTCTGACAATGCGCGGCAGTGGATCGTCACCGCCTACGCGCTCTCGTTCGGCAGCCTGTTGCTGATCGGCGGGCGGCTCGCCGACTTCCTCGGCCGCCGCACGACATTCCTCGTCGGGCTCGCCGGCTTCGCCATCGCGTCGGCCGTCGGCGGCGCGGCAACGAACTTCACGATGCTCGTCAGTGCCCGCGCCGTGCAGGGCGCATTCGGCGCGCTGCTCGCCCCGGCCGGCCTGGCGCTGTTGACCACGACGTTCACCGAGGCACGTGAACGCGCCCGCGCGTTCGGCATCTACGGCGCCATCGCCGGTGCCGGTGCGGCAGTCGGCCTGCTGCTCGGCGGAGTGCTCACCGAATTCGCCTCGTGGCGCTGGACGATGTTCGTCAACCTGATCTTCGCCGGCATCGCCCTCGTCGGCGGTTACCTGCTCATCCACCAGCAACGCGCCGAGCACCGAGCCCGCCTCGACTGGCCCGGAACGATCACCGTCTCGGCCGGCTTGTTCTCCGTCGTCTACGGCTTCTCACACGCCGAGACCGCCGGCTGGTCCGACTCGGTGACCATCGGCTTCCTCGTCGCTGCTGTGGTGCTGTTGGCCGGCTTCGTGATGATCCAGATCCGCACGCCACACGCGTTGTTGCCGCTGCGCGTCGTCCTCGACCGCAACCGTGGCGGCGCGTTCCTCGCCATGTTCGTCGCCGCAGTCGGCATGTTCGGCGTGTTCCTGTTCCTCACCTACTACCTACAGCTGATCCGCAACTACAGCGCTCTCGGCACAGGCGTCGCGTTCCTGCCAATGGTCGCCACGCTGGTGATCAGCTCGACCATCGTCTCGGCCGGACTCGCTACCCGAGTCAGCCCGCGCATCCTCATCCCCGGCGGTCTCGCGACAACCGCAGTCGGCATGTACTTGCTCACCGGCATCTCGGTCAGCGCCAGCTACGTGTCCTCCGTCCTGCCGGCGCTGCTGGTGATGGGCGTGGGCATGGGCCTGGTCTTCGCCTCAGCCATGAGCGTCTCGACCATGGGCGTGCTCGTAGACGACGCCGGCGTCGCGTCAGCCGCGGTCAACACCGTGCAGCAGGTCGGTGGCTCGATCGGCACCGCGCTGCTCAACACGATCGCGGCCAGCGCCGCAACCAGCTACCTCGCCTCACACGCGGCCGGGTCGGCGGCGCTCGTCGCCGGCCAGGCCGCGGTCCACAGTTACGTGGTCGCGTTCTGGTGGGCCGCGGCAATCTTTGCCGGTGGCGCCGCGGTGATAGCGATGGTGATGCGCTCCGGTGTGCCGCAGGTAGACCCGAACCAGGAAGCAGTCGTCGTAGTCTGAGCGGCAGACTCGGATAACGAACGACGGAGAGAACGGATAGGAGGTAGCGCGATGGCCACGATTGCCGCAGAAACAAGCACCGACGACCTCGCGCCCTCCCGTCCTCAACGCAAGGACGCCGCACGCAACCGCGACCTGCTCATCGCCGCGGCACGCGAAGTGTTCGCCCGACGTGGCATCGAGGCCAGCCTCGATGACGTCGCCCGACACGCCGGGGTCGGCGTCGGGACGGCGTACCGGCACTTCCCGAACAAGTACGAGTTGCTCACCGCGATCATGGCGCAGTCGATCGACGACTTCGTCGCCGCCATCGAGGCGACGCTCGACATCGACGATCCGTGGGCCGCACTTGTCGCCTTCTTCGAGGCCGGCTTGACCGTGCAGACCCGCGACCGCGGGCTGCGCGAGGTGCTGTTAGGAGTTCACGACGCCGAGACGATGACGCGTGTGCAAGACCGTCTGATGGGCCCCATCGGCACCCTGCTCAAACGGGCCAAGAAGGCCGGCGTCGTCCGCAAAGACCTCGAGACCAGCGACCTCGGCATGATCGTCACGATGATCTGCTCCATCGCCGACCTCGCCGGCGACACCCATCCCGAACTCTGGCGCCGCTACCTCGAGCTATGCCTCGACGGTCTCAAGCCGGGCGGTACGCGCTTGTCCGCAGCAGCGCTGAGCGACGCCGACTTCCGCGCCGCCATGATCACCCACAAGCAGACAGTCACCACGCCGCCCGCGCGCTGACACGGCCGACGTCGCTAGCGTGATGGGCGTGCCCGACGTGCCCATGGTGTCGCTGCGTTCTCGCACCGACGCCGACCTCGATGTCCTCTACCGCCTCGCCGCCGACCTCGATAGCTGGGAGGAGCGCAGTCCGGCCGCACCGGCGCCGCTCACGCGGTCAAGGTTCGACGCCCGGCTCGCCCGCGCGGACGAGGGCGAAGCATCCGACCAACCCGCGGCGTTCGTCGTCGATGTCGGCGGCGAGGCTGTCGGCAGCGCGTCGCTGTTCGGCTTCGACCTTTTCGCCGGCCACGCCGAGGCCGGGATCAACCTGGTGCCCGAGGTTCGCGGCCGCGGAATTGGCACGCAAGCGATACGCCTGCTCGTCGAGTTCGGATTCGTCCGCCGCAACCTTCGCCGCATCCATCTGCAGGCGATCGCGAGCAACGCTGCGGCGCTGCGCTCCTACGAGAAGGCGGGCTTCGTGGTCGAGGGCCGCCTACGCGAGCACGCGTGGGTCCGCGGGCGATACGAGGACATCGTGCTGATGGCGATCCTGCGCTCCGAATACGACTTGCCCGACGCGTAGCTCGATCAGCGGCAACCGGTCACGCGGCGTCATGAGTGCGCGCAGCTACTCATCGGCGGAGAGGAACCGATCGATCAGGGGTGCGGCAATTTCCGGACTGTCGAGCAGCAACAGGTGGCCCGCAGCGGCGACGATCTCGAGTTGCGAGTGGCGTATCAGCTTGGCCATCAGGTACTGATTTCGCAGCGGCACAACGGGGTCGTCGGCACCGGCGAGAACGAGTGTCGGCGCCGCAATGAACGGCAATCCTGGCAACGTCGAGTACCCGGCCATCGCGAGTAGCTGCGCAACGTAGCCCGCCATCCCGGGCGGACGCCCGATGCGTCGGTTTGCCTCGTCATTGGCCAGTGCTTCGTCGTGACGGAACCGGCCGCCGTACGTCTCCGGCGCGATCTTCACGAAGTAGCTGCGCGAGTAATAGCGGCGCGGTGTCAGCATCCGTGCGGTGACCTTCGGACTCGCCGGGATACCACCGAGACCGACACTGGTGGCAGCGAGCACGAGCTTGCGCACGGTTCCGCGGTGCTGGATCGCCAGCTGCTGCGCGAGGACGCCGCCCCACGAGTAGCCGAGCACGTCGACCCGGTCGTAGCCGAGCTTGCGGAGCAGGCTGCGAGTCAGCAGCGCGTTCGCACCCATCGCGGGCGGTAGCCAGGACATGCCTGAACTCCCGGTGCCGGGAAAGTCGAACATGATCAGCTGCCGATTCGCGAGACGATCCGCCAGCGGCGTCCACATCTCCACATTCCCACCGATGCCCATGATCAAGAGCAGCGGATCGCCGGCACCGGTGATCCGCACCCGCACCCGAGTCGGTCCAAGCTTCACGAACAACGTCACGCTGGCCGGTGTCACTCTGGGAACCGCGCTCGCAGCGCCTTCTTGTCGAACTTGCCCACCGCGGTCTTCGGAATCTCGTCGACGATTTCCACGCGATCGGGAAGTTGCCAGCGGGCGAAGCCACTGCTCTCCAGGTGCGCACGAACCGTTTCGATGTCGATACCAGCCGCCGGCGAGGTGACGACACACGCCAACGGCCGCTCGAGCCACCGGGGGTCAGGGACCGCGACGACGGCCGCCTCAACAACGCCAGGCATCGCCATGATCGCGGCTTCCATGTCGACCGACGAGATCCACTCGCCGCCGGACTTGATCAGGTCCTTCGTGCGGTCGGCGATGACGAAGTACCCCTCGCGTGAGCCGATCGCGACATCGCCCGTGTTGAACCAGCCATCCGCGGTGAAACTCTCGTGGCCATGGCTGTGCAGGTAACTGCTCGCGACCCACGGACCGCGGACGTGCAGTGCCCCCATCGTCACGTCGTCGAACGGCACCTCGCCGCCACTGTCGTCACGGATGCTGATCTCGACACCCGGAATCGGCAACCCGGCTTGCGTTCTGGCTGCCTCTGTCACGCGATCTTCCGGCCAGGCAGTCATGCGCGGCTGCGGCCACGCCATCGATGCCAGCGGTGAGGTCTCAGTCATTCCCCACGCCTGGATCACCGGGATCTCGAAGTCGCGTCGGAAGCGCTCGATCAGCGCGCGCGGCGGCTGGCTGCCCCCGCAGGCGATGTGGCGCAATGCAGGCAGTCGACCCCGCTCGGCCAGCTCGTCGGCGACGCTGATCCACACCGTCGGTACCCCGGCCGCGATCGTGACGTCCTCGGTAGCCAGTAGCTCGACGAAGGGCGCGGGCTCGAGCGCGCCGGCGTAGAGGACGAGCTTTGCCCCGACGCCGACCGCGGCGTGGATCAGCCCCCAGGCGTTGGCGTGGAACATCGGCACCTGCGGCAGCACGGTGTCGCTCGGACCGACCGACATGCCCGCGCCCGAGGACACGCCCATCGCGTGCAGGTAGGTCGAGCGGTGGGTCGCGAGCACGCCCTTCGGGCGCCCCGTCGTGCCCGACGTGTAGCAGAGCCCGCTCGGCGTGCGCTCGTCGAGCACCGGGCGCTCGTAGCGGGTCGGCTCACCCGCGATCACGTCCTCGTACGCACTGGCGAACGGCAAGGACGAGCCAGCCGTGTCCGGGCCGAGGACGATGACCCGCTCCAGACCCGGCACGTGCGGAGCCGCTTGCTCGAGCAGCGGCACGAAGTCAGGGTCGACGAGGACGATCCGATCATCGGCGTCGTTCATGATGAACGCGAGTTCGTCGACGCTCAGCCGCACGTTCAGGGTGTGCAGGACGCGACCGGAACACGGCACGCCGAAGTAGGCCTCAAGGTGCCGGTAGGTGTTCCAGGCCAGGGTCGCAACACGGGCTCCGCGCGGGACGCCGATCGTGTCGAGTGCTCCCATCAACTGCTGTGCCCGCGCGGCGAACTCGCCGTAGGTGTAGCGATGCCGCTCGCCCGACGGCAGCCGAGTGACCACCTCGGTGCGGTGATGATGCCGGCTTGCACCGCTGAACAGCAGCCAGGTCGTCAGCGGGACGTCCATCATCGGCGACGCCGCTACGTCCTCGTCCTCGATCGCATCGCTACTCGCGGACATAGCGCCCCGGGGCGATCTCGAGAATCGGGTGTTGCCGGTCGCCCACCGTGCGCGGGCGCAGCCGCGGCGGCCCTGAGCGGGCGATCGTCCAGTCGGCCCAGTCGACCCACCAGCTGCCGGCGGATTTTTCGGCCGCGGCGAACCAGGTGTCGGGATCTGCCGGCGTCTGTTCGGCGGTCAGGAAGCTCGCCTTCGGGTTGCCCGGGGGGTTGATCAGTGCCTGGATGTGTCCGCTGTTGGAGAGGACGAAGCGGACGTCCGCGCCGAACGCGCGGGTCGCTGCGTAGGCGGACTGCCACGGCACGAGGTGATCTGTCCGGGCGCCGACCACGTACAGGTCGGTCTTCACCAGGCCGAGATCGACCTTCGTGCCGAGTACCTCGGCCGTGCCCGGCTTCATCAGCGCGTTGTCGATCCACATGTGCAGGAACTCTGCGTGCAGCGTTGCGGGCAGGTTCGTGGCGTCCTTGTTCCATGCGAGGACGTCGAACGCCGGCGGGTTCTGCCCCAACAGGTAGTTCGCGACCCAGTAGTTCCAGATGAGATCGTTCGGCCGCACCCACGCGAAGACACGCGCCAGCGACTTGCCGTCGAGCACTCCCTTTCTGCGTGACCTCGAGATGGCGGTCTGCACGGTGCGCTCGCTGACGAACATGTTCAGCGTGCTGTCGGCGTCGGTGTCGAGCATCGTGACGCCGAGCGTCGCCGCGTTGATGAGCTGATCATTTGTCGCCGCCAGGTGGGACAAGACCGCCGACAGTGTCATGCCGCCGGCGCAGAAGCCGGCCGCGTTGACCTGGTCGGCTCCGCTGATCCGGGTAGCCACGCGCATGGCCTCGATCGCGGCACTCGCGTAGTCGTCCATGCCCCAGTCACGCTCGTCCGGGCCAGGATTGCGCCACGAGATCAGGTAGGTCTGGATGCCTCGGCTCACCGCGTACTCGACGAAGCTGCGCTGCGGTGCCAGATCGAGGAAGTAGTAACGGTTCACCTGGGGCGGGACGACAACGGTCGGGAGCGCGTACACCTCTCGCGTCCTCGGCGTGTACTGAATGAGCTCGAACATCGGCGTGCGGTAGACGACCGCACCCTTCGTCGCCGCTACCGACTCACCCACCCGAAACGGCCTCGTGTCGACCTGCGACGGCAGGCCACCGTTGTGGCGCACGTCGTAGAGCAAATGACGGCCGCCGTCGACCAGCGACCGTCCTCGCGTGCGCAGCGCATGTTTGAGGGCGGCGGGGTTGCCGAACAGCGAGTTCGTCGGCGCAGCGGCTTCGGTCAGCTGGGTGAGGGCGAAGCGAGCCCGGTTGGCGCTCTTCGCGTCGAGCCCGAGGTTGTCGACGGAATCGAGCAACGCTGACCTGGTGATCAGGTAGGACTGCAGGATCCGGCTCCACACAGGACCTTGCCACGCCGCATCGACGAAGCGCTTGTCCCCCGCGTCAGCCACCGTGGCAGAGACGCCGGCGATGACCTTCAGCTCCTCGCTGCTCCACTTGAGCACCTCGGAGACCAGGACTGTCGGATGCTGTCCGAACGCGAGACCCCACCGCGCGGCAGCGGCGGCGATCTGGGCAACCGTCATGCCGACGAACGGGTTGGCTCCCTGGATCGCAGCAACCGCAGCCGGTTCGTCGACAGCCGCTACTGACTCTGCAGGTTGTGTGCGGAGCGCGGGCTCTTTCATCGGGCGAGGTATCCGCCATCGACCGGTAGAGCGACACCCGTGACGAAGCTGGCGTCGTCACAGGCCAGGAACGCAGCCGCCGCGGCAATCTCTTCCGGCTCGCCGCGCCGGCCGAGCGGCACGTTCACGGTGAAGTTCTCGATCACGTCCGATACGTCTGCACCACTGTCGCGCCCGAAGAACTGCGGCAGCATCGGCGTCGCGATGGGGCCGGGGCAGATCGCGTTGACGCGGATACCGGCGGGGCCGAAGCGCAGTGCGAGCGACTTCATGAGCAGCACGATGCCGCCCTTGGTCATCGAGTACAGCGGGCTCAGTGGCGACCCGACGATGCCTGACACCGACGCGGTGAAGATGACGGACGCATGCCCATCGGCCGCGCGCAGCACGTCCTCGCATGCCGCGGTCAGGAAGAACGCTCCTTTGAGGTTGACGTCGATGGCAAGGTCGAACGCGTTCTCGGCGATGTCGATGCCGGACGCACCCGGGATGCCCGCGTGGTTGTACAGAACGTGGAGCACACCGTGAGTGCTACGGACGTGATCGGCCAACGCCGTCACGGCAGCGCGGTCGGCAACATCGAGCTGATGCGCTTCGCCCGATCCGCCGTCCGCCTCGATCAATGCCAGCGTCTGCTTGGCGGCGTCGGCATCGAGGTCACTGACGATGACGTGGGCACCCTCCGCGGCAAAGCGACGACAACTCGCGCGCCCCATGCCGGACCCGCCGGCAGTAACGAGAGCGATCCGACCCTTGAGCCTCATGTAGTGCTCCTCGACGATTTGTACGTATCATTCATATAATAAGGGAGCCTAGCGATACTGCGGAACGATGTCGAGGTGAACATGACCGATCCCATACAGCGGCTGCTCGACCGGCTGGAGATCGTCGACCTCAAGCACGCCTACGCGCGAGCCGCCGACGATGGCGACCCGCATCGCATGGTCGAACGATTCGTCCCCGACTGCGTTGCCAGCTACCGCTCGGGTCAGCTGATCGAAGGTCGCGACACGCTGCGCGACTGGTACGCCGAACGGCTTGCGGACGTGGTGTCGAGCAGCCATCACCTGTCGAACATCGAGGTCTCGTTCGTCGACGACGACACGGTGACGCTGCGCGCCTACCTCTACTCGTGGCAGCGCTTCAAGCAGCACCCCGACCGCTCCGACCGGCACTGCTTCGCGCGCTACGTCGACACCTGGGTACGCACACCGGAGGGCTGGATGCAGTCCTCGCTGACCTATCTGCTCGCCGGCGAGATCACGTCGGACGCTCCCCCGCGGATCGGCGAGCACCTGCAGTCTGACGAATGGCGCGGTCGGATCGCCTGATCTGTCAGCGCCGCGGCACCGATCAGCTTGGCCACTGAATGTGCTGCGGCTCCAGGTATTCATGGATGCCCCAGTGCCCAAGCTCGCGTCCGACACCGCTGATTCCGAAACCGCCCATCGGTGCGTCCGGGCGGAACCCTCCGCCGCCATTCACCGTTACCGAGCCGGCCCGCAGCTGCGAGGCGAGCGCCTTACCCGTCTCGACATCGCCGGCATACACGTACGCGTGAAGCCCGAACCGGCTGTCGTTCGCTATGCGGACTGCCTCGTCGATGCTGTCGTAGGGCATCGCCACCGCGACGGGTCCGAAGATCTCTTCCTGGGCGACCGGCCACGAGTTGTCGACATCGATCAGCAGAGTCGGGTTGACGTAGTGACCGCGTGGCAGGTCAGGGCGCCCGCCGCCCGCGGCGATCTTCGCACCCCGCGCCAATGCATCGTCGACATACTTCTCGACGCGCGCGCGGTGTGCCGCGTCGATCATCGGACCGACAACGGTGGCTTGGTCGCG
>Ga0207667_10011323_pt1 | contig 10369 bp, 6 predicted proteins | sample KBSCornC52_FD_184301 | JGI IMG/M metagenome (GOLD analysis project Ga0207667, IMG submission 184301) | Corn rhizosphere microbial communities from Kellogg Biological Station, Michigan, USA - KBS Corn C5-2 (SPAdes) (version 2) | ecosystem: Host-associated > Plants > Roots > Rhizosphere > Soil ...
GCCTGCGGCGAGACTCACGAGCGTGCCGGGAATTGCCGCCGCCGTACCGATCGCAACGGCAGCCGTCCCCATCATTGCGTGATGGAGCTTGCCCATCGACAGCGCGCGCACAAGGAGATCCACATCCGACGATCGCACGCTCTTGCCGCTCGAGGCTGTGTAGTCTTTAGGCGGTGCGACGAATGCAACCTTGGGCGTGTGCTGGCGCTTTGCGGCTTCGTCGATGTGTTTGATCAAGCCCATGCGCACCGCGCCATACGCGCGGACTGTTTCGAACATGGCAAGCGCCTTTGCATCGCTGTTGATCGCATCTTGCAGTTCGGTGCCCGTGTAACCGATATCCGCGGCGTTTACGAAGATCGTCGGAATGCCGGCGTTGATCATCGTTGCTTTGAACGTACCGACCCCAGGCACTTCGAGATCGTCGACGAGCTTGCCGGTCGGGAACATCGAGCCGCCCGCATCGCCTTCTCCTTCATCTGCAGGATCGATGAATTCGAGTTGCACTTCGGCGGCGGGAAACGTCACACCGTCGAGTTCGAAATCGCCCGTCTCCTGCACTACTCCGTCGGTGATCGGCACATGCGCAACGATGCTTTTGTTGATGTTCGCCTGCCAGATGCGCACGGTCGCCATGCCGTTCTTCGGCACGCGACTGGGATCGACGAGTCCATTCGCGATTGCGAAGGGGCCAACGGCTGCGGAGAGATTGCCGCAGTTGCCGCTCCAATCGACGAAGGCTTTGTCGATCGACACTTGACCGAAGAGATAATCGACGTCGTGATCCGGCCGGGTGCTCTTTGCAAGAATCACCGTCTTGCTCGTGCTCGACGTCGCACCTCCCATGCCGTCGATCTGCTTACCGTAGGGATCGGGGCTGCCGATCACGCGCAGTAACAATTTATCGCGCGCTTCACCCGGCTGCCGGCAGCGTTCGGGCAAATCTTGCAGTCGGAAGAACACACCTTTGCTGGTGCCGCCGCGCATATAGGTGGCGGGAATTTTGATTTGGGGTGAATGGGGCATGATGGAGAGGTTATCTGATCCCTCCCCCGCAAAGCGGGGGAGGGTCGGGGTGGGGCAATGGGGGACTAAGCGACCTTCGTCGACGACTCCAAGAAGTCTTGTGCGAACCGTTGCAGCACACCGCCCGCTTCATAGATCAGCACTTCTTCGGCGGTATCGAGGCGGCAAGTCACCGGCACTTCGACTTTCTCGCCGTTCTTACGATGAATGACGAGCGTCAGCGTTGCGCGCGGTGTGAGCTTGCCGACGACATCGTAAGTCTCAGTGCCGTCGATACCGAACGTAGTGCGGTTCTGACTGGGCTTGAACTCGAGCGGCAACACGCCCATGCCGATTAAGTTGGTGCGATGGATGCGTTCGAAGCCTTCGGCAACGATCGCCTCCACACCGGCGAGACGCACGCCTTTCGCCGCCCAGTCGCGAGACGAGCCTTGGCCGTAGTCGGCGCCGGCGATGATGATCAACGGTTGTCCGCGATCCATGTAGGTTTCGATCGCTTCCCACATGCGCACGACTTTGCCTTCGGGCTCGATGCGAGCGAGCGATCCTTTTTTCACTTTGCCGTCGGCCACCACCATTTCGTTCATCAGCGTGGGATTGGCGAACGTCGCACGTTGTGCGGTCAAGTGATCGCCGCGATGCGTGGCGTAGGAGTTGTAGTCCTCCTCGGGCAAGCCCATTTTCTTGAGATATTCGCCCGCAGCGCTGTCGGGAAGAATCGCGTTGGAAGGCGACAAGTGGTCGGTGGTGATGTTGTCACCCAATACGGCCAACGGACGCATGCCTCGCAGCGTGCGCTCACGCGCCGCAAGCGCGCCCTGACCTTCTTTGTCCCAATACGGCGGCCGGCGGATATACGTGCTCGTCGGACGCCAGTCGTAGAGCGCGCTCACCTTTTCAGTGCTCGCCTTGAACGTGAACATGGGCTCGTACACTTTGCGGAAGTGCTCGGGCTTGACGCTCTTGGCGATGATGGCGTCGATCTCTGCATCGGTCGGCCAGAGATCTTTGAGCGTGACCGGCTTGCCGTCTTTGTCCTTGCCCAACACATCTTTTTCGATGTCGAAGCGCACGGTGCCCGCGATTGCATACGCGATGACGAGCGGCGGCGAAGCCAGAAACGCTTGCTTGGCGTACGGATGAATGCGGCCGTCGAAGTTGCGATTGCCCGACAGCACGGCCGTTGCATAGAGATCGCGGTCGATGATTTCTTGTTGGATCTTCGGGTCCAACGCGCCGCTCATGCCATTGCACGTCGTGCAAGCGAACGCGACGATGCCAAAGCCGAGCTTCTCCAACTCGGGCAGCAGCTTCGCTTCTTCCAAATACAACTGCACCGCTTTCGAACCCGGCGCAAGTGAAGTCTTCACCCACGGTTTGCGCGTGAGGCCGCGTGCATTCGCGTTGCGCGCGAGCAAGCCGGCGGCAATCACGTTACGCGGGTTGCTGGTGTTCGTGCACGAAGTGATGGCCGCGATGATGACAGCGCCGTCGGGCATTTTGCCCGGCACTTCCTCCCATTTACCTGCGATGCCGCGTTCGGCAAGCGCTGACGTGGGCAATCGCTTGTGCGGATTGGACGGACCCGCCATGTTGCGAACGACAGAAGAAAGATCGAACTTGAGAACACGCTCGTACTGCACACTCTGCAAGGCATCGGCCCACAGACCGGTTTGCTTCGCATAGGTCTCGACCAATTTGATCTGTGCGTCGTCGCGGCCAGTGAGCTTGAGATAGTCGATGGTCTGCTTGTCGATGAAGAACATCGCCGCAGTCGCACCGTACTCCGGCGCCATGTTGGAAATGGTGGCGCGATCGCCCAGCGTAAGTGCTGCAGCACCTGCGCCATAGAATTCGAGGTACGCGCCCACGACTTTTTCTTTGCGCAAGAACTCAGTCAACGCGAGCACCACGTCCGTAGCTGTGATACCGGGCTGCGGCCTGCCCGAGAGTTCGACGCCGACGATATCCGGCAACCGCATCCACGATGCGCGACCGAGCATCACGTTCTCAGCTTCGAGACCCCCCACGCCGATTGCGATGACACCGAGCGCATCGACGTGCGGCGTATGGCTGTCGGTGCCTACGAGCGTATCCGGAAAAGCAACGCCGGCCTTCGCGTGAATGACGGGCGACATCCGCTCCAAATTGATCTGGTGCATGATGCCGTTGCCTGCCGGAATCACATCGACGTTGTTGAACGCCTTCTGGGTCCACTCGATGAAGTGGAAGCGGTCTTCATTGCGGCGATCTTCCACGGCGCGGTTCTTGGCAAATGCATCCTTGTCGAAACCGCCGTATTCGACTGCGAGCGAGTGATCGACGATCAACTGCACGGGCACGACCGGATTGACCTTCGCCGGATCACCGCCCTTGGCCGCAATGGCGTCTCGCAAGCCTGCGAGGTCCACCAATGCCGTTTGTCCCAGAATGTCGTGGCAAACCACGCGCGCCGGGAACCACGGAAAATCCAGATCGCGTTTGCGTTCGATGAGTTGGCCGAGATATGCCTGCAACTTCTCCGGCTCGGCGCGGCGAACTAGGTTTTCTGCATGCACGCGCGCTGTATACGGTAGACCGTCATAGGCGCCGGGCTCGATGGCATCGACTGCGGCACGCGCGTCGAAATAGTCAAGTTGGGTGCCGGGCAGTTGTTTGCGATAGGCGGTGTTCATAAGGATGGTCTTCGGTCTACGGTCGTCGGTCTTCGGCCAGAGTAGGATTTGCTACGCACGTCGCGCGCGTAGCAAATCGCAGTTTGCTTACGACCGTTGGTCGATGGGCACGAACTTCAAGTTCTCGGGCCCGGTGTAATTCGCGCTCGGGCGAATGATCTTGCCGTCGATACGCTGCTCGATGACGTGCGCGGACCAGCCCGTCGTGCGTGCGATCACGAACAGCGGCGTGAACATCGCGGTCGGCACACCCATCAGGTAATAAGAGACGGCCGAGAACCAGTCGAGGTTCGGGAACATGTTCTTGACCTCCTTCATCACCTTCTCCAGGCGATCGGCGATGTTGAACATCTTCATGTCGCCCGCGGTTTGCGCGAGGCGGCGCGAGACTTCTTTGATCACCTGATTGCGCGGATCGGCGATCGTGTACACCGGGTGGCCGAAGCCGATGACGACCTCTTTGTTCGCGACGCGTGCGCGAATGTCCGTTTCAGCTTCGTCGGGACTTTCGTAACGCTTTTGAATTTCGAAGGCGACTTCGTTCGCGCCACCGTGTTTCGGACCGCGCAGCGCGCCGATGGCGCCCGTGATGCACGAATACAAATCGGAGCCGGTGCCGGCGATCACGCGGCCCGTGAACGTCGAAGCATTGAACTCATGCTCTGCGTAGAGAATGAGCGAAGTGTGCATGGCGCGCACCCACTCCGTCGTCGGGCGCTTGCCGTGCAGCAGATGCAGGAAATGACCGCCGACCGAGTCGTCGTCCGTTTCCACATCGATGCGCTTGCCGTTAGTGCTGTAGTGATACCAATAGGTCAGCATGGACCCGAAGCTCGCGACGAGGCGATCGGCGATATCACGCGCGCCTGCGGTGTTGTGATCGTCTTTCTCGGGCAATACGCAACCGAGGACCGAGCAGCCGGTACGCATCACGTCCATCGGATGGCTCGACGGAGGCAACTGTTCCAACGCGCTCTTCACCGCCGCGGGCAAACCGCGCAGCGACTGCAATTTGCTCTTGTAGCCCGCAAGCTCGGCACGCGTCGGCAACTTGCCGTGAATCAAGAGATAGGCAATTTCCTCGAATTCGCACTTTTCGGCGACATCGAGAATGTCGTAGCCGCGATAGTGCAAGTCGTTGCCGCTGCGGCCCACTGTGCAAAGCGCGGTGTTGCCGGCTGTGACGCCGGAAAGCGCGACGGATTTCTTAGGCCTGGGTCCGGTGCCGGTCGTGGCTGGCTCGCTCACTCGTGTTTCTCCTCTGATGAAATCTTTAAAGTCTACTGCGAGACGATGAAACGCGGCTCACTTGCTTTTGCCGGAAGCGAACAGCCGGTCCAAGCGATCCTCGTACGAATGGTAGTCGAGATATTTGTAGAGATCCGCGCGCGTTTGCATGGTGTCGACGACATTCTTCTGCGTGCCGTCGCGGCGAATGGCTTGATAAGTATTGAGTGCAGCGAGATTCATGGCGCGATACGCCGAGCAACAGTGCAACACGATGTCGACATTCACGGTGGCAAGCTCGTCTCGCGTATAGAGCGGCGTATGACCGAACTCGGTGATGTTGGCGAGAATAGGCACTTTGACCGCGTCCTTGAATTTCTTGTACATCGCAAGCTCGGTCATGGCTTCCGGAAAGATCATGTCTGCGCCGGCTTCGACGCAAGCGACGGCGCGTTCGATGGCCTTGTCGATACCCTCGACGGCGAGCGCATCGGTGCGCGCCATGATCACGAACTGCGAATCGGTGCGTGCATCCACCGCCGCTTTGACGCGGTCGATCATCTCCTCTTTGCTCACGATTTCCTTGCCGGGTCGATGACCGCAACGCTTGGCCTGCACTTGATCTTCGATGTGCAAGCCGGCGGCGCCGAACTTGATGAACGACTTCACGGTGCGCGCGATGTTGAATGCACCGCCCCAGCCTGTATCGGCGTCCACCAAGAGCGGCAGCGAGCACGCATCGGTGATGCGGCGAATATCGGTCAGCACGTCGTCCAGAGTGCTGATGCCGAGATCGGGAATTCCCAATGAGTTGGCGGCAACACCGCCGCCCGAAAGATAGATCGCCTTGAATCCGCAGGCTTCAGCCATGCGCGCCGTGTAGGCATTGATCGCACCGACGATTTGTAGAGGACGTTCGGCCGCAACGGCCGCGCGAAGGCGAGCACCCGCAGAAGAAGACATAACTTACGACGACTCCAGTGCCAAAACCGCTTCGCAGAAGCGCTGGCGAATGATGAATAGGGACAGCCGATGGAGAGTACCGGCCGCCGGAAAGTATAGCCCCGACCTTCCCGCTCTGACGAGATAGACCGGTGAAAAGACGACTGATTTTTATGGGCGCCCGACAATTCTCGGCGCGAGACTCGGTTATTCGACCGGTAAGTCCTGCAATACGTTCGCGACAGCAGCGCTCAACTCACTTACGTTGAAGGGTTTGCGCAGCAATCTCTGCGAGCCGATGGCCGCTTCTACGGCTACGCTGTCCGCGTAGCCTGAAACCATCAGAATTCGTAATCTTGGCCGCAGCTCGCGCGCAGCACGCGCCACTTCAGCGCCGTTCATGCCGGGCATGACGAAATCGACGATGAGCAGATCCACGGGCTCCGCGCGCAACAGCTCCAGTGCTGCAGCTCCGTTTGCAGCATCGATCACGTGATAGTGGAAGTCCCGCAAGGAATCCACCAAGTAGCGGCGCACCTGATTGTCGTCGTCCACCACCAAAATCCTAGCGTGAGGTTCGAGACCGGTGAGACGGACAGTAGGCGGAGCCTGCGGCGCAAGCGTGCTTTTAGAACGATGCTCGGTTGCCAGCGGCAGCAGAATGCGAATGGTGGTGCCGACATTCAGCTCGCTCTCGATGTGCATGCTGCCACCACACGCGCGCGCGAATGCAAACACTTGCGATAGCCCGAGCCCGGTGCCCTGCCCCGGCGGCTTGGTCGTGAAAAACGGCTCGTATGCACGCGCACGGACTTCCTCGTTCATGCCGACACCGTTGTCGCTCACGGCTATTTCTACGAACTCTCGTCCTCCCCTGCGCTTCACCTCGCCGTCGAGCATGCGTGTCTCGATCTTGAACGTGCCACCGTGTGGCAGAGCATCTCGCGCATTTACGGCCAAGTTGATGAGCGCCAATTCCAACTGATCGGCGTCGCTCACGACTGCACTCGCCGCGGCATCCACCTTGACGTGCAATTCGATGCCGGGGCCGAGGGACTTGAGGAGCAAATCGTTCATGCCGTCCAGCAGCTCGTTCAAGTCAACCGGCTTGAGTGTCAGCCGCTGCTCGCGCGAAAACGCGAGTAAACGGGCTGCAAGCTTCTCGGCGCGTCGTGCCGCTTCGAATGCGTTCGCCGTCAGCATCTGCACGCGCTCGTTGCCCGCGGTGCGGTTACGGATCAGATCCAAGTTGCCGATGATGGCCGTGAGCAGATTGTTGAAATCATGTGCGATGCCGGCCGTCAAACGGCCCATGGCTTCCATTTTCTGCGATTGCCGCAATGCTTCCTCGTTCTTGCGCAACTCGGTCATGTTGCGGATGACGAGTGCGATCAGCAGCGTCATCAGTACAACGGTACTCAAGGCAGCAATCCCCGCCACTGCAAAAGACCACCATGACAGCACGTCCATGGTCGCGGCGGGGATTGCAACGTGAGTCGACCAACCGGACCAAGGCGATTTATAGAAAGCCGTGTAGTTCTCCACTCCCTCGTGACTGATGGCCCGATACACGCCATCGCCGCCCTTAGCGATTGCCTCGCGCACAAAGCGCGTCGCCGGCTTCCCCAAGAGCTCGCCATAGCGGAGATTGCGCGCGATGAAGTTGCCGTCGCGATCGACGATGCCGGCGAGATTGGTGTCCGGCACTATGCTCGTGAGAATCGCTTGAAATACGTTCGGATCGAGCGCGGCAGTGAGCGTGTAAGCCTGTGCGTCGCCGATCTCGACGGGCAGATGCACGTACACCGAAGGTTGCGTCTCTGGAGCCGTCGCCGAGATGCTATCGATGATTGCTTGGCCCAGCTTGAGCTCGTGCGCAGAACCACCACCCGCACTCGCGCCGAACGCTTGAAAGGGTTGTCGCGTATCGAGAAGGGTTGCGCCCGTCTTGGCATCGATGACGATTACGCCGGTCCATCCCGGCGCCGCTACTTGAGCTCGCTTGATCCGCGTGTAGAACTCCGACCAGTTGTGCTCGGCGAGCGCGGTCGAAGTTGCCAACACACGCAGCACGCCCAACTCCGCTTCGAGGCGAGCATCTGTAATGAGTTGAACGTGTTTGGCACGAGCGAGTGCCAGCGCGTCCAAGTCGTGGCGCCGAGCCTGCAACGAAAGAAAGATTTGAACGGCGATGAAAACCAATGCCGGCGTGGCCGCGGCCAGACCGATGGCGAGCAGTGAGCGCTGGAAAAACTTCATTTATGGAAACGTGCGGCCCATTCGCGCACACGCTGTGCGTGGATTTGTTCCGCGAAAGTCTTGCATACGCCAACTCGTTTTTCTGAGCTGCGGTAGCCTCCAGGCAACGTCGCTCTTTGTCAACTGCACGAACGAACTTCAAGCCTGTAAGGCACGCGCGACTTTTGACTGCGTAGGCCGAGTTAGCGCAGTGCTGATGAAACTGCCGGCAGCGAGCAATGCCTGCATATCGATGCCAGTCGCGATGCCGAGGCCGTTGAGCATGTAGAGCACGTCTTCAGTGGCCACATTGCCGGTGGCGCCTTTTGCATACGGACATCCGCCCAATCCTGCCACCGAACTGTCGAGCACACTCACACCGCGATGCAGTGCTGCAAGGATATTGGCAAGCGCTTGCCCGTAAGTGTCGTGACAGTGCACAGCGATCTCATTTACAGACAGATCTTTCATGACCGTATCGAGCATGAACTCCATGTCGCGAGGTGTGCCCACGCCGATGGTGTCGCCCAAACTCACTTCATAACAACCGAGCGACCGCAACTCGCGCGCGACCGATGCCACGGCTTGCGGGCTCACTTTTCCTTCATACGGACAACCCAACACACATGACACGTAGCCGCGCACCTTCACATTGCTGGCCAATGCTCGCTCGCAGACGGGCGCAAAGCGCGCCAAGCTTTCGGCAATCGAGCAATTGATATTCTTGCGGCTGAACGTTTCGCTAGCCGCTGCGAACACGGCGACTTCCCGAACGCCGGAGCGCAACGCCGCTTCCAAGCCCTGAAGATTGGGTGTCAGAACCGAATAGGAAACGTGCGGACGCCGCGTGATGCCCGCAATCACGGCTGCGGTATCCGCCATCTGCGGCACCCATTTCGGCGAAACGAAGCTCCCCACTTCGATGCTCTGTAACCCTGCCGCACTCAAGCGATCGATGAGCTCGATTTTCGCTGCCGTCGACACGTGACCGCTCTCATTCTGCAGCCCGTCTCGAGGACCTACTTCGACGATGCGTACGTGAGTGGGAAGCATGATGGATTTGGAACGAGCAGCGCCGTTACAGTTCACTTCACCGCAGTTCTTTGGGCCCGAACGAGCAATACAAGGCCGAGCGCCACGAACGGCACGCTGAGCCATTGGCCGACGCTGAATGCAAAATGCGCTTCATAAGCAGCCTGCGGCAGTTTAAAGAACTCGAGCCCAATGCGCACGGTGAACGTCGCTACGAGGTAGAGCCCGAACAACGTGCCTGGGCGCGGCCGATGTCCGGCACGACGGTAGACGACGAGCAACAGCGTGAAGATCAGCGCGTACGCAAGCGCTTCGTAAAGCTGCACGGGATGACGCGGTATTGCATCCACGCGATCGAAGACGATGGCCCAAGGTCCTTCCGTCGGCTTGCCGACGATCTCGGAATTAAAAAAATTACCGAGTCGAATCAGCGCGCCTGCCAGCGATGCCGGAATCGCGATGCGGTCGAGCAACCAGAGATAGCCGCTGCCGCTATGCACTCGCGTATACAAGAACAGCGCCAAGAACACGCCCAATGCGCCGCCATGACTTGCGAGACCGCCCTTCCACACTTGCAAAATCTCTAGCGGGTGCTGCCAGTAGTACGCCGGATCGTAAAATAAACAGTGTCCGAGTCTTGCACCCACCACGGTGCCGATGAGCACATACAACAACAACCGGTCCACTTCCTGCGGCGCGCGGCCCTCGCTGCTGTAAATCCAGGTCATGATGCGGATGCCGATCAGGAATCCCGCCGCAAACAGCAAGCCATACCAATGCAACTCGAGCGGCCCCAGCCGGAAAAGAACGGGATCGATGTTCCAATGGACTCCTCTCACACCGGATTCTCCAAACTAAACACCGCGTTCTCGTCATCGTACGCGAAGACTTCGCCGTAGCGCGCGAGGCTCACGATGGCACGCAACGTTTGTTCCGCTTGATCTTCGTTCATGAAATCTTCCAGCTCGTCGATGAAGCGGCTCTTGCGCGCGACGTGCGCAGCACGCTCATCGAGTACGCGGCGGATGTGCGCCGCGAGCGGCACGTAGTTGAGCAAGTGGCGCGCGAAGATGCGTTTGCGCTCGTCCAGTCCGGCATGTGCAAATTCCAATCCGGCTGCGGTCAAGCGCAAGTCACCGCCTTCCACCTCGGCAAACCGCATCATCTGCAATGTCTCGGCCACGGGGAACAGCTCGTCGATCTCCATTTGCAAATCGGAAGCGATCTGC
>Ga0207667_10011324_pt1 | contig 10369 bp, 9 predicted proteins | sample KBSCornC52_FD_184301 | JGI IMG/M metagenome (GOLD analysis project Ga0207667, IMG submission 184301) | Corn rhizosphere microbial communities from Kellogg Biological Station, Michigan, USA - KBS Corn C5-2 (SPAdes) (version 2) | ecosystem: Host-associated > Plants > Roots > Rhizosphere > Soil ...
GATCATGTTGGAATAGGTTTTCACCACCGTGATGCCGAGCAGCGGCTGGAAGATCGCAAGGGCGATCCCGATCCATACGATCGGCCTGAGGCCGATCGCATCGCCCCTGAGATCGCTGAGTTTCGGAATGGTCTTCGCGTCGGCTTCGCTGCTTCGGATCGCACCGGCGCGGTCCTTGTCGCTCGCCTGCGGATCGAGACGCTTCAGCAGCTTTCGGGCTTCCGCTTCGTGGCCGCGGCGTATCAGATCGTGCGGGGAATGCGGCAGCGCGCGGGTCGCCAGCAGGTAGAGGCCAGCGGCGGTCGCGACCGTGACGAACATCCAGCGCCACGCCGCCATTCCGGCGAGCGGCTGCGCTTCGCCTCGCGCGGCCGTCGCCAGCGCCCAGGCGGCGAGCAGCCCGGCGAGCTGCCCGAGGACGATCGCGAACTGCCACATCGAGCCCAGCCGGCCGCGCATCCGTGCCGGCGAGATTTCGGTGATGTAGGCCGGAATGACGGCGCTGGCCGCCCCGATTCCGAGCCCGACGAGAATGCGCGAAGCGCCGAGCGCAAGGATCGAGCCGGACAAGGCGCCGTCGAGCGATCCGGCCGCGATCAGCGCCCCGGCGATGCCCATGACCGGCGTTCGTCCGAGCCGTGCCGCAACGGGTCCTGCGAACCACGCGCCGGCCGCCGATCCCAGCAGCGCGATGGCCGCGACGAACCCGATTTCGCCCGCGCTGAGCTGGAGCGAGGGCCGGATGCCGGGGATTGCGCCGTTCAGGCTCGACGTGTCGCCGCCGTAGAGGAAGCCGCCCATCGCCGCGCCGATGGCGACGAGGCTGACATAGCGCGTGCTCCCCGCCGCCAGCACCGGAGCTCAGGGCCGGTGCAGCGGGTCGGACGCGATCTCTCTTTCGAACGGAACGTCCTGGATTCTGAGGAGCTCGCCGCCACTCCTGCGCAGCACATGCGAGATCTCGGGCTCCTGATTCTCGTCCTTGCCGAGCAAAGCCCAGAGCACGAGGCCGCCCCTGGCGATCGTCTCCTCGGCAAGCGGCGCGGGCTTGTCGAGCAGGCGGAACAGCAGGAATGCATGGGCGCTCCCGGCACCTTCCGTTGCGGCGGCGGCCGCGGCTGCGACAATCGGCGTGAGGATTGTCTTGCTGCCCACGTCCGCCGCACCGTCGGCGAGGGTAGCGTAGACATAAATGGCCGAGGCGACTGGAGCCGAGCGCGCCCTGGCGAGGTCGGCCGGATCGAGCGGAACGCCGGACGGCACGTTGCGCCCCTCGAGCACCTCGCGGAGGGGGCGGAACCCGGCGTCGGCGAGCGCCGCCGCCTCCGCTTCGGTCCCGGTGCCGAGGATGCTGAGCTGCGTCCAGCCGATACCCTTCGCGTCGAGCGCGTCCGCGGCCTCGACCAGCGCCTCGGGAGACTGGAACAGGGCGACGATTTCGCGGTGCATGAAGCCGGTCAGCGAGTCATTGCTCATTGCAAACCTCCGTCCTTGTGGCTGTCCCCTGCTCCAGCATGAGTGGCGTCGCGAGCCGTGCCTGTGGCGGGAGCGGCGCAAGGAAATGGGTTCGGACAAGCGCGTCCCCTGGCATCCTGCGGTGGCCGGATTCGAGCTGATCCCGGCGCAGGCGGATGCGCATTTCGGTTGGCTAAACTCGTGCCCGTGGCCCGCGTTCCGACGGCAGCCGGGCGGACCGCGCGGCGTGCGAAGAGAAGAGAATGCCGCTTGTCCTTTGAGCGGCGACCGACCCCTGCGCGCACTGCGAAATGTGTCGGCGCCGGCCTCAGACGCTTTGAGCCTCGGCCATTTCGAGGAAGCGGCAGAAGGCATTGGCGAGCTGCATTTGCCGCGGGGTGCGGCAGTCGGCTTCCATGACGCGGGGAGAGGCGATCATGACGGACACGCACCGCGCCCGGGATGTTGCGACGTTGAGTCGATTGAGGCTGTACAGGAACTCCATCCCGCGCGGCGCCTCCGCCTGCGACGACGTGGTGACGGAGTAGATTGCGACCGGCGCTTCCTGGCCCTGAAACTTGTCGACGGTGCCGACCCGGGCGCGCGGGAGGCGCTTTTGAATCTCGAGCACCTGCGCATTGTACGGGGCGATGATCAGGATATCCTCAAGGCCGACCGCGTGCCGCGTGCCATGGCGATCCGTCCAGCGGGCGCTCGCGTCGAGCAGTGACTTGACCAGCGCGGCGATCGCTTCAGCTTCCTCCGTCGACGCATTGGTGCAGCCCTGGTGGGCGACGCCGATGAACCGCACTCCGGCGCCGCCGAGCGGGTCGGGCGGATCGAGCGATTGGAGCGCCAGATCCGGGCGCGGCTCCAGCCGGCCCTCGTAGAAGAGCTCGGAAGTGAAAGCGCAGATCTCGGGATGAAGCCGCCACGTTTCCTCGAGGAACAGGCCCTGGTTCGGTGATATGGTCTGCGCGCCGGCAAGCAGATGATGAAGCGCCGAGCAGGCGGTGCCGTCGGGATGGCTGCCCTGAATCGGCTGGTCTAGCTGCTGTGGATCGCCGAGCAGGACGAGCGCCCGCGCCGCCTGCGCCACTGCGAGCACGTTCGCCAGCGACATTTGCGCAGCCTCGTCGACGAACAGGACATCGACGCTCTCATACGCTTCGGGCGCCGACCACAGCCAGGCCGTCGCGCCGGCGACGTGGCAGTCGCTTCGAAGCGCCGCCAGCAGATCGGCCGAGCGCGTCGCACAGCGCAGGTGTGACTCGTCGGGCTGCTTCGCTTTCGGCTTGTGCACACAGCGAAGGTCGGTGCCGGTCTCCTCGGCAGCCTTCACGACGGCATCGAGGAAGTTGCGGATCACGGCATGGCTGTTGGCGACGATCCCGATCTTGCGTCCGCGCCGGACGAGCTCGCAGATCATGTGCGATCCCGTGAACGTCTTGCCGGTCCCGGGCGGGCCCTGGATCGGAAGTACGCCCGCGCTCAGCAGCGGAGCGATCCGCCGCCCGGCGTCAAGCGACGTCTCGCTTTCGAGCCGAAGCGGCGCTTCGCCGTCGAGCCGAGGCGGATGCCGGAGCAGGAGATCGCGCGCGGCTGAATAAGCGCCAGGTCCTTCGATGCCGTGCTCCACCACAAATTGGGCGAGCCGCACCAGCGACTTCTGCATCGGCTCGGGATCGACATATTCGTGGATGAAGGCCGCATCAGGATGAAAGGCGGCCGTGTCCTTGCGCTTCTTGATGTCGATCGTGCGGTCTTCCTGCGAGCAATCCTCGACCGAGCCGAGCTTGGCGCCGCCCGCCGAGCGGAGGTCCTTGCCCGGCCGGATGTCCGCTTCCTGGATCGGGAAGCGGTAGCGGTGAATCGGGCATTGCGGCGTACCGCCGACGGTTTCCTCGAACTCGAGCCCGCTGACCCCCGCTTTCTCGTCGAACAGGTCTTCGGCCGGAAGGTCGGACAGCCGGAACAGCTCCCACCACACCGCTTTGTCCTCGCGCCGGTGCCATTCAAGCATCTGCGCGAGCAGCCAGCGCGCATGCTGCTGCCCGCTGCGCTCGCCAGGATCGGCCGGGACGTCGGCGGTCAGCGCATCGACCAGCGGTCCGATCAGCTTCAGCCATTCGGCGACGGATTCGGCCGGCGCGGGCTCGCCGGGCAGCGGCCGTGGAATCGCCTGGCCCTGGGCCACGAGTTCCGAGCGGCGCGCTTCGAGCCAGTCGCGTAGCCAACGCGTCGAGACGCAATCGTCGCGATTGTAGGTCTCCACGGTCGCTCGGTCCTCGGGCGTGATTCCGAGCGGATCTTCGAGCTCCAGTGAAGTCTGCACCCGGGTGAGCGCGAGGCCGGCGTCGGGCAGGCTCGCATCGCGGTCAAACCCGTACAGCGGCTCGAGCTTCTTGATCGAATAGCTCTCGATCCCCGCTCGGACGGCCTGGCGCACGACGGCAAACAGATCGACCAGCCGCTTGCCGCGAAGAAGCGCGTCGAGCTCGTCCTCGCGCGTCGCATAGCGCCCCATCAGCCGCGTCAGAGCCGAGCGCTCGTAGGAAGCGAAATGATAAATGTGGAAATCCGGATGGGTCTCAACCCGCGCGGTGGCGAAGTCGATGAACGCCTCGAACGCGGCTTTCTCCTCGGCGCGGGTCGTCGCCCACAGCCCGCGGTAGGCGGGCTGGCCCTCCTCATCGAGGAAATGATAGCCGAGGAGATATTCAAGCCCGCTTTCGCCGACGAAGGGGTCGCCTTCGAAGTCGAGGAAGATATCCCCCGCGCTCGGCTCGGGCAGCTGGGAGAGTCCGAACCCGTCCTCGCAGGCGATCATCTCATAGGGAATCGTGCCGCCGGTCCGTGCCTCGACCTGCAGCCGCGCCTGCTCGCGAACGCGCTCGATCGCCGCGGCCGAACCCCGCTGCGGCTTCCACTGCAGCGGCACGGTCACTTGTGCGAGCTGCGCGACATTCGTGACCCCATGATCGGCGAGCTCGTCGATCTGCGACTTGGAAATGCCCGCGACGAGGCTGAGATGATCGTCGCCTCGGCGCTGCTCCTCGCAGGTCCGCCGCCAGGTGCAGATCGCGCAATGGGCGACGGGATCGGGATAGGTCTGCTGCCGCTCGCCGTCGACCGAAGCTTCCAGCCCGGCCTTGATGCGCCGGTAGTAAGCGGCGAAGTCGGCGGTGCGGAAGGTCTCGGGAACGAAATCCGTCCACGGCTGGACGACATGCATATGCTCGGGCTGGCGCCCCTGCGCGGCCCCGACCATCTCCGAGTAGAGGCTCAGCTGGAGGATCGTCCCGCCCTTGGTCTGCCGCGACAATTTGGTGTCGAGCGCTTCGTAGGACCACGGGCCGAGGTCCGAAGGGCTCTCTACCCGCCGAAGCACGTCGGCCCGGCCTGCCCAGCGGCCGAGGCGCAGCGCGGCCTGGACGATGACGGGGACGCCCGCACGCATGGCTGCAAGCGTCGCGTCCAGCGCCGCGTCATCGATGTCGACGCCATCGATCTTCACGGACGCGAGGCCGCCCGCGCTCAGATGCTCGACATAGTCCCCTTCATGTTTGATGCCGCGCTGCCACAGCACCTCCAGCATCGGGTCCCAGAATTTGGGACGCGCGAGCGCGCCGGCGGCGACCGCTCGCTCGAGCTCCGTCAGGTGGCGGCAGTTGAGATAGGCGCTGAGATCGCTCGCGCTGAGCCGCAGGCTTTGATGGTCGAGTTTCATGCGTTCCCTGCCCGAAGAGTAGCAGAGCAACGAACGCGCACCATCCATGCTGCGGGCTCCTCTCCATTCTGGTGCAGTGCACCTCAGGCAGCAGCCTCGATTCCGCAGCGCCGAAGGAAATCGGGCGAGAAGGTCACGTCCACGGCGCCGTCGGTGTCGGCGAAGTCATAGGTGTGGACTGCGATCCCGCAGCCCTCCACCGCCGCGCGCACTTCGCGAGCCGGCATTCGCGGCAGGAGAAGCGCGCGGTCATAGCTGGCGAGCCGCCGCAGCAGGCGCGGGTAGAGATGCAGCTGGCCGACGCCGGCATGAATGTCGCCGGCCGACGCGTCCGCTTTGATTTCGACCAGCAGCGGCCGTGTTCGAGCGCCTTCGATTTCGGCGTCGACCTCGAATCCCAGCGGGTGGCGGCCCTTGCGGATGCTGATCCCTGCCTCAGTCAGCAGCTCGGCCAGCGACAGCCAGACCATGCCGTGCCGGCGAAGGATGGTACGGGATCCCTGGGCGGGCCTCGCGCCAATTGTGTAGCTGCCCCCCGATTCTCCGCTCGAGAACAGGTCCTCCGGACTCACCTCGACTGGAGCCTCGCCCGCGTCGGACGTCGCTCGTGCCGCGGCGCAACGGTCGACGAAGCGGCTGGTGGCAAGCCGCACCTGCTCCGGACTCGAATCCAGTCTGCAGACAATGAACCACTGCCGGCGCGCGGCGAGGCCTTCCGCTGCGACGGCGGCCGGCCGGAGCCCGCTCCTGCTGACGAATTCCGTGCCCGAAATCGTGTGCCCGCCGGGCTCGTTCGGCCGGAGGAATCCCTGCCGCAGCAGGAAGCGCTCTCCCGAGGCACTGACGCCGATCGCCGACAGGGAATTGTGGTCGCCTGCGATGCGCGGCTCGTTGATCTGGACGGCCCAGCTGCGTCCGGTGGGATCGACACCGAACTCCGTCCGGTCTTCATCCGCCTCGCGCCCGCTTCGACCCGGACGCATGACGATGCCGCCTTCTGGAAGCCAGTACAGCGAACCGCGCTGCACGGCGCCGGCGAGCATCGCCTTGCGCCATTCACCGAACGCTCGCCGTGACTCGGCCGGGTCCGTAACCAGGGCCAGCTTCGGTGTTGCGAGGCCGATCCGCTCGAGGACCTCGTCATAGCCTATCCGGAACCGGCGGATCGCACGGGCGCTCCAGGCCACAAGCTCCTCGAACGCGAGCCGGAGCCCGTCCTCGCCCGGGAGGATTGCCCCGAACGGGGAGCCTTCATTGCCCGGTCCGCGCAGCGCCTCAGAAGCAGCCCGCTGCGGCGGATTGCCCACGGTATCGATCTTCACGACGAAGCCGTCTTGGTCGATGCCGACCGTGAAGGCGAGCGCTCTGGGCGAGGCGGGCGATGGGTAGATCTTCGCCCAGGTATAAGGCGAGAAGACATGTCCCTGGTTCACCGGGGCGCGGCGGACCTCGACCTCGCCATGCGGAAAGGCCTGCGCTTGGAGCGCATAGGCCCATTCGGCCGTTGCGTCGTAGGCGCCCTTCAGCTTCGCATAGGCTTCGACCTGGCGGCTGTCCTTTTTGTCGAAATGGTGGTTTGCCCAGCGTCGCAGCAACTCGAAATGCTCGCGCGTGAAGCCGTGGTCCAACTCGCCCTCCTCGGTAGCGGCCGCTTTGCGTGGATAGTGCGGAGTGCCACGCGGAAGACAAGGTTCGGCGCGTCCGAGAGCGGAGATTTTCGGGCTTGCGTGTTGGGGGCAAGGGAGGCGAGTTGGAGCCGATGAACAGCGGTCTTGATCAACTGCCCGACGGCAAGCGGCACGAGCTTGCCTTCGTCGTCGATTGTATTCGCAAGGGCTTCGCCTTTGCGATCGCGCGTCGGACCATGCCGCGGCTTCGAGGCGGCAGGTTGCTGAAGATCATCCTGTTCGGGAGCTATGCGCGCGGCGACTGGGTCGAGGATCCCGTCGGGCGCTACTTTTCCGATTATGATCTGCTGGTCGTGGTCGACCGCGAGGAGCTGACTGACGTCCCCGAATTCTGGGCCAAGACCGAGGAGCAGCTGCTTCAGGAGCTAGCGTCGGGAAAGAACCTCCGGACCCCGGTCAGCCTGATTTATCACAGCCTCGACGACGTGAACGATAAGCTGAGGCTCGGCCGCTATTTCTTCATCGATATCGTTCGCGACGGGATCATTCTGTTCGAGGAACCGGGGCACCCGTTTGCGGAACCCAAGCCGCTGTCGCCGGCCGAAGCGCTTCGCGAAACGCGGGATTATTTCGAGGAATGGTTCGAGAGTGCCGAGCGATTCCTAACGAATGCGCGTGAAAACGCCGGGCGCGGCTGGACAAAGGAAGCGGCATTCTTCCTGCACCAGGCGACCGAGCGCTTCTATCACTGCCTGTTCCTGGTCAGGACGCTCTACAGTCCGAAGACCCATAATCTCAATCAGCTTCGGCAGCTCGCCGAGGCAATGGAGCCGCGGCTGAAAGAGGTGTGGCCACGTTCGACCAAGTTCGAACGACGCTGCTACGAACTGCTTAGGGACGCCTATGTGAAGGCGCGTTACTCGCGCCATTATCGTGTCAGCGACGAGCAGCTGGCCTGGCTTTCCGGGCGTGTCGCGCTGCTTCAGACATTGGTGCGGCAGCTTTGCGAGGCGCGTATCGCCGAGCTTGCCGAAGCCGCCTAGCCGATCGGCTTCCTTAGCCTGTTTTTCGTGCGGCCCGATGGCTTCGAGAGCACGAGCGCTTCCAGCGTCGCCAGCATGATTTCTCTAGCCACCTCGGGATCTTTCATATCCGGTTGGAGCCCAAGCTCGTGACAGGCCTTCGCGCTCACGCAGCCGAGCAGCCGCGCCAGATCGCGCAGCGAGTCCCTCGCTGAAGCAGCCTGTTTTTCAGTGAGATTGGGCGAGGAGACGACGTAGGTCACATCCATTTCGCGACCCATGCTCAGGCGCTGCGCTGCGTGAACAGAACGCGTCCGGCCGGCAGCAGGAACGCATCATAGCCGGCGTCGCGCCAGGCCCGGCATTGTACATGATTGCTGTCGGGGTTTGTCTCGTTTGCCCACCATTGCGGCCGTGATGCGCTGGCCGGGAGCTTGCTTCCGATGATCCGCTCGACCTCCTCGAAAGCGAGCTCGAGTTCCGGGCTGCCGCGGCGCTTCAGGTAAGCTTCCAACGGATCGTACTTGGCCATTTCTCGGTTCCTGGGCGGTTGATCGCAGCCAGCCTTTTCACGCAATCCGCTGTCCTGTCGAGCCGCTTCGCCGCGCATGGCTGGCGCCTGGCTCTCGCGTTGAGCGTCCACAGTCAGGGTCGTCAGCGGCTGCGCCACTCGGAGGCTTCCGCGTGCCATCGAGCGAATGTGATCAGCTTTGGCAGCACAACCTGTTCAGTCGGCCGACCGTCCCATCTCCTTTCAGCCCTTCCTGCTTCGGCTGCGGCGGGACCCGCAACCCGCTGCCCTTCGGCCCGTGTTGCCCTTTGGGCTGCCCGCGCCGGCCTCGGTCGGGGTTTCCCTTGGGCTTCACCCCGCGGTGCGTGCCGCCGCTTCGCCTCGCTCCTGACGGGCCGTCGACGGGGCGGTCCCGGCGACCAGATCAGGAGACTATCCATGACCAACATCGTTCTTCTCGTCGGCAATCTCGGCGGCGATCCGGAGCTTCGCTCCACCAACGGCGGCACCGATGTCGCAAGCTTCAGCCTCGGCACCAGCCGACCCAGGCGCGACAGCGAAGGCAAGACTTACAAGGACGAGAGCGGTTTCACCGCCAAGGACACCGAATGGCATCGGGTGACCTGCTTCAACGGCCTCGGCCGTGTCGTCGCCCAGCACGCCGGCAAGGGCATGCTCGTCTCGGTCAAGGGTCGCATCCACAACAGCAAATGGACCGACAAGGACGGGATCGACCGCTACGGGTATGAGATCATTGCCGACGACGTGCAGTTCCTCGGCCGCCCCAAACAGCCGAGCGCTGGTGGCCAGCCTGCCAATGACGAGGGCGATTTGCCCCTTTGAATCCTGTTCGTCAGCCCCGGCGGTGCGAGCCGCCGGGGGGTTTTCCCGGGAACTTTCAGGCTCTTTTTTCAAAGAATGCGGCCGTCTTGGCTACGCAGCCCTGGGGCATCGCAGCTTTGCGCGTTTGCACGTACCCAGCCTCCGCCATGACTTCCGCCGTCAGCGTACCCGCCCAACTTGTCGTGTCATGCTCACCGTAGGACGAGCCTAGGCCGGCGGCCAACAGCGGGTCGACGCCCGCCATTGACGGCAGCCCCGAGTCCGCAGCTTCCCTTGCCGCTCGGCGGCCTTCTGGAGAACGGATGATCTCCTCCATCTGCTGGATGACGGGATGATCGCGGGCCAGTCCGCCACCTTCCCGGACGAGCAGATCATGTTCAACGAGGAGCCCGATTACCTGTTCGGCGTCAGGCCCACCTTGGGCTCGAGCATTGTCGAACAGCACCTCGCGCTGTTTCAGCGAGAGAGCCCGCAGCTTGTCCAACGTCCATTGCATGCGCGTCGAACGCACAGGGCGGGAGCTGGCTCCTGCATCCGGCAGCCTTATCTGAATATCGCCGCGAGCAGCGGCGGTGGTGGGGGTGGGCTCCTGTCGAACAGGCCCAGTGTGGCGGACGGCGAAGCGGCTCTCAAGGATGCGCGGTCCCCCCAATTTGCTGCGCAAATCGGCTCCCCCGCGCCCCGCTTCGCGGCGCTTTGCAGCGTCCCTGACAGCCGCTCCGCCGCCCGTCGCTGAAGCGCCGTCCTCGATCTGTGAGGACAGGAAAGGAGACGGCGATGACGATCATTTCTGCAACTCCTGGAGGTTCTGGCGATGCGTACGAGCAGCTCGTCCAAAGCCTGCAGATGGAATTCGGAAGCAGCGAAGTTTGCGCGCTTGCAGCCCGGATTCTCGAAGGCGAGAAAGCCGAATTCCACTGGGATGCGCGCGTCCAGGAACGCTATCTCGGGCAGCATCTGCCGGCGGATCTCGGCGAGGAGGTCGGAGGCGAAGAGCTCGCCCGGATCGCTATTCTGAGCTTCCTCGCCGGCCGCTGGCACGCAGGAATCTGCCTCGTCGACGGCAATGGCTGCGCGACCGATCTACTCTGGCTGCGCAGCTATGAGGCGCATGACGATGCGTCGGAGACGTTCGCTCGGGTGCGCTGAGCGGCGCAGAATTGAATGGGAGCGGCGCCAG
>Ga0207667_10011327_pt1 | contig 10368 bp, 10 predicted proteins | sample KBSCornC52_FD_184301 | JGI IMG/M metagenome (GOLD analysis project Ga0207667, IMG submission 184301) | Corn rhizosphere microbial communities from Kellogg Biological Station, Michigan, USA - KBS Corn C5-2 (SPAdes) (version 2) | ecosystem: Host-associated > Plants > Roots > Rhizosphere > Soil ...
GACGCCATAGGCCGAGGTCAGCAGCGCCGCCTTGGGGCTGCCGGACTCCCTGGCCGCCTCGTCGAGCCGCCGGTCAAGATGGGTGACGATCGGCTGCACCATGACGGCGAGCTGCTGAATCTGGCCTGGGCTCAGCCGTGCGCGCAATTGCTCCTGCGCTGCGATCGTCGACGAGCGGGTGAACTGGCTGGCGTTCGCATGGGCATCGGCCATTGCCGCGAGAACGACCGCCTCTCCGACGCCGGGATAGGCCCTCTCGAGCTTGATCGTCAGCGGGTCGACGGTCGCGCTGCCCCGCGCCGCGGCTTCAGCGACGCCCGTGCCGATCTGGAAAAAGATCGCGGTGCGCGCGAGGAAGCGCGCAACCGTGGTCAACGATCCTTCGCCGGCCGGCTGCGCCATGGTGGCGGGGGCGGCTGCGAGCCCCAGCGCCATCGCGCATAGCATCGACGTTATTCGCAAAGTCATCATCCCCCCTGCGCGCCGATCAGCCCGCCGCCACCAGTTCCCGGCGGCGATCCGCCGGCACCGGCACCGGCCGATGGCCGGCCAACGCGACGCGCTGGATCACCCGGCGCGTGTCGTAATCGGCGACCGCGTAATGCTGGGTGCAGAGATTGTCGAAGAAGGCGATGTCGCCGACATGCCAGCGCCAGCGCACCTGGATCTCCGGGCTCTTGATGTGCTCGTAGAGCATGGCAAGCAGCGCATCGCTTTCTGGCTTCGACAGCCCCTCGATGCGCGTCGTCCACTGCGAGTTGACGTTGAGCGACTTGCGCCCAGTATCGGGATGGACGTGGACCACCGGATGGGTGACCGGCGGCGCCTTGGCGATGCTGTCCGGCACGTCGTAGAGGCCGGAATTCCGCGTCCGCTCGAGCAGCATATAGGTCTCGTGGACCGCATCCAGTCCTTCGAGCAAGCGCTGCATCGGCGGCGAGAGCAGCTCATATGCGGCGTACATGCTGGCAAAGAGCGTGTCGCCGCCGCTTTCGGGGAGGACATGCATCTGCAGCATCGTCCCCTGCGGCGGGGCGAGGTGATAGGTCGAATCGGTGTGCCAGTGATCCGAGCCCTGGCCCTTGGGCGCGATCTGGTCGAGCGTCATCACCTCGGGGATCGCCGAGGCGTGCGTCTGGAAATCGTCGACCTCGACCTCGCCGAACTGGCGGGCGAAATTCGCCTGTTCCGCCGGCGACAGCGGGCGCTGGCCGGTGAAGAACAGCACGCTGTGAGCGTGGAACGCCTCGGTGATCGCGGCGACGGTGGCAGCATCGAGCGGCTGGGAGACATCGATGCCGGAAACCTCGGCGCCGATCCGGGCAGTAACCTTTTCGACCTTCATGCGCGACATCCTCTTCCGTCCGCGATCATAGCCTATCGCGGCCCGGCTGTCAGGCGGCCGGCGCCTCGACCCTCGTGACGAACAGCCGGCCACGGCGCTGGCCGATGTTGACCGCCGGGTCGACCGAGGGCGCGGTGCAGATCAGCAGGTCGCGCCCATCGGGTCCGCCAAGCGCGCAAGCGAAGACCTGATAGTCGTCGGGCGGGCGAACCTCGGCGAGGATGTCGCCGCCTTCGGCGATATGGCAGACCCGGCCGTTGGAGGCATCGGCCGCCCAGATGCAATCCTCGCGGTCGATCGCGCAGCCGTCGGGCGACAGATCCATGTGGTGGAGCAGGTCCATCGACCAGTCGGCCGGCGGCGGGGTCGGGCCGAACTGTGCCCAGATGCGCCGATCGGAGAGGCTGCCGTCCGCGCCGATGGTGAAGGCGGTCATGCGATTGCCGAGGCTCTCGCCGACGATCAGCGTGCCGCCGTCGCGGGTGATCGCCATGCCGTTGGGAAACAGCAGATCATCGGCGACGATCCGGCCGCTGCCGTCGGGATCGATCCGGCAGAGGGTGGTGAGGCCGGGCTCGCCGCCGTTGGGCAGGTCGGCGCCGAGATTGCCGACATAGGCGCGACCATGCGCGTCGACGATCATGTCGTTCAGCCAATAGGGCGAGAAGGGCGCGAGATCGGCGTGGACGCTCAACCGGCCGTCGCGCCCGCGGCGCAGCAGCGTGCGGTCCTTGATCGAGACGATCAGCAAGTCGCCATCCGGCAGCCAGCCGAGCCCCGACGGCCATTGCTCGACCTTGGCGGTGACCTCGGCCTTGCCATCGGGTGCGATCCGCCAGACCGTCGCGCCGAAGATGTCGGACACCCACCAGGCGCCGTCATGCCAGCGCGGCCCCTCGAAGAAATCGCCATCGGCGAACAGCAGCTTCATCGTCAGCCGGCAGCCCTCGCCAGGTCGTCGAGCGACAGCAGCTCGCCGGCGAGCAGCTGCTCGAGCGTGATCACGGCGAGCGCCGTGCCGTCGATATCGTTGACCTCGAAGACGCCGCCGCCCGCGCTCTGGAGGCTGAAGAAGACGACCGAGCCGTCCGGGCCGGCATGCTCCCAGTGCATCTCGCCGCTGCGGGTACAGGCATAATGGCCGGGTGGCCGCGCGCGTCGCGAGCCGTCGACTTCCTCGACGTAGTGCGGACCCTCGAGCACCACCGAGACCGTGTCGCCGAGATGGCGGTGGAGCGGGCAGTAGCTGTTCGGCGCCCATTTGGTGAAGAAATCGACGCGGCCGGCGGCAAGGTCGCCGCCGACCACCGCAGTCGAATTGTCGACCGGGCGCTGGGGATCGGAATTGTCGACCTGGCGAATCCAGTTGAGCTTGCTCAGGTCGTAATCGGCCAAAGCCGGCACCGCCTCGGTCATGCGTCCTCTCCCCATCGCGCAGGATCGAACATAGGCGTCAGTCCGGCTCGGATGCCAGCACGAAGAAATTATGGCTGCCGTCGCGCTCGAGCTGGGCGACCAGGCCATATTCCCAGTCGAAATAGGCCTGCATCGCCTCGCGCGGATTGTCGATGCCCTCATAGGGCCGGCGGTAGACGTCTTCCGCCGGAGACAGGGCCGGGGCAAAGCCGGTCTCCAGGGCTTTGCCCGCGGCGATCCAGGCGGCCGTGCCGCCCGCCAGCACGCGTGGCGCGTGACCGGTCAGCGCCCGCACCTCCGCCGCGGCGATCGCCGCGAGCCGGCCATCCGGCGCGGTGAGCGCGATCGGCCGTGCTCGCGCCGCATCGTCGAGATCGGCCGCCATCCGCCCGCGCATGACGAAGATCGCGCCGGGAATGTGGCCCGTGCGAAACTGCGTGCTGCTGGCGAAATCGAGCAGCAGGCCGCCTCGGTCGAGCAGCGCGGCAAGCGCCGCGACGTCGACCGTTTCGCAATCAGGGGTGCCGGCGTCGCCCGCGGGCTCCGGCTTGTCGAGCCAGGGAATCGGTGACTGCGTGTCGAGGACGCGGGCATCCCAGCCCATCTGCGCGAGCCAGCTGGCGGTCATGTTGGCGCGGGTCTGGTGGTCGTCGAAGACGGCGATCACCGCGCCGCGTACCGGCGCGAACATGTCGGTTTCCTGGACGAGCTGACCGCCCGGCGCGGTGCGGAAACCGGCGGGATGGTTCGCCTCATGCTCGGCCGGCGACCGCACGTCGAAGGCGTAAACCGTGCGCGTCGCGCGCAAGGCCTCGACCTCCCGGAAGCTGATCCATCGCACGCCCGCGCGTTGCGCGATGCGCTGTGATCGCCTGGCCGCTTCGGCGATGCGCGCCGCATCCACCTCCGGATAGGCGCGGGTCTGGCCCAGCTCGAGCTGCTGATCGTCGAGCATCCAGCCCATCGTCCCGTTGGCGAGCGCCTTCACCGGATTGGGCAGGCCCGCATTGATCAGCGATTGCGCGCCGATGATGCTGCGTGTCCGCCCCGCGCAGTTGACGACGATGGTGGTCGCCGGATCGGGTGCGATCGCCGCCGCGCGCAGCACCAGCTCGGCGCCGGGCACGCTGATCGAACCCGGGATCGTCATCCGGTTATATTCGTCGAAGCGGCGCGCATCGAGGATGACGATATCGTCCTTGTCGTCGATCCACCGCTGCAGCTCGGTCGCGCGGACATGCGGCGTTCCGACATGGTGCTCGACCAGCTCGCCGAACGCCTTGCTCGGCGAATTCACGTCCGCAAACAGCTCCAGCCCGGCTTCGCGCCAGCTGGCAAGGCCGCCATCCATCGCCGAGACATTGCTGTAGCCCCAGCCGGTCAGCCGCTGGATCGCGGGCGCGACCAGCCCCTCGCCATCGTCGTAGACGACGATGCCCGTGTCGGTTCGCGGGATCCGGTCGCGCAGGCCGAGCTCGAGCCGGCTCAGCGGCAGGCAGGCGGCGAACAGTGGATGCGCGTTGGCGAAAACATGCTCTTCGCGCAGGTCGATGAGCGCGATCTCGCGGCGCTCCTTCCAGGCGCGATGGATTTCGTGCGGCGTCATGCCCGCGTTAGCGCCGGCGGCACGTCGGAATAACCCGAGACGAACAGCTGCGGCACGCCGTCCTCGGTAAATGTGTGACGGGCGATTGCGCCGATGTCGGCGCCATAGGCGTGGATGCTGATCGAGACCTGATCGGCGAGCGCGTTGGCGACGCGGTGGATGTCGCCCTCGGAGGGTTTGAGCAAATCGATGTCGCCGGGCTGCATCAGCCGGGTTTCGCCGGCAGGCTCGAGTCGGCCAGCCGCGGTCCGGCGGAAGCGCTGGCCGCGCTCGGCGCCGCGCAGCATGCCGATGACGCCCCAGACGCCGTGATCGTGGATCGGGGTGAACTGGCCGGGCCCCCAGACGAAGCTGACCACCGAAAAGCGTCCGCCCGGGTCGATGTAGAGCGGGTGCTGCTGGTAGCCGGCGGCACCAGCTTGCGCCCAAGGACCCGCGAGCCAGCCGTCATCGCTCAGCAGGGCAGGAAAGGCGCCGGCGACCTCGTCGGCGGCTGCCTCACCCTTGCCGTAGCGCGTCACCGCTTTGTCGACCGCGCGGCAGAAGCCGGCGAGCGATGCCGCATCGCCGAAATCCGGTGTGGCGATGAAATCCTCCATGGCCGCATATTCTCGCCGCGCGGGTCGCGAGGCAATTGCCCGATTGGGCAATCGCCGGCTAGGCTCGGCCAAAATCAGCCCGGGAGGGCAGCAGGATGACCGGTGCGCTGACGATCCCAGACCAGGAAACCGCTGCCATCACGCTGCGCCGCCTGGCCGGATGCTTCGGTGCCCAGGTCTCGGGGATCGACCTGTCCCAGCCGCTGAGCGAGGAACAGGTGAAAGCGGTTGCCGATGCGCTCTATGATTATCGCGTCCTCGTCTTCCGCGATCAGCATGACGTCGGCCCAAGCGCGCTCGAGCGTTTTGCGCGCTATTTCGGCGCGCCAGAGGTCGAGCCGCATCCGCAGCATGCCGACCATCCCGATACGCCGGCGGTGAAGGTGCTGCACAGCAACAGCGACCGGATCGACGCGCCGGTGGTCGAAAGCTGGCACACCGACGGCGCCACCCGGCAGGACACGCGCTATCTGAGCGTGCTGCAGGCGATCGATGTGCCGCCCTATGGCCGCGACACCATGTTCGCCGACATGGTCAGCGCCTATGACCGGCTGTCGGAGCCGATGAAGGCGATCGTCGAGGATCTCGTCGGCATCAACTCATGGGGCAATCAGAAGCCGGGCGCGCCGCCGGTCGAGCATCCGATCGTCTTCCGCGATCGGCATAGCGGCCGCAAATCGCTCTACGCCAACAAGATCTACACGATCGGCATCAAGGGCATGCGGCCCGACGAGAGCCAGGCGATGCTCGATTTCCTGCTCGCTCAGCCGCGCATCCCCGAATTCCAGCTGCGGGTGAGCTGGGAGCCCGGCACGATCGTCCTGTGGGACAATGAGACCACCCAGCATTACCTCGTGCTCGACAAGGCCTATGACCGGGTGATGCACCGGGTGATGGTGAACTAGCCCTTCCGCTGATCGACCTGGACGTAATTGCCGTCGGGATCGCGCAGCAGCGCGCCGCGGATGATGCGGCCCGACGGTTCGCCATATTCCGAGGTGTCGTTCTCATTGGGATCGACCACGACAATCTCGCCCAGCGCCTTCATCCGCGCGACAATCGCGTCGACGTCGTCGACCCAGAAGCCGTAGTGGTGAATGCCGAGGTCGTAGAATTTGAGCGGGCTCGCGCTCTGGTCGCGGTCGTGCTGGTCGAGCACGACGAAGCTGTCGTCGTCGCCGTCGCGCCAGCGCAGGTAGACGCCGCGCCGGCGCGCGGCCGGAAGCTCGTCGCCGTAAGGCGGAAAATCCTGGGTGGTATCCTGGGTTACGCTCAGGCCGAGCGCGTCGCGGTAGAAGCGTAGGGCCCGATCCATGTCGGTGACGCCGATGGCGACATGCGAAACCGCGCGAACCGCCATCATCCTCTCCCGACCAGGTCTCTTCTCCAACCCAGCCTAGGATCGCTCGGATCGCGACGTCAACGCCGGCGGTCGCCACCATGGCCTTCGCGGGAAACCCCGGTTAATCTTGCCGGATTTCTTCGCGGGGGCGGCACCATGTGGAAGATCGCGATCGCATCGGCCTTGGCGATCGTCGCAGCACGGGCCTTCGCCCAGGGCGGGGGCGACTGCAACGCGTCCGATCCCGATGCGGCGATCAGCGGCTGCACGGCGATCATCGAATCGGGCACCGACGATCCGAACGCGCGCGGCATCGCCTATGAGAAACGCGGTCTCGCCTATGAGAAGAAGGGGCTGCATGATCGCGCGATCGGCGATCAGACGACGGCGATTGCGGTCCGCCAGTCTGCGGACGCCTATGTCAACCGCGGGATCGTCTACTATCGCACCCGTGAATACATCATGGCGCATAGCGACTTCACCAAGGCGATCGAGCTCCGGCCGACCATGGACCGCGCCTATTACGATCGCGGTATGGTGTTCGAGGCGCTCGGGCGCGGCGAGCATGCGATCGAGGACTATCGTGCCGCGCTGCGGATCAATCCGGGCCATCAGGCAGCGCGGCAGCGGCTGGCGGCCTTGCGCGCATCGCCCTGACGGGATGGCGCTTCAATCGTCGGGTCCGCACCAGCCCGGCAGATAATCGGCATGCTTGCGGTGCGCGAGGTCCAGCGCTTCGGCGAGCGCGCGCTCGAAATCGCGGTCGATCAGCTTGCGCGAAATGCGATCGCGCAAGAAATCGGCCCAGAGAAATTCCGAATAGGGTGTGTCGACCTTGGCATAGCCGCCGACACGGCGCAGCTCGCCGGCGAGGGATCGATAGGGATCGTCGGTCAGATCCTCGATCTTCTTCGGGATCTTGTCATCACCGTGACGCGTGCCCTCGGCGTCGAACGGATGAAGCCAGTTGCGCTTGTCCATATAGGTCCAGAACAGCGGCTTTTTGAGATCGGCGAGATCGGCGACGACGCTGACCAGGACATGGCTCACGCCCTCCTCGTGCAGCGCGCGAACGAGATGATGCTGGTCGATTACATAGATGCGCCGGCCCGGGCCGATCACCGCGGGAATCATATGCTCGCCGAGGAAATCCGGGCGATCACCTTGCGCGCGCCTGCGCCAGGCGAGACGCTTGCGCTCGACCTCGCGAAATCCGACGGTCATCTGCGTCGGCCGCAGCGCGGTGATCTTGATCGGGTCGAGTTGCGGTTCGAGATCGCGTCTCATCGCTGTTTCTCCAGATCGGCAATCAGCGGTTGCAGTGCCGCGACAGCATCGTCGACGCTGAAGCTGCAGCGCTTCTGTAGATCGGTCTCTGGCGAGCGTGCCAGCAGATCGCGCACATGATCATGCGCCCGCGCGAGCTGGACGCGGATGTCGAGCCTGCGCATGGCATTGTCGAATTCGATCAGCGCTTCGAGCGCGGTGCTGTCGAGATCGAAGCTTTCCTCGAGACTGAGGACGATCGCCCAAATCCCGGTCTCGTCACGCGTACCGGTTCCGATCGATGCGAAGATGCGCTCGGCATTGGCGAAGAACAATGGCTCGGTCGGCCGCCAGATCGCGATGTGCGGCGGCGCGATCGCGCCCTCATGGCGCGAGACGTCGACGAAGTTATGGCTGTCACCGAGCCGGCCGAGCCGGGCGACTTGCGGCGTCGCGAATCGGTGGATCAGCGCGGCCAGCGACAGCGCGATGGCGAACAGCATGCCGTTGAGGACGCCGAGGCCGAGCACGCCCGCGGCGGCGGCGAGGGCGATGTAGAGATCGCGCTTGAGCAACCAGAGCCGGCGGAATGGCGCCGGATCGAAGGCATGGAGCAGGACAGCGATCACCACCGCGGCCAGCACCGGCTGTGGCAGCAGCGCGATTGCCGGCGCTGCGCACAGGACGAGGAGGGCAAGCCCGAGACTGGCGAGGATCGCGGTCCATCGCGTCGCCGCGCCGGCCGCTTCGCTCGCCGTTCCGGCGGAGAAGCCCGCACCGACCGGCATGCCCTGGACCAATGCGCTGGCGAGATTGGCGACGCCCAGCGCGCCCAGCTCGCGCTGGGCGGTGACGACGTCGCCATGGCGCAGCGCCAGGGCGCGGATCGTTCCCCAGGATTCGGCAAACAGGATCAGCACCAGCGGTAGGGTGAACTGGGCGAGCCGCGACGCTTCGTCCCAGTCGAGCCGCGGCATCTCCGGCCAGGACATCGGCAGCGCGATCGTGCCGACGACGGCGACTCCGCGCGCCGGCAGGGCTAGCCACCAGGACGCGGCAATGCCGGCCGCCAGCACCAGGAACGGCCCGGGTATCGCCGGATAGCGGCGCAGCACGAGCAGTATGGCGAGCGCGATCGCGCCGACCGCGGCGCTCGGCAAATTCCACATCGGCAGAGCAGCGATCAGTCCTGCGGCGAGCTGAACCAGATCGCCGGCATGGACTGGCACCCCGGCAAGCAGCGGCAGCTGCCGCATGATGATCGTGATCGCCAGACCGAGCGCGAAGCCGCGCAGCACCGGCCGCGAGATGAAGCCGGCCAGCCCGCCGAGACGCAGTGCCGTGGCGGCGAGGAAGAAGACGCCGGCCAGCGCCACGACTACCGTCGCAAAGCCTGCCTTGACCGCAGCATTGCCCGGCATCGTCGCCAGCGTCGCGGCGAGGATCACCGCCGAGGAAGACGTCGGCGAGACGATCGCAAAACGGCTGCCGCCGATCAGCGCATAGGCGAGGCATCCGACGATGGCGGCGGCGATCGCTCGCTCCGCCGGCAGGCCGGCGACCCCGGCATAGGCGACCGCTTCGGGCAGCATCAGCCCGGCGACCGACATGCCGGCGATGAGATCGCCTCGTTCGATGCGGTCAAGCAGCACCTGGTCTCCCTGCTGTGCTGGCAGCCTAGAAGTCCGCGTAGAGATAGATGTTGTAGCGGCGTACCTCATCCTGCTGGACGCTGTTCGGGGCAATGATCTTCCACGACCTCTTATCGAAGATGTTCTGAATCGTGATGCGGTAGCTGAACGAGGCCTTGCCGATGTGGAAGTTCTGCCGCGCGCCGATGTCGAAGGTGGTCACCTGCGGCAGCATGAGCTGCTTGCCGCCGAGCTCGGCATAGGGCTGGGCGGAGAGCGCGCGGCGGCTGTCGTGGAGCATGGTCGCGGTCAAGGTCAGGCCGCCGAAGATGTCGGTGCGGTAGTTCGCGTCGATCCGCGCGTGCAGCTTGGGCGTGCCGGTCGGCAGCTTGCCGAGCAGCCCGGCCTTGATCGCCGGCCCGCTCGCTTCGGGTTTCATCAGCACCGCACCGGCGAGGATCTGGAGCCGTGACGTCAGCTTGCCGGCGGCGGAGACCTCGAGGCCGCGATGGCGCAAATTGCCGACCTGGGTGTAGTCGCCACTGGTGTCGAAGCTGAAATAGGGCTTCCTGATCTCGAACAGGCTGGCGACGAGCTGGACATGGCCGACATCGACGCGGATGCCGGCGTCGATCTGGCGGGTCCTTGTCGCGGGGAGCTGCTCATTGCGATTGCGCGCGTTCTCCGGTGCGCTGCCGATATCCTCGAGGCCGGTGACATAGCCGGCGTAGAGCGCGACATGGCGGGCCGGCTGGACCATCACGCTGGCGTTGTAGAGCCACGGTCGGGTCGATGAGCCGGTGGTGGCCAGCGGCCCGCGGAACGATGCCTTGTAGCTGGCCCGCGTGACACCGAGATTGACCTGTCCGACGCCCGCCCAGCGCCCGATATAGCCGAGCGTCACACTGTCCTGGCGCAGCTTGCCGACCGAGACCTTGCCGAAATTGGTGGCGGGCTTGGGATGGCGGTCGCGCTCGCCGTATTCGACATCGCAGGGATCACTGAGCTCGTCGCAGAAGGTGACGACATTGGCGCCGCCGCTTTCAATGCGGCGCTGGCGGCCCTTGTATTGCAGCATCAGCGTATGGCGCAGTTTGCCCTTGCCGAGCGTGTAATAGAGCATCGTGTCCCAGCTGTTGGCGCGACTGTTTTGCACGGGATCG
>Ga0207667_10011329_pt1 | contig 10367 bp, 5 predicted proteins | sample KBSCornC52_FD_184301 | JGI IMG/M metagenome (GOLD analysis project Ga0207667, IMG submission 184301) | Corn rhizosphere microbial communities from Kellogg Biological Station, Michigan, USA - KBS Corn C5-2 (SPAdes) (version 2) | ecosystem: Host-associated > Plants > Roots > Rhizosphere > Soil ...
CACCAGCGCACTCGACGACATCAATCCTGAAGACATCGAGAGCATCGAAGTCATCAAGGGGCCGGCGGCCGGTACGCTGTACGGCACCGAAGCGTCGAATGGCGTGATTCAGATCATCACGAAGCGCGGCAGGAGCGGCAAGGCATCATGGAACTTCAGCCAGCGACTGGGCACCAACTGGCTTGCGAATCCGGGAGGCCGGGCAGGCACTCTGTACGCCAAAGATCCGGCGACGCAGCAGCTCGACAGTGTCAACCTCTACCTCCACGAGGCACAGTCGGGCAACGGGCCGATCTTCACGAATGGAATGCTCGAAGGCACCAACCTGAGTCTGGCCGGCGGCTCGGACCTCGCCAGATACTTCACGTCGGTGAACTACGATGATGATGTCGGCGTCGTTCCATGGAACGTGGCCAAGAAGCTGGGCGCACGGGCGAATCTCGATCTGCTCGTCGGCAACAAGCTGAAGATCACGACAAACATGGCTTACCTGCGCAACAGGATCCGGCTAGCGCAGGGCGCGATCGACATCGATCCGTTCAGCAATCTGATCTGGGGCAATCCGCTCACGCTCGCAAAGGGCCAGCGCGGCTTCAATACATCGCCACCAGAAGAGTGGTCGACGGTTGAGAGTCACGCCGACGTAGATCGGACGACGTCGAACCTGACGCTGAACTACACTCCGATCTCGTGGTTCACCAATCGCCTCATCGCCGGACTGGATGCGAGCACCGAGAACAACTGGGTGCTGTATCCGCGTCAGCCGAAGGGCAACCTCGACTTCCTGGGCAACAACGGCCTCGGATCGAAGTCAGTCTCGCGCGCGTTGCACAATTTCATCACGCTCGACTACTCCGGCTCCGCCAAGTATCATCGCGGTGACAATCTCGACTTCACGAGCAGCATCGGGTTGCAGTACTACCATCAGGATCTGAACACGATTACAGCCACCGGCTCCAACTTCCCGGCGATTCCGATCACGACTGTCAGTGGCGGAACGACGCGCACTGGCACCGAGACGTATACGGGAAATGCGACGGTCGGTATTTTCGGCCAGGAAGAGATCGCATGGCGTAACCGCGTCTTCCTCACCGCCGCGCTGCGCGGAGACGACAACAGCGCGTTCGGAAAGCAGTTCAAGGCTGCGTACTATCCCAAGTTCAGCGGATCGTGGGTGATCGGCGAGGAGCCGTGGTTCCACGTACCGCTCGTCAACAGTCTGCGGTTGCGTGCTGCGTACGGCGCGTCGGGCACACAGCCCGGTGCCTTCGATGCATCGCAGCTGTACGCACCATCGGTAGGCTACGCGGATCAGCCCGGTCTCGTGCCGAGCGCATTCGGAAATCCCGCGCTGCGTCCGGAGTTGAGCAAGGAGCTCGAAATGGGCTTCGAGAGCACGATACTCGGCGGCAGCACGGACTTGAGCTACACGCACTATCATCGCAACATCACGGACGCGATCGTGAACTCGCCGCTTCCACCATCGACCGGTTTCCCGGGTTCGCAGATCGTGAACATCGGGCGCGTAACAGGTTGGGGTAACGAGCTCGCCATCAATACGCGGCTCATCACGCGCGAGAAGTTCGCGTGGGCAGTCGGCTCGTCGTTCTCCAGGAACGGGAACCGCATCGAGGACATGGGCGGGATTCCGTTCATCACGATTGCCGGCGGTCAGGCACAGAATCGCGTCGGATTCGGGATCGGCGACATCTTCATGTACAAGGTTCTGTCTGCAACCATCGACTCGGCGGGCTTCGTCAAGTCGGCGATGTGCGACGGCGGAACGGGCAAGCAGGGGCTCGAGATGGGCGGCAAGGCGGTTCCTTGCTCGTCCGCACCGCGTGTACGCTGGGGCCCGTCGCAGCCGACGTGGCAGCTCGGTGTGAACACGACGGTGACTCTGTTCAAGCGACTGACTCTGTTCGCGTCGGCTGACGGTAACGGTGGCAACTATCAGGCTGACACCGAGATTCGTGCGCTGCACAATCTCGGACTCACTCGCGCCGTGATCAAGCGCGACGATCCAATTCTTCAGGAATACCGCGCCATCGAGAACGATGCGACCGGTACGTTCCTCGCAAGCTTCGTCCGACTGCGTGAGCTCTCGGCGACGTACAGCCTGCCGAATCGTTTTGCCGGCCGGATCGGCGCGAACGGCGGATCGTTCAGCCTGGCGATGCGCAACGTTGCGATGCTGTGGACTGGCGCGCAGGGTTGGAACACGTCACGCGACGGTCTAGTGTACGTGCCTGTCGCTAACCAGCACGTCTGGGATGCGGAGACTCGTGCCGCAGGCCAGCTGTCGCAGGGCTATCAGACAATTCTGCCTCCCGCGGCAAGCCTCACGGCGACGCTGCGGCTCTCCTTCTAACGTTACGGGAATTCTAAGATGCAATATCACAACTCAAACGGCAGCGGGAGAAAACCGTTCGGTCGAAGCGTTGCGAGATCAATTCTGGTGCTCGGTCTCGCAGCCGCAACCGCTTGCAACAGCCTGCTCGACGTTACCAACCCGGGCGTTGTAAAGAGCAGCGATCTTTCCGATCCTTCGCTGGCTCCGACGCTCGATGCAGCGGCGCTGGGCACCTTCAACTGCGCGTTTGCGCAGTACGTGGCGACGGCCGGCGTGCTGTCGGGAGAATACATCGTCTCCAACTCGTTCGTCGATGCAAACCAGTGGGGTTGGCGCGGCGTGGAAACCAAGACACAGCCTGGAACGTGTCCGGGGAGCCGCGCTACGACGTCGCTGGGCTTCTACACGCCGATGCAATCGGCGCGCTTTCAGGCCGAGGATGCTGCGAAGCGCATAACGGCGTTCACCGCCGCTCAGGTGCCGACGCGCGCAAACATGCTGGCCGAGCTCACCACCTACGCCGCGTACACGTACGTGCTGCTAGGCGAGGGGATGTGCAAGATGACGGTCGACAACGGGCCGCTCATAACGCGCGACAGCACGTTCAAGATCGCCGTTGCCAAATTCACCGCGGCGCTGGCTCTTGCGCAGACGGCGAACTATGCGGCGATGACGAACATGGCGCTCGTCGGTCGAGCTCGAGCGCAGCTCGATCTCGGGAATCTCGCGGCTGCGAAAGCGGACGCGCAGGCAGTACCGGCGGGCTTCGTTCGCAATGCGGAGTATTCGGAGACCACGATTACACGTGAGAACCGCATCTACAATCTCACGATCAGAAACGACTTCCTGTCGGTCGGTCCGGACTACCGCGGTCTCACCGTCGGTGGCGTACCCGATCCCAGGGTGCCGGTGCTGAATACGGGCCGTTTCGGAAACGATGCAGTCACGCCGCAGTGGCAGCAGCGGAAGTTCATCGGAACGGGCGCGGTGCCAATGCCGATCGCGTCATGGGCCGAGGCGCAGTTGATCTACGCGGAAGCTGCTGGTGGACAGGAAGCGAAGGATGCCATCAATCGCGTACGCGCGTCTCGTGGCGTAGCGCCGCTCGACGGCAGCGAAGGGTCGGACATAGAGGCAATAGTGCTCGAAGAGCGCCGGCGTACGCTTTTCAGCGAAGGACAGCGTCTTGGAGACATGCTGCGGACGAACATTCCGTTTCCGTCCGGTGTGAATCACAAGGGGCAGACGTACGGTCCGACCACGTGCGTACCACTGCCGGATGTGGAGACGCAGAACAATCCGAACCTGCGCGGCTCGTGATCCTGTAGTACAACGTTGAAAATCCCCCTGTCATCTTCAACTGATGGCAGGGGGATTTCGTTCTTTTGTGCGACTGTCGGCTCGTGCCGAGCGATCGCGCTCGACGTCACGAGCTACAACGCCGGTGGCGTTACATTGTCTTGTTGAAAGGTAGATTCCTGTGGTTGGAGATCACGTTGCACTGAGAGGTTGCTGATGAGTGATCTGCACGCACACCACCACTCGACACACGCCGGCACGAGTCCTCCGGCTGGCGGTGGCGACGATACCGCAGCGCACGCCGGTCACGACAAGCACGCCGGTCACAGCGTCGCCATGTTCCGCGACAAGTTCCTGCTGTCGTTCCTGCTCACGCTTCCGACCCTGGTCTGGGGCCACATGCTTCAAAGCGCGCTCGGCTACACGGCACCGAGCGTTCCGGGTGCGAGATGGATTCCGGCGATATTCGGTAGCGCGGTATTCATGTACGGCGGAACGCCATTTCTTGCCGGCGCCGTCCGCGAGATCCGGGATCGCCTGCCCGGCATGATGACGCTGATTGCGCTCGCAATAAGTGTCGCATTTGCATTCAGCCTGGCGGTCGTGCTTGGCTTTCCCGGCATGCCGCTCTGGGAAGAGTTGGCGACGCTTGTAACGGTCATGCTGCTCGGTCACTGGCTCGAGATGCGGTCGATCTCGCAGGCCCAGGGCGCGCTCGGTGAGTTGGCGAAGCTGCTCCCGAGCACCGCCGCGCGCATCCATGGCGAGGGCGCTGCCGAGCGAGTCGAAGATGTGCCGGTGACCGAGTTGCGCGAGGGCGATGTAGTGCTGGTGCGTCCAGGCGCAGGAGTTCCGGCCGACGGTGTCGTGCGTTCGGGACGGAGCGACGTGGACGAGGCGCTTGTAACCGGTGAGTCGGCGCCGGTGGAGAAGGAGGAAGGTGCCACGGTCATCGCTGGTACGGTGAACGGTTCGGGATCGCTTCGCGTCGAAGTCACCGGAACTGGCGAACGCACCACGCTCGCCGGGATCATGCGGCTCGTGGCGCAGGCGCAGAACTCCCGCTCGCGCGCGCAGGCGCTCGCCGACCGCGCTGCGTTCTGGCTCACCTGGATCGCGCTCGGCGCCGGCGTGGTGACGCTCGTCGCGTGGCTGTCGATTGGTGCGACAGCATCAACGGCCATCGAACGATTCGTCACCGTGCTCGTCATCGCCTGCCCTCACGCGCTCGGTCTTGCGGTCCCGCTCGTGCTTGCGATCTCGACCACACTCGGTGCGCGCGCGGGACTTCTCGTGCGCGACCGCCGCGGACTCGAGGAGGCGCGAAATCTCACGACCGTCGTGTTCGACAAGACGGGCACTCTCACGCTGGGCGAGCATCGCGTGGTCGCCGTGCGCACGGTCGGTGAGCTATCCGAGGATGAGGCATTGCGATTATCGGCTGCCGTGGAGCGCGACGCCGAGCATCCGATTGCGCGGGCCATAGTGGCGAGCGCAACAGAGCGAGGGCTGACGGTGCCGGAGTCGCGTGCGTTCGAGTCGATCCCAGGTCGCGGTGTGCGCTCCACAGTGGATGGGCACGCGCTTGCGGTCGGTGGTCCGAACCTGCTCTCCAGTCTCGGCGTGGCCCCCACACCCGAACTCCAGCGATTTGCGGAAGAAGCCGCTGTCCGCGGCCAGGGCGTGGTGTATCTCATCGAGGGAAGTCGCGCACTTGCGGCGTTCGCGGTGGCAGACGCCGTACGTCCCGAGTCGGCCGAGGCGGTGCGGCGGCTGCACGAAGCGGGGATCGAAGTGGTGATGATGACCGGCGATACGCGCGCCGTGGCGGAGGCTGTTGCCCGCGATCTCGGTATCGACACCGTGCTCGCGCAAGTGCTGCCTGAGGACAAGTCTGCGCACATCGAAGCGTTGCAGCGGCAGGGCAAGCGTGTGGCGATGGTGGGCGACGGTGTGAACGACGCGCCAGCACTCGTCATCGCCGACGTCGGCGTCGCGATCGGAGCCGGAACGAAGGTCGCGGTCGAAGCAGGCGATATCGTTCTGGTGCGAAGCGATCCACGCGATGTACCCCGCATCATCGATCTCTCTCGCGTCAGCTACCGGAAGATGGTGCAGAACCTCTGGTGGGCTGCGGGCTACAACATCATCGCAATTCCGCTCGCGGCAGGCGTGCTCGCCCCCTGGGGCGTGGTCCTGTCGCCAGCCGTTGGCGCGGTACTCATGTCTATGAGCACGATCATCGTCGCCATCAACGCACAGCTGCTGCGCGGTGCGAAGGTGTAGTTGTGTGCGAATGCTGCAGGCGGCGCGACGGCCAGAAGAGGCGAAACAAGCAATCCCGACGCGCCACTGATTGTCATCCGCACACTCACGGCATCTTATTCATGTCATGCATGTGCGATGGAGCCTCTGGTTTCGCCATCTGCATACCCATGTTCATCGCACCAGGGCGCAGGCGCAGAAACACAGTAACGCCCATCGGAGTGCGTGTGCCGTACGTGTTTTTCAGAGCCGATGGAACCATGTTGACAGTACCGGCCGCGCCGAGTCCGAGGCTCCCGCCGTACACGGATGTGAGCTCCCGCACGTAACCGACAGTCACCTCACCGACGTCGTACTGAGGCGACGGCAATGGTTTCGTGATCACGATCATGCTTGCGTGTGTCGGTTGCGCGAGTGACGAAGCCGGTGTCATCGCTGCTGAAATGAGAAGATCCTCCGGGCCTTTCTGCACGAACTCAGCGCGAGTGAAAACACTGTTGCGCTGATCGAGTGTGAGATTGCTCTCGGCGAGCAGGCTATTTGACAGACTGGTCTGTCCGGTGTGCTTGTTCGCTCCGTAGATGAATGAGCTCGCCCAGTTGCCGGATGCACCGAATGGCCGTCCGTACAGCACCGATGCGCTGATTCGGTGCAACGATTCTTCGGGGTGCAGCTGCTCCGGGCTCTTGAGATACGCGTAGGATCCCGAAAGACTCCAATCTTCAGTGGGATTTACCGTGAGCCGTCCGGCGTAGGAATCGAGACTGCGTCCGTTGTAATCGAAGTTGGTGCGAGTTTCATCCGGCTCGCGGCCGTTGAAGATCGATCCTTCCAGGCGCAAGGTTCGCGTGTAGATGCCAGCCGTCAGCACGCCGAACGAAATGTGAGTTGCATCCTGCCAGTGATGGCCGATCGGTGCCAGCGGATTGTTTGCGGCGCTCGGACGGTGTGGGAATGCGACGGGTCCAATTGCAGGCTCACCGACTGGAGCGGCGTAGAGTGATACGGCGAGATTGTCGCCAATTGCGTGATCGTAGAGCGCGGCGATCTCCATGAAGAGATCGTGTGGATGTTGCCGGTCGTAGAGCGATCGACCGCGATAGGACTCGCCGGACTGCAGGAGCAATGGATAGCCATGCGAGCCGACGGTGAGTGGCTCTGCGCTCACCATTCCGCGCAGGCCGAGGCGGCCGCCGGCGAGATCGTGGCCAGCCATGAGCATTCCCCAATTCACACTGCCCAATTGTCTGTCACCGCGCCTGGTGCCCTGGTCATCGTATTGCAGGAAGGCGACGCCATGCAGCATAACGTCCCAGGCGCCGAGCATGGTGTGGGATGCATGCATCGCAGTTGCGTCCGGCACCCAGGAAGTGCCTGATCCCATGCGCTGCATGGGAATGCCGAGCGGTGCCGACGTCATGGACGCGTGACGCATGGAAGGTGGCGTCGTGTCGTTGCGCGCGGGCTTGTGATGCGCGGAATCGATCTGTGGTGGATGGTCGTGTTGTGCGAACGCTCGCGGAGCCGCGAAGGTCGACGCGAAAGCCGCGACGATGAGCATGCACGCGTGGGAGCGCAATGAAAGCGACATCTATGAATCCGGAAGCAATCGTCGCGGCGCCGTTGCCTGTGACGATCAATGGTATTTGTCATCGGTGTCAGCCGTGGCACCGGGGAGTCTCCGCGGACAGTGCGTGACTCGAAACGCCGCGGATCGCGGCAGAGGGCTACGCTTTGGGAGGGGGTGGTTCTGGCGCGACTGCCATCGCGATCGGCAGCTCGTCGTAGTTGGCATGGACCGACGCCACGAGCGCTGTTGCCGGTTGCGGTGCAACGACCGTCGACGGGAGCGCTATGACGCTGCATCCCGTGACTGCGGGACAGCAGTTCATCCCCGTGGAACTGTCGCAAGGGGCGTGGTTGTGCTGACCGGGTGGAGCTTTGGTCGGACCGTTGTCGGTGTGACGCGAGCGGTGTTGTGACGTGGAGGGCTCGGCGGGAGCTGCGGTGCCGGACATGGATGCCGACTGTGCCATCGCCGTGCACGGCGCCAAGCCGATCCCTGTCAACAGAGGGATCAGAAGAACGCTCAGCAGGATTCGAACGACGCGGCCGGTCATGATGCGAAATTTAAGCCTCGAATCATGGGTCGTCAGCCGTCACCGTGGTTGATTTGCAATCGATCGCGTGATCGGACGATGATTGTTAGCGGGGCGGGGTTGGGGGGGACATGCAGAAGCGGTCTGGCGCACCGGGATGGACAGATCATGCGACGGTCCGACGTATGCGTGTGACTTGCAGTTTCGATCCCGATTTGCGACCCTCGAATCCCATACACTGTAAGGTGCAACATGCGTGCAACAACGATTCATGTCAGACTGGAGAGCTCGAGCTTCGGCATCGTGCGGCAGGCTGCCGCCGCCACTTTCCTGATCCTCACAGCCGGCGCCGTTCTGGGCTGCTCCAAGGGGGAAACGTCTTCTTCAGGGGGCACCTCCGGAACTGGATCGGACTCCAGCGCAATGGCGCCGCAGCCAGCTGCGGCGTCGGACCTTTCGCCCGTTCGCGGCACGATTGCCAGCGTCAGCGACAGCATGCTCACGGTATCTTCGGACAGCGGGCCCGTGAAAGTTGCGATCGCGGCTCCGCTGGATGTGTACGCTCGTGTGCCGGCCAAGCTGTCCGATGTAAAGGAAAACACGTTCGTGGGAGTTACGTCGGTAGCGCAACCCGACGGATCGCAGCGTGCAACCGAGATCCATATCTTTCCCGACAAGCTGCGCGGAACGGGCGAGGGCAGCTATCTCATGACGCAGCAAGCCGGTGCGTCTGGTGGTAACAGGAGCACGATGACCAACGGTACCGTCACCGCGCCACGCATGACCAACGGCAGCATCAGCGCGCAGTCGGGCGGAAAGCTCATCGTGCAATACAAGGGTGGTACTCAGACGATCACTGTGCCTCCAAATGTCTCCGTCACTGCAATCGCACCATCGCAGGCCACCCTGACACCGGGCTCGAAGGTCATCGTCCTGGCGACCCGGCAGCCGGATGGCACGCTCAAGGCGTCGGCGGCGATGCTGGCCGATACGACGGCGAAAGCGAAGCAAGCAGCCCGGTAGGACTGGAACCAGTGGCGCAGCAACAAGACCGGCGAAGGTTCTCTACCCAAATCGACAGAGGGGTTGTGGCGATTCAGGCGTTGATCAGACAGTCGGTGATTTCGTTCATCGGCGCAATTGCGGCACTCGTTTCGACGAGCGCGTCGCTCCATGCGTTGCCGGACAACCCGGTGTCATGTGCGGCAACACCAACTTCACTCACGCCGGAAGATTATCGTCGCGTACTTCCGTCGACGCGCGCGCCGGCAAGTACCGGCCTCCGTCTCGTCACGGAATTGCCGCTACCGGGGCCGGCCAACCGGTTCGATTATCAGAGCTTCGATCCGATCGCCCACAAGTTGTACATGAACCACATGAATGCTGGAGAGACGCTGGTCTTTTCGACAGACAGCGGCCGTATCACTGGACGAATCACCGGAGTGCCCCGTGCAACGGGTGTTCTGGCGATTCCGTCGCGGCACATGGTGTACATATCGGCCGCTGGCGCTCATGAGGTTGCAGGAGTGGATGATCGGACCCTCAAGGTCGTTCAGCGAATTGGCGGCATTCAGTTTCCCGATGGGATTGCGTATGACGAAAACACGGGAAGGCTGTTCGTATCCGATGAATCGGGTAGTTCAGATGTCGTGATCGATGTGGCCACCGGCAGGAAGCTCGCCACGATCGCACTCGGCGGCGAGGCTGGCAACACGCATTACGATTCGGTCTCGCACTGTGTGCTGGTCGCGGTGCAGACGCGGAATCAACTCGTGGCCATCGATCCGGTGAGCGAGAAGATCGTGGGCCGGTATGATCTGCCTGGCTCGGAGCATCCTCACGGTTTCACGCTCGACGAACCCGGTCGGTTGCTGTTCATGTCGTGCGAGGGAAATGCAAAGCTGCTCGTGCTGGATCTCACCACCATGAGCGTCATCGGAACGCATGACGTTGGCGACAGTCCCGATGTACTCGCATGGGATGCAGCGTGGCGCCGATTGTATGTCGCGTCGGAAGGTGGTGTCTTATCTGCCTTCTGGGCAGACGGAACGACGCTCCGTCCGGCCGGCGAGTACCGCGCGCCACACGCGCATACAGTTGGACTCGATTCCCGCACGCACCGCCTGTACCTCCCGCTCCAGGACATTGGCGGTCGTCCGCTGCTTCGTGTTCTCGCGCCTTCGAGTTAGCTCGGCGTTCGCGATGCCGGTGGCGTCCGCGAAGCGGGTATCACGGATGTGGCGTCGGAAAGCCGGGAATCCGGCCGACATTGTACGTGAGCCCCGCGTAAGCAGAGTTGCCGCCCATGTGCTGAGCGTTCAGGATCACTCCGTCGTCGAACACCAACCACG
>Ga0207667_10011332_pt1 | contig 10367 bp, 10 predicted proteins | sample KBSCornC52_FD_184301 | JGI IMG/M metagenome (GOLD analysis project Ga0207667, IMG submission 184301) | Corn rhizosphere microbial communities from Kellogg Biological Station, Michigan, USA - KBS Corn C5-2 (SPAdes) (version 2) | ecosystem: Host-associated > Plants > Roots > Rhizosphere > Soil ...
ATTCCCGGTTGATGAACTTGCGCCCGAACTCGATCTGGACCGGGTGGCGGGGCATGACCTGAAACCTCTCCGGCGGCCATCCGTCGAAGTTGACTGTTCCCCATCCCCAAGAGGCAGCGAGAAGAGCGAGGATCATTCGACCCACTCGAACATTTCGTTGAAGCGCTCAGCGGCTTCCTCGCTCGTCACAACATACCGGCGCACAAGTTCGCCAACGTAGCCAGGAAGCATCGTCCGTGAGATTGGGCTATCTTCCCCGAACCGCCAGTTGAACGCCGAGCGACCTTCGGGGCTAAAGGCGACAATCACAAAGGTTGCCACGGGTCCTTCGGAGGCAATCTCTCGGGCGGCACGAAGCAGGGTTGCTTCCTTTGTCTCTTCCGCGTTCCGTTCGCGTGGCGCAAACCCTTCAATGACACGGAGATCGGCCCCACCGTTCTTCATGCGGACACGGCCAATGCGGGCGCGAAACTCGTTCATGGTCGCCTCACATCCAAGCCCGATGCAGGGTCAGCAGACCCTCTTCGCAGGAGACTAAGCTGGATGACCTCGTAACGACTGTGCCCGGCTGTGTGCCACCACACGCGCGCGCAGTCTCCGGTGATGTCCTTGATCCACCCGACCGGACCGCCCCAGACGGCGACCACGCAATCAGTCGGGATAAGGTCCGGCCTGTCGTTTGCGAGCCATCTACGCAGCGCGCGGCGGAAAGACACATCACCCCTCCCAATCCCGGCGGAGCGCGATCAACGGCGTTTCAGGAAGTGTCATGGCCGTGACGGCACGGGCACCCGTGCGCTCGGATTGGTCCACCCGTAGGATGGCTGCTGCGCTCCCTTGAGCTGCTTTCCGTCGCCCATGTCGCCGCCTGAGCAGTTCAACATCCTGTTGATGCAGCCGTTGGTCCACTCGGCTTTCTCGATCGGATCGTGGGCGTCGAAGAAGTCGGCGTGGAACGTCGTTCCCGCCGGAGCCCCAGGGACCATCGCGTCCGAAGAGAACGACCACTTGGTGAGGTCATCGCCGGACTTGATCGTATAGAACGCGCCGAGCGTGAACGTCGGCATCACATACGGATGATCCGGCGGGCACTTGAGATAGCCCCAGCTTCCGTAACCGGCATAGGCGACGTGATCGCGATGGTTTGCGCTGTCGAGATTGTGCCCGTCCCAGCATGACGGGGCATTGATCTGCGCCTCGATCTGAGCGCCGACAGGACAGCCCGCCGTCGCGATGGAAGCGAGCGTGCTTCCGGTTACGGTCGGAACGGAATTGACAACGCAGGCGAAGTGGAAGCTTCCGGTTGGAGCCTCTCCGCTCAGCATGTCATAGCCGAAGATGAAGCGAATCCCGTTCGGGATCGGCACGCAATTTCCTTCGGCCTGTGGATCCCCGCTGGTTAGCGAGCACTTGGGATCGGTCGCCGGTCGCCGCTTGTAGTAGATGCTGACGTAATCCGGCTTGATCACATAGCCGGTGCCGTCGAGCAGCGCTGGCATCCAGTAGCCGGAGCGGTTCAGCGCATGACCGGCCCCATCGCTGTTGCAGGTCGAATCACCAGTCGCGCGAAGACTGGCATAGGTGGAGTTCTCGTCCACATTGAGCGCGCCGTAGAATTGATGAAGGTGCGACGCTCCGGCCTGTCCAGGATAAACAACCGGATCGTTGTAGCTGATTTGCCCGGCTCCGCAGATGAAACGGAATGCGCCCACGACATCAGGAGCAGCGGAAACAGGAATCGCTCCGGTCCCCCATGATGGCTGTTCGGCGAGCGAGATGTCGAAGTCGGTTGTGGGAATGGCAGTAGCGCCCCCGGTGTCCGTCGAAGTGGTTGGATTGCCCGTGGGTTCTGGCGCTGGCGTCGGAGCTGAAGGTTCGACAATCCACGCGCCCGCGTTCGACACGGTCACATTGTTGATCTTGATGACGCCGCTGAAGCTTAGCGTTTGCCCAAGGGCGAGTTCGTTGACATTGGTCGCGACGGTAATGGTTGTTTTCGACTGCTTCTTTCCAAGGCATACGGTATTGGCGGTGGACACATAATCAGTGCCGCCTTTTGCCGTCCCGTCCACGGTAGAGAACTTGGCGCAGACCCCGCCAAAGCCGCTCGATCTGGAGATGGTGAACGTCTCGTTCTGGCCCGCGTTTGCCGTCCACCCGGAAATCGAAAGACTGGTTGCCGATGCTGGAGCAGCGACAAGCGCCAGAAGGGCGAGAAGGAGCTTCATTGCTGTTGTCCTGTTGCGTTGGCTTTCGCAGTGCAGATGTCTTTCGCCCCGATCATTGCCCCGATCGACGTAAGAACGAGTGCGTAACCGGAGCCAAAGGAGGCTGGATCAGGCACGCTCCCGTGAGCGATCACATTCCACAAAAATGGGAATGGGTAGGTCAGCGCAGCCGAAGCCCCGATGATTCGAGCGAGGTCGAGGCTGATGTTGCCGGGGCCGCGAAGGAAGTTGACGTTCACAGCGCCTCTCCCAAGTAGAGCAGCGCTTCGTAGGCGCGGCGCTTCACGAGGCCGCCGAGGATCACGCCGTTGTCATGGACCCACTGGCCGAACTGTGCGCCGGCGGCGTTGTGGTTGCCCCCGTTGTGGAGGCGAAGCAGAGTAGATGTCTGGAGGTTTCCAGCCCCGCAATTGTAGGCGAAGTCTGTCAGGGCATCGAACTGGCCCTGAGTGCAATTCGGAGCGAACTTACGAACATCTGCCGCAGCAGCGGCTAAGTCAGCCATGAACGCCGCGTCGGCTTGGGCCTGCGTCCAAACTAGGCCCGCGTGAACTTCTGGGCCGGTATGGCCGCGCCCAATCGTCCAGACACCTCCGCTGTCCTGATATGCCGTAAGCCTGCAACCCTCGCAGCGCTCATCGAGACGGATGCAGGCGGGTGAAGGATTCACGCGGAACCTCCATCGCTTGCAGGCGTTGAAAGCTTCGCCGGGGGCGCTGAACCGTGCCCGGCGGGGTGGTTATGAGACACCCGATAGACCGCATGGATTTCGCGAGAAGTGCGGTCAGCGTGCCGAATATCACTCTCCGGCTGAGTAAGACGCCCGCTGGCAAGCCCCCCGCTCCCAGCCCCATCGTCCGAAAGGTCGGAGAGTATCGCAAGGAACTCCCCGCACGATTCCGGAGCAGTCGGCCCGAACGCTCTTTGAAGTATCGAGGCCATCACAGGATCACCGGCGAGCCTCACAGCCCGAACACCTTCATGGCGATGGCCGTAGCCGCGCCGCCGCCGAATACGCTCGTAACCGCCCAAGCGACCTTGCCGCTCAGTGTGACGCCCTTGCGCTCCCCCTCACGAACGTTCTTGTCGATCTCCAGCGCGCCTAACCGCTCATCATGCCGAGCAAGGGTCTTGCGGATTTCCTGAACGTCGTTGTGGGTCTGCTGTTGGCCCGCGAGGATGAGCTTGATGTCGCCGCGTATCTCAGCGAGCGCCACCCTGCTGTCCGGGTCCATGTTTGGTGATCGCGGCGGCATTACGCGCCAACCGGGTTCGGTTTGCTAAGGACTTGCCCGTAAGCGAAGGCAGCCGAAGGAACTCCCGCGCCGCCGCCCCCACCGCTTGAACTAGGAGTCAGAAGCACATAGCCGACGAACTTCGACACGTTCATTCCGGATTTGCCGGTCAGCCCGTAAGCGACAACCTTTGAGACGGTTGCGGTCATGTGACGCTCTTGACGCCATATTGAAGCGCCGAGATTTCAGATGGCTGGAATGCCGCCGATGTTGCGGGATTGGTTTCCCAGACCGCGCAATAGTTGCCGTATCCGAAGTCGAGAGCGAGGTCTGAGCCGTTGTCGTATGTCGTTCCCGCCGAGCGAAGCTGAAACCTGAAATGGGCGGGAGCCGAGCCGTCCGACTTCGCCCTTGCCGTCAGGGCAAGCGCGCGGATTGAATAGCCTGTGAATGATGGGATAGAGGTTCCAGTGAAAAGCTCGATCTGACCCGCAGTCCCCGACTGAACGAAGTCTGCGTCTGAATAGACCGTCTCATCGACATTTGTATAACCGCCAGTGTCGAAAGTGTGCGTCGTTCCCTGTCCCGACATATAGACGGTCCCGACCTTCATCCCGATTGTGGACTCGGTAGCGATGACGATCTGACTGTAGTAATTGTCCGCGCCGATCCCGCTGGTGTGGCCCCAGCAGCGCATCTTTGTGAAAGAGGTGAAGCCGGAGAGATTGACGGTCCCGCCGGCAATTCTCTTTGTGCCGGAGAGATAAACGTCTGCGGTCCCGCTGCTTGTATTGCAGACCACATGGATATCGACCGTTTGAAGCGTCTCGAACTCCGCAGAAAACGTGCCAATCGAGGTCCATGCGGTCCCGGTCCACTTGTCGAGACCCCAGATCTTTCCCGTGACTGTTTCTGTGAGGCGCAGTTGCGCGATGCCTCCGCCATCCAGGAGTTCGACAAAGCGCCTTGCCGTGCTATCAGAGGTGAGCGGGTCTTCCTGCTTGTAATCGAAATGAATCCAGAAGCTCGTTTGTCCGGAAACTGTCGGCGTGTCGAAATAGGACGTTGAGCCGGTTGCCTTTGCCGAACAGCGCGCAAAGCTGCTGTTGAAATTGGCTGTTGTGGTTTCGATTGCGTTGGCGTCGGATGGGATAAAAAAACCCATCTCCCCGCCAAATGCGAGGATGCTCACGAGAGGACCCCGGCAATCGTGATCCCGAGGTCAACGAGGTCCGTCCCGCCAGCAGGAGCCTTGAGGGTGAACCTATCCCCGGCAGAGAAGGACTGCGCCGTAGAAGTGACGCTAACCGTTCCCGAAGTGGAAATCGTCAGCGTTCCGAACGAAACGCCGTTGGCCCTCATGTCGAGGTCGCAACTGGCGCTAGGAGGAGTCGCGACATAAGCCCAGACGGAACCGGAAAGGTTCGCGTTTAGGGAAACTCCGATCCCGAAGACGTGGATGCAGACGTAAGCCTGCGCTCCGGGTGACGCGGCGAGGAACTGTGTGTGAATATGATAGGGGCGATCATCCCCGCCGGCGGATTGGTTGTAGAATACCTGATTGCCCTGCGCGTCCCGAATACGGATCGAGTATTTGCCCGTTACCCAAAGCTGGGCCGGAGAGCCGTTCTGGTCAGGGTATCCGGCAATCGTCCGGATTGGCTGGGAAGCTGTCTGCGAGGCTCCGGAGTCGAAATAGACCGTGACGGGGTTGGTTTCAGGGTCTTCGTTTTCCTCACCGATGTAGATGTAGCCGAGTTCGAGCGGCGTCCCGTCAAGTCCAACAAAGCCGGGATAGGGGTTCTGGACCTGCTGCATGGCCCAGCGAACCTATGCAGGCGCGGATTTGCTTGCCGAGTTTCCGAGCGGGGATTAAACGGAAGGCGTGCGCTGGTCCGTTCTCGTTTCGCTCGGATTCCTGATATTCTGCTTTATCCCGCAGCGATGGCTGAGGCTATTGTGCCTGAGCGGTCTGGTCCTGATTGTCGCTCTGGGGTTGGGCGGTTAGCGCTCGTTATCTTGTTTGAATGGGCTGAGTCCCATTGCAATTCTAGCCTTCGCATGAGCGATAGCTTTCTGGCGAATACTGTCCGGCAGCTCCTTTGCCACCCTATCTACTGGCGTCGTGAGGAGCCAGTTGACCTCCTGTGGTGTCAGGCCAGGAACAAGCGTCGGGATATCCATTTCCTTGCCATTAATCGGGAGGCCAACACTTATTTCGGTTGAAACCGATCCATCCGGACGCTGAAGAACGCCAAGGTATCCTGTTCCTTTCGTCGTTCCGTCCGGTCGCTTCTCCCATGTTGATTGATCATATTGGCCCGGCTGAAGCGGTTGTGGCGTAGCCTTATTTGGTTGAGCCGGTTGAGCGGCAAGTGACGCCGCACTGTTGTCGTTGGCGTTATTCAGGAACGCCCCCTGAAATGCCTTGATTTCAGCAGCGATGACCGGTTCCTTTGCGGCGATGGCATTGACCCACGGGCGCGACCAATAGGCTCTGGCACCGGCCATGCTCATTGGGGTAGAGGCAACCCTCCGCGCAAAAGCCGGGGAGGCAAGTAACTTTCCGCCGCCGTATTGAAGCGCCATGTCCAATGCGCCGAGGACGGGATTTGCCATAACCGCGGGGACCGTGTGCGTTGACGCAATTACCCCGATTCCGGTTTTCGAGCTGTTGGCGAACTTGGTTGACGACTTCATGCCGGAAAAGACTTTGGCGAGGTCGTTGAGAGCGTCCCGATGGTCCCCGGTGAAGAGAACATTCTTCGCCCGATCGCTGATCTTGTTCCATTGAGTTACGAAGTTTGCTGGGCTGAATACATTGCCAACGTCATTCTGTTGTCCGGCAGGAGCGTGGCCCAAGTCCTCAAGGATCGTCGCGCGAACGGTATTCGCTTCGTCCTGCGGCATTGAGCGTAGCGCCTGCGCCAGCTTGATTGGATCACCCCCCTTCTGTTGGGCGAGCCGCTGCAACGCCTCGAAAGCGCTTTGCGGGGCCTTGTTACTGTCGTTTCCGAGAATGAGAGAGACGACATTGCCGATGCGGTTTGCTCGGGCGCGGGCGTAGTTGTTCCAGCGGCTCCAGGCATTCAGAGCATCCGGCCCTTGATCTGCGGCAGTCTGGCGAATGTCATCGGAAAGCGCCCCGTAAAGCGAGCGCAACTGTCCGATCTGCGCACCGTCGCTGGCGAGGCCCGGTTGTCCGATGATTTCGCCGACGCGGCTGCGGAAGTCGCGCAAGTCCTGCCATGACAAGCCGCCGCCTTGAGTCACATCGCGGGTGATCGGATTCCCCGCCGCGTCGAGAAGTCCGGTCGCCTCCTGCGTCGTTTGGGGAGTCAGTGCTGCTCGATAGGCTTTGATCCGTGGATCGGCGAAAGCGCCGGCCAGTTTTGGATTGCTGCTGAACGACTGGGCGAGATTGGAGAGGGCCGAGCGCGTGTTCGCCACTGTCGCCGGAGCATTAGCGGCGATTGGGATCTTGCTTTCCAGTGCGTCCAGCGTGTCGCCGCTGCTTTTTACGAACTGGTTCGCACCGCTTTGCGCAGCCTGTCCGGCCCCCGTCCTGTCGGCAACATTCCCGATGTTGCTTGCCACCCGCGAGACCGCGTTTCCTGCGCTGGCGACGTTCTTCACGCCTTGTTCCGCCAGAGGAATGCCGCCCAGGGTGAGCGCACTTAGGGAGGTCGCGAACTTGGATTTGGTGGCGTTGGGAAGGTCAGCAGCCATGTAATCGACGCCCTGCCTTGTGGCAGCGTTCGCAAACTCCCTGTTTGCCACATCTCCAGCGACTCTGCTCGCAATGGCTTTGCCGATGATCGGAAGTGCGAGGTCCGTTCCCGCCCCGAGCGCCGCGCCGGTTATCGCGCCCGCGACCCGGTTTCCCGGTCCCGCCGCGCCGGATCCGTAAATCGCTCCCTGTCCCGCTGCCACGGCCGTTTTGCCGAGCCGCGAGAGGTTCCCCAACCCGGCTTCATTGCCGAGCATGGCGTCAAGACCCGTGCCGCCGAGTTCGCCAGCCAGCGATGCTACGCCATGATCCGCGCTGTCACCTTGCATGATCGCCCGTTCGTGCGCGACATTGCGATCCAGGTTGGCCGCAAACTCGCTGTATTCGCTTGGGCTAAGGATCGTGTGCAGGAAGCCGCCGACTTCCGGGCCATAGTCCCCGACCATTGAATTTGCGACGTGCTCGGTGAAGGCTTTTCCGCTGTCCCGGTTGCCGCGAAGGACGGAACCAAGGCCGGGAATTACCCCATCGAGCGCATTGAGAATCCCTTCGCCGATGGTATTGCGAAGGTTCTCAAGTGTGGACGGCTGTTGCGCGGGAGCCTGAGCTGCAACGGGATCGGTGAACTGGAGCTTTGACGGATCGCCGCCCTTCTTCAGATAATCGAGAATCTGCTGCGCATTGCCGATGGTGTGCGTTCCACCGGAAACGTCATGCGCGAACTGCGCTAGATCCGCTGCGTCCTTAGCCTTGGGCAGATATCCGCGAATCGCCTGCTGCTGTTCGTCGGTAAAGCCTTGGGGAGCGGCGGTCATGTCCGGGATGGCTGCAACCGGATCAGCTTGGGGCTGCGATGTATCATCGACGGTGAAACCCGGCGGCGGGGTTTCATCGACCGTAAATCCCGGCGGTGGAGCTGGCTCACCCACTAGTATTTCACCCACTTGCCATTAACCAGAGCGGCCTTTTGTCCATTCGGTCCAGTAGCTGTTTTGGTTGCCCCAGCAGGAAGTTGTCCACCCCCGCCGCGCCCCATCAGTTCTGGCGCCCTATCAGTCAGATGGCTATATGCGCCCTGAAGGTTCTCCCGAAGCGACGAGGACCGATTGCGGGCATCGATTGCCATCTGCTGAAGCGCTGCGAGCTTCTGCTGAACAGGGAAATTCCCCTGAATCACATTCTGATATTCGTCGCGAGCGCTATCTGTTAGGGTTCCAGTCCCGGTCGGTGATGCGGTAACAAGCCGAGCATATTCGTTTGCCGCCGTTTTGATCGCAACGTCCAGTTTGGCGATTGTGGGATCACCCGTCTGCCGGAGGTAGGTTTGAACCGGCGTGTTCAGAGCGCGATAGTTTGTCTGGCCGGAAAGCTGGCTCGCAAGCTGTGCTACCTGAGAGGCGTTCTTGGCGAACGTGAGTTCATTGCCCTGAACCGCACCCAACTGCGTCTCAAGGTTGGAGACGTTCTTCATCCCCGCCTTGTAGTGGGCGATTTGTACAGCAAGATCACGTCCGGACAATCCTTCCGCACCGGCAAGCTGAGCAACTTTCTCCATCACCTGGCGGCGGTTCTGCGCGGCGGCTTTGCCCATACCGAATGCCAATTGGCTCATAGGCGTCCCGGCGAGAATCTCCTGCGCATAGAAGTTGACGGTTCCATCATCCATCGCATCGGTGCTGGTATCTGCTGGTCCGCCGGGGATCGGCTTTAGCGTTCCGGGGTGCGCGGGGTCAGCTTCATAGCCCTCGGGCGGTTTTCCAATTCCGGGTGCGCCCCCAATCCAGTGGAAACCCGGAGGGGCTGGGTTTTGCGTATCGCTCGGCAGCAACGGTGCCTGAGACTGCCCGCTCGCAATCGCCATGTTGCTGTTGAAGCGCTGCTGATACGAGCTCGTATATTGCGGATGCTTCGCGAGGAACGGCGCGAACATCTGGTTGGAAATCTCGACGAACTTCTGCGGATCGCCGCCCGACTTCGCAAGCGCAGCTTTAGCCAGCGCGGGGTTGCGAATGTAAACGTCGAAATATGGAGCCTGAAGGTTCGCCGGGAGATTGGCCGCACCGGACGCGGGCCAGTATTTCGAAGCATAGACCTGCGCAGCCTGATCCTTCGTCATATCCTTAAAGTTGGCAGGCGTGATTCCCATCGCCTTCAGGACGCCCGCATTGGCCTTGTAGTTGATGCCGAAGTTCGTCGGGGAACCGTTGGCGTCCTTGGGGTTGTATCCGCCCTCCAGGCCGAGAACGTGGTTGATCGCACCTTGGACGCCAGCGTTACCGGCGGCGGGAGCGGGCGTTGACCCATCGTCCTTCGCCATGCCGCCGACTGCGACAAGGCTCCCGTCTGCGGCATAACGATACTCGGCACCATCAGCGCCCTTCAGCGTGAAACCGTCTTTTCCGTCTGGCGATAGCGCCTTCAGAATGTCTGGTCCTTTGTCGGGACCATATGCGTTCATCAGGATCATGCCAGCCATGCCCTGCGCCTGCTTCACCTTCGCGGGATCGCCGCTCTGGATCAGCTTCAAGGCATTGTCGGCAACGCTGGTATCCATGCCCGCGTTCTTCAGCGCAGCGCTGTAGTCAGTCAGAGCACTGGCGGCGGAATCCGGATCACCTTTGCTCAGCGCCGAATAGACCGATGACGCAATGCCCGTGATCCGCTGTTGCTCCGTATCGGAATAGTTCTGGAACGCCGACTGCACGCCTTCGTGCATCTGCGGATATTTGAGCATCAGCGCCCGAAAGCCTTCCGGCGTCGGGTTGGAGAGAACCGATTGCGCGTCGGTCTGATACTGCTGCGCGGCCTGCTGCTGTTGCGCAGCTTGCGCCAGTTGCAGCTTGAACGCCTGCGCCTGCTGTCCAGCCTGTTGCTGTTGCAACTGCATCTGCTGCTGTTGCAGGATCGGGGCCATGAACTGACCGTAGAGGTCAGGGACAGCCGGAAGTTCCTGAGAGACGGCCATCAGAACGGCGACGGCCCGAGATCAACAGTCGGAATGCTGCTGTTGGGGAAGGCCGGGACCAATCCAGTCAAGTCGAGCGGGGCCGAGCCTCCAAATATCCCACTGAGCGCGCCACCGTTTCCGAACAGCCCTCCGAGACTTCCCAACGCACCGGCAATGCCTTGCCCGTTTGCCATTGTGCCAGCAGCCTGCGCAGCCCCGGCGCGGCC
>Ga0207667_10011333_pt1 | contig 10367 bp, 9 predicted proteins | sample KBSCornC52_FD_184301 | JGI IMG/M metagenome (GOLD analysis project Ga0207667, IMG submission 184301) | Corn rhizosphere microbial communities from Kellogg Biological Station, Michigan, USA - KBS Corn C5-2 (SPAdes) (version 2) | ecosystem: Host-associated > Plants > Roots > Rhizosphere > Soil ...
CTGGGCGGTGGTCATCGTCGGCGGGCTCGGCCTGTGGGCCGCCGCGTTCAGCTGGTGGGCGCCCGGCCCGACCTTCCCGGTCGTCGCGCTGATCGTGCTGGCGATCGTGTTCTTCGCCCGGCGCGACCTGCAGGCGCCGCGGCCCGAGCCCACCGACCCGGCTGACCCCACCGGGTCAACCGGTGCGCCGGCCACCGTCAGCCTCGAGAAGGACGCTCCGGCGACCCAGCCGACGTGGGTGCACGACGCCCGCTCATGGTTCGAGGAGTCCCGGGCGGCGGCGCGGGAGCGCCGGCGCCGCTCCTTCCCGATCCGCATCGGCGTCGCCGTCGCCCTGATCGTCACCCTGAGCTGCCTGGCGATCGCCGACGCGATCGGTGGCATCCAGCTGCAGTGGTACTTCTGGGCGACGCATCTGGTGCTCGCGGCGGGCATCCTCGTCGCGCTGGTCACCCGCCGCTGGTCGTGGAGCCTCGTCCCGCTGATCATCCCGGCCGCGATCGGCGCAGCCGCCTTCGCCGGCAGCGACGCCAGCCTGCACGACGGCATCGGCCAACGGGAGTGGAAGCCGGTCTCGACCACCTCGGCCGACTACCGCCTGGCCTTCGGGCAGGGCATCCTCGACCTGCGCGACCTCCGCCCGACCGGGCCGGCGAGCTTCGACATCACGCTCGGCGCCGGGCAGGTGCAGATCGTCGTGCCGCGCACGATGAACGTGACCGTGCGGGCCGACGTCCACGCCGGTGACGTGCAGGTCAACGGTCACCACCGCCACTCCGGCTTCGAGTTCACCCGCACCATCGACGCCCCCGCCGGCGCGACCGGTGCCCCGGTGACGGTGGCGGTCCATCTCACCGACGGCAACCTCAGCATCAACCGCCGGTAACCAGGTCGTTTCGGCCCGGATTGACGCCCGGGGTACGGTTTGCGGCGCATCGATCAAGATCACCGGGAACCGACCGAAGGGTAGTTCGTGCGTATTCGCAGGCTCGCCGGGCTGGCGGTCTCGGCGGCGGCGGCCGCCCTCTCGGTCGGCCTGGTCGCGCCGCCGGTCGGTGCCGCGGCCGGCGGGCCCGTCACCACCTCCGCCATCAACAACCCGACGACGTTCGCCGACAACTTCGACAACGGCCGGCTCGACGGCTGGCAGGTGCGCACCCTCGCTACCGCCGGCGGGCCGGCCCAGTGGCGCGTGGTGGGCGGCCGCCTCGTCCAGGCCTCGAACGTCTACGGCGGCACGGCGACCACGACCGCACCCGACCGTCCGGGAACCATGCTCGCGGCCGGCGACCAGGCCTGGACGAACTACGACTTTCGCGTGCGGGCGCGCACCGCCGACGACGACGCATTCGGCATCGTCTTCCGTTACCAGGGCCCCGACGACTTCTACCGGTTCTCGATGGACCGCCAGCGGCACGTCCGGCAGCTGGTGCGGCGGCTGCACGGCCGGTACACGCTGCTCGCCCAGGACCGCGTCACGTACGCCGCCAACACCTGGTACTCCCTGCGAGTCGTCGCCGTCGGCAGCCGGCTGCGCATCGCGGTGAACGGCCGGGCGGTCTTCGACGTCACCGACGGCACGCTCACCCACGGCCGCATCGGCATGTACACCTGGGGTTGCCCGACGACGTTCGACGACGTCACGGCCGCGGTCGAGAACGACGACTTCTTCACCGTCGCCGTCGTGCCCGACACGCAGTACGAGGCGGCCGGCCGGCCGGCGGAACTGGCCGCCCAGACGAGCTGGCTCAGTGCGCATCGCGCAACCCTGCATCTGGCCGACGTCCTGCAAGAAGGCGACGTCGTCGACAACATGCGCTCGGCCACGCAGTGGAGCACCGCGGCCCAGTACTTCCGGTATCTCGACGGCAAGACGCCCTACGCCATCGCGGCCGGCAACCACGACGTCTTCGACATGACCGGGCACGTCGCCCCGTTCCCGGTCTACTCGGCGCCGTTCGACGCGTTCGTCGCGAAGCTGCCCGACTACCGGGTCAACGGCCGGTTCCAGACCGACAGCTTCCTCAACACCTACCAACTCGTGGACGCCGGCGGGGTTCACCTGCTCGTGCTCAACCTGCAGTTCGGGGCGCGGGACGACGTCCTCGCGTGGGCCGGGCAGGTCGCCGACCGCTACCCCGACCGGCACGCCATCCTGCTGACGCACGACTACCTGGGCGCGAACGGTCTGGTCCGCGGGCCGGACGTCGCGGGCGGCACCAACGCGCTCCCCACGCAGTACAACCCGAGCCTCAACGATCCGACCGCGATCTGGACGAAGTTCGTCAAGACCCACCCGAACGTGCAGTTCACCCTCAACGGGCACGTCATCGACCCCACGAGCCCGACCGAGCCGTGGTCGACCGCGCGGCTGGTGAGCACCAACGATGCGGGCCGGCCGGTCTACCAGACCTTGACCAACTACCAGACCTACGGTGGCACCGGTCTCGGTTACCTTCGGCTTTTCCGCTTCTACCCCGCGGAGGGACGAGTCACGGTGACCACGTTCAGTCCGGCGCAGAACACCTACCTCACCGACCCCGACGACCAGTTCTCCTTCGAGGACGTCGACCTCGGCCGCTGGCCCCCGGCCCCGTGAGATGAGCTTCGACGTCGCCGCCGAGAGCTACGGCCGGTTCATGGGTCGCTACTCCGAGCCGCTGGCCGCCGAGTTCGTGCGGCTGGCCGACCCGCAGCCGGGGCAACGGGTGCTCGACGTCGGCTGTGGGCCAGGCGCGGTGAGCGCCCGGCTGGTCGAGCGGCTCGGCGCGCCGGCCGTGTGTGCGATCGACCCGTCGGCGCCGTTCGTCGCCGCTACCCGCGAGCGGCTGCCCGGGGTGGACGTGCGCCAGGGAACGGCCGAGGCGCTGCCGTGGGCGGACGACGCCTTCGACCAGGCCCTCGCGCAACTGGTCGTCCACTTCATGACCGACCCCGTGGCCGCGCTGCGTGAGATGGCGCGGGTCACCCGACCAGGCGGCCTGGTCGCCGCCTCCGTGTGGGACTACGCCGGAGCGAGATCACCGCTCTCGGTTTTCTGGACGGCCGTCCGCGAGCTGGACCCCGAGCACCCCGGCGAGGCGGAGCTGGCCGGCGCTCGGCCCGGCCACCTCGCCGAGCTGTTCCACGCCGCCGGGCTCAGGGAGATCGCGGCCGGCGAGCTCACGGTCCGGGTTCGGGTCGGGGGATTCGACGACTGGTGGCAGCCGTACGCGCTCGGCGTCGGCCCGGCGGGCACCTACCTGGCCGCCCAGGACGACGCCGCGAGGAAGCAGTTGCGGGCCCGCTGCGCGGCCCGGCTGCCAGCCGGCCCGTTCGAAATGAGCGCGACCGCCTGGGTGGTGCGGGCCCGGGCCTGACCGTTGTCACGGACGAACCCGCGCACAGAGCCGGCCGAGAGCCAGGGTTAGGAAAGTCTTGATCCTGCGATGACGCCGGCCTGACCCGGCCGGCGGCACCGTGGCGGGGTGACCATCTCACGATTGCATCGTCGGGCCTCCGCCGCCGGTACCGTGGTCGCCGCCGCGGCCGGTGCCCTCACCGTCGGGCTCATCGCCGGGGTGAGCCGGCCGGCGAGCACGCCCGCGGGCGCGCTGCCGGCCGGGACCACCAGCACGCCTTCCGGTTCGGCCCCGACCCCGCCGGCGGCGGCCTCCACGCCGAGCCGGACGAGACGGGAATCGGAGCGCGAGGCAGACGACGAGGGGACGAAACGTACGCGGGCAACCGTGGCGCCGGCTGCGACATCCGCGTCGAACACGGTGGGCGCCGCCCCGCCGAATGCGGCGCCGAAAGGCGGCAGCAACGGCTCGTGACGGTTGAACCCCGGCACCTCGCCCCAGGAGATGAGCGATCCGGCCTGACGGCACGGGCCCGGGGCTGACCGGACGTTCGCCCCTTGTCCCGGTCGGTCCAGCGCGCGCAGCGTCGAAAGCGGGACACATTCGGCGTTCGAAGAGGCGATGACGATGACGGCTTCCGGTTACCCCGTCCACGTGCAGGCCGAGCTGGACGACCACCTGTCGCGGTGGCGCTGGCTGGTCAAGTGGTTCCTCGCGATTCCGCACTACGTCCTGCTGGCGTTCCTCTGGATCGCCTTCGTGTTCGTGAGCCTGTACGCCTTCGTGGCGATCCTGTTCACCGGCCGCTACCCGCGCTCGGCGTTCGAGTTCAACGTCGGCGTGCTGCGCTGGACCTGGCGGGTGCACTACTACGCGTTCGGCGCGCTCGGCACCGATCACTACCCGCCGTTCACGCTGCGGGATGTCCCCGACTACCCCGCCCACCTGGAGATCGCCTACCCGCAACGGCTCTCGCGCGGACTCGTGCTGGTGAAGTGGTGGTTGCTCGCGCTGCCCCAGTACCTGGTGATCGGCGTCTTCCTCGGCGGCGGCTGGCTCACCTGGCGCGCGGACGGCGGCCGGGTCGCGAGCGCACCGGGGCTGATCAGCGTGCTGGTGCTCGTGGCGGCGGTCGTCCTGCTCTTCACCGGCCGCTACCCGCGCGCGATCTTCGACTTCGTCCTCGGCCTCAACCGGTGGGTGCTGCGCGTGGCGGCGTACGCCGCGTTGATGACCGACGCCTACCCACCGTTCCGGCTCGATCTCGGCGGTGCCGACCCCGACGCGACGCTGAGTCTCGAGAAGCGGTAGCCGATCACCACAACCCGTACGTCGGGCCGGCGAGGAAGAACGTCACGAACCCGATCGTGTTGTTGAAGCCGTGGGCCAGCACGGAGGCCCACAGCGTGCGAAGCCGGTAGCGCAACGCGCTGAAGGCGATGCCGTCGAGCGTGATCACAAGAACGCCGACGACTCCCTGTTCGCTGTGCGCGACGCCGAACAGGACGGACGACACGAGGACGGCGCCGACGAGTCCGGCGCGACCGGAGCCGAGCAGCTGCCGCAATCGGGTCTGCAGGTATCCGCGGTAGGCCAGCTCCTCACCCACCGCCGCCACCGTCCAGGAAAGGGCGAGAAGCACCAGGAGCCGGCCGACGTTGCCCTGCACGTCGGCGAATTCGCCAAGGTCGGTGCGGCGGCCGCTGACATGGTTGGCCACCGGCATCGTGACCGCGAACTGGAACAGTGTCCAGAGCAGGGCGAAGACGAGTGCCTTGACCGCGAGCGGCCCGCCCCCGCTGCGGTGGAAGCCGAGGGACGCCGGCCCGCGGCGGCGCGCGAGCAGCGAGACGGCGGCCATCACGATCAGCACGAGCGAGGGGACGACCAGGTCGGCGAGCACCGCTGCCGTGGCCAGCACCACCTCGGCGGCCGTGATCACCACCCATACCGTCCGGTGCCGGATCGGAAAGCGGGCCAGTTCGTCCGCCGTCAGGTAGCGCGCCGGTTCGAGCAGCGTGGTCATGTCGCATCACCCCGTACCACGAATTCGACGTCCGGCCGCCAGGGGCGGCTACGGGTCGCTCGGGCGGCCGGAGTGGGCCGAAGGGCACGACCGAAGCCTTGTCAGGGCAGGCGGCGCGATCGCCACACGACCGCCCGCCCCGGGTCACCGCTGGGACTCGGCTCCACCCGCTCGACGACGAATCCCTCGCGTTCGTAGAACGCGCCGGCGCGCTCGTTCGCAGCGAAGTGCTCGACGTCGATGCGGTCGGCGTCGCCGGGCAGCTGGGCGATGAGCGCGTCGATCAGCCGGCGGCCGAGGCCTCGACCGCGCGCCTCGGGTGCGAGGTACAGCTTGTAGATCACGTCGCGGCCGGCGTACCGGCCGCGCTGGCCGACGCCGATCAACCGGCCGTCCCGTTCGGCGACGACGAGGAACCCTTCGGCGACGGCGGCGGCGATCCGCTCGCCGCTCCACCAATCCGCGACCTGCGCGTGCGCGGCCGGCTCACCGATCAAGGGTGTGTAGTGGCTCGGGATCACCCGCTCACCGAAGCCGCAGATGGCCTCGACGTCGTCCCTGGTGGCGGCGCGCACGACCTCCGGGTGGCTCATGCCCGGATCGTCGCATGCGCCCGGAACCGGGACCGAGGTCCGTTGACTGGGTGATCGTCCAGCACTGTAATGAGGCCCGCCGGCAGCCGACGAGGAGGCAACATGGCGATACCGAGCCGCAAGCAGTGGCAGGCCGAGAAGAAGAAGTACGGAATCCCGGACGGCGCCGTGAAGGGTGTCGACCTCGGCAAGGAGCTGGACAAGGTCGCCAAGGCGGCCAGCGGCGGGGTGAAGGGACAGGCGGCGTACGTGGCCGCGCTGAAGTCCTACCTGCCGATCGCGTCGAAGTACATCACCACGCTCGGCAAGGACGCCAAGACCAAGGCCAAGATCGCGAAGTGGGCGGAGTTCCAGAAGAACTTCCTCGACGAGTTCGTGCAGCCGGCCCACCAGATGATCGAGAACGTCGCCCTGCAGGCCGACGGCAAGAAGTTCTACAAGGCGCAGCTGCAGAAGTGGTTCCAGCAACTGCAGAAGCTCGACCCGCAGAAGAGCACCTACGACGACTGCGAGCTGTTCCAGCGGCAATCCCGCAACCTCGACAGCGCCGCCCTGCGCACCAAGGGGGCGGTCGACAAGGCCGAGGTGGCGCCGATGTCGGGCAAGATCGACACCGCCTTCGGCAAGCTGAAGAAGGATTCGACCCAGGCGCAGATCGGCGCCTTCGTCAAGAGCGCGCGCGAGGCGGCGAAGGAGATCGCGGACTGGGCCGAGGCGAAGGGTCTGGCCTAACCGGCATCGAGCTCAAGGGTGGGGTGCCGCCGCCGATACGGTCGGACAACGCGGCCACCGTGCTTCGTCCTCGCGCGATCGCGAGTCCACGCGTCCGGCCGGAGGCCGTCATGAACACCGAGAAGCGCCGTCGTACCGCCGTGGCCTCGCGCGGCGGCGGTACCTCTGCGGCGCCGGCCCCGGCGACGCGCCGCCGCTCGTCGCTGACCGGGCGGCTGCGCTACCGCTTCGATCTCGCGCTGGCCCGCGGACCGCTGGTGGTGATCGGCTACCTCGGCCTGATCATGCTGGCGATCATCCTGGTGGCGGCCACGCTCGACACCCTGCTCCGGCTGAGCGGGGTGAACGGCGGGGGAAAGCTCGACTTCCCCGAGGCGTTCTGGCAGTCGCTGCTGCGCGTGCTCGACTCGGGCACGTTCGCCTCCGACCAGCACTGGACGACGCGGATCATCAGCCTGCTGGTGACGATCGCCGGCATCTTCCTGGCCGGCTCGCTGATCGGCCTCATCGCCAACGCGGTCGACCAGAAGATCGAGAGCCTGCGCAAGGGACGGTCGGACGTCCTCGAGACCGGGCACACGCTCGTCCTCGGCTGGTCACCCCGGCTGCCGGCCATCCTCGCCGAGCTCGTGATCGCGAACGCCAACCACCGCAAGGAAGCCTTCGTCGTGCTCTCCGAGCGTCCGAAGGACGAGATGGAGGACGAGCTGCGCCGGGCCGTCCCGGACACCCGCACGACCCGCGTCGTCTGCCGGACCGGCGACACCGGTGACCCCGACGACCTGCGCCTGGTCAACGTGGACGGTGCCCGGTCGGTGATCGTGCTGGCCGGGGACCAGGGCGATGCCGGCGTGGTCAAGGCCGTCCTCGCCGTCCGCAGCCTGGATCCCACGTTCGAGCACATTCGCGTCGTGGCCGAGATGGACGACGCGGCGCACGCCGACACGCTGCGGGCGTTGACCGACGGCCGCATCGCGACCGTCCGGGCCGACGAGGTCATCAGCCAGGTGACCGCGCAGGCGTGCCACCAGAGCGGCCTCGCCGGCGTCTTCCGCGACCTGCTCGACTTCGACGGGGACGAGATCTACTTCGCCGACGCGACGCCGTTGACCGGCCACACCTACCGCGAGGCGCTGCGCGCGTACGACACCGCCTCGGTGATCGGGCGGTTCCGCGACGGCCAGGTGCAGCTGAACCCGCCGGTCGACTCCGTGTTCGAGGCGGGCGACCAGGTCATCGCCATCGCCGCCGACGACGACCGCGTCGAGTTCAGCGGCTTCGTCGACGACATCGACATCGAGCAGGTGGCCGGCACGCCGTTCACCGAACCGCCGCAGCGCATCGCGATCATCGGCTGGAGCGCGCTCGGCCAGCGTGTGCTCGGCGAGCTCGACGAGTTCCTCGCCTCCGGCTCGTCGGTCGACGTCATCGTCGACCGCACCGTCTTCACCGCCGACGAGGTCGCCGTCGCCGACTACGAGCACTGCCAGGTCCGCGTGCACGCCGTCGAACCCGGCCCCACCGCGTTACTGGCCCTGCTCACCGGCAGCAGCTACGACCAGGTCATCGTGCTCGGCTACCGGCAGCGCATGGACCCGGTGCGGGCCGATGCCCGCTCGATGCTCACGCTGCTCGCGCTGCACCGGATCTGGGGTGAGGACGGCGAGCGCCCGCGGGTCGTGGCCGAGATGCTCGACGGCTCGAACGTCGGCGTCGCGCAGACGACGGGCGTCAACGACTTCATCGTCAGTGACGAGCTGTCGAGCCTGATGATGGCGCAGCTGTCCGAGCGGCTCGAGCTGCAGGACGTCTTCGCCGAGCTGTTCGACGCCGACGGCTGCTTCGTCTCCCTGCACCCGGCGCGCCTGTACGCGCCGGCGGACGAGACCACGTTCGCCTCGATCGTCGCCTCGGCGGCCGAGCGCGGCGCGTCGGCGCTGGGCTACCGGATCGGCTCGGCGCCGGTCGTGCTCAACCCGTTCAAGTCGACGCGCGTCACGCTCGGCCCGGGCGATCAGGTGCTCGTCCTCGCCCCGCGGGCCGAGCGGGTCGAGCCGGACCCGGCGTTAGAGATCGTTGCCGCACCGGAGCCGGCCGTCGCCGACTGACCTACAGCCCCATCAGCGCGTGCCAGAGCGGCTGGTGGAAGTTCCCCGCCGACAGCGGCCGCAGGCCGAACTTGGCACGGAACCGGCGCACGGCGGCGGCGGTCGGAGCCTCGAACTTGCCGTCGGCCCAGTCGTCCTGCACGTCGCGGATCCCCGGCACGCAGCTGGCGAAGATCAGCTGCTGCTGGATGGCGAGGATGTCCGGCACCTCCTGCGGGAACGCGCCGCCGTGGCTTTCGGCCGGTCCGGTGATCAGCCCGAAGTAGTCACCGTCCGGCATGTAGTCGGGCCAGGGCCGCCCGTGGTGGGGTGAGCCGCCAGAGTGGACGCCGGGCGAGCCCTTCTTCCCGCTTCCATTCGTCGACACCATCGTGAACGGGTGCTTGGGCGAGAGCCTGAACGGGCCCTCGCCCTGGATCACCGGATTGACCATGTCGTCGGTGTCGGCGTCGTGACTGCCGGCCCGGTACAGGTGTTCGTGGTGGACGTGCTTGGCGCCGGTCCCGATCGAGTCGGCCTTCCCGACCCAGTCGCCCTGCCCGACCTGCGTGCCCACCGCCACCCGTTCCTCCATGTGCATGTACGTGGTGAACCACCCGTTGCCGTGGTCGATCTCGATGCCGCCCGGGTCGAAGTGCTCGTGGACGAGCCCGGCCGCGGCGGCCAGGACGCTCGAGTCGTCCGGCCAGCCGTCGGCGTACATGTCCATCTTCTTGTCGTCCGGATCGTGGTGGCGGTAGGTCTCGATCAGCACCTTCGTCCCGGCCGCGAACGGCAGGCGGAAGTCGGGCATCGTCGAGAGCTTGCCGGTGCAAAACGGCGTGTTCGGCATGGGACCCCCCGGTTCCCACCCAATGACGGACGATGAAGCGACATCCTGCTCCTATTGCCCGGCCGTGTCACCGTCCGGTCAGCAACAGCGCTCGCCGGCCGCTGCGGATTCTTCGACCGCCTCGGCCCGGTCGGTGCGGCAGCACGCGGGCCCGTCCGCCGGTTGCTCGGCGAAGAAGGTCGGGCTGTCGGCCAGGACGGTGTAGATCTCCCACCGCTCGCCGTTGGGCGCGCCTTCCACCCAGAACTTGTCCTGCTTGGCGTAGCAGCAGGTCGTCCCGCGCTCGTCGATCGAGGCGAAACCCACGTCGGCGAGACGGGTCTGCTCGGCGTCGACGGTGTCGACGTCGGGCACCTCGACGCCGAGGTGGTTCAGGCTGCCGCCCTGGCCCGGGTTCTCGAGCAGGACGAGCTTGAGCGGCGGCTCGGCGATCGCGAAGTTGGCGTAGCCCGGGCGGACCTTCGCCGGTTCGGTGTTGAACAGCTTGGCGTAGAAGGCGATCGATGCGCCGAGGTCGTCGACGTTGAGGGCGAGCTGGACACGGGACATGGCAACCTCCAGGGCGAGACATAGATGGACGTCAATGGGACGTTCGTCAGGTTGCCAGGCACATCGACGGCTGTCAACATAGACGTATGTCGAACTCTTCGACGTCCGGAAAGGGGCGCCGCCAGCTCCCGTTGACGCCGCTGCAGACCGTGGCGTGCTGCTCGCCGCTGATGGTCGAGCCCCTGT
>Ga0207667_10011340_pt1 | contig 10365 bp, 11 predicted proteins | sample KBSCornC52_FD_184301 | JGI IMG/M metagenome (GOLD analysis project Ga0207667, IMG submission 184301) | Corn rhizosphere microbial communities from Kellogg Biological Station, Michigan, USA - KBS Corn C5-2 (SPAdes) (version 2) | ecosystem: Host-associated > Plants > Roots > Rhizosphere > Soil ...
CGCGTACACCTGGCCGCCGGTTGTCCCAAAGTAGATGCCGCAATCCTCCAGCCGGTCTACAGACATCGCATCCCGCAGCACGTTCACATAGCAGTCGCGGTCCGGCAGCCCTTTGCCCAGCGGCTCCGACTCATTGCCACTGGTGCGGCTGCGGAAGACGCGCAGCTTGCCCTCGTCGTTCTGCAAGTAGCGTTGCATCCAATATCGCGCTTTGGACGATTGCTATTTAAGTGCGAGAATTTCGCGCACCCGGAGTGACCGTTGCCGCGTTATTGATGAAGAGCTTGGTAGTTGGCAACGTTACTACAAAAGAACAGACACGGCGGTGCGGAGCCATGCAGATGAGAGTTCGTTGGATCAATCGTGTGGCGATTGCGACGCTCGTCGGCTATGCGTGCGGCACAGTATCGGCACAGGATGTCACCAACAGCGGGGAAGCGAAGCGGCCGATGATGGCGAAGGATGCCGATCCAGATTGGGATGTAGTAACCGTTAAGCCGAACAATACGGGTGAGAAAAGAGACCGGATGTACGTCAAGGGCAGGCACGTGATCGTCGAGAACGATTCAGTGGAGGCGATGATAGTAACGGGCTTCAACGTGCAGAAGGACCAGATTGCGGGCGTACCGGATTGGGGGAAGACGGAGCACTGGAATGTCGACGGGGTACCGAATGTTGAGGGTCAACCGGACGTTGAGCAGTTCCAAAGCATGATCCGAAAAATGTTAGAGGAGCGGTTCGGGTTGAAACTGCACCGTGAACAGCGGGAAATGTCAGTATTCGCGTTGACGACAGTCAAAGGTGGTCCGAAGCTGACCGAAAATCTAAGCAATCCAAAAGGACTTCCAATCAGGGACGTTCGCGTAGGCAATGGACAGAGGACAGATATTTTTACGAATACGTCAATGTCTGACCTCGCATCAATGCTGCTGTTTTCTGTCGACAGGCCGATTGTGCAGAAAACCGGACTTAAGGGGCGGTATGACTTCAAATTGCAATGGACGATGGATGAGGCGCGTGCCGCGTCACCAGATGCACCCCCGGGATTGTTTACAGCGCTCCAGGAGCAGCTGGGGCTTAGGCTGCGGGCCACCAAAGCGGCGGTAGATGTGCTGACGGTAGATCAAGTACGGCGACCGGGCCCGAATTAACAGTCTTACCTTAGCTCAGCGTCTGCGCCTCTACCGACAACACTGCCGGCAGATCGCGGACAATCGCTTGCCACGTCTCGCCCGAGTCGGGCGACGCGTACACCTGGCCGCCGGTTGTCCCAAAGTAGATGCCGCAATCCTCCAGCCGGTCTACAGACATCGCATCCCGCAGCACGTTCACATAGCAGTCGCGGTCCGGCAGCCCTTTGCCCAGCGGCTCCCACTCATTGCCTCCGGTGCGGCTGCGGAAGACGCGCAGCTTGCCCTCGTGCACAAAATGTTCCGAGTCGCTCTTGATCGGCACCACGTAAATTGTTTCCGGCTGATGCGCATGCACGTCGATCACGAAGCCGAAATCGGTTGGCAGATCTCCCGAAACCTCGCGCCAGTTCTCGCCCGCATCGTCAGATCGCATCACGTCCCAGTGCTTTTGCATGAACAGCACGTCCGGCCGGCTCGGGTGCGCGGCAATGTGGTGCACGCAGTGTCCTACCGCAGCTTCCGGATCGGGGATGTACTGGGAGCGCAGCCCGCGGTTGATCGGCTTCCAGGTCGCGCCTCCATCGTCGGTGCGGAACGCCCCCGCCGCCGAAATCGCAATCACCATGCGTTTCGGATTCTTCGGATCGATCACCACCGTATGCAGGCACATGCCGCCCGCGCCCGGAGACCAAGCTGAACCCGTGGTATGCGTGCGCAGCCCGGCAAGCTCCGTCCAGTTCTGCCCCGCATCGGTGGAGTGGAACATTGCGGCGTCCTCCACGCCCGCGTACACCTCATCGGCGTTGGTCAGCGAGGGCTCGATGTGCCACACGCGCTTAAACTCCCACGGATGCGGCGTTCCGTCGTACCACTGGTGCGTGCCGGGGACGCCTTCGTAGGCAAACTTGTTCCCCACCGGCGCCCACGTCTTGCCACCGTCGTCGGAGCGCTGCACCACCTGTCCGAACCAGCCGGACGATTGCGACGCATAGATGCGGTTCGGATCCAACGGTGAGCCCTTCATGTGATAGATCTCCCACCCCGCAAAGTGAGGGCCCTCGATCTTCCAGTCACTGCGCTTCCCATCGGAAGTAATCACGAACGCGCCTTTGCGAGTGCCCACCAGTAACCGTACTTGTGCCATGTCATCTCCTGGAATCTGCGGGAATTACGCTTCAAACCCTTCGCGCCAAACTATCAATCTCCGGGTCGTCCTGCAACTGATCTGCGGGAGTCTGGCAGGGCATGAGCAATTCATTTCACCTGAAAAAGTGCAAATATTTGCACACCTAACCCCGACGGCTCGCATATTTCCCAGCAATTCGGCATTTTTGATCCCACTGGAAACGGCTACCAGATTGCACACAGTAGGAACAAGATTGCAATTTCAAACCCTCCGAGGTTTCCATGCTGAAAATGAAAGTCTTTGCTGTCCTCTCTGCTTTGACCCTGAGCGCCGCCGTTGCCCATGCTGATCCCGTCTCTGGTTACTTTTCTGCTGTAGGGGGCGATCAGTTCACCTCCAGCTCGATTACCTTCAACTGGTCCGCAGTTGCCGGCGCAGTTGGCGGCAGCTTCCAGCCCTACCTAAGCCAGGGCACAGCCATTAACTTCCTCTCCGGCGCCCTGGATTACACCCAGGGAACGAATATCCCCGTTACTGGTGGAATGCAGCTGTTCACCATCGACGGCACCGGTGGTGAGGTGTTTACCTTCGTGATGACCAGCTATTCGGCTGCCTACATCACGGATGGCAGTTCGGATTGCCTCAGCGGCAGCACCTGTCTGGACGCTACCGCCCTCGGCTACTTCGACGCGACCGGCCCACTGACCGGCCAGTCCGGCGATGCTGTATTCACGCTCACCTCGCAGTACTCCCCGCTTTCCAGTGTCGGCGACTTCACCACGTTCTCGGTGTCGTCTTCGGCTGCGGCGCCTACGCCGGAGCCGGAATCGCTCGCTTTGGTCGGGAGCGGTCTTCTTGCCGTCGCCGGATTTGCACGGCGTCGCTTGCTTGCCTAGCCTGCTGTTCCAACGGCTGTCCTCGGAACTCCGCTCACGGGCGGAGTTCCATTTTTAAATCCATCTTCTGTGCGCCTCCCGGGCGGCCGGATTCCCGGAATTCGCGTTTCACCTACTAAAATCACCCAATGGGTCGCTCGCTCGCACACAGAATCCAGCCGCAATCCTCCAGGAGCATTCGCTGAGGTGTCATGGCTGAGCTGACCTTCGATGAGCTGAACTGGAAGCCTCATCACAATCCGTGGCTGGTCGCACTCACCGTCACCCTCGCGACCTTCATGGAGGTGCTCGACACCTCCATCGCCAATGTGGCGCTGCCGCACATAGCCGGAACCCTGGGAGCCAGCACCGAAGAGGCGACCTGGGTGCTCACCAGCTACCTGGTCTCGAGCGCCATCATCCTGCCCATCTCCGGCTGGCTCTCCAATCGGTTCGGACGCAAGCGGTTCTATATGAGCTGCGTGGCCATGTTCACCGTGTGTTCCATGCTTTGCGGCTTTGCAAATACGCTGCCGCTGCTCATCGTCGCGCGCGTGCTGCAGGGCCTGGGCGGCGGCGGTCTCGCCCCCAGCGAGCAGGCCATCCTCGCCGACTCGTTTCCCGTCGCCAAGCGCGGGCAGGCGTTCGCTCTCTACGGGATGGCGGTAGTCGTCGCGCCCGCCATCGGGCCCACCCTGGGCGGATGGATCACCGACAACTTCAACTGGCACTGGATTTTCTTCATCAACCTGCCGGTTGGCATCCTGTCGCTCTTTCTTTCCAACCGCATGGTCGAGGACCCGCCGTTCCTGAAGGAGCGGCGCGAGGAATCCAAACACCTCCGAGTCGACTTCACCGGCCTCGGTCTGGTCGGCATCGGCGTCGGCCTACTCGAATTCACGCTGGACAAGGGCCAGGAGAAGGACTGGTTCGGCGACCCGATGATTCGTACCACTGCCCTGATTGCCGTGTGCCTGCTGGTCTTCTTTGCTTGGTGGGAGTGGAATCATCCCGATCCCATCGTCGATTTGAAGCTGCTGAAGAACCGGAACTTCGGCACGGCGGTCTTCCTGCAGCTGATTCTGGGGATGGTGCTGTTCGGCTCCACTGTTCTGATCCCGCAGTATCTGCAGATCCTGCTGGGGTACACGGCCGAGCTTGCCGGAAAGGCGCTCTCGCCCGCGGGGTTCGTCATGATGGTCATGATGGCGGTCGCGGGGCGCATCCTCGGCAAAGTCGATCCGCGGCTGCTGGTGTGCGTCGCTTACATCGGCACGGCGGCGGGCATTTACAACCTGAGCCGGCTCGATCTCACCACGCCGTTCGGCACGGTGGTGATGTGGCGCTGTTTCCAGGTGCTGAGCTTGCCGTTCGTCTTCATCCCGATCAGCACGCTGAACTATGTGGGCGTTCCGGCGACGAAGTCGAATCAGATTTCGAGCCTTTCGAACTTCGCTCGAAACCTGGGCGGTTCGGCCGGCACCGCGCTACTGACCACGTATCTGGCGCGCAAGACCCAGGTGCATCAGCAGGCGCTGGCGGCGAACATCGTGCCGGGCAGCCCGGCGTTCCTGCTGTTCCGCGATCGCATCGCCGAGATGCTCGGGCGCGGGCGAGGCGGCGGGATGAGCGCGAACTCGGTGGCGATGGGCGAGGCGTACCAGATGATGCTGCGGCAGGCGTCGATGCTGAGCTACAAAAACGCGTTCACGATTCTGGCGATCGTGGTGGTGTGCCTGTCGCCGCTCCCGTTTCTGATGCGGCTGCCGCCGAAGCGCTCCGGGTCTCCGCCGCCGGAAGAGCTGATGGGGCACTAGCCCCCACCCCCCGGGTAATCTCCCGATTTGTTGATCGGGAATGGTTTAGCGGAGGGGAGTCACTCTTTTGATAACAGGCGACTGTCCGTTCCAGGCGGTGGAGTTGGCGGGGGTTGCCAGCCGGGGCTCCATCTTTTAATTTTACGAACCGTGTCAAGCGCGGGATGTGGATAAGGCGGTACGGAACCTGCCGGCGTCAACCAACGCAGGCTGTCGGTATGCCATCGGACGTAGCTGGAGGAACATCGATGAGCGATATTCAAGAGCCGCTGAAGACAGTGATCCAGATCCTGCACGACAGCCACAAGGGCTTTTCCGACATTGGCGAGCACCTGAAGGACCAGCAGGCGAGGAGCTTCTTCCTGCAGGAGGCGAGCACGCGGCACACGTTTGAGCGCGAGTTGAAGACCGCCGTGGGCGCGCATGAGGATGTGGGCGGCACGGTGGCCGGTCCGGTTCACCGGGCGTGGGGCGACCTGAAGGCCAACCTGGGCGGCGGCGACCACACTCTGCTGGCGACGGCGGAGCAGGGCGAAGACGCGGCCAAGAAGGCGTATGAGGAGGCTCTGAAGAGCGACAAGTTGCCGGGCAATGTCCGGGAGCTGCTGATCCGGCAGCAAGGGCACATTCGGCAGGCGCATGACAGGGTGAGGATGATGCGGGATGCGAAGGCGGCGTAAGCAGCTTCGCTGACGGCAATTCCGTAAGAAGCGGCCCCGGGCGTCGGATTCCCCGGGGCCGCTTTTGTGTGGGCGGCGCCGCGGAGCGGGTGCCGTGGAGCGAGGCGCGCTCTTTCTCCCACCTTTGGGGGATGTTGAGAGCGATGACATTGGAGTAAGATTTTCGAAAATACGACTCGGATGGAATCCGATCGATCGAGCGGCGGCGCATGCGGCGAGATGGATGGATGGCCATGCACGCCGAGGTTCGACGCGCACGGCCGGTCCGTCCGGGAAGGAATCCTCTGTCGAGATGTTTCGGGGGCCTTGATATGGTGCTTGCGGCTGTTGGCGGGAGTCTTGTGGTGGGCGTAGTTCTGGGGTGGTTCGGGTACAAGGTGAATCTCCGGATCGCGCGATGGGGCGAGGCGCTGACGGAGTTGGACCGTGAGGCTCAGCTGGAGTTCGCGGGCCTGATGGATGGGTATGGCGAGCCGACTGCGCCCGTGGTGAGCGGCGCGGTTGCGAGCCGGGAGCTCGTAGAACCGATTGCTCTAGCGCACTGACTGGGACCGGCGGATGCCGCGGTGGTGGGCTGGACTTGGCGATGTGGGGCACCCCGCGATGAAGAGCTCAGTTGCTTTCCAGCTTTTGCAGATTCAGTTGCATCTGCTGCCGGGTCGCGAGGTCCGTTTCGGCCGAGATAGCGCTTCGCAAGGCATTGTCGGCTGCGGCTAATTTGAACTGCGCGATGCGAGCGCTGGAAGCGACGCGATTGCCGGGGACTTCATCGCGAAGCGCTTTCTCCAAACCGGTTTGCAGGCAGATTGCAGGTTTGAGGGAACCGCAGGTACGCGCCGCAAGAGGTCCAATGCCCCTTGCCGCATCGAATGACTCTCCGTTACAGCCAATATTTCAATGGCCGGGCCGATGCCGCTGTCGTCCCCCGCGTCGAGTAGCTGACCCGCGGCAATGATTCTTGAGTCCTCCCGTACGCTGTTATCTGCGCAGAGTGCTGCCATGGCAGCTTTGCCTTCTGGATCACCCAGGATTATCAACGCCTCTGCCAGATTTTGCCGTTCGTTGGGATCGGTAGCTTTCGCGAGTGCCTGACGAATTGCCGGAACGGATTCCTTGTCTTTCCGATTGGCTAGTTCGCCTGCAGCCATACCTCTGATCTGGGAGCTGGGATCCTGCAGAGCCTGCCGGAGCGACGCAGTCGATGTGCCGACTCCTCGCGCTTCGAGTGCCTGGACGATGGTCGGCGGAGCTTGCCCGGCGCCAGATGGAAGCGCAGCGAAAAAGCACGCAAGCGATATCGCGATAAGCCTCGGAGGACTCATGAAGCCAGTATGCGCCGTCGGCCCGGCTGTTTACGGGCTTTGGGCCGAGTTAGGAGCACAGCTTTAGCCGGTGCCGCTTCGCGCGCCGGTATCATTGCTGCCATCATATTTCCGTGACCGATACCCTCAGCATAAAAGCGCGAAGTGAGCGGATGGGGCGAGTGAAAGGAAAAGATACTGCTCCTGAGCAACTTGTGCGAAAAATGGCGCACTCGATGGGATACAGATTTCGGTTGCATGTCAGAGACTTGCCAGGAAGACCCGACCTCGTGTTTCCACGGCTGCACAAGATCATCTTTGTACATGGTTGCTTTTGGCATCGACATAGAAAGCGTGGTTGCAAGCTTGCCAGGCTTCCTAAAAGCCGCCTCGAATTCTGGCTGCCGAAGTTAGAGGGTAATCGTCTGAGAGATGTTGAGAATAAGCGGGCGTTACGTCGGCAAGGGTGGGAAGTTTTGGAAATATGGGAGTGTGAGATTCAAAATGTGGAAGCTCTTCGGTCGCGATTGAGGTATTTTCTAGATCATGAACTCGCTTGAGTTGTTCGCTGGTGCCGGGGGGCTCGGAATGGGCCTCTGCTCGGCGGGGTTTCATCCCGTGGGTGTAATCGAGAAGGATGAAGATTGCTGTGAAACCATCCGCCAGAATGCCCTGCGAGGTGCGAAGCAGATGCGGGGCTGGAAGTTGGTCGGCACCGATGTTAAGGATGTAAATTTCCGGGTCTTCGAGGACAAACTAGACTTGGTTTCCGGAGGTCCCCCGTGCCAACCTTTTTCCCTTGGCGGCAAGCACAGGGCATATGAGGATAGTCGGGACATGTTTCCCGAAGCGGTGCGCGCTATCCGAGAGATTCGGCCTCTTGCGTTCATCTTCGAGAATGTGAAAGGACTCACGAGAGATCGCTTTCGTAATTATTTCGAGTACATCAGGTTGCAGCTAAATCATCCCGATGTTAGAGCGGAGGTTGATGAAGACTGGACCGACCATCTATCGCGACTAGAGCGCATCGAGGTTTCGTCGGTCAAAGGTGGATTGCATTATCGGGTCGTAACAAGGGTGCTGAATGCTGCAGATTTTGGAGTGCCGCAAAAGCGCGAGAGGGTTTTCTTTGTAGGCTTTCGAACTGATTTGGGGATCGAATGGAATTTCCCAGATCCGACGCACTCTCGTGAGGCTCTGCTGTGGGACCAAAGCTCTCAAGGTTCATATTGGGACCGCCATAAGATTTCAAAATCGCCGAGGTTCTATGCCGCGCGTGATGCACATATATCACCCGAGCAGCGGCTGATTCCCCCGAGTTTGTTGCCATGGAGAACAGTGCGGGACCAAATCGCGGATCTGCCAGAGCCAGAAACAGCCAAAACTTCGAAGCTCGCGATCAGTGGTCATATTTACCAACCCGGTGCCCGGGTTTATCCCGGCCATACGGGAAGCCCCTTGGATGAACCTGCCAAAGCCTTAAAAGCAGGAGTTCACGGAGTGCCGGGGGGTGAAAACATGATCGCTCATCGGAATGGATCCCTCCGGTACTTCACGATGAGAGAAGCGGCTAGGCTGCAGACGTTTCCTGACGAGTTCATTTTTACGGGCTCATGGTCGGAGACTATGCGGCAACTCGGAAACGCCGTTCCGGTTAGGCTCGCTGAAGTTATCGCAAATCATGTTGGCAAGGATCTGAGTGCTTTTCGCTCTTCGAAGCGTGTGCAATGACGAGGCTCGATGGCTATGTTGAGTTTGAGTTTGACCTGCCTGAGGCGCTTCTTTCGCATTTGGTGAGTGTTTTCGATGCACTGCCGGGCGCTTCGCTCATCCCGGAAAATGTAGAGGTCCTCCCTGAAGCTCAAGGTGTTTATCAGCTTCTGCTGGGCGGTCAAGTCGTTTACATCGGGAAGACTGATGCGGAGGCAGGCCTCAGAAACCGGCTGGATCGGCATGCGAAAAGCATTCAGCATCGATTGAACCTCGACCCTACCGAGGTGACGTTTAGAGCTGTCCGCGTTTTCGTCTTCACCGCAGTGGATTTGGAAACTCAGCTAATCAAGCATTACGGTTCTGCAGTCTGGAACTTCAGCGGTTTTGGATCTAACGATCCAGGGCGCAATCGCGACAGCACCAGATTGAAGCCACAGGGATTCGACGCAACTTACCCGATCGACATTGATCGCATGTTGCACATCGACTGGCCCGAATCGCTAACTGCGGCACAAATAGTGAAGACCTTAAAAAGCGCTTTGCCGTATACATTTCGATATGAACTACGTCCTGGTGGACGAAAGATTCACCCGGACTTCGAGGCGGCTACGGTAACGATCTCACCGGGCCCGCATTCGGTCAGAGAACTTGTTGATGCAGTTATTCGATCACTGCCGAGCGGTTGGCAAGCAACCGCCTTGCCTTCCCGCGTGATTATCTATCGAGAGTCCGTGGATTATCAGTATGGTGACCTGATCGCGAAGAGTTAGGGTAATTCGCTCTTGCTTGGTACTGCTCACCCGAAGAGGAGCGAGTCTCTCACGCCGTCACACTGCCGGCCGAATGTCCTCTTGAAGCCCTGTTTACGACTGTCGATCCCAAGGGGGAAGTCTCCGGTGTGTATTCTTATACATCGCTCTGAGCGCTTTCTCTTTGATCTCTGCAGCTGCTTTGCTTTCCATCTCGATCCACGAAATCTCAACCCGATCAATCCAAATATTGGTGAATAATTCCGCATGGATGCGCTGGGTTGTTGGGCCTCCCACTCCACCTAAATAATTGGCGACTATACGTCGGCGCATATGCCCTGTATGCCCAAACTTCAGTACATCGTCGGTTGTCTTATCTCGAAGTACATAGACAGCAGGAAAATCTCCATGGTTCCGGAGATGCGAGGTATTAAAGGTGGAAAGCGCAATCCATTGTTCAAACTCGTGTAGCACTTGTACCTCCCTGTACTGCTCGATTTCAAAAGCAAGCCGGTTTTGGATTCGGGGGAGAAGCTGCCTTTGTTGGCGAGTTCGCCGAATCGGGGATATGCGTTAGGGTTTTTGGGCGAGGTGGAGGTGGCGGAGGAGGCGGCGCTCGGAGGTGAGGGTGTGGACGCAGGCGAGGAATTGCTGCAGGCCGGCGAAGCGGTCGGGGCCTTCGAGGGTGGTGAGGGGTTCGCGGCGGCGCTCGCGGGCGTTGTGCCAGCGGTGGGCGAGGGTGGCGGCTTCGTCTGAACTGTCTTCGGTGGATATCAGGGTGAAGCCGGCGGCGGCGAGGAGGCGCTCGTTCTCGCCGGGGGGCGAGAAGAAGTAGGGGCCGATGGAGCTGCGGGTGGCGATCTCGTGGTGGGAGAGGAGGCCGCCGACGATGAGGGCGTCGGAAAAGAGGAGGTGGGCGCCGGGTCGGAGGACGCGGAAGAGCTCGCGGAGCAGGCTGGCGCGGTGTGGGA
>Ga0207667_10011341_pt1 | contig 10364 bp, 9 predicted proteins | sample KBSCornC52_FD_184301 | JGI IMG/M metagenome (GOLD analysis project Ga0207667, IMG submission 184301) | Corn rhizosphere microbial communities from Kellogg Biological Station, Michigan, USA - KBS Corn C5-2 (SPAdes) (version 2) | ecosystem: Host-associated > Plants > Roots > Rhizosphere > Soil ...
GTATATAACAAGGTCATGCCTTTTTGGGGTAACCCGAATTGGTCGCACACCAATCTGTCCATCTCTACCCTTAGGGGATACGCATGTCCAAAGCCGGAAAGGGCGAGGGCGGCCCCAATGGACCAAACTTGCGAAAAGACAAGTCACCTCCGCCACCGCGGAGGGTGGTTCTTCCGTCGATAATTGCGGAAGAGCAAGACAGATACGACACCGAAGAACTGCCACCCATAATCGAGGCTCCCCAAGCGGACCCAGAGGTTGCCCTGGAGAAAGAACTAGGACTGCGGCCGCTGGTCTTCGGCATGCTGACAATCGCCGTCAGTGCTATCACATTTTGGCTCTGGTTCGGGTATTACCAGGACAGAGCCAACTGGCGAACTGCTCTCCTGGCACTTGCTGGTACAGCAGTGGCCATATGGGCTGCCTTTTTCAGTGTCCGCCAGCCGCTCGCCAAGGCTGAGGCCCAGGTGGAGTGGTTCCTGCACGAGCCCATTAAGCCAAGCCGGCGGCTCAAATATGCGCTGGCTCGTAAGATTCATGGCCGGGGCTATGCAGAAACGACACTGGCTGAACTGCACGAGCATCCAATTGTGCTGGTGAAATGGGTGCTGGCGGCCATTACGTGGACGTTGTTAGCCTTGTTCATTGGCGAGCATCGAGTCTTCACGTCACGGTCCGTTCTCGCTGTGTGGGCTGTCGGCATCGGCGTGTTCCTGGTGTGGTGGCTGCTGGACTGGTGGCTGACCGAACGCCGGAAAGTGTCATGGATCGTAGTCGCCATCATTTGGACGGCGGCGATGGCAGTCCTATTACGGCACCCTCATGTGAAGGCGCCCATTGTCTTCTATGTGTGGACCGGCGGGATGTTACCTATCATCTCTCGGTTCCTGATGTGGCGGCGCAACAAGTTCGGCTTCACCGACAAGCGGCTATATCTGATGCTGGTTAATATCTGCAAGATGTCCGATGACGATCGGAATATCCTGCTGGCGAAGATGACCGACGAGTCGCTTCGGGTCTCGTGGCTGAGCAAGTTCCTGGCGTGGGCGCGCTTCATCAAAGTGCCGTATGGCCGCCTCGTAGTCGAGACCGCAAGCGCCCGGCGGGTGTACCATCTGCCGTACGCTCGGGAAGTCAGCCGAATGATCATCAGCCGGGTCTACCACGAGGAGTATTTTTCTGACGATTGACGGGTCGTCAGGTGTGCGTGCGCCGGTGCCGGGAGAAGTTGGTCCTTTGGGACTCCTCCTGGCGCCGGCGCACAAGTAACTTATTATTTGCGACGCGATTTCAGGTGCAGCGACGCACGAATTTTGGGATCGCGAAATACATGCCAGAGCGTTGGTAGCAAAAATATAAGAATTATACCTATCAGAATTGGTTCAATGAGTTTTTCGATACCCGGAACACGCTTGCCTAGATAAAATCCCAACAATGTTACCAGCACTGTCCACGCGATGTCTCCAACAGCATCGAAGAATATAAATTTTTTACGTGGCATATCGCCAGCACCAGCTACGACTGGGGCAAAACTGCGGACCACCGGCACAAAGTGTGCCAAAAGCATAGTACGGCTGCCGTATTTTGCAAAGAAGCTATGGGCTCGTTCGATATATTCCTTGCGAAACACTACTCCATCTTTTTTCGTGAACAGTCGATGGCCCAAGCTTTTGCCAATTTGGTAGCCAGTGTTGTCACCGATAATCGCGGCAATCGCGATTGTCAAAAGTACCGTGACAATATTAAGCTTTCCGCCGGCTGCCAATATTCCGGCACTAAAGAGCAGGGTATCACCGGGGAAAATAAACCCAACCATCATGCCCGATTCGGCAAAAATAATTGCTGCCAGCAGCAGCAAACCGCCGGTCTGAATCAGGTGCGTCACATCAAACATTACCGTTTCAGCTTAGCACGGTGGGCTCAAATCTGGTATACTGTTAGGACGAATTTGGTAAGGAGTTACCCATAATGTCACAAGACGCAATCACGCTGACTGTCGATGCCCGTGAAGTCACTGGCAAAGCGGTCAAACACCTACGCAAAGACGGCCTGGTGCCGGCAGTAATTCATGACCACGGCAAGGAATCAGTGCTGGTCCAGGGCCCATACCTAGAGCTATCTCGTATTTACTCACGGGCTGGCAAGCACCACCCAATCGAGCTCAAAACTCCAAGCGGAAACTACGTGGCACTTATTAAAGATGCGACTTTTGAGCCCAAGAAGAACCAACTGACACACCTCGTCTTTAATGCTGTTGATAAGAACCAGATGGTCGAAGCCGAAGTGCCGATCCACGTGCGCTATGCCGACGAAGAAAACCAATCGACCCCAGCCGAACGTAGCGGTTTGATTGTCTTGCAGCAGCTCGAATCGGTTCAAGTCAAATCTATCCCTAGCAAGATCCCCGACTTCGTTGAATATGATGCTGAAAAGCTGGTGGAAGTTGGCGACCATGTTACAGTAGCCGATCTGACAATTCCGGTAGATGTTGAGCTACTCACTGAGCCTGAACACGCCGTAGCTGCTGTCTTTGAACCAGCCGCCCTCGAAGCCGCCAACGCAGCAACCGCTGGTGACGCCGAAGTCTCAGATGCTTCCGAGACCGAGGCCGAGAACGGCTCCGACACAGACCAAGAATCCCAAGCTGACGAAATTCGCCCAGGTGGCAAGGAACAAAAAGAATCCCACGACCAGGGAACCAACCCAGAGAAAGAATAGAATCCCCATTCAGCACAGACTGCGCGTGCACTGCTGCTGCACGATGCTATAGATTTATCGAGAAGCTCTTTTATTCTTCCATGAAGCCCCCAGATTGGTGAGCCCAAAGTTTGGCGTAGAGGCCTTTCTTTTTAAGGAGTTCGGCATGGGTACCGTCTTCTATGATTTTGCCTTCGTCTAGGACGATGATCCGGTCGAGACGCTGGATAGTGCTGAGACGGTGAGCAATCACGATGGCAGTTTTACCTTCCATTAGGTGCCACAGCGCATCCTGAATATACTTTTCGCTTTCACTGTCGAGTGCCGAGGTGGCCTCATCCAAAATTAAGATCGAGGCATCCTTCAGAATCGCCCGAGCAATGGCAACCCGCTGTCGCTGACCGCCACTTAGCTTTACACCTCGCTCACCAACTACGGTGTCGTAACCCTTTGGCAGACCCACAATAAAGTCATGTGCGAAGGCTTTTTTGGCAGCGGCTTCAATCTCCGCATCAGTGGCATCCATATTGCCGTATGCAATATTTTCCTTGACGCTGCGGTGGAACAGCAATGGTTCCTGGGACACATATCCAATCGACTCACGCAAACTGCGCTGTGTAACCTTGGCTATATCCTGTCCATCTATTTCAATCGTGCCGTTGGCCAAATCTTCAAAGCGAAGCAACAACTTGGTTAATGTTGATTTCCCACCACCGCTTGGTCCGACCAGACCGACGCGTTCACCGGGTTTAACAGAAATGTTGAGGCCGATAAAAACATCCTGAGCACTGGGGTTATCATGATACACAAACTGAACATCGCGCAATGTAACAGCCCCTTTAGTGACTCGCAGCTCGGTAGCATCCGGCAAGTCTTTAACTTCGTGGTCCTGCTGCAAAATCACAGTCATCGGTTCAGCCAACAGTAATGATTCTTCAATCGCGCGCATCATGTTACCGATGTCGAACATCCGGTTGGTAAGCGTTACGGTGTATGAAAAAGCAAAAATACCAGCGGCCAACAGTTGTGGGTGAGCGTGTATTTGATGAATCATCGTTACAATGAATAGTGATTCGAACATAAACAAGCCGATAATTCGGTTGTTGCCATTGATTGCCAAGCGGTACCAGTCGCGTTGCCGGAAATTTTCGAGTGTCTGCGTCAGTTTTGTGCCGGTGGCCATTTCTTCGGACTCGCGGGCAAACGACTTCACGGTGTGAATGTTACTAATAATGTCGGCCACGTGGGCTGTCACGGCTTGTTGGGCTTCAATTCGCATGTGCCGATATTTGGCCATGCTCAGGCGGAAGATTATGGCCGTGGTTATGGCCAAGCCGGCCATGAGTAGCACAGTGAGCGCTATTATCGGTGCCTGAATAAGCAAAATAACAATACCTACCAATAGCACGCCAACAAAGGGCAGTATATTGACCACGACGGTGTCGGAAAGTCGTAAATACGCTTGCGGATAATCGAGGGCATCAGAAACTAGCTTGCCACCCACTTGGTTGTTGTGAAAGCTGGTACCTCGATACAGCAAGGCATTTACTGCTTCTAATTGCAGCTTGGCCATCACGTTGGCTTGCAAACGCAGCAGAGAAATAAATGCAATACGGTTGAGAATGATACCGGTTGCGCCAGCTACGATAAATCCGATAACGGGCTTAGTCAGTGGTGTACCAGGACGCGCCACGCCTGCCAAGATTTTCCCGAGGAAGAAGGGAACAATGGTGTTGATACCAACTGCACTAAAGGTGGGCAGCCAGCTCAAATAAAAGTCGGCGCCTTGCTGCCGGCTGACATCCAGGAAGTGCCTGACCGCTATCTTATCGACATCGGAATTTAATCTTGATTTATGAACCATAACTTCTATCTACTATACTATGCCCTCCCCATAGCGCAGAAAGGCGTTACGTTGACAAGTCAGGGTAATTAGGTTGCTGTTTTAGCGGATTTATAGTATAATTTGCCTTGACTAACAGATTATTATGGCAGATTTCGAAAAACCACCAGTTGAGGGCGCCGAAAAGCGAACTCGGCGCAAATCGCGCCGGCGTGATAGGGAAGCACCTGCTCTAGGAGGACTGGCTGCCAAAAACGAAGGCCTGATTTTTGCCCGGGATAACGAGGATGAGCCCAAGCCTCAACGCGCAGCCAAAATTGCCGAAACACTCAACATTAAACCAGAAAAAGATACCGATGAAGCCAAGCCTGAAAAACCGCGTACTTCGTCTGATGAATCTGATCGCGCGACGATAGAAGTTGAAGACATCAGTGCCGAAGAGGCGGCAACATTAGCAGAACTCACACCCGAAGAAGAGCACTATGCCCTCGAGGAATATGTGAATGTCCGGGGCATGGAGATTGCTGCCGAACAAGTAGATGCTCAGCCGGAATCGGACCAGGCGGCGGCTCTGGCAGCGGATGCAACCATGCTTGAACACGTTCGTGAACAATTAGCCACCAACCCTGACGCTGACCCGGATGCAGTAATTGAGGCGGCCTATCAAGAGGCTGTCAATGAACTGCCACCGGTCGAAGAGACGTCAGAGCCTAGTCAGGAAAACCTGCCGCCGGGTGTCCAGGAATCTGCAGAGCAACCAGCACCAGCAGCTACACCAGAGGCCGAACCTGAAGCCCCGCAACCGGTGTTTGGTGGGCAGCCACCGGTACCGCCGCGCCATACTGTCTTCCCCAATGCAGGTCCAACCGGTCCGCCACCAGCACCCGAATTCTCAGCTGCGGCCATCGAAAATCACACTATTAATCAACGAACAGTCTCGCTCGAGGATGCCTTGTATGCCGAGCGTCGGGCTGAAACCCGTGGGCTGATACTCGGCGGTATCATCGGATACTTCATAGGCCGACGCCGCGGTCGTATCAAGACCGAAAAACGTCTGCTACCGGTGCAAGAAAAGCTCGAAAAACAGGTCAAAAATCTCCATGACCACATTGCTGATAAAGAAGCCCAATTGCGCCAAGAAGCTGTCCGTCGTCGCAAGCAACAGTATGAATTAGCAGATACACAGGCCGAACTGCGCAAGCGGGAGCAAGTGCCGGTTGTAAAAGCCGAACTGTTGCCCAAGCGCGAAAAAGCTGAAGTTGCGCCAGTCGTGAATCAAGCGGAGCAAAAACCACAGTTCGAGAATTTACCCGGCGGCCAAATGGTTGAACTAGCCACAGAAGTTGCAGCGACGACTGCCGCCATGACCGCCACGGCCATGGAACGCACCCGGGCTCTCAATATTGAATCAAACATGATAGACGATGCAGCCAAAGAACTCGCGGTAGAACGCGTGAAGAACTTGAGCCTGCCCGAATTGTTGTCGGCCAGTGAAACCGTCGTGATTGGCGGTGAACGTCTACGCGATATCTATGAAAGTAAACGCATCAGTGAGCCTGGTTTGCGCCATGTGCTCATGGAATACACGCGCGGTGGCAACTTCGAAAAAGCCTTGCAGCAAGAAATCCATAACAAAGAACTTACCTACGAACGTGATCCGCACATGCGCAAGAATTTGGCCAACAAACTGGCCAATACTGGTAGCAAGGCGGCTGATGTGGCAGGAAAATTGGCAACCGGTGCCCGCCCACGTATCGCAGCATCGTCTGAGCGTGCTAAATCGGTCGGACGAAAAGTAGTTGACCAAGCCGTTTCGACTGCCAAAAAGCTCGATAATCCATCTAACCCCATGCAACAGGTAGTCGTTCGTACCTGGGTTGTCACCACCATTATCTTGGCCATTATCGCCTTTATCCTCATCGTCCGCTAACCGGTATAATAGATACGATGCAAAAGATACTGTTGTATTACAAATTCACACCGATCCTGGAACCGGAGATTGTCCGGCTGTGGCAGCGCGCGCTCTGTGAAAAGCTCAATCTGAAAGGTCGGATTCTTATTTCCGAACATGGCATCAATGGCACGGTCGGCGGCGAACTCAAAGATCTGAAAACTTATGTCAAAGAAACCAAACAATTTGCTGGCTTCAAAGATATGGTGTTTAAGTGGAGCGACGGCGACCGCGATCATTTTCCACGGCTCAGCATCAAAGTTCGCCCGGAAATCGTCAGTTTTGGAGCCGCCAATGAACTACAAGTCGATGAAACAGGGGTGGTAGACGGTGGAACGCACCTGAAACCAACAGAGGTGAATGAATTAGTCAACAGATACGGCGATGATGTCGTGTTTTTTGACGGCCGGAATGCCTACGAGGCCGCTGTAGGCCGCTTCAAAAATGCCGTAGTACCCAATACTAGGACCAGCAAAGACTTCATTGCAGAGCTCGACAGTGGCCGCTACGACCATCTCAAGGACAAAAAGGTCGTCACCTACTGTACTGGCGGCATCCGCTGCGAGATCCTCACGCCTCTTATGAAACACCGTGGCTTCAAAGAGGTCTATCAGATAGATGGCGGTATCGTGAAGTATGGCGAAGAGTTTGGTGATGACGGCCTCTGGGAAGGCTCGCTCTACGTGTTCGATAACCGCATGAGCCTGAAATTCAGCGACAAAGCCAAAGACATCGGCGAATGCATTCACTGCGGTAACAAGACCAGCAACTACGAAAACTGTGCCCTGGTAAGCTGCAATGACTTGGTATTAATCTGCGAAACGTGCAAACAAGTTCCGGGGCGCTTATTCCACTCTGCAGTCTGCCGGCAACAAGCAATCGCTGTGCACTAACCTAGAACCGCTTTTGTTTATAGCCCAACAAAATGATATGTTATGTTCGTTCGAAGGGGCGAACATATCACAAGAAGAGGTGATCCTTGTGGGGATAGTGTGGGATGACGATGGTTCATCAGATGACCGATCGATCTACGCACAACACGCAAGTCCGTACGACCGAAAGCGCGCAGCCGAGCACTTCAACAGTCAGCTGCAACGCCGTCAGCGGAGGTTCGGCAGCTGGCTCACCCTGCTGCTGCTCGTTGGCATTGGGCTAATCGTAGCCTGCGCTGTGCTGGCATACCAAACGGTTCACGGTTGGTGGCACCAGGGCCATGTCGTATGGAACGACATGGGGCCAGCTGTGGCGTGCTTCGCACTTGGCCTGGCTTGCATCGGCCTGGTGCTGAGCACCATCCAGAAACGCTGACATGCCAGTCTGGGCGGTCCCTCTTGTGATTGTCATTGGTCGCCCCGGGCGATCACAAGAGGGTGCCGGCCATGCTGGTGAGTTTATCGTTGCAGTCTGTGCCTAACGCACATTTTCGACTCCGTTTTACTCCCACCATGGCCTTCTTCATACCTATCCTTACACCGGTTTGGATTATAATAATAGAGGTGAACAAGCAGTTGGAGCGAAAACTAAAGGATCTGCCCAAAGAGCCGGGGGTGTATTTTCACAAGGACCAAGCCGGTGAAATTATTTATGTGGGCAAAGCGGCGGTGTTGCGTAATCGCGTCCGACAATATTTTCAAAACTCCCGGGCCCGTGACCCCAAAACCGAAGCATTGGTAGAAGAAATTGTCGATACTGACTGGATGGTGGTCGATAGTGAGCTAGAAGCACTCTTCCTCGAAGCCGAAATGGTCCGGCGCTACATGCCGCGCTACAACATCTTGCTGCGCGATGACAAGTCGATGAGCTATATTCGCATTGATTATGACAGCGAGTACCCGACGGTTACCACAACTCGCCGCCCGCTGGATGATGGCGCTAAATATTTTGGGCCATACTTCAGCACCTCTGGCGTGCGCCAGGCACTAAAATTGTTGCGAAGAATTTTTCCATTTGCCGTCAAGCGCCCGCTAGGTGAAAAGCGTGCCAGCTTGTACTATCACCTCGGTTTGGACCCAGGGTTGGAGGAAGGCAAAACGAGTCTGGAAGATTACCGGGCTAATTTGCGTAAACTTATGGCAGTCATCGAAGGACGGCGCACCGCTATTCTCAAAGAAATCGAGCGAGATATGAAGCGAGCGGCAAAAGCACAGAACTTTGAGCTGGCAGCCAAGTTGCGAAATCAACTGACAGCCTTGCAAGGCTTGGGCAGGCAAGTCATCTTTAGTGACAAAGAGTTTATGGACATTAGCAAAGACCATGCCCTGAGCGAGCTTGTAACGTTGCTTAACTTGTTAAGCTTCCCAAAACGGATTGAGGGCTACGACATTAGCCACATGCAGGGCACGAATGTGGTGGCCAGCATGGTAGTGTTTACCAACGGCGTCAGCGACAAAGGCGAATACCGCAAATTCAAGACCAAAGTCGAGCAAAATAACGACTTCTATAACATGCACGAGACAATCATGCGTCGCTTGAGCGAGAAGAACGTCAATGCCTGGGGTAAGCCAAGTTTGGTGTTAATCGATGGCGGCAAGGGTCAGCTGGATGCGGCCATCCGAGCGCGCGATGAACAGGCTACCAATTGGAGTGGCGCACTCAAAGTTATCCCATTTATAGGTCTAGCCAAGCGCGAAGAGCAAATTGTCATCAAGAAACCAGTTGTCATTCCAGCGGAGGCTGGAATCCAAGCTCAAAAAGGAGTCGCCGCTGGCGACACATCATTGATTGGATCCCGGATCCCTGAATCAAGTTCAGGACAGGCTCCGTCCGGGATGACAAGTAGCGGAAGCAATGTCGAATTAAGCGAGGCTGCATTGCATGCCCTTGGGGGGTTCGCAACCGAAACTGATGAGTTTATTCTGGTCAACGTGCCGCACAGCACCAACATGGTCAAATTGCTGCAACGTATTCGCGACGAATCGCACCGGTTTGCAGTAACGTATCATTCTGTCCTCAAGGTCAAAAAACAAACCGCCAGTGTGCTCGATGACATCCCAACCATCGGCCCGGCCACACGCAAAAAACTCCTCAAAACCTTTGGCAGCCTGCGCGGCATCATGCAAGCCCGCGACTTTGAACTCCAGCATCTCATAGGTGACAAAAAGGCCACCATCCTCAAACAATACCTCCGCCCGCTCAAGAACGAGCAAAAGAAGATACCTAGCTAACCCTGCCAAGTGCCTTTGCTGAGCACTTTGCCGTTTGAATCCTCCTGAACGAGCTGAAGCCGGCAGCGCCTTAGAAAAGTACTTACACCCCGGCAGCTAAGTGTGGCGTGAATTTGTCCATCATCTTGGGTGGCTTCCTCAAAATCACATCCTTGCATCCAAAAGCCGTCCATCATTTCTGCGCCGCGACCTTCATTGATATGTTGGTCACATATTTCTCGTTTCTCCGGATGTTGAGGGAACGAAGTTTGTAAGTCTAGGCATGGCCCGCGTAGTACAACTAGAGGGTCGCCTAGATCAGTTTGGTCTCCAGTTGGAATCTCTCCGTTTGCCATAACCTACTCCTTAAGTTTTACCATACGGTACCAAATACCAAGGCAATATCCAAGCATAAGCTACAATGAAAGTATGACGGCGCGGACGCATGATTTGGCGGCTATTACGGCACTGGGTTTGGTGGTGTGGATTAATCCGTTGCCTGATATTACGTTGAGCACGGCGTTGGTGGCAATTTTGGCGAACCAAATTGGCGGGATTGCGCCGGATGTTGACCAGCCAACCGCACCGTTTTGGCGAAATTTGCCGAGCGGCGGGTTCTTTGGACGGTTTATCGATACATTACTCGGCGGCCATCGATTTATTAGCCACTCATTGCTTGGTCTGGCGCTCTTTGGTTTTCTGGCGAAACTGCTGCTCAACTTCTTGCATC
>Ga0207667_10011344_pt1 | contig 10364 bp, 9 predicted proteins | sample KBSCornC52_FD_184301 | JGI IMG/M metagenome (GOLD analysis project Ga0207667, IMG submission 184301) | Corn rhizosphere microbial communities from Kellogg Biological Station, Michigan, USA - KBS Corn C5-2 (SPAdes) (version 2) | ecosystem: Host-associated > Plants > Roots > Rhizosphere > Soil ...
AGGATTCATTCGAACAAGCAAACGCAAAGCGGGCGGCTGCCGGGAGCGCGCAGTTTAGCGAAAATCCCGGGGGCCGACGATCGGGGTAAATAGGGGCATGGATGCCGCACGGACCCCGGCCGCCCCATCGGCGGCCGCAAGCGGCAATTGAACCATACTGGTGGCGCGTATCGCGCCAAGAAGGAAGTGACATGAGCACCGGACGACGTCCCGCGCGCCTACCCGAATTCGATCGGGCGGCCGCCACTCCCGAGCAGCAAGCCGTGTTGGACGAGATTCTTTCGGGGCCGCGCGGCAGTCTCGACGGTCCGTTTCTAGCATGGATCGCTAGCCCGGAACTTGCGCAGCAGGCGCAGCGTTTGGGTGCGTTTTGTCGATACCGGACAGGTTTGCCGTTGCGGCTCTCCGAATTGGCGATCCTCATCACCGCGGCGCAATGGCGTGCACAGGCGGAGTGGCAGATTCACTATCCGATCGCGATCCAGGCCGGGGTGTCGCCTGAAGTTGCCGCGGCGATGCTGCGTGGCCGGCGGCCCGATTTCGTCGATGCCGACGAAGCGCTCATCTACGATTTCTCGATCGAGCTCTATGACGCGAAGCGTGTGTCCAATATGACGTTCGAAAAAGCCGTGCAACGCTTCGGGCACGAAACGACGGTCAACCTGGTCGCGCTGCTCGGTTACTACGCATTGGTGGCAATGACGCTGAATGTATTCGCTATGCGCGCGGGTGAGGACGAACCTTTGCCATTCATCGAATGAGTCAGTAACGATCCTGCAAAGCGGAATCCTCAGCATCGATTCAAAAAAAGAGCCGCCCGGCTCCCGCTAGCGTTATCCGGTTCTCCAGTGCTAGACTTCGCGACGCACGCGTCTTCTCCCATGACATGAACCTTCGACGACACGCCCGCATGACCGCATGGCTTGGCCTCATCGCCATGTGGCTCGTCGTTTGCGTGCCGCTCGTAAGTCAGCTCGTGGTCGCGTCTCGTGCACACGAACCGATCGCCGCGCTGTGCTCGGCCTCGGCCTCGGCTGTCACGCAGGTCGACGCTCCGCATCACAATGCCTCGGCCGATCCGTTATCCGCATGCGGTTATTGCGACCTGCTCGCCACGCATACGGCAATGCCCTCCGTGCCGCCCGTCCTGGTTCAGATCTTGGTGCTGATCGTTGCCACGATCGCGCCTGCGCTGTCCATGCGCTTTACGCCGCTAGGCGCATTCCCATCGGGGCGCCCACGAGCCCCTCCGTTCGCAGCCTGATCGCCGTTCGCCTGACCGCCTAACTGTTTAAAACGCGCGCCCATCGAAGGCGCCAGCGGTCGTATTCCCAACGCTTTCAGGAAATGCCGATGCGTCCGTTCGCATTGGGCCGTGCGCTTGCTTGCCGTCGCAGGCAGGTTTGCCAGGCCACGTTGATTCTTTTGCCCGTTTCATTGTCCGGATTGCCGCGTCTCGCGTACGCGGACGATCCCGCTGCTACGGTCACGCTGCCTCCGGTCGTGGTGACGGCAACCGCCGACGGCGCGCGCTCGTCCTCCGCTGGAGCGATCGACCCGAATGTGCCGGCGACCGTGGAAACGGTCACGCGCGGCCAACTTTCTCAATGGAACGTCGTCAATACCGAGGACGCGCTGAAATATCTGCCGAATCTCGCAGTGCGCAAGCGCTTCATTGGCGATTTGAATTCGATCATCGCCGTGCGCGGCACGAGCAATACCCAAAGCGCGCGCGGCCTCGTTTATGTCGATGGCCTCTTGCTGAGCAATCTGCTCGGCAACAGCTATTCGTTTCCGCCGCGCTGGTCGATGGTGGGCCCGGACGAGATCCAGCGCATCGACGTGATTTATGGGCCGTTTTCGGCGCTGTATCCAGGCAATTCGCTCGGTGCGACGGTGCTGATCTCGACGCGCATGCCCCAGCGGTTCGAAGCCGAAGCCGACGTCAAGGCCTTCACGCAGCATTTCAGCCTTTACGGCGTCAACCAAAACTTCAACGGTAGCGAGGCGACGGCCACGATCGGCGACAAGATCGGCAAGCTCTCGTTCCGGCTCGGCGTCAATCATCTCGAGAATACGAGCCAGCCATTGTCGTTCGCGACGCTTGCGAAGTCGTCTACGCCCGCGAAGGCCGGCGACGTGCCGGTCACGGGCGCGTACTTCTACAACAACCAGACGACTACGCCTACGGCGGTGCTCGGCGTGAATGGCGAAGGCGTCGAGCGCACGATTCAAGATCAATTGACTCTCAAGGCGCAATACGATTTCACGCCGACGGTGCAGGGCGCATTCACGCTCGGCTACTGGCATCAGACCTACAACAGCCAAACGTCGACGTTTCTCGCCGATGCGAACGGCAATCCGGTCTATAGCGGCAACGTCGCCATGGGCGGCGACGCGTACACGATTCCCGCTGCCGCCCTGGCGCCCAGCCGAGGCGCCAATGAGAACTGGCTTTATGGTCTTTCATTGCGCACGCACCAAGCCACCGGCTGGAACGTCGAGGCGATCGCGTCGTACTACGACGTGACGAACAGCGTGGCCCGCACGGCAAACGCCGGTGGCCCCGGCAACGGCCCGGGCATCGTGACATTCGGCGACGGCACCGGTTGGAAGACGCTCGACTTGAAGGCGACGTGGACGCCCGAATCGCGTCGGGCGGGTTGGGGCGGTCACTGGCTGACATTCGGCTATCACTACGACGACTACCGCATCGGCAGCCAGACGTACAACACGGTGAATTGGCAAGGCGGTGCGCCCGGTACCTTCGCTAATGCGTTCGGGGGCAAGACTCAAACGCAAGCGCTATACGTGCAAGACGCATGGCGTTTCCTGCCGCGCTGGAAGTTTGTCTACGGCGCTCGTTATGAAGATTGGAATGCCGACGAGGGTCATCAGTCTGTCGGGGCTGCCACGTTGCCGTATGCGCAATCCAATCGGCATGGGATGTCCCCGAAGGCTTCGCTGTCGTTCGATGTCACCGACGATCTCACGCTGCGCGCGTCGATTGGGCGCGCTTACCGTTTTCCGACTGTGAGCGAGCTGTTCCAAGGACAGATCAATGGTTCATCGATCGTCAACAATAATCCGAATCTCGAACCGGAAAGCGATCTATCGAAGGAATTGACGGCCGAGTGGGCGCATTGGAATGGCCTATGGCGTCTATCGCTGTTCCAGGACGACGTCAAAAACACGATCTTCAGTCAGACCGATACCACCGTCATTCCCAACGTCACGAACTTCCAAAACATCGGCAAGGTCCGCTCGCGCGGGGTGGAAATGAGTTATTCGGGTGAGGACGTCGGGGTGCGCGGGCTCGATTTGCTCGCGAGCGTTGCGTACACGCAATCGCGCATTTTGGCGAACGCGCAGAACCCCGCCACGATCGGCAAGTACTTCTATCGCATTCCGCTATGGCGTGCCGATCTGGCAGCGACTTATCGCTTCGATCCGCGGGCGGCCGTGACGCTCGCCGCCCGCTATTCGGGCCGCCAATACAACACGCTCACCAATACCGACACGAACCCCGATGTATTCGGCGGCACCAGCACATACCTGATCGCGGACGCGCGTGTCACGTTCAAGCCGACCCGGCGCAGCGAGATCGGCATAGGCGTCGATAACCTTTTCGACACGCGCTACTTCGTCTATCACCCCTATCCGGGCCGCACCTTTTATGTCGATGCGAAATTGAGGATGTGACCATGCAAAACACAGGTTACCGTACGCTGTGGCGCTGGCATTTCTATGCCGGCCTGTTCGTGATGCCGTTGCTGATCGTGCTGGCCATCACCGGCACGCTGTATTGTTTTCAACCGCAGATCGAGCCGCTGCTATACCCGCACCGCTTGACCGTGGAGCCGCAGGCAACGCCCAGACTCTCCGAGGAATCTCTGCTATCGCAGGCGATGACCGCCATGCCGAAGGGGGCAACCCCGAGCAGCGCGCCCATCACCGACGACCCGGCACGCAGTGCTGAATTCGTCTTTCGGCTACCGGGCGGAGAACATGAAAGCGTGTACGTCGATCCCTATACGGGCACGGTGCTGGGTACGTTGAGCGTCGAGCACCGCTTCATGCAAGTCGATCGCATGCTCCATCGGAAGTTATTGCTAGGCAAACCCGGGGAATTGTTGATGGAGTTGGCGGCATGCTGGACGCTCGTCATGATCGGCACCGGCATCGCGCTATGGTGGCCCCGAGAGACGATGCGCATGCGCGAGATGTTCTGGCCGAAGTTCGGGTTGAGCGGTCGGCCGTGGTGGAAGAGTTTGCATGCCGCGATGGGTATTTGGCTCGCCATCGGCGCGGTCGCATTCGTCGTGACGGGGCTGCCGTGGACAGGGTCATGGGGCAAGCATTTCAAGTCGCTGGCGACGAGCGTGAATCTCGGTTCACCACCGGGCGCATGGGGCGGCTTGCGGCTTCATTCGGCGAAACCGGTTGCCGATAAGGCGCCCGCCAACGCGGGAGCGCAGCACGGTGCGATGAAAATACCGGCACCGATGCCGGCCCCAACTCAATCTCAAGCCGAATCCGATTCGATGCCGGGCATGGTGATGGACGACATGCCGCTCGCTAACGTCCCGTGGGCGGTGGGTGCGGTGCCGGTACCCAAGGCGCCGCCACATGATGCCGCTGTGCGGGTTCCGCTCGGGCACGTCGTCGACGAACTGCGTTCGCTCGGCCTGGACAGCAACTATGAGATCGCGTTTCCACAGGGTGCGGACGGCGTCTATACGGTCAGCCATTTTCCGGATGATCCGCGCGGCGAGCGCACGCTGTACCTCGATCAATACAGCGGGGCGGTGTTGAAAGACATCGGCTATCGCGACTATGGTGCGGTGGCTAAGGCGGTGTCGTACGGCACGGCGCTGCACATGGGCCGCTATTTCGGCATTGCCAATCAAATCGTTTGTTCGTTGATTTCACTGGGGCTTGCGGCAACGGCGATAACCGGGTTCGTGATGTGGTGGAAGCGTCGGCCTGCCGGTGCGTTAGGTGCGCCGAGCCGCGAGCGCGCTCCGCCGCCGATGCGAGCATGGGGTGCGGCACTCGTCGTGCTGGGCGCGGTGTTCCCGCTCATGGGTGCGACGCTCGTTGCGGTGTGGGTGCTCGATCGCGTGCTGTTCGCGCGACGCGCCGCACGGCAGGATGATAGACGCGGTGCGGCGAAGGTCTGAGTCACGGTGAGGCCCCCGATAGCATCGAAGTAACTGATGTGGGCTCACCTGTATCCGTCAGATCGAAGGGCAGCAAAGGTCTCGCTTTCGATAGCGCGACCTTCGCTGAATTCGTCCGATCGCGAAAGCATTGCCCTTATCGGAGCGAAAGCGGCCATCGTTGACCGATGGCCGCCTCGATGCAACGAAATAGCAACGAGATACTGCCTATCGTACCGCTACCTTCGCTTGCACAGCTCGGCTCTTTGCCGTCACCGCCGATACTACGACCGTCACGACGATGTTGAGCACCAACGCGATCAAACCGATATAAGTCGGATAGGTCGCTCCGCCGAAATGCAGCGCATACACCGGCTTCAATCCTTGCGCCGCGGCGAGCCCCGTGCCCACTACGATTCCTACGAGCCACCCGAGGAAGACCCCCTGCGTCGTCAGGCGCCGCGTGTACAGCGTGAATACCACCGCCGGGAAGATCTGCAGAATCCACACACCGCCCAGCAACTGCATGTCGATCGCGTACTGCGTCGGCAGAGCGATGATGAACAGCAGCGCGCCGAACTTCACGACGAGCGACACCAGCTTGGCGTTCGCCGCTTCTTTCTCGGGCGTGGCATTCGGCGAAATCAGAGGCTTATAAAGATTGCGCGTAAATAGATTCGCAGCGCCGATCGACATGATGGCCGCCGGCACCAGCGCGCTGATCGCAATCGCTGCCGCCGCGAATCCAACGAACCACGATGGGAACAGCGTGAGAAACAGCGTCGGCACGACGTCGGACGCCGACTTCACATGGACCCCTGCGGCAATCGCCATATAGCCGAGCAGCGCGATCAAACCGAGCAGGATCGTGTAGGCCGGCAGGAAAATGGCGTTCTTCTTGACGGTGGCGGCCGAGCGTGACGAGAGCACCCCTGTCATCGTATGCGGATACATGAACGCCGCGAGCGCGGAGCCGAGTGCGAGCGTCGCATAAGCTGTGAACTGCGACGGCTTCAGGAGGATGCCGGTGGCACCGCCCTTGGCCGCGAAGTACTTGTCGGCCGTGTCGAACAGCGGCCCGTAGCCGCCCAGCTTGGCGGGGATCCAGCACACTGCCACGATCACCACGATGTAGATCATGATGTCTTTGACGAACGCGATCATGGCAGGCGCGCGCAGGCCACTCGCATAAGTGTAAAGCGCGAGGATCACGAACGCGACGATCAGCGGAAGCTCGCCGGTGACCCCGAGGCTCTTGATCACCACCTGCATGCCGACGAGTTGAAGCGCGATGTAGGGCATGGTAGCGACGATGCCCGTAATCGCGATCGCGGCGGCCAGCCACTTGCCGCCGAACACGCCTTGTACATAATCGGCTGCGGTGATGTGATTGCCGCGATTGCAGGCTTCCCAGAGCTTGGGCATGACGGCAAACACGAACGGATAGACGATGATCGTGTACGGCAATGCAAAAAAGCCGTAGGCGCCGACCGAATAAACGAGCGCCGGCACGGCGATAACGGTATAGGCGGTATAGAAATCGCCACCCACCAAGAACCAGGAGATGACGGTGCCGAATTGGCGTCCGCCGAGTCCCCATTCATGCAATTGCGTGAGGTCGCCGCGTTTCCAGCGCGCTGCGACGAAGCCAAGCACAGTGATAAATGCAAAGAAAGCGATGAAGATCGCCAGAGCAGTCGTATTGAGCGGAGTCGGCTGGGTCATTTAGCGCTCCGGTAGACGGCGTACATCAGCAGTGAGGTAATCGGTACCCAAAGGAACTGGTACCAGTAGAAGAATGGAAAGCCGAGCAGCGACGGTTGCGCGCCGCTATAGAACGGCAGCCACAGCAACGCGAGATAAGGCAAAACCAAAATCAGCGGTAGCCACGAGCGGCGTGGCGGAGGTGACGTCTCCATGATGCTCCTTAGGGGCCGACGATGAGGTGATGAGTGTCCCGCACGGAGCAGGCACCCACGCTCTGTCTTTATTGAACTATCGTGAGATGAATCGGGCCAAACGCGATGTTTGCTTGCACAAAGCGGGCTTACTGTCTCGCGCAAATCGGTGTGCAATCGGTGTGCGTTTGACGGCCGTAGTATTTGCGCTCCCTATGATGGCCGCAAGCGCATAACTACTTAGGGGTGCTACGTGGAATTACGTAGCGTCCCTAAGCGGCCATCGACGTGCTAGTGAAGACCCTCAGTGCGCAACATGAAAAATGATGAGGAAGAGGCCCGTAGCCATCACGGTCGCCCCAATACCTTGCAGGGTACGCCCGCCCCATGGCGTCCACTGTTCGATGGTCATTGCCACGGTTGCCGCCGCCATCGCGCGCAAATCCATTACGCCTAGCGCGAACAGCGCAGCCATTAAGTTGGCACAGCAACAGCCGCAATGAAGTGCGAGCCGAAGTCCGTGCTTGATTGCCGCGGCTGTGCCGGCGCCAGCCGCGGATACGAGGCCATGCTGAGGCGCGTTTCTGCAGCAAGCGACGCGCCGCGCCTTCCATTCGGTGAACTGCACGGCACCCGCGACCATCACCACGATGCCCGAACAGAGGGGCATGGCACGCGCAAACGCCGTGGACCGCATCGCGCTTACGGCCAGCGCCGCACCGGCAGGAAACACCAACGCGCCCAGTAGTGCCCATGCGGCAAGGTAACTCACGCTCACCAGCATCGTGGTCCGGCCATATCGCTCGCCGGCGACGCGGCGCGCGCTTTTCCTTTTCCAATGCGCCCACAGGGTAGGCATCAGCGACGGCAGCATCATCGGCACCATCATGCACGTCCACCTGCCCGTGAATGCGGCCGCCGCCTCGAGCCACGTTTGGCCGCACATGGGCATCCACATCGCGGCCAGCGACCAGCCGCCGGGCATCGGTATGTCGGCCAGGGTCGCCATGGCAACCCTCAGCGCGTCTCGTACTCGTCGTGCCGTTTCCACCAGATGCCCATCTCGTGACGGCCGAGCGGCGCACGATCGAGCCATTGATACATCCCCCACAGTGCATCGAGGCCGCGCGCGTAGGTGGAGTACGTGTGATAAACGACGCCGTCTTCGAGCACGAACGCACTCATACCCGGCCGATCGCGCGCATAGGTTTTCGCATCGGTCCCGCACGTCTGCGCAAATTGCTTGAGGGGTTCGCGTGGCGGTTCGGTATCCATCGCGTGTTTGCCGCGCTGGTAGTTGTATTCGATTTCGCCGTCGCGCTGCTGCGTCTCGGTGAACGAAACGTTGAAATCGAAATTGAAGTCGCTGCCGTGCGACGAAGCCCAAGGAAACGACCAGCCCATCCGGCGCTTATACGCTTGCAGCTTATCGAGCGATGCGCGTGACACGGCCATCAGCGTGACATCGTGATTCGCGAGATGAACGTGAAAGCCGTTGAACGCGTCCGCGATCGACGAGCAAGACGGGCATCCCGCCTTGTAATCCGGGCCGAACATGAAGTGATACACGATCAGTTGCGAGCGTCCGTCGAACAGATCGGCGAGCGATACGGTCCCTTGCTCCGTCTCGAACCGATAGTCTTTGTCGATACGTACCCACGGCAGTGCTTGCCGTTGCCGCGCGAGTTCGTCGCTGCGCCGCGTCAGTGCCTTTTCCGCCGCAAGCAGGTCCAATCGTGCGGCCAACCATTCGTCGCGGGTTCCGGTTGCGTGTGTCGTCATGATGCCCTCCATTGGATCGGTTCGATTCGGCGCTCGTTCGTCGTACCGGCGTTGCGTTGCGTTGTGTTGCACTGCACCGAGCACCGGCGAGCGGCCACATGTCGTGACATGTCACGTGCTAGATTAACCACCGGCATCCAACGGTGGGAGTGACAAGTGTGGCGGGATTGGCAACGGACTCGCTGATCGCGGCGGCGGCGCGCGCACTCGCCGCCGGTGATCCGATCGGCGCGCTCAATTGCGTGTCGTTGCGCGAGGACGCACCCGCGCTCGCGCTGCGCGGCATCGCCATGGCGCAACTGGGCGATCTCGTTCGCGCGAAGGCGCTGCTACGGAGCGCGGCGCGTGCGTTCGGGCCGAAGCAGGCACTGGCGCGCGCACGCTGCTTCGTGGCCGAAGCCGAAGTTGCGTTGGCGGCGCGCGATCTACGTTGGCCCGAGAAGTCGTTCGATGCGGCATGCGCGACGCTCGAGGCGCACGGCGATAGACTGAACGCCGTGCACGCGCGGGCTCTTGCGGCGAGGCGTCTGCTGTTGATGGGGCGTGTGGAGGAAGCGGAGCACCGGATCGCTGCGCACGCGCACCTGTTGCCGGTTGCGCTTCCCCCCGCGTTACGCGCTTCGCGTGACTTACTGGTAGCGGGCATTGCCATCCGGCGCCTGGACGCAAAGGCGGCGCGCGCCGCCTTGATCCGGGCGGCACAAGCCGCGCATGAATCGGGCATCGCCTCATTGACGGCGGAAGTCGAGACCGCCGCGCATGCGCTGATCGCGCCGGCGGCGCGTTTGCGGTCGCGGGGCGAAGAACGATTGCTGACGCTGGAGGAAGTGCAGGCATTATCGTCGCCGAAGCGGCTGATCGTCGACGCCTGCCGTCACGCCGTACGCGGTGCGGGTGCGGCCGTTTCGCTCGCCACCCGTCCGGTGCTGTTTGCGCTTGTCCGCATCTTGGCCGAAGCATGGCCCGAGGATGTCCCGAGAGAAGTGCTGATCGCCCGAGCGTTCCGTGGCAAAGTCATCGACGAATCGCACCGCGTGCGGTTGCGCGTCGAGATAGGCCGCCTACGCGCACAGCTGCGGATGCTTGCCGATGTTACGGCAACGCAGCGCGGCTTCGCGCTCATGCCGCTCGGCGCGCACGATGTCGTCGTCCTTGCGCGTCCGCTCGAAGAAAAGCATGCGGCGGTGCTCGCGCTGCTGGCCGACGGCGAGTCATGGTCGAGCTCCGCTTTGGCCCTCGCGTTAGGCGCGAGCCAACGATCGGTGCAGCGCGCGCTGGATTCGCTCGCCCGCACAGGCAAGATCCAGTCAGTGGGCGGCGGCCGAGCGCGTCGGTGGATGATGCCGCCTATCGTCGGATTCACGACGACGCTGTTACTCCCCTCACCGTTGCCAAACGACTAGGATGGCAAGCTATGAATCGATCCGATGCCGAAATCCTCTGCGAATATGGGCCCCTGCCGGGTGTCGCCAGTGTCGGCGGCGTGACGTATGACGGCAGGCATGTGTGGTGTGCCGCGGGC
>Ga0207667_10011354_pt1 | contig 10359 bp, 10 predicted proteins | sample KBSCornC52_FD_184301 | JGI IMG/M metagenome (GOLD analysis project Ga0207667, IMG submission 184301) | Corn rhizosphere microbial communities from Kellogg Biological Station, Michigan, USA - KBS Corn C5-2 (SPAdes) (version 2) | ecosystem: Host-associated > Plants > Roots > Rhizosphere > Soil ...
GCCGGCGTGATGCGAGGAGCGGGTCAGCGGGCTCGCCGACACCATCAGGAAGCCCTTGGTATAGGCCACCTTCTCATAGCCCGAGAATTCATCCGGCGGCACATAGCGCATCACGGCGTGATGCTTGCGGGTCGGCTGCAGATATTGCCCGATGGTCAGGAAGTCCACATCCGCCGAACGCAGGTCGTCCATCACCTGCAACACCTCGTGACGCTCCTCGCCGAGCCCGACCATAATGCCGGATTTGGTGAAGATGGCGGGATCGATTTCCTTTACCTGCTGCAGCAGGCGGACCGAATGGAAATAGCGCGCGCCCGGGCGCACGCCAGGATAACGCGACGGCACCGTTTCCAGATTGTGGTTGTACACATCAGGCTTCGCCGCCACCACGACTTCGAGCGCTCCGTCCTTGCGCAGGAAATCCGGCGTCAGGATCTCGATGGTCGTGGTCGGGCAGCGGGCGCGGATCGCACGAATGGTTTGCGCGAAATGCTCGGCGCCGCCGTCGGCGAGGTCATCGCGATCCACCGAGGTGATCACGATATGGGCGAGCCCGAGCTTGAAGGTGGCTTCCGCGACGTGTTCCGGTTCCAGCGCATCGAGCGCACCGGGCATGCCGGTCTTGACGTTGCAGAAGGCGCAGGCGCGGGTGCAGGTGTCGCCCATGATCATGAAGGTGGCGTGCTTCTTGTCCCAGCACTCGCCGATATTCGGGCAGCCCGCCTCTTCGCACACGGTGACGAGGCCGTTTTCCTTGACGATTTTGCGGGTGTCGGCGTAGCCGCGCGTGTTCGGCGCGCGCACGCGAATCCAGTCCGGCTTCGGCGGCGAGAACGCGTCCGGCCGGTTCACCTTTTCCGGGTGACGCGGGCGCAACGGCGCGGCTGAAACGGTATCGACGACGACGACCATGGAGAATCCGTACCTCGAGAGCCTCTAGCTAATCCGGTGGACCGAGAACCGCAACCGCCCGCCTTGGCCTTCGCGCCGTTTTAGCATACCGAACTGAATGGTCCAAAACGCACCCGCAACCGGGCAAAAGCTCGGTAAACCGCTCAAGCGCAGCTTCTTCGCCCGCAGCGTCCATGACGTCGCGCCCGACCTGATTGGCGCGACATTATTGGTGGATGGGGTCGGCGGCATCATCGTCGAGGTCGAGGCCTATCATCACACCGATCCGGCCGCGCATTCGTTTCGCGGGCCGACGCGGCGCAACAGCGTGATGTTCGGCCCGCCCGGCGTCGCCTATGTCTATCGCTCCTATGGCATCCACTGGTGCGTCAATTTTGTCTGCGAGAAAGCAGGCTCCGCCAGCGCGGTGCTGATCCGCGCCCTGCAGCCGACCCACGGCATCGCCGCCATGCGGCGGCGGCGGGGATTGCACGATGAGCAATCGCTGTGTTCCGGCCCGGGCAAACTGACCGAGGCGCTTGCGATTACCGAAAAGCACAACGGCCTGGCGCTCGACACTTCCCCGATCGCGCTGCATGCCCGCGCGAACAGGCCAGACATCGTCGCAGGCGTGCGGATCGGCATCACCAAGGCGGTGGAACTGCCCTGGCGATACGGGCTCAAAGGCTCGAAATTCCTCAGCAAGCCGTTTCTGGCGGACTAGGGGCGTGTACTCATAAATCTCGTGCAACGCCTGGCCGACGTCCGCTGTGGAGCGGACGACAGACTCAATTCAGACCGGACCCCGGCCGCCGGCTACTGCTTCGCGACGGCAGACGTTGGACTCTGGCCATCTTCGGCCAGGCATCGCGTGATATGCGCAATCCGATCTCGAGGCAGCACCTTGGCTGCATCGGCCTTTTTGGCGCAATCAAGCTGCCTGATTTGCTCGGCGCGGCGTTTTTGCGCAGCTTCGCGATACTCGGGAGCGACAGTATTGGGGTCGACCAGCTTTTGAGCCAAGGCCGGTTCACAAAAAACGACGGCTCCAATAACACCCAGGTACAAAAATGATTTCAAGGCATATCTCCTTGGCTTGCGGTTAGAAAAATCCGGCGCTCAAGTCCAGCCCGTAGGGCGCAATAGCGCAGCGTATTGCGCCGCTGCAATCCTTGCCACGGCTTCAACTAAGCCGCCCTAAATCCTTCAATCCCGCTCACCGAACTCGCCGATCCGACCGGCGTCGCCCGCCCAATCTTGCGGAAAGATTCCGGTGCGCACGTCGCGATGAAACGACGAGTGCGGCCAATCGCGCACCCTTGCCACCAACCCGGGCTTCACCGGGTTGATGTAGCAATATTCGACATGGCGGGCGTAATCCGCCTCGTCCCTGATAAGGTGTTCCCAGAATCGCCGCTGCCAGATACCGCGCTCGCCGCGTGCCTTGCGCACATCGTTCAAGCGCTCTCGCTTCGGCAGCGCTTGCGCGAATCGCGACTTGATCAGCCGCCATCGCAGGGAAAAATCAGCGTCTCCCGGCGGTAACGTCCATACCGCGTGGATATGATCCGGCAGCACTACAATGGCATCGATAACGAAAGCGTGGTGGCCACGCGTCTTCTCCATCGCATCGCGCAGAGCATCGATGCGATCGATGAGCAGAGTGTTTCGACGCTCAAGAAGATTGACCGTAAAGAACCAGCACCCCCCGGGTACGAATGCGCGACGGTAATTGGGCATCCATGCACGCTAGCAATATTTTGGATGGCGGAATACGCTATCGCTATTCCGCCCTACGGGCTACCGCGCTGGAGTATGACGGCGGAATACGCAGTCCGTGATAAGCGCAGAAGGTCGCGCGATACCTGATGCATTGACCGATTCTCTCTTGGTGGAAATCAAAGATTCGGCGTATGTCAGCGCAACTAGGCAGGTGCGAATCGAGGCTGCTGCGGCGGCCAATACGGGGCGAGAATCGGTGTTAGTAACAGGTACAAGTAGCAAGATCAGTGGGCCCGCGAGTGATCTGTTCGACCAGATCATTCGACGCCCTGATTTAGGCCCACAGTAAAGGACACGATTTTGATTAAGGCCGAACTAGAATTTCAGATTCCGGCTAGATCAGATGCCGTGGAAAGGCTTCTCAGCCTGCCTCAGGGGCTGCGGCCCACTCATCAACACTTGGGGGAGGACGATGTTGGCACAGCGATTGGCAAGAAAGATGCCCTTATTCGATCTCTCGAATCTAACGAGGCGGGTCTGTATCTAAGTAGTTCCAATTCGATATACGATGTTCGGAAATCCCGAAATTCGACATTTATCTGCAACGGTTACTTTGAAAGACCCTCTCCTCCTGCAATCAAGAACTTCTTGCTTCACATGGCAGGGGCAAATCCAATCTTTGGATTTGCGTGTACGCCAGAAGAAAAGGAGGCCAAAAACCGTGTGACTACCAAGCAAGGTGTGAACACAATCGAAAGCTGGGTCGGACGTGACACACGAAAATACATTCCCGGACTGTACTGGTTGACATTGTTGTCGACCGCGTTAGCGGAAAAGCACAACGTTTCACTTCCGGCAATTGAAGGAGTGGCTCTCGAGCATATCGAGCTTGAAGATGGCCAGCATCTCTTCCGTTTTTACGAAGAACCTGAGAAATGGCGTTGCGCGACGGAGGTTGCGAAGCTGTGCTCGTCGTTGCCTGGCGTGTTCAATATCGAAAAGGCCCGGCCACAGATCGAATCTGCAAAGAATTTCCTTGACCTGAATGCAATGGTAAAGAACTGGAAATAAACGAAATTGCTGCGACAAGCAATTTAGCCCGTGGGGCGGATTGAGCCGAGGGGTAATCCACCATCTCGGCGCGATTTACCGATTCAGACTTATCCCGATAAATCAGGAAACGCATTGCGATCGTGCCGGCGTCAGCCCGTAGGGTGGATTGAGCCGAAGGCGTAATCCGCCATCTCGGCGCGATCTACCGATTCAGGGCTATTCCGATAATCAGGAAAGGCGATCGTGCCGGCGTCAGATGGCCGCCCCGGTCTGCGCGTCGAAGATGTGAAGCCTGGAAGGGCGCATGGCAAAGCGCAGCTTGTCGCGCACCTTCACCCGCACGGTCGGCTCGACGCTCGCCACCATGACATCCTCGCCGACCTTCATATCGAGCAGGATTTCCGAGCCGAGTTGCTCGACCACCTCGACCACGGCATCGAAGCACAAATGGTCGAGATCAGCGGTGCCCGCCACGGTGAGGTCCTCCGGGCGCACGCCGAGCGTGACCTCTTGGCCGATATGGCCGCGCAGGCGCCGGGCGGTTTCGCCAGGCAGCGTGATGCGCAAGCCGGCGTTCTCGGCGACCAGCGATCCGTTCGCCCCGTTCACTTTAACGGTGGCGAAATTCATCGCCGGGGAGCCGATGAAGCCGGCGACGAACTTGTTGGCGGGCTGATTGTACAGCTCGAGCGGCTCGCCCACCTGCTGCACCACGCCGTCCCTCATGACGACGACCCGGTCACCCAGGGTCATGGCCTCGACCTGATCGTGGGTAACGTAAATGGCGGTGGTGCCGAGACGCAGATGCAGCTTCTTCAGCTCAACGCGCATCTGCACCCGCAGCTTGGCATCGAGGTTCGACAGCGGCTCGTCGAACAGGAACACGCGGGGGTGGCGCACGATGGCACGGCCCAGCGCCACGCGCTGGCGCTGCCCGCCGGAGAGCTGGCGCGGCTTGCGCGTCAGCAATTCGCCGATGCCGAGGATGTCGGCGGCGTCCCGCACGCGCTTGTCAATCTCGGGCTTTTCGAATTTGCGCATTTTCAGGCCGAACGCCATGTTGTCGTACACGCTCATGTGCGGGTAGAGCGCGTAGTTCTGGAACACCATGGCGATGTCGCGGTCCATCGGCGCCAGTTCATTGATCACGTTGCCGTCGATCGAGATATCGCCGGCACTGATCGCTTCAAGCCCGGCGATCATCCTGAGCGTCGTCGTCTTGCCGCAGCCGGACGGGCCGACGAACACCACGAACTCCTTGTCGCGGATCTGCAGATTGACGTCTTTGACAGCGTGCACGCTGTCGTAGAACTTGTTGATCCCCTTGAGGACGACCTGTCCCATTGGCTCCCACCTGTCTCCCACGGCTTTTGCGCATTCAGTATCCGCGCGTTGCAATCCCGATGATCCCTGCTGTCAGCCCTTCACCGATCCGGTCAATCCTGCGACGTAGTGCTCGACGAAAAACGAATAGGCGATGGCAACCGGGATCGATCCGAGCAGGGCGCCAGCCATGAGCGGTCCCCAGAAGAATACATCACCGCGGATCAGCTCCGAGGTGACGCCGACCGGCACGGTCTTCTGCTCAGGCGAAGACAGGAAGACAAGTGCATAGATGAACTCGTTCCACGACAGCGTGAACGCGAAGATGCCAGCCGAGAGGATGCCCGGGATCGCCACCGGAATGACGATGTAGAGCATGGCCTGCCAGCGCGAGGCGCCGTCGATGCGGGCGCATTCCTCGAGCTCCTTGGGCACTGCCTTGAAGTAGCCCATCATCAGCCAGGTGCAGAACGGGATAAGAAAGGTCGGATAGGTCAGAATCAAGGACCACGGCGTGTCACCCAGCCGATAGTTGCGGATGATCTCGGCCAGCGGAATGAATAGCAGGGTCTGGGGCACCAGATAGGTGATGAAGATGGCGGTACCCAGGCTGCCGGCAAATGGAAAGGTCAGCCGCGACAGGGCATAGCCGGCGAACACGCCGCACACGAGCGAGATGGCGGTTGAGACGAGCGCGATGAACGTCGTGTTCCACAGCCACGATGCAAACAGCGTCTCTTCGAACAGGTATCTGACGTGGACCCAGGTTGGTTTCCAGGTCCAGAACGGATTGTAGTTGATCGCATTCCAGGGCCGGTAAAGCTCGCCATCCGGCCGCACCGAAGTGATCACCATCCAATAGAACGGGAACAGCAGGAAAACCAGGAACAGCGCCATCGGGACGTAGAAGAACACCCACTTTCGCCACCTTGCGCCTTCGATCATGGCTCAGCGGACCTCGACGCGGCGGATGTAGAGAAGCTGGATGATGACGACCAGAAACAGGATCGGAAACATCGCAAGCGAGATGGCGGCGCCCTCGCTCAAAAGCCCGGTGCCGATGCCGATCTGATAGGCGTAGGTGGCGAACAGGTGGGTTGCGTTGGCTGGCCCGCCGCCGGTCATCACATAGACGATCTGGAAGTCGGCGAACGTCTGAATCACCGAGAACAGCACCACGACCATGGTCACGGGCAGCAGCAGCGGCCAGGTGATGTGCCAGAACCGCTGCCATGGCTTGGCGCCGTCGATGGCGGCGGCCTCGCTGAGTTCGGGACTGATGGTCTGCAGGCCGGCGAGCAGGCTGATGGCGAAGAACGGCACCCCGCGCCAGATGTTGACGATGATGATCGAAATCATGGCGAGGTCCGGATCGCCCAGCCAGTTGATCCGGCCGGTGATCAAGCCGAGATGATAGAGCAGCCAGTTGAGAACGCTGAATGTCGGGTCGAACATCCACTTCCACGCGAAGGTCGAGAGCACGGTCGGGATGATGAAGGGCAGCAGGATGAAAGCACGGGTGAAAGCCTTGCCGCGGAAATTCCGGTTCAGCAGCATGGCCAGCCACAACCCGAGCGCCAGCTTGAAGACGGTGGTCACGCCGGTATAGACGAAGGTGTTGTAGACCGAGGTGCGAAAGATCCCGTCATTGAAAATCTTGTAGAAGTTGGCGAGGCCGACGAACTCGCCGGGCACACCCACGCGCGAGTTGGTCACCGACAGCAGGATGCCGCGCACGAACGGATAGGCGATGAACATGCCGAGCAGCACCAGGGTCGGCACCAGCAGCACCAGTGCAAGCCAACGCTCGTCCTCGAGCAGCCGCAACCTGGGCCGCGGCGCCTGTGGCAGGTAGACTCGGGTCTCAGCAATCGCCATTTCGCTTCACCTCGTTGCGCCCGGCATGCGGCAGCCCCTTCGCAGCCGCATGGACCGGTGAAAGCGCACTTTCAAGTATAGATCTTCTTGAGTTCGCCTTCCGCCCACTTCACGGCATCCTCCGCCGTCATGCCCTGGACCGCTTTGGCGTACATGTCGGTGATGATGTATTTGGTGAGCACTTCGGCGGGCTTCTTGCCTGATGAGGGCAGAGGGTAGCCGGGCGTTTGGCCGAGCAGGCCGGCGACCTTGAAGGGCGCCATGACCTTGTCCTCGTCCCACAATTTGTGCTTCTCCCAGGCGTGGGTCGGCGGCGTCGCAAAACCCTTCTGGGAGACGAACCACGGCTCGTAGTTCGCCTTGGTGTGGATCCACTTCAGCAACTCCTTCGCGCCGGCTTGATTCTTCGAGTAGTTTGGAATGACGTGAGAGAAGAAGGTGTGCATGGCGAATTGCCCGGCCGGACCCTTGGGTAACGGCGAGTGCTGGATGTCGGTTTTCAGCTGCGCGTTTTTCTCGGTGATGTACTTGTCGGGGTTGCGCAGGGCCTCGATGTAGATCGAAGCGCCGTTGAGTGTGGCGCTGATCGTTTGTGACAAGAACGCGCGGTTGTTGTTGGTATCGTCCCAGGCGAGGCCACCCTCGTCATGGGCTTCTTTCCAGAACGCCGTCATGAACTTGACGGAGTCGATGACCTCTTTCTTGTTGATGTTGACGGTCTTGCCGTCCTTCTCAATCTCGGAGCCGCCCCACGACCACAAATAGGGGTAGCTGAACGTCGGCGCGTCGCCGAAGGTGTGCCCGAGCGTCTGACCGATCGGCCGGCCATTGGCTTTCAGCTTCTTGCCAACCTCGCGATACTTCTCCCAGGTGTCGGGGAAGGTCGGGGAACCGACCTCGTCGAACCACGATTTTCGGTAGGCGATCATCGCGCCGACGATCGTCCATGGCAGGGCGATAAACTTCTGGCCATCGACCGTGTTCGATTTGCACAGGTCGTAGTAGCCGTCTTCGGCCTTGCTCACGCTGCTAGCGAGGTCGGACATGTCGATGACGCTCTCCGAATAGATCTGCGGGTGGTTGTTGAAGAGCATGATGATGTCGGGGCCTGAGCCCGATTGAATCGCCGAGGTGATACGCGGCTGCAGGTCGTTGCCATTCACGGTCTCGAAATTGATCTTGATTCCCAGCGCCTTTTCGGCGGCAGGCAGCAGTTCCTTGCGCAGCAGCTGATCGGAAGCCGGCACGAAGTCGTTCCAGCGCAGCCAGTGTACCGTAGTGCCCTGGGCGAAGGCGGGCGGGCGGCCCGTGGCCAGGATGCCGGCCATGCCGCCTACGACCGCGGCACCGCTCTTGAGAACCTTTCGTCGGGTTACTGTCGTCATGCATTCCTCCTCTGGTGATGCCTTCGGCCGGTCTGGCGCCGGCTTGAAGTCTTTTCAGCCGATCGCGCCTCCGTGGCTCAACGCATGCGCATGTCCTTGCGCGCGCAACGCGTTGTTTCGGCAATCATTCGTTGGTGTTCCCACGCCAGCACCGGTGGCGATTTCGGCGCGAAACAGGGTGAATTCTTCATGGCGCAGCGGCGCGATGACATCGTTGCCAATCGCTATAGCGATGCTATCGGCGGTGCGTAACGTGTCGGCGCACTGCAGCCAGCCCATGAAACATACCGCCATACCGGTCTCCTCCACGCAGCAATGGTTTGCCGTCGCCGAGCGAGTTTTCCCCGTCTTATATAAAGCTTGGTATCGGAATGCCTGCGCGACGTCATTGTCGCCGGTCGCCGCAGGAATCAAGTGCTGCTTTGGCGCACCGGCCAATGACCTCGACCTTCGACCCGGCCGAATACGAAAGCAGATAGCTTCGTATTATTGCTGCGGTAAGCCGCCCACCTGCCCGCGATGACGCAGAAAATGGTCGGCCAGCACGCAGGCCATCATGGCTTCGCCGACCGGCACCGCGCGGATGCCGACGCAGGGGTCGTGGCGGCCCTTGGTCGTGATGTCGGTGTCGGCGCCGTTGCGGTCCACGGTGCGGCGTGGCGACAGGATCGAGGACGTCGGCTTCACCGCAAACCGCGCCACCACCGGCTGCCCGGTGGAGATGCCGCCCAAAATGCCGCCGGCGTGGTTGGACAAAAAGCTGACGCCCTGGTTGCCCATCCGCATCTCGTCGGAGTTTTCCTCACCCGATAATTCGGCGGCACCGAAGCCGGCGCCGATTTCGACGCCCTTGACCGCATTGATGCTCATCATCGCCGCGGCCAGGTCGGCATCGAGCTTGGCGTAGATCGGCGCGCCCAAGCCCGCCGGCACGCCTTCGGCGACAACCTCGATCACCGCGCCGATCGACGATCCCTTCTTTCTGACATCATCGAGATAGCCTTCGAAGAACGCGGCCTTGTCCTTGTCCGGGCAGAAGAACGGATTGCGCGCGATCTCGTCCCAGTCCCATTTCCCGCGATCGATCTTGTGCGGACCCATCTGCACCAGCGCGCCGCGCACGGTCACAACGGACAGGATCTTGCGGGCGATGGCGCCGGCCGCGACCCGCATCGCGGTCTCGCGCGCCGACGAGCGCCCGCCGCCGCGATAATCGCGAAGGCCGTATTTGGCCTCATAGGTGAAATCGGCATGGCCGGGGCGAAACTTGTCCTTGATGTCGGAATAATCCTTGGAGCGCTGATCGGTGTTCTCGATCAACAGCGCGATCGGCGTGCCCGTCGTCACCTGCACGCCGGTGTCCGGATGCGCCATCACGCCGGAAAGAATCTTCACCGCATCCAACTCCTGGCGCTGGGTGGTGAAGCGCGACTGTCCGGGACGGCGGCGATCGAGGTCGTGCTGGATGTCTTCGTTGGTCAATGGCAGCAGCGGCGGGCAGCCGTCGACCACGCAGCCGATCGCGACCCCGTGGCTCTCGCCGAAGGTCGTGACCCGGAACATGTGGCCGAAGGTGTTGAAGGACATCGCGTTGCGTCCGCTCGCCCAGTGTAAGTCAAGACTGCCTTGTCGTAACGCGCAGGACTGGGCCGGTCAAACTCCGCGTTCGTCATGCCCGGCCCGGGCATGTCTAGCGCGAAGGCGCGCTTCGCGCTTTTGCCCGGCCATGACGGCGGAAAAGGTCTGTTCCGTCCATTCTTAACTACACTTCGTCAGTCCGCCGTCGCCGAACACATAGACCGCGCCCTGCTCGATGGTCAGATCGGCCGCGCTGGCTGATGTCTCGATACCGAGCGCCACCATCAGCGCCCGCGCCGTGCCGCCATGGGCCACCGCGACGGTATCCACCAGCAGCGAATCATACCAGTCACGCATGCGGATCTGCACCGCGGCATAGCTCTCGCCGCCCGGCGGCGGCACCGTCCATTTGTCAGCCTGGCGCTTGGCAAAAACCTCGGGGTCCGAGGCCTGCATCTGCCTTAGCGTCGAGCCTTCCCAATCGCCGTAACCGATCTCGCGCAATCGATTGTCGATACTGTAATCAGCG
>Ga0207667_10011355_pt1 | contig 10359 bp, 14 predicted proteins | sample KBSCornC52_FD_184301 | JGI IMG/M metagenome (GOLD analysis project Ga0207667, IMG submission 184301) | Corn rhizosphere microbial communities from Kellogg Biological Station, Michigan, USA - KBS Corn C5-2 (SPAdes) (version 2) | ecosystem: Host-associated > Plants > Roots > Rhizosphere > Soil ...
GTTGCTGTCGTACTAATAGCTCCACGTCTTGCCGACCTCGTTCTGATACGAGGTCGGCCGGCCGTTGGTGAGGTCGGTGACGACCGTGATGTGGTTGCTCGCCGGGTCCGTGCGGGTCATCGTCCCGGTCGTGGCGTTTAGACTGTAGCTGTCGGTGATACCGTCCGTTGTCGCGGACGTAACCGTATAGTCGGGGCCGTAAGTGTAGCTGATATTATCGCTCGTGCTGCCGGGGCGCCGGATCCCGTTCAGGAGTCCGCCGCTCGCGCTGCTGGTGAACCGCCAGGTCCGGCCGCCCGGGTCGGTGACATCGATCGTATCGGTTCCGTAGGTGTAGGTTACCGACGGAAGGGTCGCCGGCGGATTGATCGTGTTCGTGAATGTGACTCCGGTGCGCTGATACCAGGCGAGCGTCGGCGGGGTGTTGTTGGGAACAGTGCCCGCGTAGGTAATGTTCAGCTGATTGGCTGCCGACGAAGTCACCTGCGAAAGCCGGTAGAAATACCGTCGCTCGCTACAGGGCTCGCCGGGTGGCTGGACGGCGCAAAACTGCGCTATTTCGTACGACAGTGTGAATTTCAGGCCGCTCGGCTTCGTAATCGAAAGCGGCACCTCACAGGTTCCGGCGTCTCCGCCGGGGCAGGTCTGGTAGGTCCCGTAGAGCTTCGCGATGTCGCTTGGGTAGGCCCTGAACACGATCTGCGTTCCGTCCCCGGCGGTGTAGACCGGTTGGCCCGAAGCATTGACGACCACGGTCGACCCGTCGCCCTTGTCGCTGACCCAGCTCGTCCCGTTGGAGGTGAAGGTATCGCTAATTCCGCCAAAATTGATGTAGGCCTTTTCGACGCCGCCTGACGTGACCATGTAAAAGCCGCCCGACCAGTTATCGACCCATCGCGCCGCTTCGGCATAGACGCGCTGCATCGATAAGCGGCCGGGACCGGAGCCGATCCCGCCTTCTTCCATCGAGAACCAGACAAGCCCGGTGCTGAGGTCGACGTTGTTTTGGTCGGGGCTGCTGAATGTCGGCGGAGGCGTCACCACGGTCTGCGCAAGCGCAGGCGCCGCTAACGCGGTCGTCCCAAGCGCCGCTACCAAAACTCCCGCTCGAAAAACCTTCATCTTCGCCTCCCCCGTTTGAACCTCTTCGTTCGGGGTGGGGCTAAGGTGCTCCGCTCGTCGTCTTCGTCTCGCGGTTATCGGCTTTGTCGTAGGTGTAATTGGTGACGGCGTTGTTGTTGACGGTGCCGCTGTGGCTCACCTGAACTAGCCGCCCGCGCGCGTCATAAGTGTAGGTGATCGTCTCGGTCGCGGACGCAGCTGCCGCGCCGATGAGAATCAGTACAATCAGTGCAAAAATCGCTCGCATGGCCGCCTCCCCGCGACTCACCGAGCGATGTACGCTTACTGGAAAACGGCAGTAGCGCCGAGTCAATTCGAACGGTCGTGTGACTGGGAGCGATCGAACGAGTAGCGACTCATGACAAAAGCGTGAAAATGTCATCAATGGCGTCCTGCCACATTTGGCGGACATTTTGCCTGATCGCAGTATCTGTAGCTCAGCCAGCTGTGTCCCGATACGGCAAGTCGGAAAGTTTGAAATTCAAACTCCGTGAATCTGACAGAGTCACAGAAAATCCAGCAATTGTCGTCTGCGCCGACCAGAACCGCAGCCGACTGGCTTGCGTGCTTTAGCCGCGACAACGAGACTGCCTAAGGCGGAGAACGGGGGGAACCAGATCCAGCGGTTCCTCGGATGTTTCCTATATCAAATGAAATCCAAGAAAAGCACTGCACCATCTACACCCGGAGAAGCGTTGAGCAGGGGGTTGATCACCAGTTCAGCTCGCTCGACGCCGAGCGTGCCATTTGCTCCGCATATGTGTCCGGATGCGGCCGAAGCGCCGGACCGAGATTCCAAAGCACTACAACGACATTTCGGTCTCCTGGCTATCGCAGGAGCGCCAATCGCCCCCGCCGGTCAGCCAGCGACCCGCCCCCTCCTCTCTCCTTCAGCTCATGCCCGGTCCCGGGCGAGCAGCACGTCGTTCCAGTCTGCTCCCGGAGCCGCCGGCCAGCGCGCCTCGATCGCGACTCCAGTGGAGGCAAGGGCCTTCACCGCAAATCTCCCGGCCCGGCGGCCCGGGGAATCATTGTCAAGGAAGAGAATGAGGCGCCCGACCGCCGCCGGGAGCGCGACCCGGGCGAGTCGCTCCGTCCCGAGAGTCGCCCAGCAGGGAATCCCGGTCAGAAGGGTCGCGGCCATCGCGGTCTCGATTCCCTCCGCCAGCCCCAGAATTCCATCCACTGGAGCGAAGAGCCTTACCGCGCCCTGCCCCAGCCGTCCGAGCGCTCGCCTCGGCGACCCAATTGCGGAAAGCCGCTCCGGATCGAGGTCGAGAAAGGTCCGGTGAACCGCCACCAGGCCGCTTCCATCGCGAACCGCTGCAAGCAGGGCCGGACGAAAGACTGCAAGCGCTCCGCGCCCGAGCGGGGTTCGGGCGTGATAGCGAAGGTCCGATGCGGGAAGGACGAGACCCCGGTTCTTGAGATAAGCCTCGGCCGGCGAGTTCCCGATCGAGCGGGCGGCCGACCACAGACGAGCGGCCGCGCACCGGTTCCCCCGGTCCGGATCGGCCGGAGAATCCTCCCCGCCGCTGCCCCGCTTCGAGGGTCCGGGTGTCAGCAGCCCAAGGCTTCGAAGGGCATGGATGACCGCGCCGTTCTCGCAGCCGGCAAAGCAGTGGAAGAGCAGCCGCCGCTCACCCGGGCGCACGCTAAGCGACGGCTTACGATCCCCATGAGCGGGGCAGCGGCACATGCCGCCCGATCCAAGCCACCGCCCGCCAAGCCGCTCGACGATGCTGCGGCCCTCTTCCTGAAGCGATCGGTCCTGTCTGTTCGTGGCCCGCATTGCTTGCTCTCCTGCGAGTGAGTCTCACCCGCTTGCGAAAGCCACCTTTCCTCTGGCGCAGGTCCCAGCCTTCGGAATTGCGCGAATGCCGCACCTGAGAGCCAGAGGTCGGAAGAATGCGCCGGAAGGCGACGCCCAGGATCATTGAGCGGCTGGAGAAAGGTCCTCGAGCCTTACAAATACTGAAGGGTCGGAGCCCGGAGCCGTTGCAGCCGGAGGCGTCTGCCCGCTGTCCGGTGGAATTGCGTTTGAAAGGCGGACGAACAGGCTCCCGCCGCCAACGATCGCCGCCGACGCGCGAGAGTGGCCGGAACGATCCGGCCCGAGTGCGGCGAGATAGGCGACGGTTTCGGCCGGAAGTGGGCCGGCGCCGGCAAGATAGCCGGAATAGCGTCCCGGGCCGGCATTGTAGGCCGCGAACAGGCCCGGATAGCCGAACCGGTCGTACATGGCACGAAGATAAGCGGTGCCGGCAAGGATGTTGTCGCGAGGATCGTGCGGATCGCGGCCGAGCTGGTACTTCGAGCGCATCTCCAACCAGGTGCCGGGCATGAGCTGCATCAGTCCCATTGCCCCGGCGGGACTCGTGATCGGCCGGCCGCCAAGCCTTGTCCGGCCGCCGCTCTCGGCGCCGATGACCCGCCTGATCCACTCCTCCGGGATCCCGAAGCGGGCCGACGCCTCCCGGATATGCGGGCTCCATCTGTCGATTCCCCGCTCGGCCGGGCGAACCTGCGGGGTTCCGGCGAGAGGGCCCGGGATCTGCGACGCCGCCGGAATCGGATCGGCCAGCAGGATCGCGGCACAAAGCGCCTTCAGAGCGCCCACAGCAGCTGCGCCCGGCCGAGGACATCGCTTTTTCGGGTCACTCCGAAATAGCGCCCGTCGAAGGAGAGGCGGCTGTCCGTCAAAAGGAATAGCTCGTCCGGCCCGAGGGTTGCACAGCCTGTCCACCAGGGCATCGGGCGGCCGGCCGGATCCCGCTCAAGCCGGATCGAAGCGAGCCGGCCGTTGATCCGGATGTCCGGCCCGCGAGCGCACAGCCGGTCGGCTTTTGCCGCAGCAACGCGCTTCACAAGCGGGACATTGGCCGGAAGATAGCGCCGAGCGGCCGCGAGCGAGCGGACGGGTTGCGGAACCCGGGCGACCACCATGTCACCTCGGCGAACGGCCGAGTTGGGACTGATCCAATAGAGCCCGACCGGCGCGCTTGCGCTGGCATTCCACACGAGGACGGCCGGGACTTTCCAATATGCGATCGCGGCCACCGGCGCCGCGGCGAGCCCGGCGAGGACGAGGAGCTTGAGGCGCCGGCGGCTTTCCCGACGCTCGGCGATAGTGCGCCGAAGCCTCTCGCCGGCAAGGGTGCCCGGCCAGTTCGGCCGGTCAGGCATCGCTTGTTTCCCTGCCGGTGATACCCTTCGACCAGCAGTCGAGATCGTCGATATGATAGCGAACATAACGGCTGTGGCGGCGAAAGTCCGGGCCTGCCCCGGAGGCGCGCATCTGCTGAAGCTTGCGGGCGCTAAGCCCCAGGTAGAAGGCCGCCTGCTCCGTCGAGAGGAACGGGCTTCCCTTCTTGGCCCGGGCGGCGCGTGCGATCTCGTCGTCCACTTTTGCATTGCCTTCGGCCAGACGGGCCGGATTGCCCGCTGAATCGAGGCGAGGATGCCCGGATGCGGGAGCTGTTAAGAGGCACGATATTGGGCAGCCCCCGAATTCGAGCCCCCCGCCCCCCTGCTTCAGGCGGTCAGCACGACTGGGCGATGATCCGCCCGTCGTCCCACCTGGCGACATAATCGGCGCGCCCCTGCCGGATCTGCCAGCACGACAGATTGAGTACCCCTGCGCTTACAACGGCGACCGCGCGCCCGTAGCGGTCGCGCTTGATGATCCGGTAGCGAACCGGCCCGGTCGAGAGCGCCTGCCGGAGCGACAGCCGGGAGGCGACGGGATCCCCGCCGGCGCAGCGGCGGTAGCGCGGACAGCCGTGAAGCTCGGGAGCATCGATTCCCAGCAGCCGGACCCGTTCCGCCCCGCAGCGGATCGTGTCGCCGTCGATGACATAAGGCGAAGGGCATTCGCTCCAGGCTGCCCCCCCGGCGCCGGTGTAGCTCACGGTCGCGAGCAGAGGATAAGGCTCCGCGGGAACGAACCCCGGAAGCAGGAGAGCGAGCGCGAATTTCGTCAGGAACCGCATCGGCTCGACCTCATCGAGGAACAGCCGCGCTGCAGCTGCGCCCGTCTCGAACGATCGGACCGCTGCGCTTTGCCCGGTGTCCCCATGGACTTCCCCTTCAACCGAGCACGCCCGAGGTGCCGTCCGTGGCAGAAGAAGTCAATCTGGCGGTGCCTTGTCGCCTGGCCTTCCCTCGTCCGGTCGTCTCCGAGTCCCGGAGCGGAAGCACCTTCACCGAACGGCCAGTGACCAGCCCATGGTGCCGGACAGGATCGCCGTGCCGAGCATCAGCAGCGCAACAGCCCATCCGGGAAGACCGGCTCGCTCTCGCCCCCTCCCCGACTCGAACTCCCCGGCGCGTTGAAGTCGGTCGCTCAGATAGAGCTCCAGCGACGCCAGGCCGGCGAACGTGAGCTGCAGACCAGCCGACCCGCCGGGATCGTGCAATCTCGTGAGGAGGCCCTCCCGTTCCAGATAATCGATCCAGCGATCCACCACTTCCGGCGCAACGAGGACTCCGTTCACAAGCGCGGCCTTCGAGAGCGACCGCGATTCCGAAGCATAGAGAAGAAGGACCATCTCCCAGGGGATCTCGTCAAAGACCGCGCGCGGGAAATGCCATCGCCGCCGCGCCCTCTCCTCGAGAATGTGGCGTGCCAGGCCCTTGAGCCGCTCGTCGGTCGGCGCCTGTCCAGCACCGGCGAGACTTGGATCCGGCAACGCGCAGCCCCTTGTCGAATCGTTCCGATTGTTCCGGTATCTGCCGATACCGGACTTATCTTTTGTTACCAGTCAAACTTACGGCCGGGTTGACCTTCAATATTGCGGCACGCCGATCCTCGAGACAGGCGCCCGGAGCGGTGCTCGCAAATGTCCGGAAGGCCGTTGGCCAAACCAGACGATGGGCCGTCGATGCGCCGCCTCACGCTGCGCGCAGCGCGCCCGAAAGCTGCCTGGCATAGTCGCGCATCGCGCAATAAGCCGAAGGCGTGAGCTCCAGATGGATCCGACGGCCATGGAGCGGGTCCGAACGCCGGGTGACGAGCTCCTCCTTCACGAGGACATCGATCCAGCGCAGCGCGGTCGTCTGCGGAACATTCGAGGCAATGCAAAGCGCGCTGACGGTCACTCGCTTCTGCTCGATCGTGGACACGAACAATTCGAGCAGCATGTCCCAGGCGGGCTCGCCAAACAGGCTGGAGCTGAGAAAATCGGTCCGCCGCGAACGCGCTCTCTGGAGCCTTCGGACGAGCTTCGCCTGCTCGGCCACGGTGTCGAGGTCAGCATCGGAAAGCAAAGTAGGTGAGGATTGCGATTTGGCAGCGTCCGCCCGATCGGCACGGGCGGACGGCGAGTCCACCCTGACATTCTCGTGAATCATTTCAATGGCCCCACTAACCAACGATGGGGAGGCGAGTAACCATGCAAGGTAACCGGCGCGTCAAGATTCGGTCCGATCTGGAGCAGTTTACGACCAAAATGGTCCAATAACCGGCGACGATCGGTCGATATTGCCGCACGTCACGACCGCGGGCGTGGGGCGTCCGACCCCTGCCGACCGCTTCAATGGCCCGCGATCACTCGCATCGTTCCTGCAAGGTCTCGATTACATGTTGCAGTCTCGCTCCGATATCGGGCCGATCCGCAATGTCGTCGATGATATTGAGAGCCTCGTTCAGCAGAGCAATCGCGCGTTCCAGTTGGAAATGCGGCGATGGATCGGCCTTCTGCATGGATGCCGACATCAGTTCATGTTCCCCCAGGGTAGATCAACACGGTCGCCCCGCGCGAACCGCATCGTCTGCAGGCAAATAGCATTAGTTTTCCGTTATCACTATTCTATTAACGGAAATGTGCCGGAGAGATACAGGTCGATGGCCTGCCTGCCCTTTGGAGTCAGCTCAACGAAGACCGCTCTCCTGTCCGTCGGATGCTGCTCCCTGCGAATGAGCCCCTGTCGGTCGAGATGGTCGATCCATCGAAGCGCCGTCGACTTGGAGATCCCGGCCAGTTCCCCGAGCCGCCCGATGGTCCGGCGCGATTCGGATGCCCCGATGTACAGGAGGAGCATCATTTCCCAGGCCGGCTCGCCGAAAATCGTTTGCTTGAATATCGCCTGCCGGCGGCGGCGGGCGGCAAGGATCGCCCGGGCCCGGCCCAGCAACTGTCCCGAGGCGGAGGCGTTTTTCACGGCCGGCTCGGCCCCGCTTTGGGAATCCGAGTCTGCATCAGCGAGAAGCGACAGCAGTCGTCGCGCTTCCGCGACATCGCGATCGGATACACGGACCGTCATTGCAGCCTGCCGCCGGTCGTCCTGGTCATGATCCACAGCCTCGGACATTTTCCCACCTGCCTTGAGTTCGCCCAGGCGGCAACTCCGCCTGGGGGATTCAGACCGAGCATCAGTGGCACAATCTGATTGCAAAACGCGGCCAAGGCAATCGATATCCCGCTCGTTCCGCCCCGGATTCGGACTGCTGCCGGCGGCATTGAGGCGGCGAGCCTGCGCAGGACGGTAACGGGCGACCTCCCGATCCGAGAGGCCGCCCGGCCGGCTTGAACGTTCTGGCTAAATCACGCCGCCAGCGGGGCAAGAATGCAAATTCGCGCCATCGGTTGCAAGCCGCGTTCCCAAGTCCCGCCTCTGGACTCTCGTCGGGCATTTCGAGGCCGCGATCCAGGGGGAAGTGGAAACGGGCGCACCGAGCAGCGCCCGTCCCCCCTGTTGATCCGGCCCGTTGATCGGAGCGCACTGATGCACCAAATCCTACCTCGCAATCCCGGATATCCGGCGCTCGGGATCAAGCGGCAAGAAGCGCCCGATAGCCGCCTCCCGCCACCGTCCGGGCACAGCCCACAAGCCGCTGAACGCGTGAGCGAAGGCTCGGCGCGCGAACTCGCCAGCGGTCCCGAAGCGCATCGCCGTCAAGGAGCCAGGCTGCGATCTCGCGCTGGCCCGCCCCGCTGGCGAGAGCGTCATAAGCGCGAAGCATCAGCACGAAACGGCGAGCCCTCGTCCCGGCCGCATGAAGCGACGCGGGAAAATGCCCGGTCCGGCGAAGGGCGAGAAGCCGCCGGAGCGTAAGCAAAGGCTTCTCGGCGTCTTCGAACCCGGCGATCAGATAGTGGAGGCGGGCCCCACCCTCGCCGATGCTTCCCTCCACGACATCGATCCGGATGGAGCGAAGCCCGTCGCAGATCAGAAGATGCTGCAGACCAGCGGAGCCTTCCACCAGCCTGCACAGCGGAGCGAGGGGCTCGAGCTCGAGGGAGTCGCCATCCGCTCCCGGGACTGCGCGCACCGGAAGGACATAAGGGTGGACGTCCGCCCGCCAGACGGGCCGCGCGTCGGGAACCGCAGCATCCGGCGGCTCGAAGGCATGGAGTCCCCACCGCCCCGGTCCTGCAACGCAGGAACCTGCCGTCCCGGCCGCTTGCCCGGCCGCCCTTCGATAAGCCTCGTCCCGGCGCAGCCACTCCCAGGCGAGCAGCGGCCGGTCGGCCGCCAGGAGCGGAGCATAAGCGTCCGCATCCCTCCAGTCCGGCAGGAATCGCTCGACCGCTCCCATCGCACGAGGACAGCGGCTGGAACGGTGCCCGCCCAGTCCCCCGTTCGGGGGACTGGCGTCTTCGCCTCACGGCAGCGAGCGCCTGCCCGGCGGGCGGCGCGGTTCAACGGCCGCAGCCGCTCCGCTTCGGAAGGATTTCGTCGAAGGCCACCCATTCGTCGAAGAGCGCGTGGACGACGAGCTGGCTCCTGCTGACGACGTCATAGGCCGCCCTTGCCCGCTTCACATATTGTCGCGCGGTCTCGTGGGCGATTCCAAGGATGAGCGCGATTTCGACATCGGTCTTTCCAAGCGCAACCAGCCGAAGGCATTGGAGCTCGCGGCGACTGAGGTGCGGGCGCCCGCGCCGGCGCGGCAGGTCCTGGATCCGCCGCGCAGCCCGGAATGCATGGGCGCCGACCAGTTCGGCGCACATCAATCGCCGCCCGGGAAGGCTTCGTCCCCTGCGGACCGCGAACGAGCAGGACCCCGAAGGCTCGCCGGGGACGTTCACCGGCACGGTAAATCCGTCGCCAAGTCCGAAGCGCGCGCTTCGCGCCAGGATCGAACGGTGGCGGCGGTCAAGAGCGATGATGCTCCCGAGCTCGGCCCAGGCGAAGCCTGTATTTGCGCGCCTGCTGGCGAGATGGACAGGATCGTCGGCGGCAAGTCCCTCTCCGAGCAGCTCGTCCACCCATTCATCCGGATAATTGTCGATCCGGACAAGGCTGGAGTCCGGACCCTCGAGGCTGGAGTGATGCAGGAGCGCGAAATAGTCGAACCCCAGCTGCGAACAGGCGTCCTTCAGGGCCGACCGGAGCTGCTGCAGGCTGGTGCACGCGGATGCCCGGTCCGCGAAGCGGTCGGAAAGACGTCTCATTCGCCAAATCTCCCTCCTTCGAGGGAAGCCGCCTGCAGGGCGCAGCGTTCCTCTCGCGGAGACCCGGCACCGCTGCAGGATTCGCGAAGCGGAGTTACTAATGGATGAACGGCAGCCGTCGACCATCCCGACGAGGCGATTCGCCAGCCGGGGGATCCCGCGGTCAGGACGCCGGAGCCCTGGACCTGCGCCCGCGGAGGAAGCCGCGATCGCTTTGAAGGAAGGCGGCAAGGATTGCCGGAACCAGCTCCGCCACGGGCTCGGCTTCCCCATAAGCAGCCGCATAAGCGTCGGCATAGTCGCTTAGAGCCCGGCTGAGCTCGGGCGACACGACAATCGTGATCTTCACCGGAGTCCGGTCCGGCAGGCGGCCGAGCCTGATCGGTGCCATCACCAGCCGCTCCAGGGCTGCAGGACAAGGTCCCTTCGGAGGACGGCCCGGACCGGCCAGCCGGGCCGAACCGTCAGCGTCGGCTGAACGTCGAGGTTGCGCGACACGATCGCCTGGCCGGCGCGGTCGCCGTTCGATTGCGCGGATTGGCGGATCGCGCGCACCAGGTCGCTGTCATCGCCACCAAGCCCGAGCTCGGTTCCGGCCCCGAGCAGGCTCGAGAGGGCGACTCCCTTCAGAAGCCGCCACTCGTGGAAATCGACCCCATCCGCGAGACCCGAATAGCCTGCCGAGTCGGTCGCCGGAATGCCGCCGAGATCGACCGACGAGCCATCGGGAAGGACAATCCGCTTCCAGACGAGCAGCACCCGCTGCTGGCCGAACGCGATCTTGCTGTCATAGTCGCCGACCAATCGCGCGCCCTGCGGAATGAGGACGGTCCGGCCA
>Ga0207667_10011357_pt1 | contig 10358 bp, 9 predicted proteins | sample KBSCornC52_FD_184301 | JGI IMG/M metagenome (GOLD analysis project Ga0207667, IMG submission 184301) | Corn rhizosphere microbial communities from Kellogg Biological Station, Michigan, USA - KBS Corn C5-2 (SPAdes) (version 2) | ecosystem: Host-associated > Plants > Roots > Rhizosphere > Soil ...
GATGGCGGCGGACAGGATGTGGGCGAGCGCCGGGCCGAGCGCGAAGACGTATTTGAGCGTCTCCAGCGCCGCGGGCGGGTTGGCGCCCTTGGGGCTGAACCCCATCCAGGCGACGAAGGGCAGGGCGATGCCGATGCCGATCGCCGGCCCCGCCTTGGTGGCGAGACTGAACACCGAGAAGAAAAGGCCGGTGCGGTTGTGCCCGGTCTCCAGCTCGTGATGATCGGCGACGTCGGCGACCATCGCCCGCAGCATCAGGTTGCCCGAGCCCTGCGCCAAGCCCTGTGCGATGGTGAGCGCCAGCAGGAGCCCGATCCCGCCCGGCACGACGAACAGCAGGCCGAGGTTGATCGCCACCTGCACCAACTCGCCACTCACCGCCGCGCGGGTCTTGCCCAGCCGCCGGCCGATCGCCAGCCAGATCGGGCAAGCGAAGATCCCGAACACGTACTGCAACAGGAAAAGCCCCGGCGCCCACGACGGCTTGCCCATGAACTGCGCGACGAAGAACACGAACACCGCCGTGCGCACGCCTTGGCCCAGCCGCACCGCGAAGTTCGCCGCGAGTACCCGCAGCAGCAAGGTATCGGTGAACACCAGCCGCAGCGACCGGGTGAACCCGTCACGGGCGATCGATCGGGCAGGCGCCGGAGGCTCGGGCAGAGCGGTCAGGCCCAGCACCAGCCCGGGCACGAGCAGCGCGAACACCATCGCGCCCATCGAGGCCAGTTGCAGCCGCGGCGCATCGGCGAAACGAGATACCATGAGGCTCGGCAGAACCAGCGCGAGCAGCAGGGCGATCGAGGTCATCACCTGCCCGTAGGCCGCGACGCGGGTGCGCTCGTGATAATGGACGGCAAGCTCGCCGCCCCAGGCCGAGAACGGCGTCGCGATCATCGAATATCCCAGGTAAAGCACGAACAGCGATGCCGACAGGAGCGCTGCGCCGAAGTGGGTGGGCGGCGCGAAAATGGGCAGCGCGCCGGCCAGGAATAGCGCTCCGCCGGCCGCTATCCAGGGCCGACGGCGGCCGAACCGGGTGCGGGTGCGGTCCGACAGGATGCCGATCCCCGGATCGATCACCGCATCCCACAGCCGCGCTGCCAGGAAAACCAGGCCGACCGTCGTCAGATCGAAGCCCAGCGCACTGACGTAAAGCGGCGGCAGGTACGTGCTGAGCGGCACCTCAACGGCCGCCAGCGGCATGGCGATCGCCGAGAAGCGGATGAGCCTGCCCGGCCGGATGCCGGCGTGGGTGCTGGCGCTGGCCGGTGGTGAACTGTCGGCCGCCGGTTCGAACGAACCGCCGAGCGATGCTGAAATAGGCATGACCGTGCCTTCCTCAATCAACCGAACGGGCCGGGGCCTCCTGCCCCGGCCCGCGCGGTTCAGGCCTGATGCAGTTCGGGATTGCGTTCCTTGCGGAGCGTACGGCTGGTCCGGCCGTCGATCGCCACCGGCACCTCGCCGTGAATGGTCGCCCGGCGCAGGGTGCGCCGCTGCAGCGCGAAGTCCGCCACGGCCCGGTGCTGTGTGGCCCGGTTGTCCCAGAAGGCGACATCGCCGGGCTGCCAGCGCCACCGCACGACGTTTTCCTCGCGGGTGACGTGCTCCTGCAGGACGTTGAAGATGTGCTGGGAGTCGGTCTGGTTCAGGCCGACGAAGCGCTTCACGAAATGCCCGAGGAGCAGGCTGCGCTGACCTGATACAGGGTGGACGCGGACCACCGGGTGCTCAGTCTCGTAGACCGTCGAGGTGAACACCGCCTTGTGCTTCTCGCCGTATTCCGCGGCTCTGGCATCGCCGCCGGTGCCGAGCACCGCGGCATAATCGTAGTCGTTGCTATGGACCGCCCACAAGGTATTGGCGAGCTGCCGGAGCGGCTCGGGCAGGCTTTCATAGGCGGTCTCCCCATTGGCCCACACGGTGTCGCCGCCGGCTTCCGGCACGGTCAGCGCCCGCAGGATCGAACCCCTGGGATAGGCATCGACGAACGTGACGTCGGTATGCCAGCTCGAGGCGGCATAGCCTTCGCGGCTGTCGAGTTCGAGCAGGTAGCTCGACCCTTCGGCCACGGGCACGGTGGGATGGGCCACGGGACCGCCGAACAACGCGGCAAATGCTTCGTGCTCCGCGTCGTCGAGATGGTCCTGGCCGCGGAAGAACACGACCTTGTGGCGCACCAGCGCCGCCTCGATTGCCTGGACTGTGTCGGCATCGAGATCGCCGGACAGCAACACGCCGCGGATTTCGGCGCCGATGCGGCCGCCGATCGGATGGATGTCGAGCGGGGAGGCCGGATCCTTGGCGTTGGGATAAGTGAGAAGCGTTGTCATTTCGAAAGGTCCTTGGTTGTCGCGCACGCAGGCTGCGCGGCGCGCACCGGAGTGCCCGGCATGCGCAGGTGGACTGGAGCGCAGCACGCTCCGCACAGGCTGTGGTTTGGAAGTCCGTCGGCACGGCGTGACCAGCAGGGCCGGAACCGCACCGTACCGGATCAAGTCTGGGTAGAGATCATTCGCATCGTATCACCTCGACTGTGGAGGGGATCACGACGCCTGGCGCTGTCGCCCGAGCATCGCGCGCTTTAGCCGTTGGTAACGCGGAGCAAGCTGCATCCCGATCAAAAGCCGCGGGCCAAGCCTCCTGGTTTGTCGGCAGGCTTGGCCACCATCGCCGACGAGGTATTGTCAACCTAGTCGGTAGAGATTCTTCGTAAAGCCAAGGTTTTCTTGCCTGCGGCCAAGGGTTCTTTCGCCGCTGTCGATCGAGCCGGCCGCCTCCGCAAGATAGCTGCGGCGCAAAGGCCGATCAGCAATAGCCGCCGATGTACGAACAAGTCAGCAGCTATAAGGCCAGGGCAATCTACCCGCAGTGCAGATGCTGGTCGGCCACACGAACATCGAGAACACCGTGCGCCATCTTGGCGCTGACATCGATGACGTGCTGACGCTCTGATAGCGAACGGAGATCTGAGCTGGACCGGCTTCTGACCCCCAGCCCGAAAGCCGGCTAGCTTGATGAACGAAGGACAGCTTCCGAAGAATGGTCACGGACCATCGAACATCCGCTATGTCGGCGGCAGCCATCATTTCTCGGCAAGTTTAGCGTCGGCCTTCTTGTCGATCCTAGCTTTCTCCGCCTTCGACATGCGCCCGGCTTTGACCGCCTGACTGGATCGAGCCTTGGCGTTACGAGCGTGCGCGGCATCTTCCACGGGATACGCGCGTTTTTCAGGTTCGGCGAAATCCTGGGCAGGCAGCTTGTCGCGCTTGGACGTGACAACCGAGGCTGCATCGCCGGAGATCACCTTTACCCGCACCCCCAAGCTCCGTAGCCGCGCGATGGCGGCGGCGGCCGACGGCTTGGCCGGATCGCTGAAGGTGCAAAGTCCGGCAAAGGTCAGCTGCTGCTCGTCAGCCGCGGTGATCGCCTCACAGCGCCGGGCATCGGCCGCCAGGCAATGGCGAGTACCCGTTCCCCTTGATCGGCCTTGTCGTTCAGCAGGCGCTCGATCGACTGGCGGTGCTCATCAGTCAGCGCCGCCCCAGCTTCGGCCGCGCCCACTGCCACCTTCGTGCAGAGGGGAAGTATGGCTTCGGCCGCGCCCTTTACGATGAGCAGGCGCTGCGGGCCCCGCGTCGCCAGCACCGTAGTCCGCCTGCGCTCGAAATCGAACGGCATGTCAGCCACATGGGTCGACCCGCCGGGACCACCCGTGCACTCGGCTAGGATAGCCTCATCGATCGGATTCCCACTGCTGCCGCCGAGCGCGCTGTTGATCGCGGCGAGCTCCAGGACATGGGTATCTGCGGCGCCGTTGGGACCAATGGCCGCGCTCAGCCGGATGCGCGCCTCGGTGAGTGTCCCCGTCTTGTCCGTGCACAGCACATCCATGGCGCCAAGGTCGTGAATTGCGGCAAGGCGCTTCACGATGACCTTGCGCCGGGCCATGCGCCGCGCGACAGGGTCACGGTTGTTACCATTGGCAGAAGTTCGGGCGTCAGGCCAACGGCAAGCGCCACCGCGAACATGAAGCTTTCCAACGGTGGACGATCCAGCACCAACTGCACCAGCAGCACGAACAGGACCAATGCCAAGGTCAAGCGGACGATCAGCAGGCCAAGCCGGTGCAGCCTGCGTTCGAAGGCTGACGGCGGCTGGTCGGCCACGATCTCCTCCGAGATCGAACCGAAGGCGGTCGCATGGCCGATCGCGACCACCAGCATCGTCGCCTCGCCAGATACCACCGCCGTGCCAGCGAAAAGTGCGTCAAAGGCCTCGGCAATCTCGACGGCATTGCTTGGACCGCGCCGTTTCTCCACCGGGAACGGCTCGCCGGTGAGGATCGCTTCATCGACCCGCAGCGAGCGGCTGGAGACGATCACACCGTCCGCCGGCACGAGGTTGCCGGGGGCGAGACGGACGAGATCGCCGCGGACCAGGCCGGCGGTTGGAATAGCCTGTTCGCGCCCGTCGCGAATGACCTGCACCATGGGCGCGATCGAGCGGCGCAGCGCCGCGGCTGCGGCCTCGGCGCCGTGCTCCTGGTAGACGTCCAGGCCCACCGACAATGCGACGATGACGAGGATGATGATCAGGCTGGCCGTGTCGCCAGCGAGCGCGGAAACGATGGCCGAGGCGAGCAGGATCAACACCAGCGGCTCTGTGACACGCCGCAGGATGCGGCGGGCAAGCCAGTGCTTCCGGTCTCCTCGAGCGTATTGGGCCCGTCAGCTGCGAGGCGGCTCACTGCTTCGGCCGCTGACAATCCGCCCGACGCTGCAGCGCCAACATCGGCTGTGCGCCAGAACGCATTGCTTCCCATCTGCGCGTGGGAGGCTGGTCTAGCCTTGGCCATGTCATTGCTCCCTGTCCGAGTGCCAGAGTAGCATCAATACGAGTAGCAGTGGCAAACAAAGGGTCGAGCCGGCAAAGTCCGCTTTCCCCAACATTTCGGCCATTCCCGACCGCGTTCAAGGTTGCTGATTTCGGTCAGTCCGCTTTCAGGAACCAGATTGGAGGGGCCGACGGCAGGAAAGTTGGGGAAAGCGGACTTCACGCGGAGCTCGCTCGGGACCGGCCGTGACCGCATGAGTCGTTTCAGACTGCGCGTAAGCAGAGGTGTATGAGGTGTAGGCGTCCTACTCTGAAACATATCTCAGAGCACGGCCGGGTCCGCCAGAAGTAGGTTTTTCTATGTAAAATTAATGGATTAGGAACCAAGATGAACTAGGCCGACGCTTGCCGATACCGCGCAGAACTTCGCATCCTGCTCCGCCTGGTGGGGTCGTAAGTGGAGCATCGGGTGCAAGCTTGATTGGTGATTTGCTATCAGGGGCGTCGAATGCAAGCCTGGATCATGACCCAGCAGCAGACTACCGGGCTGGTGACTGCCATAATCGGGCGTGTTCGATCATGGCTTGCCAGGGTTGGTGCGGATCGTAGCGGCAACGTGCTGGTCCTGGCGGCCATAACGCTTCCGCTTGTGCTCGGGGTGCTAGGCCTCGGCGTCGAAGCAGCCACCTGGTACCAGACACAGCGCTCGATGCAGAATGCTGCGGACAGCGCAGCGGTCGCGGCCGCCAGCAACGCAACGTCAACCTATGATCGAGAAGCCCGCGCAACTGCGGCGACCTACGGGTTCCTGGATTCCTCGGCCAACACGACGGTCGTAGCTTCTAACACTGCAAGCTGTTCGGGAAGAACTGATTGCTATGCGGTTACGATTACGCGCGCCATTCCGCTGGCGCTAACCTCGCTGTTGGGTTTTCAGGGCGACACCTCTATCGGCGGTTCGCGAGCGCTCACGCTCCGGGCGACTGCCACTGCGCTAAAGAGTAACTCGCCGCGGACCTACTGTGTGCTTGCGTTGGCGACCTCGGGTACCGGCGTGGCTTTCCTCACCAATGGTGCGCCAAAAGCAGATCTCACTGGCTGCAGCGTCATGTCGAACACGTCGATGACCTGCAACGGCCACAATCTGGGCGCAACCTATGGTGACGCGCACGGCACCAACGACGGCTGCGGCCTGACCCAGACCTCCAATGTTGACACTGTGAGTGATCCCTACAGCTATCTCGCTTCGTCGATCCCGCCCAACACCTGCACCTCCTACCCGCAGATCCCGGCCAAGAAGAAGGACCCGAGCCTGCCGGCGAGCAACCAGCTTGCGGGCAGCTATGCCTCGACCGGAACCAGCACCTTCTGCGGCGACGTCCAGCTGACCGGGGACGTCACGCTTACCGGTGCCCAATCCGTCATCGTCATTCGAAATGGCCAGCTCGACACCAACGGGTACACCATCAAGACGGCAACTGGCGCTGCCGCGACCATCATCTTCTCCGGCGACAACGGCTCGTACACCCATGCCCCCACCGGCGGCGGAACGATTGACATTGCTGCGCCCGCATCTGGTACCTGGTCGGGCATCGCCATCTATCAGGACCCGTCGCTAACCTCCGGCGTGGACATTTCCGCCGCGGGCAACAGTCCGACTTGGAACATCACCGGAGCAACCTACCTGCCGCACTCCTCGGTGACCCTCAGTGGGGCGGTCAACAAGTCCAGCTCGGGCAAATCCTGCTTCGTACTCGTCGTGGATTCGATCCGAATCAACGGCACCGGATCGATCCTCGACTACGGCGAGTGCCCCGACGCTGGTGTTACCATGCCGACCGGCAATATGCCCGGGCGCGGCAAGCTGGTGAGCTGACGTGGTCTGGCTTGCGAAATTGCGGCGTATTGCCGGCGATTGCAACGGGGTCGCGGCCACTGAGGCGGCGGTTGTGCTGAGCTTTTTGGCGATCGCCTCGCTCAATGGCGTAGAGTTGGCCCGTTGGGCCTACACCCGGATGCAGGTCGCCAATGCCGCGCAGATGGCGGTAGCGGCCGCATACAAGGCGTGCGACACCCAGCATCTGCCCGCGACGACCAATTGTCCTGGCCTTGGCACGGCGATAAGTCGCAGCCTGGCCTCCACCAGTCTAGGATCGGCGGTGCAGCAGGATACCGGCTCCCCCATTGACGGATACTACTGCATCAACACGAGCGGCGCGCTCGTTGCCTCAGGCACTCTGGCAACGCATCCCGCAGATTGCTCTGCGGCAGGTGACGGTGCCCATGCCCCAGCCAACTATCTGACGGTCAATGTCACCATGGCCTACACGCCGATCGCCTCGGCGGTGACGATCGGTTCGCTCCTTCCCGCCAACATCAAGGCCTCCGGCACGATGAGGATGCAATGATTGCCCCCCGCAGCTCTGCTGCAAAAGTGCTGCGCGACAGCTCGGGGGCCGGTGCGGTCGAGTTTGCCCTGGTGCTTCCGGCAGTGCTGATGGTGATCGTGGGCGGCATACATCTGTGCCTGGTGTCCTTCACACTTGCCGGGCTGCACTACGCTACGGAAGCAGCAGCGCGATGCGCGTCGCTGGATTCGACCGCCTGCGGAACATCGGCCGGCGTAGACACATATGCGAAGAGCCGGTTCATTAATGCTTCGGGCCAGTCAGCGAGCTTTGCTTTGGGGACAGACAATTGCGGTTTCGCGGTGACGGGGTCTGTGACGTACAAACTCAACATCGGGATCAAGACTCTCGATCTGCCTTTGCAGGCGAAATCCTGCGCGCCCTGAGCTGTCAGGCCAATGTCCGCAATGTGGTCGTGTCCGGAATGGCGGCTTCGCAACCGTTATGACCTAAAACGGACATTCGGCGTCATCACCTCACTTTTCCTCTGGTCTGAGCCCCGACCTTCTTCCAGTTACGAGTAGAGCCGACGGCCCGATTGATGCCCATGCTTGGGCGTGATGACAACCGGGTTGGGGGTTAACCCCCAACCCGGTTTGCCGACTGATTTGGCCGCCATCTCCGCCGGGGTCATATTGCCCAGGCTCGAGGGCGCCGGTGATTGGGTATGGATCCTAGTCCGGCAACGCGTAGGCGACGATCGCGTCGCTCTGCGGGGTCATCAGGCTCGCGCTGCCGCCGGCGGCGATCACCACGTACTGCTTACCCCCTTTCAGCTTGTAGGTCATCGGCGTCGCATGGCCGCCACCCGGCAGCACGGCTGACCACAGCTCGCGGCCGGTACGCGAATCGATGGCATGGAACATGCCGTCCTGGCTTGCGCCAATGAAGAGCAAGCCGGTGGCCGTGGCGATCAGTCCTCCGTTCGACGGAACGCCCATGGGCAGGCCCAGCCCCAGTCCCTTGCCCATCGGACCGGAGTTGCGGGCATTGCCGAAGGGGCGGGTCCACAGCAGCTTGCGAGTTCTGAGATCGACCGCGCTGATCATGCCGAAAGGGGGTTGCTGGCATGGCACGGCAAAGGGCGAGAGGAACGGCTTGACATCGACGGCGTAAGGCAGACCGGCCATCGGCTGGCCGCCGGACAGATCCATGCTCTTGCCCGCCGGCGCTGGCGCCATGCCGCGACGATCGGCCTCGCTGCGCGTGAGCATGCGGTCCAGCATCGCAAAGCGGTTGGAATTGACGAACAGCAGCTGGCGGATCGGGTCCACGGTCTCGCCGCCCCAGCCCATGCCGCCGAGGTAGCCGGGATAGACGATGGTCGGCCGGTCCTGCCGGATCGGGGTGAGCGGACCTTCGTAAGCAGCCTGGCGGAAGCGGATGCGGCAGATCATCTGGTCGAGCGGGGTAAGCCCCCACATGCTTGCTTCGGTAAGGTCCGGCCCGGCGAAATGGGGCATGCCGACGGAGAACGGCTGGGTGGGCGAAGGCCGCTCGCCCGGAGCGGCGGTCTGGGGCACCTTGCGCTCGACCACGCGGGTCAGCGGCTGCCCGGTGCGCCGGTCGAGGATGAACAGCTGGCCGCGTTTCGTCCCCTGCGCCAGGGCCGGCACGGGACCCGTGGGTGTCGGCATGTCGAACAGTACCGGCTGCGAATTGACGTCGTAGTCCCAGATGTCGTGATGCGTGGTCTGGAAGGACCAGCGCGGTCGGCCGGTATCGGCGTTGATTGCGACGATGGAGCTGGCGTAGTGCTCGTCGAACGGGCGCCGCCGCATCCCATAGTAGTCGGGTGTGGCATTGCCCATCGGGAGGTAGACGAGGCCAAGGTGCTCGTCGGCACTGATCGGGGCCCAGCTGTTCGGCGTGCTGGGGGTGTAGCTTTCGCCCGCGGCCGGCAGACCGGTGCGATCGGGCCGGCCCATGTCCCAGGCCCAGGCGAGCTTGCCGGTGACGGCATCGAAGGCGCGGATGACGCCGGACGGTTCGCCCCAGAACTGCCCGTCCTTTACAAACCCGCCGAGCACGGCCTTGCCGCGCACGATCGCTGGCGCCGAGGTGACATAGTAATAGCCCTTCCAGACGTCACCCATCCCGGCGGTGAGGTCGATCGCGCCAGCCTTGCCGAAATCGCGGCACGGCGTACCGTTCAGTGCGTCGAGCGCGACCAGGCGGGCGTCGATCGTGGCCGCGATGATCCGCTTGGCGCATGTGCCGGTTGCGCCGGGCACCACGTAGCGCGCAATGCCGCGGCAGGCCTGGGTGACCACGCCAGCGGGATCGACCCTGGCGTGGAAGTGCCAGCGCTCCTTGCCGCTCGCGGCATCGAGCGCAATGACATCGCTGTAGCCGGTGCAGAACGTGACGATGCCGTCGGCCTCGATCGGCGTTGCCTCGATATAGTGCTTCACGCTGGCCGGGCCCATGCCGGAATGGAAGGTCCACGCAACCTTGAGATGGGCGACGTTGGTCGGCGCGATGTCGGTGGCTGGAGAAAAGCGGGTGCCGCCCTGGTCGTTGCCGAAGTGCAGCCAGTCGGCTTCGGCGACCGGCGCGGGGGCGGCGAGTGCGGGCGCTTCGCCGGAGAGGCTCTCGGGATGGTCGCGTCCGAAGCCGACTGCGATCGCCCCGAGGCAGGCGAGGCTGGCGACGAAGGCAGCGCGCCGGCCTGCCTTGGCGGGGGCGGCAAGCGCCACCAGCAGCCCGATCACCGCAGGACCGGCAAGGCGTGCGACCAGGGGCCAGGGAGCGAGGCCGACTTCGGCAATCGACCAGCCGAGGGTGGCGAAGAGGAACAGGGCATAGAGCGCAGCGGCCCATGACCTGTCCCGCCACAATCCGGCCGCCGCGGCCAGACAGACGAGCCCTGCCAGCCCGTAATAGGGCGAGCCGCCAAGCGCGGCCAGCCACGCGCCGCCGCCGATCAGGACCAGCGCCACAAGACCCAGAAATACCGCGAGTATTCGTGCCAGCAGGCGCGGCCGGACGATGACGGTGTCTGCCATGAAATTGCCCTTCCCCTCCGGACCAGCCTACAGCTGGAGTGCGATGTTGCCTCCTTTACGGAGGAGAATTCAGCGCATCCGGCCTATATTTATCCAAAATCGT
>Ga0207667_10011360_pt1 | contig 10357 bp, 11 predicted proteins | sample KBSCornC52_FD_184301 | JGI IMG/M metagenome (GOLD analysis project Ga0207667, IMG submission 184301) | Corn rhizosphere microbial communities from Kellogg Biological Station, Michigan, USA - KBS Corn C5-2 (SPAdes) (version 2) | ecosystem: Host-associated > Plants > Roots > Rhizosphere > Soil ...
CTGGGCAGCCTGATCATCACCCATTCGTGGAGCGGCGAAGTGAAGGGCTTGCGCGATTTCCCGCGCGAAGACCAGCCGCCGGTCGCGATTCCGTTCTTCGCCTTCCGCATCATGGTGGCGATCGGCGTGCTGATGCTGCTGATCTCCTGGTATGGGCTGTGGAAATGGAAGCGCGGCACTGCCTTCACCTCGCGCTGGTACCTGCGCGCGTGGATGGCGATGACGCCGGCCGGTTTCATCGCGCTGGTGCTGGGCTGGTGGGTGGCGGAGGTAGGCCGCCAGCCCTGGGTGGTTTACGGGGTGCTGCGTACTGCCGATGCGGTGAGCCCGAACATTACCCCGGGCAGCGTGCTCGGCTCGTTGATCACCTATGTCGCGACGTATCTGCTGCTGTTCGGGTTCTCGACCTGGTACCTGATCAAGCTGCTGCGCACCGGCCCGGTGGCCGCGCCCGCGCGACGCCGCACGCCGCCTACCGCGGCAAGGCCGCTGTCGGTGCCCGAACAGGATGCGGAGGAGCAGCCATGAGCGCCGCCGAAGTCCTCCCCGTCATCTGGTACTTCATCATCGGCTTTGCGGTGATGATGTATGTGTTGCTGGACGGCTTCGTGCTGGGCATCGGCATTCTCACGCCGTTCGCCGATCACGACGACCAGCGCGACCTGATGATGAACACCGCCGCGCCGATCTGGGATGGCAACGAGACCTGGCTCGTAATGGGGGGCGCAGGCCTGATGGCCGCCTTCCCGAAAGCGTATGCCATCGTGCTGTCGGCGCTGTACCTGCCGATCCTGTGCATGTTGATCGCGCTGATCTTCCGCGGCGTGGCTTTCGAGTTCCGCTTCAAGGCGCAGCGCTCGCGCGTGGTGTGGGGCTTCGCCTTCGCTGCAGGTTCGCTGGTCGCCGCCTTCATGCAGGGGCTGATTCTGGGCGCGCTGGTGGAAGGCATGCCGCTGACCGGCGGCAAGTACGTGCACGCGCAGGCATTCGCATGGTTCTCGCCATTCTCGATGATGACCGGGGTGGCGGTCGTGTTCGGCTATGCGCTGCTGGGCGCGACCTGGCTGATCCTCAAGACGGAAGGACGCGTGCAGCGCATCGCCTTCGACCTCACCCGACCGCTGATGCTGGGCGTGATCGCATTCATGCTGCTGGTGAGTGCGTGGCTGCCGTTCGTGAACTCGCACCTGATGACGCGCTGGTTCACGTGGCCGAACTTCTGGTATCTGTCGCCGGTGCCGATCCTCACCCTCATCAACGCGGCGATGCTGTGGCGCGCGGTGCTGGCCAATCGCGAGGTTGCCCCGTTCGTGCTCTCGCTGTGCTTCTTCGCGCTCGGCTTCGTCGGGCTGGTGGTGGGCATCTGGCCCAACATCGTGCCGCCGAACCTGACGATCTGGGAAGCCGCCTCCGCGCCGAGCTCGCAACTGTTCGTGATGGTCGGCGCGTTCATCATGATCCCGGCGGTGCTGACCTACACCGCGTATTCCTACAGCGTGTTCCGCGGCAAGGTCGCCGCGGACGCGGGATATCATTGAGGCCCTCGCCTGCAGGTTCCTGCAAAGCCGCTCGCAGGCGCCCGCTGCAGATGACCCAAGGCTCTTCGCCGCCCGTGGCGCTCGGCATTCTGTGCAGCACATCAGATGCCCGCCATCGAAATTTCCCTTATAGTCGCGCCCATGGGCGAATCCGATCTGAAGGCCGAGCTGGACGCGCTGTCCGCTGCGTTGGACCGTGCCACCGACACACTGCGCCGGCTGGGCGAGGAGAACGCCAGCCTGCGCCACAACCGCGAACAACTCGCTGCCGAGCGCGCGCAACTGATGTCGCGCAACGAGCAGGCGCGCTCGCGCGTCGAGGCGATGATCGAACGCCTGAAGGCGCTGGAGAATTCGGGTTGACCGCATGAACGAGTCCATTACCGTCACCGTGCGCCTGCTCGATCGCGAGTTCCTGGTCGGCTGCGCGCCGGAGGAACGCGAGGGCCTGCTGGCCGCCGCGAGCTATCTGGACCGCAAGATGCATGACCTGCGCGGCGCCTCGCGCAGCGTTGGTTATGACCGCGTCGCGGTGCTCGCCGCCTTGTCAATCGCCGATGAATTGTTGCAATTGCGCACACGTCATGATGAACAATCGCGCAATTTGAGCGATGACATCGGCGTGTTGCGGCGCAAGCTTGAAGGTGCACTCGGCACGCACGTAAAATAGCGCCAGCGTCCCCTGCGGTGCACGGCAGTGCATCTTCAGCAATTGCCTTGTTCCTAATGTACGACCTCGGGCAGACAGACCCGGGCCAGTGTGCAAGTCCGCCGCGAGCGGAAAGCCTGTCGGTCCGGAGAGTTCGCCCACTTGATCCTCGGGATCAGGGTCGCTCGGTGTACACCGGCATCGCGGAGGGCGCGCTTTTGCGTCATGCGAACATGTGCTCGTGCTTTCCCTTCTCTCCTCCGGAGAAGATGGCGCGCAGCGCCGGATGAGGGGTTCGGACTTGCGCGAGATTGCAACGATGCCGCTCCTTCGAATCCTCGCGCCAACCTCTCTCCCGAAGGGAGAGGGGCTTTGACTTCCGACTTTTCCGAACAGCGCTCGAAGCTTCGCACCGAAATGGCCGCGCGCCGTGCCGCGCTCGGCGCCCCCGCGCGCATTGCCGCCGCCGAGGGCGTGATGCGCAATCTCGAACAACTGCCCGAGTTCATGGTGGACCCCGGCATTGCCGGCTACTGGGCCGTGCGCGGCGAAGTGCCGCTGAACCTCGCGGTCGCGCGGCTCGCTGCGCGCGGCCAGCATTACTTCCTGCCGGTACTCGACGACTCCACGCCACGCATGCTGCGCTTTGCCGAATTCGTCGCCGGCGGGGCCCTCACGACCAATCGCTTCGGCATCCCCGAGCCGCGCGACTCTGCGCCATTGCCCGCCGCGCAGATGGATGTAGTGTTGCTGCCGCTGCTTGCATTCGATGCGCGCGGCAACCGCCTCGGCACCGGCGGCGGCTGGTACGACACCACTTTTGCCTTCCTGCGCGAGCAGCCGCGACCGGCGCGACCGCTGCTGGTCGGGGTCGGTTACGCTTTCCAGCAGGTGGACGCGCTGCCGGCGGAAAGCTGGGACGTGCCGCTTGACTGCATCGTCACCGAACACGCGCTGATTGATTGCACCGCTCCGGAGCTCCCATGAACCGCTGGTTGATGAAGTCCGAGCCGGATGTGTTTTCGATTGACGACTTGAGGCGGGTACGCGTCGAGCCGTGGAACGGCGTGCGCAATTACCAGGCGCGCAATTTCATCCGGCAGATGCACAAGGGTGACGGCGTGCTGATCTATCACTCCAGTTGCGCGGTGCCGGGCGTCGCCGGGCTCGCCACGGTCGCCAATGCGCCGTATCCGGATCCCACCCAGTTCGATCCCAGGAGCGAATACTTCGATCCCGGCAGCGATCGCGGAAATCCGCGCTGGACGCTGGTGGACGTGCGCTTCCAGAGCAAACTCAAGCGTGTGATCACGCTGGAAGAGATCAAGGCGCTGCCAAAGCTGGGCGATTTTGCGCTGACCCGCCGCGGCAACCGGCTTTCGGTGTTGCCGGTGACGGCGGCGCAATGGGAAATGATTCTGGGACTGGAGTAGGAGCTTGCCTGCAAGCGACCGCGGAACTTTCCAGTGGAAACGGGTTGTCGCCAGCAAGCTGGCGCCTGCAAGGATAATCCATGAGCAACGATGATCAGAAGCGCGCCGCTGGCGAAGCGGCGCTGCGGTACGTGAAGGATGGCATCGTCGGCGTCGGCACGGGCTCCACGGTCGCGTACTTCATTGATGCGCTTGCCACCATCAAGCATCGCATCGAAGGCGCGGTGTCGAGTTCCGAGCGCTCCACCACATTGCTGCAGGAGCGTGGCATCCGCGTGCTGGACCTCAACGCAGTCGGCGAGCTCCCGCTGTACGTGGATGGCGCCGACGAATGCGACGGCAACAAGTGCCTGATCAAAGGCGGCGGCGCCGCACTCACGCGCGAGAAAATCTGCGCCGCCGTTGCGAAACAATTCGTCTGCGTCATTGATCCGGGCAAGCGCGTGCAGGTGCTCGGCAAATTTCCGCTGCCGATCGAGGTAATCCCGATGGCGCGCAGTTACGTCGCGCGCGAGATCCTGCGCCGCGGAGGCAATCCGGTGTGGCGCGCCGGTTGCGTCACGGACAACGGCAACTGGATCCTGGACGTGCACGGTCTGGCGATCACCGATCCCCGCACCATGGAAGCCGACTTGAACCAGATCACCGGCGTGGTGACGGTCGGCCTGTTCGCGCACCGCCCGGCCGACGTGGTGCTGATCGGGGACACCGAAATGTAGACGGCGCCCTGCGCAGCGAACGCACGGCGCTTTCATCCGCTATCGCACCGCCACCCCCTCCCGCAGGAACACCGGAAAATCCGTGGTCGGCGGCTCGTCGGGAATCTGGTAGAGCATGGCGGCAACATGCCCGCAGTGTCGTGTGGTTCACGACAGATCGAATTCACAAGGGAACGCGGCACCCCTGCCGGGAGATCTCGCCAGGAACGGCGCTGCCGCGGAAAGGCGTTCGGGAAACAAGAAGCCCGCCGATTGGCGGGCTTCTTGTTTCCGGTATGGCAGCCCCGGATGGATTCGAACCACCGAATGCCTGAGTCAGAGTCAGGTGCCTTACCACTTGGCGACGGGGCTAAGGGCGTTGCCTATTCTAGAGCGGATCGCAAAACGCCGCGAGCGAAGCTCGCCATCCGTGGCAAATGCTCCGTGGCGCGCGTCGCCGCAGCAGGGGCCGCAGTGTACACGCAGTACATGAGAACCCGAGCACCACTGCAAGCGCAGCAGCTTTGCAGCCGATCGTTAGCGCTTCGAGAACTGTGTCGCGCGACGGGCCTTGTGCAAGCCCACCTTCTTGCGCTCCACCTCGCGCGCGTCGCGGGTCATGAACCCGGCCTTGCGCAGCGGCGACTTCAAAGTCTCGTCGTATTCAACCAGCGCACGGGCGATACCGAGGCGGATGGCACCGGCTTGGCCGGTAATACCGCCGCCTTCGACGTTCACGCTCACGTCGAACTTGTCGGCCGTCTGGGTCAATTCCAGCGGCTGACGCACGATCATGCGCGAAGTCTCGCGGCCGAAGAATTCGTCCAGCGGCTTGCCGTTGACGGTGATCTTGCCCGCGCCCTTGCGCAGGAACACGCGTGCGGCGGAAGTCTTGCGGCGGCCGGTGCCGTAATTCTGGGTTTGCGGAGTCGCCATGATCAGACTTCCAGGGCTTGCGGTTGTTGGGCGGTGTGCGGATGCTCGGTGCCGCTGTAGACCTTGAGCTTGCGGAACATCGCACGGCCCAGCGGGTTCTTCGGCAGCATGCCTTTGACGCCGATCTCGATCACGCGTTCGGGATGGGTCGCCAGCATGTCCTTCAGGCTGATCGTCTTCAGGTTGCCGACATAGCCCGTGAAACGGTGATAGTCCTTGTTTTCCAGCTTGTTGCCGGTCACCGCGATCTTCTCGGCATTGACCACGACGATGTAATCACCGGTATCAACATGCGGGGTGTACACGGGCTTGTGCTTGCCGCGCAGGCGGCGCGCCACTTCCGTGCACAGCCGGCCGAGCGTCTTGCCTTCGGCATTGACGACGAACCAGTCGCGCTTGACCTCGGCGCTCTTGGCGCTGAACGTCTTCATGGGGATGTTCCTGTTTGAAAGTCCGCACACGCGGGTGCGGTTGTGTGCGCACGGATGCGCATTGACCTGAGCGAAAGACCGGCAAGAATAACGGATGCGCGGGGCCCGCGCAAGCTTTGCGGGCCCGCCGCAAGCCCTTCCCGGAAGGGCTGCGGGGCGCGGATGATAGCATTCCGGGGATGGATTCCCCCGATCCCGCTGCCCGCATCGCGGCCCTCGCCGACGAATGCGTGAAGTGCGGCCTGTGCCTGCCGCATTGCCCCACCTACGCGCTGGACGCGACCGAAACCGAGTCGCCGCGCGGCCGGATCGCGCTGGCGGCAGCTGGAATCTCCGGCGCGGTGGAACCCGGCCACGACCTGCGCCTGCACCTGGATCATTGCCTGGCGTGCCTCGCCTGCGAGCGGGTCTGCCCGGTACCCGTGCACTACGGCCCGCTGATCGTGGAAACCCGCGCGGCGCTTGCGCCGGCGAAGCGCCGGCCCCGGTTGCTGCTGGACATCTTGTCGAGGCCGCGGCTGTTGCGCGTTCTCGCCGCTTTGTCGCGAATCGCCGGCGCGCGCCTATGGTTGCCACTATTGACTCGCCCGTTGCCGAAAGATTCGGCCTTGCGCGCAGCGGCGCGCGTGCTGGCGGTCGCGCCGCCGGTCGGGAGCGCGGTCCGCGGCGGCGCACCGGCCGCCGGATCACACACCCGCGTGGCACTGTTCGGTGGCTGCGTGCAGGGCGTGTACGAACGCGATGCACACGCTGCGGCGGTGCGCCTGCTGCAGGCCGCCGGCTTCGAGGTGTTGATGATCGGAAATCTCTGCTGTGGCGCGCTGGCGGCGCACACCGGGGATGCGCCGCACGCGGACAAGTTGATGAGGCACGTGCGAGAGGCTTTCGAGCGCAGCGGCGCACACATCCTGCTGACCGGCACTTCCGGTTGCCTCGGCACCCTGCGCGCGGCGCTGCCCAACACGCAGGTGGACGAGGTGCTGGGCTTTCTCGCCGCACACGCGGAGGCGCTGCAATTCAATGCGCGCGATGCGCAGGTGGCACTGCATCTGCCCTGCACACAGGTGAACGTGGCCCGCAACGGCGATGCCATTCGTCAATTGCTTGCACGTGTACCGGGCCTGCGGGTGTCGGTGTTGCCGACCCAGGCGCAATGCTGCGGCGCAGCCGGCAGCCATATGCTGGAATTCCCGCAACGCGCGGCCGCCTATCGCGAGAAGGTGCTGGCCCTGCTGCCGCAACCCGCACCGGATGCGCTGCTCACGTCCAATGTCGGATGCAGACTGCACTTCGCCGTGGGTTTGAAAGAGAATGGTTCGGGGCTGGCTGTCGAACACCCTCTCACGTTGCTTGCGGGACAATTAAGGGATGGAACATAGGAGCACGCCTGCGCGATGGCTCCGCCCTTGCAAACCGTCTCCGGCAAAAAGGTTCCTTTCCCTGATCGCGCGAAGGCGCGCTCCTGCAGACAAGCGGCGATGAACAATATCCGTCACCTGACCAGATTCGACCTCGCCCTCTCCGGCATCGAGCGTGCGCTCGGCACCGTGTGTGGCGCGGCAGTGGAATCGCGGCCTTCACCCGCCGCCATGACACCCGAACCGCATCTGGAAGACGGCGAGCGCAAGCACGCGGCCGGGCTGATGCGGGTCAACCATACCGGCGAGGTCTGTGCGCAGGCCCTGTACGACGGCCAGGCCGCGCTGGCCCGCGACGAGGCCACCCGCGCGCACTTGCAAGCGGCCGCGGCGGAGGAAACCGATCATCTGGCCTGGTGCGCGCAGCGCCTGCACGAACTGGATGACCGCCCGAGCCTGCTGAATCCCTTGTGGTACGCCGGCAGCTTTGCGATCGGCGCGCTGGCCGCGGCAATCGGCGATCGCACGAGCCTGGGCTTCGTGGTGGAAACCGAGCGCCAGGTGGAAGCGCACCTGCACGAACACCTGCAACGCCTGCCGGAGTCCGACGCGCGTTCGCGCGCGATCCTCACCCGGATGCAAACCGAAGAGGCGCAGCACGCCGCGAATGCGCGTGCGCGTGGCGGCGTGGACCTGCCGCGACCGATCCCGCAGCTGATGCGCTGCGCGAGCGCGGTGATGAAGGCGGTGGCGTACCGGCTGTAGGGCGGGCCTTGGCGCGCCACTCGAATCGGCGGGTCAAGACCCGCCCTACGCTCCTCCGAACGTCACGCTCAGCCCCAGCAGCACACCCCGTCCCGGTCCCGGCTCGAAATAACGGCCGTTGGCGTCGTTGACGATCACCGAGCCGATGTAGCGGCGATCGAACAGGTTGTCCAGACGCAGGAACGGCGAGATCGTTGCGTCACCTCGATGCGCGACGTAGCCGATATCGGTCCCGAGCAGCGCGTAGCCCGGCGCGCGGGCGCTGTTGGCGTCGTTCACCGCCACCGAGCTCACCGCGAATACATCCAATCCAGCGTGCCAGCCGCCGTCGCCGCCCCAGCGCAGCGTGCCATTGAAGATATTTTTCGGCACGCCGGGTATGCGCGCGCCGGCTTCCACGGCGCAACCGCTGACCGGATCGCAACCCGAGGCCTGCGTGAACTGCGCATCCAGATACGTATAAGCCGCCTGCAGTCGCCACCGCGGCGCCAGCGGCAGGTCGAGATCCACTTCCGCGCCGCGCCGCCGCGCACGGCCGATGTTCTGGTAGGTCGTGCGGCCGCCGCTGCTGCTGAATACCGCCAGCTCGTTGCGCGTTTCGGACTGGAACAGCGCGAGCTCCAGCGTGCCGCCATCACTCCACCGCCATTTGGAACCGACTTCCGCATTGTCCGAACGCGCCGGCCGCAGATTGAACGCAAGCCCCGCGCCGCCATCGGCCCGGTAACCCAGTTCGTTGAAGGTCGGCGTCTCGAAGCCGCGCCCGAACGAGGCGTACAGATGCCACTGCGGCGTCGCGTCGAACATCAAACCGGCGACCGGATCGGTGGCGCCGTAAGCCACGCGCCCGCTGTCGTCCGGATTGGTCGCGGTGATGTACGCGTCGTCGGTGCTGAAATGCACGCTGCTGTGGCGCGCACCGGCCGTCAGCGACCAACGCGGCGCGAACCGCCACACCGCCTGTGCGTATTCGTCCAGATCGTAGACATCGTCCTGCTCGTTGCGGCGCAGGGCACCCACCACGCCGAGCAGATCGCCGACGAAATTCTCGTAGCCGAGGCGATGCTGGTCTTCGCGGTCCCAGCTCACGCCAGTGGTGAATTGCAGCGAGCGCCCGGCGAGCTCGCCGTTCCAGATCCAGCGCGCATCCACGCCGCCGTACTTCGTCCCGAGGTCCACCACCCCGCCGGAACTCAGCGGACTGGCCTGCGCGAATACGGGCACGGAAAGGAATTGCGTGATGTCGCGCTGTCCGTAGTAGGCCAGCACGCGCACCTGCTGGTGATCATCAATCGGCTGCTCGTAGACCGCGCCGCCCTGATTCTGGCGCACGCTCTTGCGCGTGTCGAAGGTCAGCGAAGACGGCGCGGCCTGGCGCGGATCGGCCAGGTACTGCGACCAGGTCAGGCCCTGCGGGTCCTGCGCCTCCGGTACGCGCACGGTATTGGCCAGCAAGGTGAGCTTGCCACCGCCATGTGTTTCGAGCGTCAGCTTGGCGTTGCCATTGTCGCGCCGCGCACGGCTGTGCTCGCGATAGCCACCGGTGCTGAAGTGCGAGACGTCCACGTTGTAGCCGAATCCGCCGAGCAGGCCTCGCGCATCGGCGTCCAGATGGAAGGTGTCGTAACGGGCCGCCTGCGCGCTGAGGCGCTGCTGCGGCGGGTCGGTTCCATCGGCGGTAAACAACTGGATCACGCCGCCGGAGGAATTGCCGTACAACGCGGAGAACGGTCCGCGCAAGACCTCGACCCGGTCGGCTGATCCGAGGTCGAAATGCGAAACCTGGCCCTGGCCGTCGGGCATGGTTGCCGGGATACCGTCGGTGTAAAGCCGTACGCCGCGCACGCCGAAGGTGCTGCGCGCGCCGAAACCGCGAATGGAAATCTGCTCGTCCTGTGCGTAGTTCTGGCGGTCGCGCGCGAGCACGCCCGGCACCTGCCGCAGCGCTTCCGAAGCATTGACGTCCGACTGATCGGCGCCCCCGCCGTTCAACTGCACGGCGCTGACCGAGGCCGGCACGTCGAAGGCCGGCCACGCCACGGGCGTGCCGGTTACCACGATGGTCTGCAGGGTTTGTGCCGGTTCGGGGTTCTGTACACCAATCGCGGCTTGCTGCGCGTGCGCGGCGAAGGCGAGTAGCGCAACGGCCCCAGCCAGCGTGATCCGCCCGCCTCTTCTGCCGTGCATCCGCGGTGCCTTCCTTGGAATCTGCGAATCTAGTGAGCGCGCAACGTACTGAATTGAATCAGGCCGAGCGCAATAGCTTTGCAGCCGCTCATCACATCAGATTCCGCCCATGAAACAGCTCCTCGATCTCGCGCTTCAGCAGCAGTTCGATGCGCTGGCGGTCCTTGAACGACAGATCTTCCGCGTGCGCCTCGAAGAGGTACGTGTCCAGGTCGAAATCCTTCACGTGCATCTTGGTATGGAAGATGTTTTCCTGGTACACGTTGACGTCGAACATCTCGTACTTCTGCCGGATGTGCTTGGCGAGATAGTCCTGGATCGAATTGATCTTGTGGTCTATGTATTGCTTCTTGCCCTTGATG
>Ga0207667_10011361_pt1 | contig 10357 bp, 10 predicted proteins | sample KBSCornC52_FD_184301 | JGI IMG/M metagenome (GOLD analysis project Ga0207667, IMG submission 184301) | Corn rhizosphere microbial communities from Kellogg Biological Station, Michigan, USA - KBS Corn C5-2 (SPAdes) (version 2) | ecosystem: Host-associated > Plants > Roots > Rhizosphere > Soil ...
GCTTCCTTGCCGAGCAGCGAGTTCGGATTGTCGAGGTTGTTGAGGAACGCCTTGGGGTTGGCGTTGAGCGAATTCCACGATTTGAGGCTGCTCGCCACCTGCCCCTGCTTGAGGCCGGGGTTGGCCAGGACATATTGCCGGACGACCGAGTGCGGGGAGCCGCTGCCACCGAGGCCGCCATTGTCCCCACCGCCCCCATTGCCATTGCCATTGCCATTGCCATTGCCGTTACCGCCGCCGTTCGATCCATTGCCCTGGGCGTGCGCATTGGCATGGGCGTTGGGGCCAGCCATGACTGCCGGCGCCGACATTAGAACGAGACTACAGATTGCGATCGCCGCCGCGAATCGATTGGTCATTTGGATACTCCGCAAATCAGAAGAGCGCGGAACCTAACCGAACCAACCTGATGGGCCGCTGACACGCGTGTCAGGGCTTTGTCCGTTTTGGGATCAGGGTTTCTGCTTTAGCGAATCGATCGTCGCATTTTTACGCATCCGGCCAGGGGCAGCACCGGTCACCCGAGCGCCGCCTTTACCTTGCCGCTCGCCTTGCCGAAATCGATGCGGCCCGGATAGTCGGCCTTGAGGGAAGCGATCACCTTGCCCATGTCCTTGCCGCCCTGCGCTCCGGTCTTGGCGATGGCCGCCTTGATGGCATCATCCACCTCGGCGTCGCTGAGCGCCTTGGGCAGGAACTCGTTGAGGATGTCGATCTCTTCCTTCTCGACCGTCGCAAGGTCGTTGCGGCCGGCATTGGCATAGATCGCAAAGCTCTCCTCGCGCTGCTTCACCATCTTTTGCAGCAGCACGAGAATCTCCTGGTCGCCGAGCGGCCCCTTGCCCTCGCCGCGGGCCGCGATGTCCTTGTCCTTGATGGCGGCGTTGATGGCCCGCAGGGTCGCCGTGCGCCGCTGGTCGCGGGCCTTCATCGCCGTCTTGTAGCCTTCGCTGATTGCCTCGCGCATGGCGCGTCTCCCCTTCAAATCCAATGATTTGCGTCCATATATAGCGAGAACCGCGGGCGCCGCCACTTGCGCCGGCGCGGCCGCCCTTCTATGGGAAGCCTCTAACCCGCACCGCCAACCCCAGGAGACCCGCCATGTCCGGCTGGCAGCCCACACCTGCGACCGCCCTTCTGATCCTTCAGGACGGAACGCGCCTCATGGGTCGCGGCATCGGTGCGGTGGGTCACGCGGCGGGCGAGGTCTGCTTCAATACGGCCATGACCGGCTACCAGGAGATCCTCACCGATCCCTCCTATGCCGGGCAGATCGTGACCTTCACCTTCCCGCACATCGGCAATGTCGGCACCAACGACGAGGACATCGAGACGGTGAACATGGCGGCGCTGTCGGGCGTCCGCGGCGTCGTGCTCAAGGCCGACATCACCAACCCCGCCAACTACCGGGCGGCGGAACGGCTCGACGCCTGGCTCAGGAAACGCAACATCGTCGGCATCACGGGCATCGACACGCGGGCGCTGACCGCCCGCATCCGCGAGAACGGCATGCCCAACGGCATTGTCGCGCACGCCCCGGACGGGCAGTTCGACGAGGCCTCGATCATGGCCGAGCTCAAGGCCTTCCCCGGTCTCGAAGGGCTCGACCTCGCCAGGGAAGTCACCACCGCCCAGACCTACAAATGGGACCAGACGCCGTGGCAGTGGGACAAGGGCTACGGCACGCTCGACAATCCGCAGTTCCACATCGTCGCGGTCGACTACGGCGCCAAGCGCAACATCCTGCGCCAGCTCGCCGAGCAGGGCGCGCGCGTCACCGTCGTGCCGGCGACGGCGACCGCGCGGGACATCCTCGCGCACAATCCCGACGGCATCTTCCTCAGCAACGGTCCCGGTGACCCGGCGGCGACCGGCGAATACGCCGTGCCGACCATCCGCGAGCTCATGCGAAGCGGAAAGCCGATCTTCGGCATCTGCCTCGGCCACCAGTTGCTGGGCCTCGCGCTCGGCGGCACCACCAGCAAGATGCACCAGGGCCACCACGGCGCGAACCACCCCGTGAAGGACCTCACCACCGGCAAGGTCGAGATCACCTCGATGAACCACGGCTTCGCGGTCGACACCGACTCGCTGCCGGCAGGCGTGACGCAGACCCACATCTCGCTGTTCGACGGCTCCAATGCCGGCCTCAGCGTCGACGGCAAGCCGATCTTTTCCGTGCAGTACCACCCCGAGGCCTCGCCCGGCCCGCACGACAGCCACTATCTGTTCACGCGCTTCCTCAACCAGGTGCGCGCCCAAAAGGGCGTCCTGCAGGTCGCCGAACACAAGCCAGCCGCCGCCTGAGCGCGCAGACAAAAAAGCCGCCCCTCAGGGCGGCTTTTTTGGTTGCGCCGATCTTGCGATCAGCCGCCGGAGGACGCGGACGAGCTGCTGGTGTCCGCCGCGGACGACGACGAGCTGCTGGTGTCCGCCGCGGACGACGACGAGCCGCCATTGGTGGTGTCGCCGAGGCCGCCGGCCAGACCCTGCAGGTTTCCGTATTCGGCTTCGTCGAGCTTGCCGTCGCCATTGGCGTCGGCCTTGTTGAAGATGTCCTGCGTCAGGTTCGGATAGACACCCATCGCTTCGGTCATGTCCACCGCGCCATCGTGATTGGCATCGGCCTTGGCGAAGTCGCCGCCCGCCTGGGCGTACGAAGCACCGACGCCGAAAGCGCCGGCCGTGAGCGCGGCCACAGCCACGAGTACGAGCTTATTCATCTTTGAATCCTCTTATTCGTCTGAGGTTGAAAGCGCCGCGGCGCGCTTGAGACGCCATAGATGGATGCGTCGCCCGCTCAACCAGCCAACGGACGATTGGTTGCGTCGGACTGGCCGCCGGGACAGTAACAATTCGGCTCAATATACCGTGCGCTTCGCCAGGCGCCGCGGCGGGTTTTGCCACAAAGATGCCGCTATTCTAGAATCGAATCCTAGCTGCGGCGCGGCTACTTCAATTCGGGATGCCGGTGTCGCACTGGCTCACGTCGGTCGAATTCATGCCGGTCTTGAACCACTGCATGCGCTGCGCCGAGGTCCCGTGTGTGTACTGCCTGGGCGAGATCGTATTGTGCGTCAGCGTGTCGTCGCCGATCTGGTTGGCGGCATTGATCGCCTCCTGCACGTCGCCGCTGTCGAGATATTGCTGCTCGCCGCGCGCCCACATGCCGGCGAAGCAGTCGGCCTGCAGTTCCACCTTCACCGAATAGGCGTTGGCCTGGTCCTGGCTCATCGACTGCCGCTGCTGGTTGAACTTGGGCAGGATGCCGAGCAGGTCCTGCACGTGGTGGCCGACTTCGTGCGCCACCACATAGGCCTGGGCGAAGTCGCCCGGCGCGCCGAACTGGTCGCGCAACTGCTGATAGAAGCTCAGATCGATGTAAACCTTCTGGTCCTCGGGACAGTAGAACGGTCCCGCCGAGGAGTCGGCCGTGCCGCAGCCCGACGCGGTCTGCCCCGAATAGAGCACGACCTTGGGGTCGGTATAGGTCCCGCCATGCTGCTGGAAGTAGTTGCCCCAGAACGTCTCGGTGTCCTTGACCACCACGCCGACGAACTGGCGCAGCTCGTCCTCGCCGGCATTTTGCGACGGCAGTGTCGTCTGCCCCTGCGAATTGTCGAACGGCGAGTTCACGCTGGTCGAATTGCCGGTCAGCAGGTCGAGCGGATTGATGCCCATCGCCATGGCGATGATGACGAAAATGATGATGACGGCGAGGCTGCCGATGCCGCCGCGGCTGCCGCCGATCGGGATGCGGAAGCCGCCATTGTTGAGGCCGCCGCCGAGTCCGCCACCGCCAAGTCCGCCGCCGCCGCCTTCACCGCGGCGGTCTTCGATATTCGAGCTTTCCTCGCGACCTTGCCATCTCATGATGTCTCTCCCAAGCCGGACTGACCTTACGACCTCATAACGCGCGAATCCAGAATTTGACCAACCGGTCCAATTTTGACACGCTCCGACTCGCCGGTCATCGCGGCGTCACCTCGACACGGCACAAGAGCTGCTTGCCTGCGGCACGTAACAAGCACAGACGCCTGCCCGTTCCGCCCGCAAGCTTCGCACAGGGAGAACGACATGAATTTCCAACCACGGTTGTCACGGCGGGCGTTCCTCGCCGGTTCGGCCAGCGCCGGAGCGCTGATCGTCATGCATCCATTCGCCGCAATGGCGTCCACCAACCAGGCGCACCTGCGCCTCATGGAAACGACGGACATTCACGTCGCCATCTTCCCTTACGACTACTATGCCGACGCGCCCAACGACACGATGGGCCTGGGCCGTACCGCCGCGCTGATCAACCAGATCCGGGCCGAAGCGACCAACTCGATCCTCATCGACAATGGCGATCTGATCCAGGGCAACCCGATGGGCGACTACGTCGCCTATGAGCGCGGCTTCAAGGACGGCGACGTCCACCCGACCTTCGCCGCCATGAATACGCTCGGCTACGAGGTCTCGACGCTGGGCAACCACGAGTTCAACTACGGCCTCGACTTCCTCGGCAAGTCGCTGGCGGGCGCCAATTTCCCGCTGGTCTGCGCCAATCTCGTCAACGCCGCCGCCATCACCGGCGACGACCCGACCAAAGACAAGACCTACCTGCCGCCCTACAAGATCGTCGAAAAGACCATCAAGGACGGCGACGGCAACCCGCAGACCATCAAGCTGGGCTTTATCGGCTTCGTGCCGCCGCAGATCATGATCTGGGACTCCGCCAACCTGGTCGGCAAAGTGGCGGTGCGCGACATCGTCAAGACCGCCGAGGCCTGGGTGCCGCAGATGAAGGAGGACGGCGCCGACCTGATCATCGCGCTGGCCCACACCGGCATCGACGGCCAGCAGGGCGACATGATGGAGAACGCCGCGCTGTTCCTCGCCGGCGTCAAGGACATCGACGTCGTGCTCACCGGCCACCAGCATCTGGTGTTCCCCAACTCCAACGACTTCGCCAACATCCAGGGCGCCGATCTGACCAAGGGTACGCTGATGGGCAAGCCCGCCGTGATGGCCGGCTTCTGGGGCTCGCATATGGGTCTCATCGATCTGCTGCTCGAAAAAGACGGCGGCACCTGGAAGATCGTCTCGCACACCTCGGAAGCCCGCCCGATCTGGACCCGCGACGCGACCACCAAGAAGGTCGTGCCGACGGTGCAGGACGTCGCCTCGGTCGAGGACCCCGTCGAGAAAGACCACAAGGCCACGCTCGAGTATGTGCGCCGCCCGGTGGGCCAGACCGCCGCGCCGCTCTACTCCTACTTCTCGCTGGTCGCCGACGATCCGTCGGTGCAGATCGTCTCCATCGCCCAGACCTGGTATCTGAAGCAGAACCTCAAGGGCTCGCAGTGGGAAAACCTGCCGCTGCTTTCCGCCGCGGCGCCATTCAAGGCCGGCGGCAAGCCCGGACCGGACTACTATACCGACGTTCCAGTCGGACCGGTGGCGATCAAGAACGTCGCCGACCTCTACCTCTACCCCAACACCATCCGCGCCGTGGAGGTGACGGGGGCGCAGGTGCGCGAGTGGCTCGAGCGCTCGGCCGGCATCTTCAACCAGATCAAGCCGGGCAGCAAAGACGCCGCCCTCATCGACCTCACCTTCCCGTCCTACAATTTCGATGTGATCGACGGGGTGACCTACAAGATCGACGTCAGCCAGCCCTCGCGCTACGACCAGAAGGGCGTGGTCATCAATCCCGATGCCCACCGCATCATCGACCTGCAATATGCGGGCAAGCCGATCGACGAGACGGCCAAGTTCGTGGTCGCGACGAACAACTACCGTGCCGGCGGTGGTGGCTTCTTCCCCGGCGCCGACGGCAAGACCATCATCTTCCAGGGCCCCGACACCAACCGCGACATCATCGTGCGCTATATCCACGACACCGGCACGATCAACCCGGCGGCCGACGGCAACTGGTCGCTCGCCCCGCTCCCCGGCACCACCGTGATGTTCCAGTCGGGCCCCAAGGCCAAGGACCACGTGGCCGAGGTCAAGGGCGTCAAGATCGACTACGTCGACGATTCCAGCGACGGCTTCGGCAACTATCGGATCACGCTCGGCGCCTGATCCGCGTTCCGACGAGTTCAATCCCGCCCGGCCTGCATTTGCGGCCGGGCGTTGTGTATTTGCAGCCAGGCCAGTCGCGAAAACCTGATGCGGGGCCGACGATCCGGCGGAACCTTGAGGGATGGCTCAAATTCCGTCCGTATTGCGATGAAGCGGAAGGAGAATATCATGGCAAGACAAATGGCATCTGGACCGGCGGCCACCGCCAACTGGCTGACCCTGATCCTCGCTGTGTGGCTCTTCATCTCGCCGTGGGTGCTGCAAAGTGCGTCGATGGGCAATTTCGCCTGGGACGCATGGATCGTCGGCGTCCTCGTGGCCCTGCTCTCCCTTGGAGCGCTGTATCAGGTCACCGAATGGGAAGATTGGGGCAATCTGATCCTCGGCCTATGGCTCTTCATCTCGCCCTGGGTCCTCGGCTTTTCGGGCACCATGGCCGCGGCCTGGGACGGCTGGATCGTCGGCATCCTGGTGGCGGCCATCTCGATCTGGGGAATCACCGCCATCCGCGGCTACCACGGAGCGGCGCACGCCTGACCCGACCGGTGACCCCGTCGCAGGGGGCCACCGGCCTTATGACAACGCTATTGACAGGACCGGCCGCAGCGATTTGGTTCCGCCCCAACAGATAACCCGCGGGGCGTGAGAATCGTGACTGAGAAAGACCGGATCATCGGATTGCTCAAGGATGCCGGGGTGACCGTCAACGGCCCCAATCCGTGGGACATCCAGATCCACAACGAACAAACCTGGACCCGCGTCTTCGCCCAGGGCTCGCTCGGACTGGGCGAGGCCTATATGGACGGCTGGTGGGATGCCGAAGACCTCGCCGAGTTCTTCAACAAGGTCCTGCGCAGCAAGCTCAACGAAAAGCTCAAGCTCACGCCCAACCTGCTCTGGCAGATCGCCCAGGCCAAGATCCTCAACATGCAGACCATCGCCCGCAGCCAGCGCGTGGCGAAAATGCATTACAACGAGACCGACGCCTACAAGGCCTCGCTCGACAAGCGCATGACCGGCTCGTGCGGCTACTGGCCGGACGGTGTCAGCAATGTCGACCAGGCCCAGGAGGCCAAGCTCGACCTCGTCTGCCGCAAGATCCAGCTCAAGCCCGGCGAGCTCGTCTGGGACATCGGCTGCGGCTGGGGTGCCTTCATGGGCTTTGCCGCCGAGAAATACGGCGCCCGTTGCGTCGGCGTCACCGTTTCGCCCGACCAGGCCGCCTATGGCCGCGAGCGCTACAAGGACCTGCCGATCGAGTTCCGCGTGCAGGACTACCGCCTGTTCGAGGGCAAGACCGACAAGGTCGTCTCGATGGGCATGTTCGAGCACGTCGGCCACAAGAACTACCGCACCTATTTCGAGAAGGCCCGTAGCGTCGTGAAGGACGACGGCCTGTTCATGATGCACTCGATCAGCTCGACCACCACCACCGAGACCATCGAGCCATGGCTCGATAAGTACATCTTCCCCGGCGGCGTGATCCCCTCTCTGGCGCAGATCGGCAAGGCCATCGACGGCATCTGGGCCACCATCGACCTGCACAATATCGGCCCGCACTACGACAAGACGCTCTGCGCCTGGTACGAGAACTTCGACGCCAAATGGGGCAAGCGCACCACGCCCGAAGAGAAGCGCTTCTACCGCATGTGGAAGTACTACCTGCTGTGCTGCGCCGGCGGCTTCCGCGCCCGTGTGCTGCATGTCTGGCAGTTCGTGCTGTCGCCCACCGGCGTGCCCGAGGGCTACGTTTTCGCGCGGTAATCGGCAGCGCGACTCACCCCTTGACGGATGAGTACAAAAAGAGAACAAATGCCCCCATATTTGGGGAGGCATTTCATGAAGCGTATTGCCGGACTGTTGTTCATCCTGGGCGCGCTGCTGTTGGCCGCGCCCGCCTCGGCGCAGACGCGGCTGACGGGAACCTTCACCGCGACGCAGGCCTGCCCGGCGCTGCAATCGATCAAGAAGGCCAGCAATCCCGGCAACGTCACGCTGGCGGTCGGTACCGCCTACAAGCTGATCGGCGGCAACAAGGAGCCGGCCACTTACTACTGGATCGTCGTTCCCGGCGCCTCGCCCGACTTCCGCTGGGTCGCGGTGGACTGCGGCAAGGCCGACGGCGTGACCGCAGCACCGCCCGCTGCCAAGACCGATTATGTCCTCGCCATCAGTTGGGAGCCGGCCTTCTGCGAGGCCATGCCCAGCAAGGCCGAGTGCAAGGCTGAGACGCCTGACTCGTACGACGCGACGCATTTCTCCCTGCACGGGCTCTGGGTACAGCCGCGCAGCAAGGCCTATTGCAGGGTCTCCGACGCCGACAAGGCCAGCGACAAGGCGCATTCCTGGACCGCCCTGCCCGCCGTCGACGTGACGCCTGCCACGCGCACGGCGCTCGATCGGGACATGCCCGGGACCAAATCGGATTTGGAACGGCACGAGTGGATCGAGCACGGCACCTGCTCGGGCGTCTCGCCGGAGGTGTTCTTCACCCGCGCGACACTGTTTCTCGAGACCATCAACAATTCCGCGGTTGGAACGCTGTTCGCCGGCCATGTGGGTCAGCGGCTCGATGGAACCGACATCCGGCAGGCGTTCGACACCGCCTTCGGCGCCGGCGCCGGCGACCGGGTCCGTATCGCGTGCGAGACGCATGGCGGCCGTGGCCTGATCAGCGAGATCACCGTCGGCCTGACCGGCGACGTGGTCGGCAATGGCGGCATCGGGGACCTCATCGCCGCCTCGGGCAAGACCAGCCCGGGCTGCGCCGGTGGCATCGTCGACCCCGCGGGCAAGCAATAGGCAACAAGAAAAGAGCGGCCGCAAAGCCGCTCCTTCATTGTCCGAGGCGCACCAGATGTGCGGGTGCCGCCACGGCGGCCACCGGCTGGGTGTCGAGGTCGATTATCTCGGCCTGCGGCGTGCCGAAGCCGAAAAAGAAGAAGAACCCGACGACGACGAGTGCGACGACCACAAGGCCTGCCGTGATGGCTGCCGCACCGCCGTCCCCGGGGTCCATTTCGCGGTCTGCCATGTCATTTCTCCGTCATGTCTCCGTCGGTTGGCTTTCACGAGCCTAATGGGAGCGGCGGCATCGCGGTTCCGCCTGGCTGGGTTGCAATTTCTTAACCTCTCGGCTTCACCCGCCCTCAACCGCGCGAATTCTACTGTGGCGCCAATCGCTTCCGGTGCGCGTCGGCCACGCGCGACCAACCAAGAGCCCCGCGCCATGCCGGCCTCGCCTTTCGCCCTCGCCATCGAGGGACTGAGCAAGAGCTTCGACCGCCCCGTCGTCAAAGACCTTCACCTTCGCGTGAAGGCCGGCGAATTCTACGCCCTGCTCGGCCCCAACGGCGCCGGCAAGACCACCATCCTGCGCATGGTGGCCGGCCTGTTGCAGCCCGAAGCCGGCAGCATCTCGGTGTTCGGCGTCGACACCCGCCATGATCCTCTCGCCGCCAAATCGATCATCGCCTGGGTCTCCGACGAGCCGATGGTCTACGACCGGCTGACCCCGTACGAATACCTCGAATTCGTCGCCGGCCTCTGGCGCGTCGACGCCCACGAGGCGCAGGCCCGCTCGACCGAGCTCATCGACTGGCTCGGCCTCGCGCCGCATGCGCATCAGCGCTGCGGCGGCTTCTCCAAGGGCATGTTGCAGAAGGTGGCGCTCGCCGGCGCCCTCGTGCACGACCCCAAACTCATCATCCTCGATGAGCCGCTGACCGGGCTCGACGCCGGCTCGGCCCGGCAGGTCAAGCAGGTGCTGCTCGACAAGGTCCGCCAGGGCGTGACGGTGATCATGACCACCCATATCCTCGAAGTCGCCGAACGCATGGCCGAGCGCATCGGCGTCATCAACCACGGCCGGCTGGTCGCCGAAGGCACGCTGGCCGAGTTGCGCACGCAGACCGGGCGCGAGACCACGCTCGAGGAGATCTTCCTCGACCTCGTCGCGCAGAAAGAAATGGATGCCGCCCCCGCGGTGAGCGACGCCGCATGAGACTCGTGCCGGCCGGTCTGCCCTGGTTCGCCGCGCACGAGGCGCGGCTGATGTGGCGCGATGGCCTCGCCATGATGACCGGCGGCTATCCCGCCCGCCGCATCGCGCTCGCGATCTTCGTGGTCATCGTCGCCGTGCTGATGCACCTGCTCGCCAACGCCGTGGTGTCGCCGTGGCTCGCCCATGGCATCGCGCCCGACAAGGCGACGCTCGTGCTGGTCACCGGTTCTGGAATCCTGTTCTGGACGGTCATGCTGAGCCAGGCGCTGGAATCGGTGACCCGCG
>Ga0207667_10011362_pt1 | contig 10356 bp, 4 predicted proteins | sample KBSCornC52_FD_184301 | JGI IMG/M metagenome (GOLD analysis project Ga0207667, IMG submission 184301) | Corn rhizosphere microbial communities from Kellogg Biological Station, Michigan, USA - KBS Corn C5-2 (SPAdes) (version 2) | ecosystem: Host-associated > Plants > Roots > Rhizosphere > Soil ...
ATCTGGTTATCCTGTTCGAATATACAATTAAACCATCAATCGCATCCCGGCCTGGCCCGATGCTTTGTTACATGCCCTTCAACTTCGCTCAAGACCGCTCAGGAAGCTCAGGGCTGGTGGGTATGCTCAGGGCTTCAACGTCGTAATCGTTACCGGCCCTAACAAGCCCGATGTTTCAGGTTGCCAGTTCACCGCGGTGAATAATCCATTAGAACCGCGATTGGCAGGGAACCTTGCGGGGAAATCGGTATTATAGAATTTCTTCCATTCTACACCGCGCTTTTCCAGATCAATGATACGGTTGGTCATGCCATTGCTCACTTTTATTTGCAGTACATTATCGGCAGTAAGCTGACCAGCTGGTATAATCACCTGGTAAACCGGACCAATAACCGTAGCAATCGACTTGCCATTCAACAACACTTCTGCACTCGATGCCACTTTACCCAAATCGAGGAGGTAAGCAGGCGCTGCTGCAGCAGGTTTGGCAAAATGAATACTGTATTGGGCGGTGCCGGAAAATATTTTCGCTGAAGAATCAGGTAGTTCTGTCCATGAACCCAGTTCACTAACTGTAGTTGTTTTTGGTAAAGAAGGTCCGCCGCTGATGAATTGCAACGTCCATGTTCCTTTTATGGCAGATGCATCGCCATTCACTGTATAATAAGGAAATGGTTCTCCTTTTACTGCCATAGCAGCGGTTTGCAATACACAGCTTTCACCAGGTTGCAGTTGCAGGTATACGGCGGTATTGCCATCATCAGCCGATTGTATTCTGGCAACGCCACTTCTTTGTGTCATGGGATCAAACAATACTACACCGGCTGCTTTGGTTGTTAGCGGCACCCACTCAGTGATAGCTTTATCACCAGTATTGGTAATGAAATAATATTTGCCACCGCTGATATTTCTTCTAATGCACAGCAGCCCTTTATCAAACATTGCTTCGCACGATACCTTGCTTTGAGACAATAGTTCAGATACATCATCACCTTTTACAAAAACGCCTTTGCCGGTTACTGCTTTCATTACTTTTCCATCGGCATTAAACTTCAACGAGGCCATCAATGCGGCAAACTGTTGCTGTCTTGTTTTCAGATCGGCAAAGCCAGGTACATCCGCAGGGAGATTTTTATAAACGATAATAGTAGCTCCATTCTTAGCGAGCGCCATCAGTTTTTGTAAGGTAGGCAGGGGCAGGTATTTGGTGTTCGCGAGCACAATGGTTTTGTACCGGCCACCGGGCGTTTTTAAAAATGTTCCGTTATTGGTTACCTGCTGCAGTTGTTTGTCAGATATAAGATCAAACGCATATCCCTTCTTTAACAGGTCTTCTGCTACTGAATTGAAATCGGTGTTTTCAAAACCCTTCATGCCATCATAATGAAATAAGAGATCACGACCGGGTTCAGAATTTTTATCACTGAAAGGGAAATATAATAAGATGTCGTTATCGGCGGTGCCGCTTTGCAGGAACGACTGACAACGGGCTACATAATTATTTAAAGTACCAAAGTCTTTCCAGAAAGGATTGGTTGGTTGAAAATGAACAGCGGCATAGAACAACCATCCCGGCCATGGATCGCTTTCGGGCGAGTAATTGGTGCCATGATACACAATATGATTTACACCACCGATAAAATATTTGTCAACCGCTCTTTTTACATCGCCCAATGTTGATTTGAAATGTTCATTGAGCCAGGTAGCAGCTTCTGCAGATGCCAGCGGTTTGCCTAATACATGAGCAGCTGACGTAGCGAATTTATAACGCAACAATTCGATGCCTTCTGTTTCGGGTATATCTACAGCGCCATAGCAATCGAGGATGTTCGCCGGTGAACCATGACTTTGGTTACGAACGACCTTTCCTTTTGCCTGCGCCCAGTTGTGCCAGGGAATGGTAAATTTTTCCAGCAACAGATCGGCTATTGTTTGGCGGTAATCGTATAATACACGCAGGCTGGTTTCATCGGGCTGCTTTTTCAGCAGTTCGTTGAGGTGCAGTTTCAGATCATACCCGCGTCTGCGCTTAAATTCATCAAAAAAAGCAGGTGTGTAATTGCTTTGTCCGCGCGCATCGTCTACTTCATACGAGTCATTAAAAAAAGCACGTAACTGACTGAGGTCATTACCGGCAAATGCTTTATCGAAGCGGCTGAGATATTTCTTTAAGGAAGCTTCTGAAAAATGATCGATGGCGTTGCCTTCGGCGCCGGGTGCTGCACGTTCAACCATTTTACCATGCCATCCCATAAACAATGCATACAAGGTCCAGTTGCCTGCGGGCGCTTTCCAGTTTAAATTACCATTGGCATCAACTTTCGATGTAAGCTCAACAGCCTGACCATTATCATTATAAGCCATTACTACCTGCAGCGGTAAATTCTTTTTGAATTTTACCTGATCAAGTGCAAGCGCCTGTAAATTTTTAGTCTCGTATATGGGATCAACGAGCTTGTCGGTATTTGTTATATGCGCATCCTCTTTCAGTAGCGCAGGAGTAACACCGTCGCTACTGCCCGATGAATGATAGATCGTTTTGAGGTCGCCGAGGTGGTTGCCCTCCGTTGACACATAGGCCTGCTGAACAAATAGTACCGGTTCTTTAAGCGTTTCCCCTTCTTTCAATGACCATGTTTTATATACAAAGTCTTTGCATGCGTCTGCATCGCCTATCAGCGGACCGCCGCCAAAAGGCCAGCCGCTGCCGGTAGCCATGTCGATGCGCATATTCAACCGCTTTGCTTCATGCAGCGTATGCGAAAATAATTGCATCCATTTGGGCGACAAATAATCTACAAACTGACTTTCATACCCGGCCACGCCGTAAATAGGTGTAACTTCCAAACCACCCAAACCAGCGGCGGCATATTTCTCCATGTTGGCCGTAAGGTCTTTTGTATTAACGGCACTGCCCATCCACCACCAGCGGGTCCACGGTTTTGTAACAGGATTAATGGCCGGCCATTTTACCTGTGCCTGTACATTGATTACTGTCAATAATATTACTGAAGCGAGGGATAACCTTTTTATCATCGGTTGTTATTGTAGTTTATTTAGCAGGCGCCAGCTCTACTGCATACGATTCTTCCTGCCCTTCAAAGTTAGCCCTGAATATAATCCATTTACCATCGGGAGAAAAATGCACATTGGGTTCAAGATGGTAATTGTGGTGTTTCATGTTCACGAGCTTTTCAGACGTGAAATGATCGCCTGTGGGATGGAACAAGTAGATCCATTCTCCATCGGGTGCTTTGGCTACCTGGCCCGGATCGCCGCCATCACCGGCAAATAATTTTTCATCGGGCGAAATGGTGAAGTGAATGCTCCACTCATTGCGATCCATGCGATACTTTTTTTCCTGAAGCGTTTTTACATTTACGCCACCCAGGAAAAAGTTTTCGCTGCGTGGTTGTTGCAGATCGAACCAGATCATTTTACCATCGGGAGAGAAAAACTCATGACCGGCAATTTCCCCGTCTACTGTCCGCTTGTGCATGAGCCGCGGTTTGTCGCCGGTTTTATTTACGTCGATAGTCCAGATACGATCAACCTTATGCCAGGGACCTTCATGGCAAAACATCAGCAGGCTGGGATCGGTAGTTGAAAACTGCACGTGATTCAGCCAGGCGCTGTCGGTAAATATTTTTTTGAGTTGTTTGGTTTGGAGATCTATCACAAACAAGGTACGGGGTAAACGGGCCTCATAAATTTTTTGAAAATAGTCGTGTTTCTCGGGGTTCTTTCTGAATATTTCTTTTTCAGCCTCGGTACTGAACGCACCGGCCAGTAAAGTTTCATTGGCATTTACAGTGGTGATGCCGGCTTTAAAATCTGCAGGAAAAACAAAAACGAGTTGGGTGGCTTTCGAATCTACATTCGTAACAAATACACTGTCTTTGATCTGATAATAAACATTGTGTCCTTTAGCTGACACTATTTCGCCATTCATGGGCAAAGCCTGGTGAGTAACCTGTTCGAGTTTACGGGTGGTTAAATCAACGGTATAAATTTGTCTGTTATTATTATCGGTACTGTAAAAAACCATCTTATTACCGATAAAGGGATTATTGTGAAAATAGAAACTGGAATTGTTACCGGGTTTGTTGGTGAGGCGTACTACTTTATGGTGGGTTGAAGCATCAATCCATGTTTCGGGCATTGGTTTCTGTGATCCGGTTTCGATAACCGGTTGGGCAGTGGCAGCAATAGCGGGTAAAATCAACAGCGAAAGAATGAAATGTTTATTCATATTGCAAAGATTAGATAAAGATGAAGTCGGAAGTCTGAGGTCCGATGTCTGAATCTGAAAGACGTAAAGACACTTTGCAACGTTGCATGCATCTTCTCATGCTTCTGACTTCATACTTCTGACTTCTGACTTCCGACCTCCGACTTCCTAACTATTAATAATATCCTGCATTCTGATCATACAATCCGGGCTTGGCCAGTATTTCGGCCTGAGGTACCGGGTATATGATGTATTGCGGAACAACCTGGTGAATAGTTGTTATGTTATCGCTCACTCTCCATGTATTCATCGTATTAACGGCCATTCCTTCACGTACCAGATCATCCCAGCGAAGACCTTCACCCAAAAACTCGCGGCGGCGTTCTTCCATGAGAGTAGGAAGATCAACATTTGTTGTTAAAAGTGGTACTCCCGCGCGTTTACGCACCTGGTTAACAATATTGTTAACATCTGTCTGTGTACCACCGGCGGCGCCATGCAGTATACATTCTGCCTTCATCATCAATACATCTGTATAGCGCATTACAATCCAGTTAATGGGCCAGTCGGCGCGGTCTTTACCACGCAAAGCCACGTTAACATATTTTTTGATGAAGGGCCGGGTTGTATCAAGAGCTGCTGATGAAGTTGATGTACGATACGCATGATTTATACTAAACGTATCTCTTACATCAATAATTCCCGAGCCAGGAACTGCACTCCAGCGATATGACTGCATTAAATCTCTGGTCACATTATAACTGGCCGAACCATAACCGTTGCCATAATTCTGCAATCCCAGGCCAGTCCAGTATGCATCGGGTATCAGCTGGCTTGGAAATTCTGCACCATTGGTAGTTGAAACAGCCTGAATATCGAACAGCACTTCTTTATTATCTTCATTGGTGTACGAGAAAATGGACGGGTAGTCGGGCGAAAAAGTATACTTACCGCTGTTGATGATATCATTAAACTGTGCCAATGCTTTATCATATTCTTTACTGTCCAAACCCGGACCGCCATCTATTCCATACGTTGGGCCCGACTTTGTTAAATATACCAGGCCCAATAAACCTTTTGCAGAATATGATGTGGGCCGGCCCAGATCGGCATTGCCCCAGGCAGCTGGCAGTGCGTTTATTGCAAACTGAAGGTCCTGAATGATAAAATTGTATACATCGGCTACCGGGCTTCTTGGTACATTACTTACGTCTGATACCGACATTACCGTATCTACGATAGGCAATTTGCCATAATAGCGCAACAGGTCGAAATAATAAAAGGCACGCAGGAACCTAACTTCACCGTTATACCTTTTGGCAAGAGAATCTGATATAACAGAGGCGCCTTTTGTTGCTATTGCATTTAAAACGATATTGGCGTTATAAATACCGTTAAAGTCGTTATCCCATGCGCCAACAATAAATGCCGTTGTGGTAAGGTTGGGTGAAAAATCGTTGATTCCCTGCCAGTCACGATTACCATCTGATGTTACAGCCAGATTATCTGACCGTACTTCACGCATCCACGAAGCTTGTGTGGGATAAGCCCTTAAACGATAGTATACGCCATTAACCCCCTGCAGAAAATCGTTGGGAGTTTTATAAAAGGCGCTACTTGGAACGTCCGATACTGCTTGCTGATCGAGCTTTTTGGTACAGGCGCTTATACCTGCCAGAAAAAATAAAATGATGATATATGATATACGTTTCATTATAATATTCATTTTTGGGTGAGCGCTAGAAAGTTACGTTTACGCCAACAGTTACGGTTTTATTCAGAGGCATGGCGCCATAGTCACCAGGCAAAGGATAACTGGAATTACCGCTTACGTTCGTATTCTGTGCTTCGGGGTTTACACCTCCCTTAAATTTATCCCAGCCAAACCAGTTTTGTACAGAGGCGTATATACGGGCGCCGCCAATGGCATTGGTTTTGATATGACGTTTTAAGTTATATCCCAGCGTTATATTCTGTATTCTTAAGAAGTCGGAAGAATACAACCAATCAGTAGTAAACGCAGGAAGTGTATACGTGGCAGTGATTTTTCCACGGGGCGCATTGTAATTCTGATTAGCATCTGAATAGCGGTTGCGCCAAATGCCTAAGTTAGTGGCACGGCCGTTAGAGTAGTTATCAATTGCGCGTCCCAGAAACGAATAAATTGAACCGCCTGTTTGTCCGTATACCTGTACGCTCAGGTCGAAATCCTTATAGCGCACGTTATTGGTGAAGCCAAATGTAAATTTGGGAGTTGGCCGGCCTGCTACTACACGGTCGCGTGAATCAATAATACCATCATGGTTTGCATCAACATATTTTTCATCGCCTACAGTTTGATTAGGCAGTTTTGCAACGGTTGCATCTGCAATATCTTTTGCCGTGAGTATGCCGTCTGTTTTTATCAGATAGTAACTGTACATCGGCAATCTTATTTGTAATAAAAATGGCGGATTACCACTATAGTTGGCACTTACATTGATAGGAGCGCCATCTGCACCCAACGATTTTACTTTGTTCTCATTATAGGCAACATTGAAATTGGTGCTCCACTGAAAATCGCGCTTTCCAATATTTATTGTATTAATAGCCAGTTCAAGTCCACGATTCACTACAGATCCCAGGTTTTCTAAATAAGTTTGAAAACCGGCGGGAGCAACTACAGGAATATTGAGTAACAGATCGGTACTCTTTTTCTGATAAGCGTCAAACACAACATTAATGTGGTTGTGAAGGAACGAAGCGTCAAAACCAACATCATAGGTGTTACTCTTTTCCCACATCAGGTTGGGATTGGGAATCGATTTCGGTATTTGTCCCGTAGCCACAGCCGCAGCTGAAGAACTGCCGCCAAAGCTATAATTAATACCGGTTAATAATTCCTGGGCCGAATAATCTCCAATACTGTAATTACCGGCTTTACCCCAGCTCGCCCTCAGCTTGAGATCGTCGAGGAAAGAAAAGTTTTTCATAAAATCTTCCTGCGAAATTCTCCATCCAAGCGACAAAGAAGGGAAGGTTCCCCATTTGTTATTTTCTCCGAACCTGGAAGAACCATCGCGACGAACACTGGCTGTTGCCAGATATTTACCGGCATAGCTATATTGCACACGACCATAATAAGATAACAAGGCATTGTTACTTTCAGTAGTATTACCCGAAATGCTAATGCCGGCCGCATTCGCCAGGGCGTTATTAAGAGTGGTAACGATGTCATTTGCAAAACCACCAACCGTGCTGAGGGTAAAATTTTCTATGTGCACATAGTTGTACGACATACCAGCTACCGCAGCAATAGTGTGATCGCCAATAACCTTATTATAGTTAATGGTATTTTCGTTTACAAAGTTCTGCTTTTTAAACCCGCTGTACATACCCGATGAGTTTTTACCGGGCTGAGTTAAATAGTTGGTCGGGCTGCCGCCTACATAATCAGATATATATCTTTTTGTGTTCGTATTAGACTCATCGTAGTTTACAGTTGATTTTAATGATAAGCCATTTATTATCTGGTACTCACCATACATCGAGTATAAAATACGCGTGTTTTTTGCTACGTTACTCGAGTTATTTAAGTAAGCAACCGGGCTTACGGTTGAATTGGCCCAGCCATACACTGCATTTTTTCCTGCACCGGTTTCGAGGCCCGCAGTATCTTCAGCGATAGGCGCCATATTAAACAATTTCATTAGCTGATTATCTTTTCCTTCGGCCAGCGGAGCGCTGGTTTCAGAATAAGTAGGCGCCAGGTTCAAACCAATCTTTAGCTTCTTACTGGCGTTCACTTCAACATTGGCTCTTGCTGAATAGTTTTTATATCCGGAATTTATTAATACACCCTGCTGATTAAGATAATTACCGGAGAAGAAATAACGCACTGATTCGTTTCCACCACTTACCGACGTTTCATAATTCTGAAAAGGAGCTGTTTTGAAAGCTTCCTTCTGCCAGTCTATATATTGCAGACCCGGATGGCCTGGCTGGAACCACCTGTCGTCGATCATATAGTTATAATTAAAACCACCGGCAGGTAAGCCCAATATAGTTCTACGTTGAGCAGTGGTTTGATCGGCTGTTCTGCCAGACCCGGAATTTATCCATTTGAAATTGGCCAGTTCAGTAGCCTGGTCGATCCATTCGTCAGGACTTAATACATCGAGTTTTTTAGCTGCCTTGCTTACACCTGCATAGGCATTCAAATTTACTTTTGCTTTGCCGAGCTGCCCTCTTTTAGTAGTAATGATCACTACACCATTCGCTGCACGTGAACCATAAATAGCGCCCGCAGCGGCATCTTTTAATACCTGTACGCTTTCGATATCACTCGGATTGATATTATTCAGCGGGTTACCGGTGAAACCACCGGCAGAGTTCTGACTTACTACATCAAGTGGAAATCCATCTACCACGTACAGCGGTTCATTACCGGCGCTGATAGAACCTGCACCGCGCACCTGAATGCTAAATCCCTGTCCGGGCATACCTGTTTGTTGTTTGATCTGCACACCTGGCATTTGTCCGATCAAAGCCTGGTCAACGCGGGCAATAGGTTTTTCTTCAATCCCTTTAGGATTGAATGTAGCAACAGCGCCGGTGATATCGCGTTTTCTGCTGCTGCCATAACCTACTACTACTACATCTTCGAGTGAATTTTTCGCGCTGGTCAACTGAACACTTATTTTGCTGTCTCCGTGAAGCGTTACTTCTTTTGAATCGAAGCCTACTGAAGTAATTACAAGCGTTTCGTTACCGTTTGTAACGGGAATTGAAAATGAGCCGTCGTCTTTGGCGGCTGTACTGTTTGTGCCACCTTTTACTCTTACAGTAGCACCGGGAACAGGTTTACCCGTTTCATCGGTAACCTTTCCGCTAATCATTTTTTCAGTTTGTGCCTTAACCTGGAATAATGCAAATAGAAAATACAAGGAAAAAAGCCAAATACTTTTCGGGAGTTGTTGCTGACATCTCATAATGGCAATATTTTTAGTTAACAATCGCCTGAAGCGGTTAAAATTAACTTCAGTTATAAAATCGTTCATCCTGTTCTATCCTGAAAGTAGTTCTGATTATGCGGGAAGGAATCTTATTGGCGTGCAGATAGGGAGTATGTTTTACGGAGTGAAAAGGTTTCAATTGTACAGAACACTAGGTAGCATTTATTTTTATTGAACGATTATTTTGTGCACCATATATAATGGTAAACTATTACGACATTAAACAGAAATGTACTGCAAAGAACAGCAGATCGTCCGATGATCGTATTACGATGTGTACCAAAAGTGTTCCCTCTACATTTTATAATTGTCCATTTGGAAGCGATTTGGACCTATAAGTGTCATTTTAACACTTCCGGGAACGTTTGCGTAAATCTGTTTCAAAGACGGGATGCCTCAGGACAGTTAAGCTATGTCTTATTCTAACTTTATGTTAACGAACTGCTAACATAACCAAAACGAAACTGTCTTTGCCATGCGCTGCACAATAAGTGTATATACTACACCTGATATTTTAATGCCACCACATATGGCATCCTCTTCAAAAATTCCATCTTTTTTATTGGAGCTTATTGGTCCTTAGGGAATTAACGGTTATTTCTATTTGCATTTTTCAGCTTTCATCTATTGAAAAAAACAATTCTTGCCATGGGTAAACCCTTACGTTTATTTTTTTTATTTGCTACTATTTGTACGCTGCTGGTTAATTGTCGTAAAAAACAGTGGGATGCGTATTATAGCCGCCCCGACAGTCTGGAACAACCTATCTATCAGCAACTTGAAGCAAGAGGAAATTTTACAAGTCTGCTGGCCTGCATAGATAAAGCAGGTTATAAGAACACGCTGAGTGCTGCAGGTTACTGGACTTTCTTCGCCCCGCACGACTCTGCCTTTCAGGTTTATTTCAAAGAAAAAAATATCAGCGGTGTTGATCAGTTAGACAGCAACGCCTGCAGAAAGATCGTTACGTACTGCCTGGTATACAACGCTTTCAAACTGGAACGACTCGGTGACGCACAAACCAGCACCGGCTGGATAGCCAACACCGCTTTCAAGCGCAGAACAGCCAGCTATACCGGCGTGTACGACGGAAAAGATAATGCAGGCAATGCCATGAAAATAATCGCAAGC
>Ga0207667_10011366_pt1 | contig 10355 bp, 6 predicted proteins | sample KBSCornC52_FD_184301 | JGI IMG/M metagenome (GOLD analysis project Ga0207667, IMG submission 184301) | Corn rhizosphere microbial communities from Kellogg Biological Station, Michigan, USA - KBS Corn C5-2 (SPAdes) (version 2) | ecosystem: Host-associated > Plants > Roots > Rhizosphere > Soil ...
CCTGATGCGTCCGGCACGCGCCCTGATCAACCTGGCCGCACTGCGCCACAACTATCGCCTGGCACGCGAGCTGGGCGGACGCAAGGCGCTGGCCGTGGTCAAGGCCGATGCCTACGGGCACGGTGCCGTGCGCTGTGCGCAGGCACTGGAAAGCGAGGCTGATGGTTTCGGGGTGGCCTGCATCGAGGAGGCACTGGAACTGCGCGAGGCCGGCATCCGCGCCCCGATCCTGCTGCTGGAAGGTTTCTTCGAAGCCGACGAACTGGCGCTGATCGACGCCCACGACCTGTGGTGCGTGGTGCAGGCCCAGTGGCAGATCGACGCGATCGAGCGCGCTCGCCCGACCAAGCCATTCACGGTCTGGCTGAAGCTCGATTCGGGCATGCATCGGCTGGGCCTGGCCGCGGCGGACTACCGCGCCAGCCTGCAGCGCCTGCAGGCCATGCCGCAGGTGCGCGAAGTGGTGGCGATGACCCACTTCGCCCGCGCCGACGAACTGGATTGCGAACGCACCGACGAGCAGCGGGTACTGTTCCACCAGGTGTGCGATGAGCTGCACTTGCCCGCCAGCCTCAGCAATTCCCCCGCGCTGCTCGGCTGGCCCAGCGCGCAAGGCGAATGGGCGCGGCCGGGCCTGATGCTGTACGGCGCCACGCCGTTCGCCGATCCACATCCCGTCGCCGACCGCCTGCAGCCGGTGATGACGGTGACCTCGAAGGTGATCGGCGTGCGCGAGCTGGCAGCGGGCGAACCGATCGGCTACGGCGCGCGTTTCGTCACCTCGCGTCCCAGCCGCATCGGCGTCGTCGCGATGGGCTACGCCGACGGCTACCCGCAATTCGCCCCCAACGGCACCCCGGTCGCCATCGACGGCCGGCCCGGCGCACTGGTCGGCCGCGTGTCGATGGACATGCTCACCGTCGACCTCACCGACCACCCCGCCGCCGGTCTCGGCAGCGAGGTCGAACTGTGGGGCAGGCAGGTGCCGGTCAGCGAACTGGCGTTGCACAGCGAGAACAGCGCCTACCAGCTGCTGTGCGGACTGAAACGCGTGCCGCGCAGCTACGTCGGCGAGTAACGCATTCCTCCCCCTGCTTGCAGGGGACCGCCTTGTTCCTCCCCCTGCTTGCAGGAGGAGGCCAGGAGGGGTAAAGCTCTTGATCTCGGAACACCCCAGCCCCCGATCTCGCCCCCTGCGACCCTTCGCGACCACCATCGCGCGATGGAATCCATCAGGGGGAACGCCATGACTGCACTCACCGACCGCTTCACCCGCGCCGTCGACTACGCCCGCATCGCCCACGCCGCGCAATGCCGCAAGGGCTCGAACATCCCGTACCTCTACCACCTGCTCGGCGTGGCCAGCCTGGTGATCGAATTCGGCGGCAACGAAGACCAGGTCATCGCCGGCCTGCTGCACGACACCATCGAGGATTGCGGCGCCGAGCACGAAGCGGCGATCCACGCGCAGTTCGGCGAGGCCGTCGCCGACATCGTCAAGGACTGCACCGACGGCACCGCCGAAGGCAAGGCCAGCCACACCGATGCCGAAGCCAAACGCCGCGACTGGATCGAACGCAAACTCGCCTACCTCGCGCATCTGAAAGAAGCCCCCGACGCGACGCTGCTGGTCAGCGCCTGCGACAAGCTGCACAACGCCCGCGCCATCGTGCAGGACCTTGAAGACCCTGACGTCGGCACCGGCGTGTTCGAGCGCTTCACCGGCGGCCGCGACGGCACGCTCGGCTATTACCAGGCGCTGGCGGAAATCTTTTCCGCGCGCAACGTACCGGCTGCCAGGGTGCTCGATGCGACGGTGGAGTGGATGCATGAGCTGGTGGGGCAGGAGACACGCAATGTTTTAAGCAGTGGCGCCTTGATCGCCGGATAGCCTGGAGCTATGCGCAGACTGATCGTTTGAGCCTTTGAGCTTCGCGCCGTACAGTGTGTGAATAGGCTCAACAGGGGAAGCTCGTGGCAGACATCACCAAGGCCAGGAAAGGTCAACTTATTCGCGTACTGTTCGACATCCTCATCGAACATCCCGATGGCCTCCATGCATCGGAAGCGCTGGCCACCTTGGCCGATCGGGTCAAGCTCTCCGAATACGAGGCCGGCGACTTCGATTCCGGCGGTCGACGCTTCGAGCGCATTGTCCGCTTCAATACAATTCAATCGGTCAAAGCAGGTTGGCTAGCCAAGCGTAAGGGTATGTGGACAGTGACGGAAGAGGGCCTGGCAGCAGCGAAGGCCTACCCTGACGCATTGAAATTTTACGAGGAAGCAACGCGGCTTTACTGGAAGTGGCGCAAAGCCCAACCAACTGCAGTCGAAGAAGCCGTCGGTGAAGAAGCGGTGGAAAGTTCTGCCGTCATCACTCTCGAACAAGCTGAAGAGATGGCCTGGAAGGAAATCGAGGACTACTTGGCCGGAATGCCGCCTTACGATTTTCAGGAGTTGGTAGGCGAATTGCTCCGGGCTATGGACTATCACGTCGCCTGGATAGCACCGCCCGGCAAGGATGGCGGTGTCGATGTCATCGCATACAACGACCCTCTTGGTACCAAGCCGCCGCGCATCAAAGTGCAGGTCAAGCGAAACGCCAACTCACCACGCATCGACGTCACCGGTCTGCGCAGTTTCATGGCTGTCTTGGGCGAGGGCGACGTTGGACTCTTTGTGGCGCTGTCTGGCTTCACCAAAGACGCTGAATACGAAGCGCGGCAATCTCATCGAAGGCTCACTTTGCTGGATGCCACCAGGCTGGTGGAATTGTGGACCACCCACTACGCCAAGCTGGATGATGCGGCGCGTCGGCGGCTGCCGCTCAAGCCCGTCTGGTTTCTTGCTGGCGAGGACTAACTTCGAAAATTGAGTTGCTGGCAGTTATCGTAAAAATCTTTCCGCATCATTTAGGCAGTAGAAGAACGTGATCACAGGCACCATGAAGTCCCAAGTCGACCAGATCTGGAACGCATTCTGGAGCGGCGGCATCTCCAACCCGATGGAGGTCATCGAACAGATGACCTACCTGCTTTTCATCAAGCGGCTGGATGAGATTCAGACGCGAGAGGAAAAGAAGGCCAGACGCACCAAGCAGCCCATTGAAAATTCCATCTTCAATACGCGGCAGCAGAAATTGCGCTGGTCGCACTTCAAGGGGCTGGGCGATCCGGGCCTGCTGTATCACATCGTGTCGGAAGAGGTGTTTCCCTTCATCAAGAAGCTGGGCGGGCAGTACGGTGATTCCACCTACGCCACGCACATGAAGGATGCCCGCTTCACCATCCCCAACCCGGCGCTGCTGGCCAAGGTGGTGGACATGCTGGATGCGATCCCGATGGAGGATCGCGATACCAAGGGCGATCTGTACGAGTACATGCTGGGCAAGATCGCCTCGGCCGGGCAGAACGGCCAGTTCCGCACGCCGCGCCACATCATCAAGCTGATGGTGGAGATGATGGCGCCCAAGCCGTCGGACATCATCTGCGACCCGGCCTGCGGCACCGCGGGTTTCCTCGTTGCCGCCAGCGAATACCTCAACCAGCATCACAACGACGAAATCTACGCCGACAAGAAATCGGCCAAACGCTTCAACGAGCAGACCTTCCACGGCTTCGACTTCGACAGCACCATGCTGCGCGTCGGCTCGATGAACATGCTGCTGCATGGCGTGGAGAATCCGGCGATCGAGAATCGCGATTCCCTGAGCGAAGGCCATGCCGGCGTCGAAGGCGAATTCAGCCTGATCCTGGCCAACCCGCCGTTCGCTGGCAGCTTGGATTACGAAAGTACGGCCAAGGATCTGCAGGCCATCGTCAAGACGAAGAAGACCGAGCTGCTGTTTCTGGCGCTGTTCCTGCGCCTGCTGAAAGCTGGCGGTCGCGCGGCGGTGATCGTGCCGGACGGTGTGCTGTTCGGATCCAGCAAGGCGCACAAGGAACTGCGTCGCATGCTGGTGGAAGACCACAAGCTGGACGGCATCGTCTCCATGCCTTCGGGCGTGTTCCGCCCCTATGCGGGCGTGTCCACTGCGATTCTGCTGTTTACCAAGACCAACTCCGGTGGCACTGACAACGTCTGGTTCTATGACATGAAGGCGGATGGCTATTCGCTGGACGACAAGCGTAATGAGCTGGATGCGGTGAAGCACGATAGCAACAACTTGCCGGACATCCTCAAACGCTGGCAGCACCGCAAAGCCGAAGCGAAGCGTGGGCGTACCGATCAGAGCTTCCTGGTGCCCAAGGCCGAGATCGTCGGTAACGATTACGATCTGTCGATCAATCGCTACAAGCAGGTGGCCTATGAGGAAGTGCAGCATGAATCGCCGCAGAAAATTCTGGCCGAGCTGAAGACGCTGGAGAGCGAAATCATGCGAGGAATGAAAGAGCTGGAAGGGATGCTGCAGTGAGTTGGCCGACTGTTGCTCTAGGCGAAATTTTCGAAATCGCCCGAGGTGGGTCTCCGCGTCCGATAGACGACTACATAACTGACGCACCAGACGGGGTGAACTGGATATCGATCAAGGATGCGTCGAACAGTTCGAAGTACATCACGAAGACTGCAAAGAAGATCCTTCCTTCCGGAGTCAGTAGATCTCGCGAGGTCAAGCCGGGCGATTTCCTGCTGACAAACTCGATGAGTTTTGGCCGCCCTTACATTCTTCGTACGTCAGGATGCATCCACGACGGATGGCTTGTACTCAGTGGCGACGACAAGGTCGTAGATCAGGACTATTTTTATCACCTGCTTGGCAGCGACCCCACCTATCGAAAATTCAAGTCACTGGCCGCCGGTGCGGTCGTCAAGAATTTGAACATTGATTTGGTAAAAACGGTCAAGGTGCCTCTGCCACCGTTAGCTGAGCAGCGCCGCATCGCGGCGATTCTGGACAAGGCCGACGCGCTGCGCGCCAAGCGCCGCGAAGCCATCGCCAAGCTCGATCAGCTGTTGCAGTCCGTATTCTTGGAGATGTTCGGCGACCCAGTGACGAATCCAAAGGGGTGGCCGATGGTCCCTTTCGGCCAAGTGACCAATTCTCGACTTGGGAAGATGCTCGATAAACGCACGAGCCAAGGTGAACACATGAAGCCTTATCTCGCAAACCTGAACGTGCAATGGGGGCGATTTGAACTTGATTCTCTACGACTGATGAACTTCAGCCCGGAAGATCAGCGCGAGTTTTCACTTCGCGATGGTGACCTCCTGATGTGCGAGGGTGGACAGCCTGGGCGTTGTGCAATCTGGAGAGGACAGGTCGCGGATTGCTACTACCAGAAAGCGCTGCACCGAGTTAGGTGCCATGAAGACGCTTGCGTGCCCGAGTACTTGCAATGGTTGTTCTGGTTTCTATCTCGTGCAGACGCTTTTAGCTCTTCCATAGCCGTCGCCACGATTGCGCACCTTCCTGGGATCAAGTTGAAGAAAATGCTGATTCCTCTGCCCGCACTGGAGAAGCAGATTCTTTTCGCCAATTTTGTTAGAGCGAATGAAAGCAACGTTGCCCTTCAGAACTCATCATTTTCTTTCCTAGAAGGCTTCTTTGGATCTTTGCAAAAAAAAGCGTTTGAAGGGATTCTGTAACCCATGACCAACTTTCAGTTCCTCCACCCCGAATTCAAGCCGCTCTTCGAGCCGGCCAAGGGCGCGGAGCAACTGGTCTATTCCGATCCACGCGCTTGCTGCATGCGCACTCGCCATGCTTTGGAGCAAGCAGTGCACTGGCTGTACGAGCACGACCGCGACCTGCGCATGCCGTACGACCGCAACCTCAATGCGCTGCTGACCGATCGCGGCTTCGAGGGGCTGCCGCCGCCAGCGGTGCTGCAGAAGATGCGGCTGATCCAGCGCTTCGGCAATCAGGCGGTACATGCCGGGCCGCCTATCGGCCATTTGGATGCGTTGCGGCTGGTGCGCGAGTTGTTCCATGTGCTGTTCTGGCTGGCGCGCACGTATACGCGTGCCAGCGACCCCAAGAGCATCACGGCGGAGTTCGACGAGAAGCGTGTGCCAAAGCTGGTGCGCGCCGACGAAGCCATCGCGCTGACCCGCGACGAGCTGAAGAAGCAGGAAGCGAAGTTCCAGCAGCAGATCGACGCGCAGCACGCCACGCTGGAAACGCGCGAGGCGGCGATTGCTGAGCAGGCGGTGACGCTGGCAGAACGCGAAGCGATGCTGGCGAAGCTCAATGCCGAGCTGGCCGCTGCCCGTGCCGAACTGGCCCAGGCCAAGGCCGCCAATATCGCGGTGCCGGACACCCACGACTACGACGAGGCGGACACGCGCCGCTTCTTCATCGACGTGCTGCTGCGCGAGGCCGGCTGGGAGCTGGGCAAGAATGCCTCGGTCGAGGTGCCGGTCACCGGCATGCCGAACGAGCAGGGCGAAGGCTTTGTCGACTACGTGTTATGGGGCACCGACGGCCAGCCACTGGCAGTGGTGGAAGCCAAGCGCAGCCTGAAAGATCCGGACATCGGCCAGCAGCAGGCCAAGCTCTATGCCGACTGTCTGGAAGCGATGAAGGGCCAGCGTCCGTTGATCTTCTACAGCAACGGCAACAAGACCTGGCTGTGGGACGATCGTCGCGCGCCGCCGCGCGAGGTGCAGGGCTTCTACACGCGCGAAGAACTGGAACTGGCGATCCATCGGCGCAGCTTGCAGGCCGATCCGCGCAAGCTGCCGATCAACAACGTCATCGTCGAGCGTGCCTATCAGCACCGGGCGATCCGCGCGATGAGCGAAGCGATGGGGCAGGGTCGCCGCGCCGGCCTGCTGACCATGGCCACCGGTAGCGGCAAGACGCGCATGTCGATTGCGCTGGTGGAATTGCTGATGCGCGCGAACTGGGTCAAGCGCGTGCTGTTCCTGGCTGATCGCGTGGCACTGGTGAAGCAGGCGACAGGCGAGTTCAAAAAGCACCTGCCGGACTCCAGTCCGGTCAATCTGGTGACTGACAAGAACGGGCAGGGCCGCGTTTATCTGTCCACCTATCCCACGATGATGGGACTGATCGACCAGATGGATGGCGACCGGCGCAAGTACGGCGTCGGCCACTTCGACCTGATCGTGATCGACGAGGCGCACCGCAGCGTGTACCAGAAGTACGGCGCGATCTTCCGCTACTTCGACAGTTACCTGGTCGGCCTGACTGCCACACCACGCGATGAAGTGGATCGCGATACCTATCATCTGTTCGGCCTGGAAACCGGCGTGCCGACCGACGCCTACGGCCTGGACGAAGCCGTGGCCGACGGTTACCTGGTACCACCCAAGGCACATTCCGTACCACTCAAGTTTGTGCGCGAAGGCATCCGCTACGACGAGCTGAGCGACGAGGAAAAGGAACACTGGGAATCGCTCGACTGGGGCGATCGCGCGGGTGAGGGCGAGGAAGCTGCTGCTCCAACCGAGGTCCATGCCTCGGAGGTCAACAAGCAGCTGTTCAACGAAAGCACGGTCGACCTGATGCTGCAGCACCTGATGCAGAACGGCCTGAAGGTGGAGGGCGGCGACAAGCTGGGCAAGACGATCATCTTCGCGGTCAACCAGAAGCACGCCGAGTTCATCGCCAAACGCTTTAACCATCACTATCCGCACTACAACGGCGAGTTCGCCCGCGTCATCACCCACGCGGTGAGCTATGCGCAGACCTTGATCGACGATTTCAGCAGCAAGCTCAACAAGCTGCCGCAGATCGCCATCTCGGTGGATATGCTCGATACCGGCATCGACGTGCCGCAGGTATTGAACCTGGTGTTCTTCAAGGCCGTGCGTTCCAAGGTGAAGTTCCTGCAGATGATCGGCCGCGGCACGCGGCTGTGCCCGGACCTGTTCGCGCCGGGCGTGGACAAGACCGAGTTCTACATCTTCGATTTCTGCGCCAACTTCGAGTACTTCAACGAGAATCCGCGCGGTGCACTGGGTGGCTTGGCCGAGCCGCTAGGCAAGCGGTTGTTCAAGGCGCGGCTGGATCTGCTGGCGCTGCTGCCGGATGGAAAGAGCGATGATGCGCACCCCTTGTCTGAAGCTGCGTACGGCTATGACAAACTGGTTTTCCTGCGCGAGGGATTGACTGACGAGCTGCATGGCGAAGTTGCGGCAATGAACCAGGACAACTTCATTGTCCGCACAGAGCGCGAGCATGTCGTGCGTTTTGCTGATCGCGAGCAATGGGACGCGCTGGATGATTCAGCACTGGGCGACCTGCGTGCCCACGTCGCCGGCCTGCCGAACGAGCGCCCATCCGAACACATCACCGCCAAGCTGTTCGATCTGATCTGCCTCAACCTGCAATTGGCGCTGGTCCGCTCGACGGCCGATTTCATCGGCTACCGCGACCGGATCATCGATCTGGCCAGCGAGCTGGAAACCCGCGATGCGATTCCCGCCGTGCGCGCCGAACTGACACTGATCCAGGAGGCGCAGACCGAGGAATACTGGAAGGACATCACGCTGCCGATGATCGAATCCATGCGGCGCAAGCTGCGTGGCCTGATCCAGTTCGTGGAACGCCATTCGATCAAACCGGTCTACAGCGTGCTGACCGATCAGATCGGTGAGGCGACCGAGGTCGTGTTGAAGGACTTCAGTACCGGTATCAACCTCGCGCAGTACCGCAAGAAGGTCGAGGCGTATATCCGGTCCAACGAAAACCACGTAGCAATCGCCAAGCTCAAGCACAACAAGCCGCTGACGCCGACTGACTTGAGCGAACTCGAGCGGTTCGTCTACGAATCCGAACCCGTGGAAAGTCGCGACCGCTTCGAACAGTGCTATGGCGCCGATCGACCGCTGACGGTGTTTATCCGTTCGCTGGTGGGTCTGGATCGCAACGCGGCGAAAGAAGCCTTCGGGGAGTTTCTCGACGAGAAGCGCTATAGCAGCCAGCAGATCCGCTTCGTCGAGATGATCATCGACAAACTGACCCGCAGCGGCGTGATGGATGCTGGGCAACTTTACGAGCCACCATTTACCGGCCTGCACCATGAGGGGCTGGATGGTGCGTTTCACGACAATGACGCAGACGCCATCGTTGGCGTGCTGGCCGAGATCAATCGACGTGCGGCGGCCTGATCGCGGCGCTGATTCGCACGATGGGGCTAGCCAATCCGCGCTGCCAGACTAAAAGAGCCGTGTACGGCTCCCCAAAGTTCCACACGTCACCCCCAAATAGCCAAACGCCACTCTTTCAGTGTCGCGCGTGGGACTAATAGACCCGCGCTTGGCACTCGAGAGAATCACGCTCAGCTCTTTTTCATCGGAACGTGGCTCTTTTCCACTGGCGCTTGGGACTCGACAGTCCCGCACGTGGCTCTCTGCCATCGGCGTTCGGGTCTTTTCCGGTCACGCACGGGTCTTTTGGGTCGGCAGCTGGCTCTTTTTGTGTGGAGCGACCCTTTCCAGCATCCCGATCGGGCGCGGTCGCGCCGACCACCAGCATTTACGCGCCCGCATACACGCTCCGCGCCTACGCCGCAGCGCTTTCCTGACCTACACGCGAGGCGTGGGCGAGGGATGGCGGGCACGTTACGCTGCGCCGCCGGCCAAGCGGGCCGGCTTTCCTGACATCACATCTAAGGAGTGGACATGAGCCAGAACCTGATCGATATCGATCTCAATGCCGACGTGCTTGCCGCCATCGACAAGGCCCTCACGGCGCTGGAAACGGGCCTGGCCTCGCTGATCGCGCTGACGCCGGATCAGCGGCACCAGCTGACCAAGATGGGCGACAAGTCCGAGGCGTTCTGCCGGCAGGCCGGCCATGTCTTCGGCGACAACCCTGGCCTGCTGCCGGGCAATTTCGATCTGGCCGGCTACCAGCGCGACCTGGCCACGCTGGATGCGTTGCGTCCGCGTCTGGTGCGTCTGAGCAAGCTGCACCAGCGCGGCGCGGATACCGAAATGGCGATCGGCAGCGATCTGATGACCAACGCGCTGGAGGGCTACGCGGTGTTCAAGGTCGCCGGCAAGGGGCAGGGGCTGGACGATGCGCGCAAGGCGCTGTCCGCCCGTTTTGCCCGCGGACCACGCACACCCACGCAGCCGACGGGTCCCGCGCCGAGCGGGCCGGCGGCGGCGTGAGCCTGGATTCGCCGCATCTCTCGTGAGACCAAAGAGGCCCCGCACCATGCGGGGTCTCTTTTTTTGCCACGAAGGAGCCCCCGCTCGCGGGGGCTCCTGTTTTCTACGCTGCTGCTGACTCAGTGCTGTTGCGCGTTCGCACTGGCGCCGGCATCGCCGTCGGCTTGCGCCGAGGTGGAAATGCCGTCGCGGGCCGAACCGTGGGCGCTGGCCTGGCCGCCGGCGCGGCCGCTGGCGTTGGCCGAGCCGTTGGCGCCGGAGGTCGAAGCGGC
>Ga0207667_10011367_pt1 | contig 10355 bp, 8 predicted proteins | sample KBSCornC52_FD_184301 | JGI IMG/M metagenome (GOLD analysis project Ga0207667, IMG submission 184301) | Corn rhizosphere microbial communities from Kellogg Biological Station, Michigan, USA - KBS Corn C5-2 (SPAdes) (version 2) | ecosystem: Host-associated > Plants > Roots > Rhizosphere > Soil ...
CTGAGCTGCTGGTGAACCTGCTCGCCCGCCTGGCGGCCGAGCAGGTTCACCAGCAGCTCAGGGAAGAACGAGCGGCCGAGCGTGTCGATGAAGCCGACGAGCAGCGCCGCGACGAAGGCGCCGCGGATCGAGCCGATGCCGCCGATCACGGTGATGACGAAGGCGAGGATGAGGATGTTCTCGCCCATGCCGATCTGCACGGTCAGGATCGGCGCCTGGATGAGCCCAGCGAGACCGGCGAGCGCCGCGCCGAGGCCGAAGATCAGCGTGTAGAGCAGCTTGATGTTGACGCCGAGCGCGCCGACCATTTCGCGGTTAGACGCGCCGGCGCGGATCAGCATGCCGATGCGCGTACGCATGACCAGCACGTAGAGGAACGCCGCCACGGCGAGCGTCACCACGATGATGGCGAGGCGGTAGGCAGGATATTCGATGCCGGGCAGGATCGTGAGCGAATGGCTGAGCCATGACGGCACGGCGAGGCTTTTCCCCCCCGGCCCCCAGATCAGACGCACGAGCTCGTCGAAGAACAGGATCAGGCCGAACGTGCCGAGCACGTGGTCGAGATGGTCGCGGCCGTAGAGCCGCCGCATCGCGACCACCTCCACCACCATTCCGACCAGAAGCGTCGCGGCAATGGCGAGGACCGCGCCGAAGACGAAGCTGCCGGTCCAGGCGGCGAAGGTCGCGGCGAAATAAGCGCCGAGCATGTAGAGCGAGCCGTGCGCCAGATTGACGAGGTCCATGATGCCGAACACGAGCGTCAGCCCGGCCGCCAGCAGGAACAGCAGCAGGCCGAACTGCAAGCCGTTGAGGCATTGCTCGATGAATAGCGTCATCGTTCCCCTTCACCTGCGCAGGTCCCACGGCCCGCGCATAAGCAAATGGCGGCAGCTTTTCGCCGCCGCCATCCGCTGTCCGTCAGACCATTACTTCATGTGACACTGGGCGGCGTGCGGATTCGGCACGTTCTTCTCGGCGGTCGCCAGCGTCTTCTGCGTGTAGGTGTCGCCTTCCTTCACCACATGCTGCATGTAGAAGTTCTGCGTCGGGTAGTGGTTGGGACCGAACTTGAAGTCGCCGCGCACGGACTTGAAGTCGGCCTTTTCCAGCGCCTTCTGCACGGCCGCCTTGTCGGAGAGGTTGCCCTTCACCGCGTTGACGGCCGAGCCGATCAGCATGGCCGCATCATAGCTCTGAGCGGCGTAGAAAGACGGCTCCGACTTGTACTTCGTCTTGAAGTCGGCGACGAACTTCTTGTTGGCGTCGTTCGGGAAGTCGGCGGTCCACTGCAACGCGCTGATCACGCCGACGGCGGCGTCCTTCTGGCGCGGCAGCGAGAGCGAGTCGATCGAGAAGGTGGTGTAGAGCGGGATCGCGTCCTTCAGGCCCGCCTGCGCATACTGGTTGAGGAACTGCACGCCGGCCGCGCCCGGATAGAACATGTAGACGGCATCCGGCTTCGCGGCCTTGGCCTTGGCCAGCTCGGCCGAGAAGTCGAGCTGCGACGGCCAGGTCGTGTAGTCCTCGCCGAGCACCTTGCCCTTGTAGGCCGACTTGAAGCCGCCGAGGTTCTCCTTGCCGGCCGCATAGTTCGGGCCGATCAGGTAGACCGACTTGACGCCCTTCGCGTTCATGTAGTCGGCGACCGCGATCGGGTTCTGGTCGTTGGTCCACGCGGTCGAGAAGATGAAGGGCGAGCAATTCTCGCCGGCGAGCCGCGTCTCGCCCGCATTGGCGATGATCAGGAACGTCTTGGCGTCGACGATCGGCTTGTACGAGGCGTAGACCACGTTCGACCAGATGAAGCCGGCGACGAAGTCGACCTTGTCCGACTCGACGAGCTTCTCGGACTTCTGCTTGCCGACTTCCGGCTTGAGCGTGTCGTCCTCGTAGACCACCTCGACCGGCAGACCGCCCATCTTGCGGCCCATATGGTCGAGCGCGAGCTCGAAGGCGTTGCGCATGTCATTGCCGATCGAAGCGACCGGGCCGCTGAAAGTGGAGACAAAGCCGATCTTGACCGATTTCTGCTGCGCCGCAGCGGGCGCGGCCGCAAGTATCAAGGCGGCTCCCGCCGCCAGCAAAGTCGTCCGCATGGTGTCCTCCCGGAAGGGCCGTTGAGATTGGCCCGTGTTTCCCTGCCGCACAGTGTACCGAGGCCGCGCCAAAGGTCCACCCGCGCGCGCCGTCAGACTTTCGAACTATATTTCCGCGTTCGGCCAGTATCGTCCTGCGGTGCCACGCTTTTCCCGGTCTGCGAGGCATGCGGCCGGCGGCATTGACCGGCCGCGGCGGCGGGCGGCACTGTGCCGCGGTCTTTTGCAACGGAGCAGCGTGCGGTGACGAAGGCGCTCGAGAAAACCTATGACGGCATCGTCATCGGGGCCGGCCATCACGGGCTCATCCTCGGCACCTACCTGGCGCGGGCGGGGCTGAAGATCCTGCTCGTCGAGCGGCGCCTGACCTATGGCGGCGGCCTGTGCACGCGCGAGGTGACGCTGCCGGGCTTTTATCACAACCTGCACTCGATCAATCATTTCCACATCAGCGAGACGCCGTGGTTCAAGGACCTCGGCCTCGACGAGCGCGTCACCTACATCACGCCGCGCTATGAGCTCGGCCAGGCGCACGCCGACGGCTCGGCGCTGGTGCTCGGGCGGAACCTCGAGGAGTCGGTCGCCAACCTCGCCCGCTTCTCGAAGAAGGACGCGCAGACCTTCCGCGAGTGGAACGAGATCGCCGAGACGATCACGCGCGAGATCTTCCTCCCCGAGCGCTTCTCCGAGCCGCTGCCGCAGGCGGAGCGCGACGCGCTTTTGTCGAAGACGGCGCTCGGCCGCAAGTTCCTCGAGGTCGCCGCCCGCGAGCCGCTCGAAGTTGTGCGCGAATTGTTCGAGAACGAGCACATCCGCCTGCTCTTCCTGTTCAAGGTCTCGCTGTTCGGTACCTGGCTGGTCGACACGACGTCGAAGACCTCGCCGATGGGCTCGGTCATCCGCGCCTTCGACCTCGAGAGCGGCTACCAGCTCTGCCAGGGCGGCTCGTTCAACCTCGCGCGCGGGCTGATGGAGGAGTTCATCGCCGCTGGCGGCACCTACCAACCGCAGGTCAACATCGAGCGCATCGTCATCGAGAACGGCAAGGCGACCGGCATTGAACTCGCCGGCGGCCGCACCGTTCGCGCGCGCCAGTTCGTCGCCTCGACCATCGACGTACACCAGACATTCGAGACGCTGGTCGGCCGCGAGCAATTGCCCGAGGCGTACCGCAAGAAGCTCGACAAGTTCCAGTACACGAAGTGGAGCCTGTTCGGCCTGCATCTCGCACTCAATGAAAGCCCGCGCTTCGCCGCCGAGACATTCGATCCGAACATCAACCGCGTGCAGAAATGGTCGATCGGCGCGGAGACCATGGACGATCTGTTCTCCGCGCACGAGGACACCAAGGCCGGCCGCGTGCCGAAGATCATCCAGTTCGGCGCTGGCCCCTTGAGCCTGCTCGATCCGACGCAGGCGCCGCCCGGCAAGCACACGACCTATGCCTGGCACGTGCTGCCGCTCGATCCCGACACCGGCGGGCAGAACTACGAGGACTTCAAGGAAGAATTCGCCGACAAAATCATGGAGACCTGGGCCAAGGTCTGCCCGAACATGACATCGAAGAACGTGCTCGGCCGCTACATCTACACCGGCCGCGAATATGTGCAGGAGATGATCAACATGCGCGAGGGCGACATCTTCATGGGCGCCTTCAACGCTGACCAGGTCATGTACAATCATTTCGGCTATCGCACGCCGATCCCGAACCTGTACAACACCGGCTCGGCCGGCCATCCGGGCGGCGCGATTTCCGGCGGCGCCGGCTACATCAGCGCCGGCATCATTGCGCGCGACCTCGACATCAAGCCGTGGTGGACGCCGGTCGATGCGCGCGCGGCGCTGGAAGCGCATGTGAGGAAGAATTGATGGCCGACCTCGACAACATCGTCTTCCCGTCCCTGAAGGATCGCGTCGTCATCGTCACTGGCGCGGGGCAAGGCATCGGCCGCGTGTTCGCGAAAGCTTTCGCCAAAGCCGGCGCACGCGCCGTCATCGCCGAACTGAACGAGGCCAAGGCCGCCGCGGTTTCGGAAGAGATCATGAAGGCCGGCGGCCAGGCGCTCGCCGTCACGACCGACGTCGCCGACGAGGCGTCGATCAGAGAGATGATCGAGGTGGTAGAGAACGAATACGGCCGCATCGACGTGCTCATCAATAATGCCGGTATCTTCTCGACCCTGGAGATGCGGCCGTTCGACCAGATCCCGCTCGAGGAATGGGAGCGCGTGCTGCGCGTCAACCTGACCGGCCCGTTCCTGTGCGCGCGCGCCGTTCTGCCCGCCATGCGCCGCGCCAAATGGGGCCGCATCGTCAACATCGCGTCGGGCGCGGTGCGGCTCGGCCGCCCGAACTACCTGCACTACATCGCCACCAAGGGCGCGCTGATGAGCATGAGCCTGTCTATGGCGCGCGAACTCGGCGCCGACAACATCACCGTCAACGCCATCCTGCCCGGCGCGACCTTCACCGAGATCGAGCGCAAGACCGTGACGCCGGCGCAGAAGGAGCGCATCGTCGCCATGCAGTGCATCCCACGGCCGGAAGTGCCGGAAGACCTGGTGGGCGCGGCCTTGTTCCTCGCCTCGGACGCGGCCGCGTTCGTCACCGGGCAGAGCATCAATCTCGACGGCGGAGTGACCGGATCATGAGCCTTAAAGTCGCCATCGTCGCCGCCGGCGCCATGGGCAGCGGCGTCGCCAAGCGTCTGACCGAGAACGGCGTCACCGTGCTGACATCGCTGGCCGGCCGCAGCGCGGCGAGCGCCAAGCGCGCCGAGGAGGCCCTCATGCGCGCGGTCGACGACGCGCAGCTCATGCAGGCCGACCTTTTTCTGTCGATCGTGCCGCCGGGGGATTCGCGCGCGCTGGCCGAGCGCTTCGCGCCGCACTTCGCCGCCGCGAACAAGAAGCCCGTCTTCGTCGACTGCAATGCGGTGAGCCCGCCGACCATGTGCGGCACCGGCGAGGTCATCGCCGAGACCGGTGCGCAATTCGTCGGCGCGGCCATCATCGGCCCGCCGCCCAAGCCCGGCTCGGCCAACACCAAGATCTACGTCTCCGGCACCGCAGCAGCCGCGGTGATGAAGCTCAATGATCACGGCCTCATTGTGCGCCTGCTCGACGGCCCGCTGACCGCCGCGTCGGCGCTGAAGATGTCCTATGCCGGCATCACCAAGGGCTTCACTGCATTGGCCGCCGGCATGATGCTCGCCGCGACGCGCGAAGGCTCGGAAGAAGCACTGAAAGCCGAGCTCGCCGAAAGCCAGCCGGCGATGACCGCCTGGCTCGACCGGCAGATGCCCAACATGTACGGCAAGGCCTATCGCTGGGTCGCCGAGCTCGACGAGATCGGCGCCTTCGTCGGCGAGGAATTCGCCGAACACGCGATGCTCACCGCCGCCGCGCGCTTCTATCAGCGCATCGCCGACGATTTCGACGGCAAGAAGGACGAGGTCGACGTACTCGAGCGCTTCCTCAAGCGCGGCTAGACGCGCAGGAAGATCTTGCGCCGGTAGAGATAGCCGGCGAGCGCAATGACGAGGCCGAGCGCGACGAGGTTGACCAGCAGCGCACCGATGCCCGGCAGCAAAAGATCGTCGAGCGTCTCGCCGAACTCGCCGCCGGCAATGCGCCGCGCCGGCACATCGAATCCCATCAGCGCATTCAGCAGATAGAGCGTGATGGCGTTGGCGCCGATCCAGACGAACACCGGCGTCCAGCGCCTGTAGCCCCAGACGTCGATGACCTGGTGGAAGATGCCGAGCAGGATCGCGCTCAGGCCGCCGGTCACCAGCACGAAGGACGGCGTCCAGATCGATTTGATCAGCGGCATCTGCAAGGCCCAGAGACAGCCGGCTACGGCCAGAACGACGCCGCCGCCAATCAGCCAGGCCGATTTCCGCGACGCTCCGATGTCGAGGCGCGTGAGCACGAACCCGGACAACACGCCGAGCAGACAGGTGGCGATCGCCGGCAACGTCGACAACAGGCCTTCCGGATCGCGCGTCTTGTCCCACATGCGGCCGGGCAGGAACTGCGTGTCGAGCCAGTTCGCCAGGTTGGCGTCGGGTGCATAGGAGCCGGCGCCGATGCCGGGCACCGGCACGAACGTCATGACCGCCCAATAGCCGAAGAGCAGCGTCGCCGTCGCGGCGACAAGACCGCGCCAGTCGAGATTGAGGAACAGGACCGACGCCGCGAGATAGCAGATGGCGATGCGCTGGAGCACGCCGACATAGCGGATTTGGTCGAAATCGTCGCTCAGGCCGCCATAATAGATGAGGCCGAGCACGTAGAGCAGCAGCGCGCGCTTGGCGACGCGCAGGTGCGTCTTCGCCTTGCCCTCGCGCTCGAGCTGCTTCGGCAGCGCCAAAGTGATGGCGACACCGGTGATGAAGATGAACAGCGGGAAGATCAGGTCGAAGAAGCGCAAGCCCTCCCAATAGGGATGCGTCATCTGCGCCTTGAGGAACTCGCCCGCCGATGCGAGCGAACCGCCGTGCGCGCGCATCATGTCGGCGAGCGCGATCACTGCACCATCGGCGCCGAGGATCCAGATGAAATTGAAGCCGCGCAGGGCGTCGAGCGACACCAAACGCTGTGTCGGCAGTTTCGCCTGGATATCGATATAGCGCATTGGCGGCCGCGCGCTCCACGGCCGCACTATGGCAAAGGCCGCCTCCTTAAATTAGAGGCGGCCCGCCGCCCGGCCTTGACGCATATCAACACCGGGCATTGCGCGCTGTTCCGTTCAGTGGTGCGCGGTCGCCACCTGGGACGCCGCCGGCGCGCAGGAACCCGCCGGCTCCTTTACGCGAAAGTAATTTCGGCCGACATAGGAGCCGTCATAGTGCCGCCACGACGTGCTGTGGTCGAAGGCCTGCACGCCCGCCAATGTCACGGCGAAGACGGAGCTCTCCATGTCGCGCTGCTGCGCGTTCAGGTTCTCCGGCAGTTTCGCGCTGGCATAGTCGACATAGGAGACGCGGCGGACGCACGACATGTCCTTGACGGCGTCGAGCGCCGCCTGCGCCGTCATCAGGTGATCGGCGTGGTCGTCCGGGTTGATCGACTGGTCGGTCTCGGCGACGTTGATCTGCACAAGCGACGCACGGCCACGCTCGGCGTCGACGATGGCGCGCACAGTGCGCACGAGGTCGTCCCAGCCGCGATAGACGGTCGAGCCGTCGACGGCGGTCATCGTCGCCATGGCGCCCTTATGCAGGCGCAGCAGCGACTGGAAGCCGGTGTCTTCGAAGCCCTCGCCCTTGATGTTGCCGTCGGGCACGCGGAGGAAATAGCTGACCGTGTTGCGGTAGGCGACGCGGAAGACGCGGTGCGCGTTCAGCATCGCGCGCGATTCGTTCCGCACCGAAGGCTCGTGGTCGGTGTCGGCCATGAAACGGATCGCTTCGCGGGCGCCGTTTTCGCGCGCAAGGTAGTAAGGCTTCTTGCGGCTGCCCTGGCCGGTGCCGAGCCCGGCGTCGCCGGCGGTGACGTGCACGAACACGGTCTTCGACGCGCCGTCGAGTACGTCCTGGAACGCCGACGGGTTCATGAACAATTGCCAGTCGTCCTCGTGCGCGGCGAAATAGAATGACACCTTGTCGGGCCTATCGGCGGCGAGCGCCGGAGCGCCGGACACCGCGGCCAAGCCAACAAAAGCCAGACACAGTTTGCGAATTGCCGTCATTCCCGCCCCCGGTCGCAAGCGTGATCCCGCCTGATATGAGCAGGCAATCCGGCAAAGGCAAGGCGATATCAGGCGGCTTTTCGGGCCTTCAACACCTGATCGGCGGCGGTAAGCCCGGTCAGATAGGCGCCATGCGCGGTGGAGAAATCCAATTGCGAACAAGCCTCGCCGGCGAAGAACAGGCGCTCGTCTACGGGCGCCGCAAGAACCGCGCGGCATTCCACTTTCCCTGGCCGTGCAAATGAATACGAGCCGCGCGCAAAGGGGTCGGCGCGCCAGAGGTGCATATCGATGAGCGACAGGCGTTTCCTGAAGTCGCTGCCGAAGACGTCAGCGAGTTGACCGACCGCGAAATCGACGAAAGCGTCGGTGCCGCCGCGCTCCAGTTCGTCGGCGAAGCTGTTGCCGAAATAACCCTCGATCTGCGGCCGGCCCTGCGGCCGCACCGTGTACGACGCCGTGTCCTTGGTGTCGGTGCGCGCGAAGACGCGACTGTCGCGGCCGAACTCGTCGGCGTTGTCGAGCGCGAGATAGAGCTTGTCGGCGAGCCCGAGCGGCAGGCCGGCGGCCGCCTCGGTCTTCTCCGGCAGCAGCGGAAAGAACAATTCGGCACGCGCGGCGATGATGTTCGTCGGCAGCGTGACGATGACGTGCCGCGCGGAGATGGCGCCGCGATTGGTCTCGACGACGATCTGCCGCGCGCTGCGATCGATGCGTTCGACGATCGTGCCGAGCGCGGCCGTGACGCCCTGTGCATGCGCGGCGACGACGGTCCCGTAGCCTTCCGAGACGCGCCAGTTCACGTCCGTGCCGGCGTAGTTCTCGAAGTCGCGCGCCGAGACATCGCGCGCATCGCCGCCGCTGATGTAACTCACCACCGCGCCGATAAGCCCATTCCAGCGATTGCCCGGCTCGAACGCGGCCGCGCAAGACACGTCCGCGGCGCGCGCGGCGAGTTCGCTCAGCCGCTCGTAATAGTCCGCCATCGCCTGGTGATAGGCGCGCTGGTCGGCGAGCGGAAAATTGCGCTCGACCGCCGGCCGGCTCCACGCCGGCGACGACCTGTCGAGCGTGCGCCCCTGCGCCTCGGCGATGGCGACGAAGGGGTTGGTCGCCGCCGAATGCAGCCAGCCGCAGCCGAGATCGACGCCGTGGCCGCCGTGGCGAACCGTATAAGCGCGTCCGCCGAGCCGGTCGCGCGCCTCGATCAGCAGGCACAGCACGCCGGCGTCGGTAAGCCGCCGCGCCGCGGCGATGCCGGCGGCGCCGGCGCCGATGACGGCGACTTCGGTCTCTGAGTTCATGGGCGGAAGGCCTTGGCGGGACTGCGATGGGCCAAGCATATAGCCATCGCCGCCGCGTTTCGCAGCAGCCGCCAGCCGATCCAATCGCGGCAGCGGACCTTAGTGGTCCGAGCCGAACAGCGGCGAGCCCAGCAGCACGACGGCGTAGATCGCCGCGATCGAACCGAACGCGATGAGCAGGACGCTCATGTCACCCTCCCCCGAAAAATCGTTTCTCCCCGAGGCGTTCTTGTTTTGCAGGCAAGTCTAGCGCGGCGGCGGCGAAAGGGAACAGGGTACCGCGACCGCGCCCACGGTCTTCGGCCCATCTGCTGCACTGCAAACCCTTGCCCACTCGGATTTCCGGCAGGGAAATTCCGCCCCTCCGCAGCCGTGCCATTGCGGACGGCGCGAGCAATTGCGTTGCATCGCTGCGTGCAGCGGCTAGATTTTTCGGCGTCGTCCGGCAGACAAAAATCAACGCGACGGGCAACAGGGGGAAACGATGGCTGACCAACCGACAGTTCCGGTATCGCGGCTGCTCGATGAGCGCGGCCTCGGCGCGTTCCAGATCACGCTTCTTGTCTGGTCGCTCTTTCTCGTCCTCATCGACGGTTACGACATCGCGGCGATCGCCTTCGCCGCGCCGCATCTGGTGAAGGCCTGGGGCGTCGCGCCGAAGGCGCTCGGCCCCGTGTTCAGCGCGAGCCTCGTCGGCATCCTGTTCGGCTCGGCCATGTTCGGCTACATCGGCGACCGTTACGGCCGCAAGGCATCGCTGATCTGGGCGAACCTCGTCTTCGGCGTGTTCACGCTCGCCGCCGCCTACGCGACCAACCTCGAGCAAATGTTTTGGCTGCGTCTGCTCGCCGGCCTCGGCATCGGCGGCGTCATCCCGAACGTGGTCGCGATCAACGCGGAATCCGCGCCGCGGCGCCTGCGCGCCACGCTCGCCATCATCGCCGTCGGCTTCGTGCCGCTCGGCGGCGCCATCCCCGGCTTCATCACCGCGGCGCTGGTGCCGGCGCACGGCTGGCAGATCATCTTCATGATCGGCGGCATCGTGCCGATCGTGATCGCGCTCGCCGCCATCTTCGGCCTGCCGGAGTCGATCAAGTACATGACGCTGCACGAGCGCCACCGCGCCAAGATGGCTGCGCTCGTCCGCGCGATCAGCCCCGGCACGGCCGTGCCTGACAATGCGCGCTTCGTCATCGAGGACGAGCAGCAGGTCGCCGGATTCAACCCGAAATTCCTGTTCGGGCAAGGCCTCAAGGTC
>Ga0207667_10011369_pt1 | contig 10354 bp, 5 predicted proteins | sample KBSCornC52_FD_184301 | JGI IMG/M metagenome (GOLD analysis project Ga0207667, IMG submission 184301) | Corn rhizosphere microbial communities from Kellogg Biological Station, Michigan, USA - KBS Corn C5-2 (SPAdes) (version 2) | ecosystem: Host-associated > Plants > Roots > Rhizosphere > Soil ...
CGGCGGGACCGGGCGACCCGATCCCGCCGCCGCTGACCGGCGAGCGCATACCGGCGGACGCGAAGCTCGGCGTCTTCTACGAGTACGAGAACCACCCGACGAAGTGGGTGTCGAGCCCGCTTCCTGGGCGGGTGCACTACATGTCCGACGCCGAGCGCGAGGCGAGCCGGGTGTTCGTCGACGACGCCGGCCGGCTGCGCTGGGCCAAGGACGGCAGCCCGCTCGACACCGCCTCGTCGGTGAGCCTCTGGTCGAAGGGGCGGGGCCGGGCCATCTTCGTGATGGATCGTTCTGGCAACCTTTACGCGTCCACGCATCAACAACTCGGCTATCTGCACCACTCCTCGTTCCTCGGCGGCAAGAACGTCGTCGGCGCCGGCGAGATCGAGGCGTACGAGGGACGGCTCGCCCTGGTAACCAACCAGAGCGGTCACTACCTGCCGACGCCGGCGATGAACGATCGCGTGATCGAGACGCTCGAGGAGCGCGGCGTGATCTTCCACCCGACCTTCCACCAACTGTCGATCGGAGTGTGACTGCGTGGAACTCGAGTGGGCGCAGAAGATCGTCAACGGCATCCTCTACTCGATCGACCAGGCGCCCGGGCTCGACGAGGCTGCTGCGCGCGAATGCGTCGATGCCATCATCGAGCGCAAGTACTTCCGCCAGACACCCGAGGAGTTCGACGAGGCGATCCGGCTGGTGACCGCCAGCGGCACCCTCTCCGAGCAGGGCGTGCAGCTGACCCAGCGCTACGGGGCCGAGGAGCTCCTGCCGTTCCTGCGCGCCGTCGGCCAGGAGCTGGAGCGCCGGTTGGCCGACCCCGAACTGGCGGCACCGCCGACCGGGATGAGCGACTCGATGGCCGATGGGCTGGTCTCCGGCATCCTCATCGACGCCGACCGCTTCGGCGACCCGACCAAACCCGACGCGGCGCGGCAGTGCGCCGAGGAGATCTTCACGCCGATGCGGTACAGCTACGAGCCGGCACAGTACGTCGAGGCGATCGGCGTCGTCCTCGCGCGCGGCCAGCTCGGCGACCGCACCCGCGAGCTCAGCGCGGTCGCCGACGATTCGGTTGCGCTGGAGTTCCTGCGCGCGTTGCGGGACGAGCTGCAGCGCCGCCTGGACGACGAGCCGGCCGGCTAGACCGTCGCCACCTGCAGCAACGTCGGGTCCGGCCCGCCGAGCAGGTAGCCGCGACCGGGCGGCCCGGCGAACAGCTGGTCCGGCTCGAGGGCGGCGTGGTGGGCGAGGGCCGCCGCCCGGCTGTTCGGGGTGAGCAGCAGCGTCGAGCCATTCGTCACGACGCTGTTCAGCACGCGGGAGATCGGGCTGGGAAAGCCGGTGAGGATCGGCGTCGCGTCGGCGGTGAGGACGAGCGCGGCGCGGCCCCGGGCGGTGAACTGGGCGGTCTCCTCCAACAGCGTCGGCGCCTCGCCGAAGCCCTGCTTGGCGGCGACCACCGTGAGCTGGTTGGCGTCGTCGACCACGATCGCGTACGGGTTGTCACCGAAGTCGACGACCGCTTCGCGCAGCTGTTCGTCCTTCAGGCTGACGCCAGTAATCACCCGCACGCCGTCCTCCTGCGGCAGCAGCTGTGGCAGCGGCGAGCGGGGCGGGGCGAGAGCGAGCACGCCGATCCCGGCCCGCCGCAGCCCACGAGCGACGACGGCGGCCGCAGTCGTGCGCCCCGACCCGGCCGGCCCCGAGACCAGCAGCGCGTGCGCGCCGGCGAACAGGTCGACGCCGACCGGTTCGGCCTCCGGCCCGCCGATGCCGACGGGCAGCCAGGTGGTGCCACCTGCGGAGGCGAGCTCGTCCAGGCTCACCCGCGCCGGGATCGCCGGGAAGCGCCGCGGCGCCCGCGCCGGATCGGCCACCGGGGTGACGGCGGCCAGCAGCTCGGCCGCGCTCACGCCGGGCTCGGCGAGCTGGACGTGCCGGCCACTACCGGCGTCGATCGCCCGGCCCGGCAACGGCGCGGGGCTGGTCATGCGCGAGTTCAGGTGGGCGCGGCGGGTCTCCTCCTTCGGGAACGGCAGCAGCAATCGGTGGCCGTAGTAGGTGGGCAGCTTGTGGCTGAGCATGTCGCTGCCACCGAGCGCGACGACGTGTACGCCGAGCGGCGCGCCGGTCGCGATCACCTCGCGCAGCTTGACGACCAGCGAGCTCTCGGCCAGCGCCGGGTTGTCGTGGTTCTCGAAGTACTCCCACCCGTCGACCAGCACGACGATGCGCGGCTGCGTACCGGCGCCGTCGTACGCGCTGAGCGCGCGGCGCCGGGTCTCCGCCTCCAGCCACGTCACGAACCGGCGGACGCGGTCCGGCTCGGCCGGGGTGAACACGCCGCCGCAGTGCGGCAGGTCGGCGTAGTCGGCCAGCCCGCCGCGGTACTGCTCGACGAGGTACAGGTGGGCGTCGTCCGGCGCGAACCGCTGCACCAGGCTGGTGATCAGCGTGCGGGCGAAGGTGGTCCGCCCGGACTGCGGTCCGCCGGCGACCATGAGCCGCTCGAGCCCGGCGAGGTCGAGCACCTCGAGCGGTTGCTCCTGCCGTTCCGGTTCGTCGGCCAGCCCGAACGGCAGCGCGCTCGCCGGCACCGGGGCCGTCCCCCGCCCGGGCAGGTCGGCCAGCGTCAGGCGGGCCGGCAGCGGCGGCAGCAGGGGACGGCTCGGGGCCCGACCGTCGATCCGTTCGGACGCCTGCTCGATCGCGGCGATGGTGAGGTCCTGATCGGTCGGGCCCGCGGACGACGGCCCGGCGGTGACCGGCCGGGGCGCGCCCAGACCCGTCCACTCGACGCGCCGCACCGACACCGGCGCTGAGCCGGCCAGCGGCGGCGGGTCACCCAGGTACCCGGACTGGAACGGCTCGGGCGTGCGCCGCTCGTCGGTGGTGCAGACGATCAACCCGCGGCCGCGCAGCGGGCCCGGGATCGCCGCGGCATCGGGCACCCCCAGCACCTCGCTGCTGTCGGCCGGCTCGTTCTGGCGCAGGCTGATGCGCAGCGAGATGTTGTTCTTCAGCTCGGGCGAGAGCTTGCCCTGCAGCGACTGCGTGCCGAGCACGAGGTGCATGCCGAGCGAGCGGCCCTTGGCGGCGACGTTGACGAGCTCCTTCAGGAACTCCGGCGAGGTCTCGAGCACGCGGGCGAACTCGTCGAACACCATGACCAGGCGCGGCAGCGGCGGCAGCGTCGGGTCGGTCTGACGCTGGCGCCAGTAGTCGTCGATCTCGCCGTTGTACCGGGCCAGCGCCGACTCGCGCCGGTTCACCTCGGCCCGCACCGACGCGAGCACGCGGGCCGCGGCGGCGGCGTCGAACACGTCGGCCGCGGTCTCGCCGGTCGAGCGGATCAGCGCGACCACGTGCGGGCACCGCTCGAAGGGCAGGAACGCGCTGCCGCCCTTGAAGTCGACGAGCACGAGGTTGAGGGCGTCGGGCCGGTTGGCCAGCAGCAGGGACGTGACGAGCGTCTGCATGAGGATGCTCTTGCCGGCGCCGGTGGCCCCGCCGAGCATCGTGTGCGGACCCTGCCGGGCGAGGTCGACGTAGACCGGTCCGGACGCGTCGGCGCCGAGGACGACGCGGGTCACCGGACCGCTCGCGGCGTCCCACTGGCGCAGGACGTCCTCGGCCGTCGGCGTGGTGAGCTGCAACAGGTCGAGGAACCGCACCCGGCGCGGCATCGCGTGCTGTGCCCGGGCGAAGGTGATGCGATCGCGCATCGGGCTCAGCGCGCGGGCGAAGCGTTCGGCGGTGGCAAGGTCGACCCGATCGGGGACGACGTCGATCGGCGGCTCGCCGACGGTGCGGGTCAGGCGCAGGCCGTGCGGGCCGAGTTCGCACAGGCCGCGGCACTCGTTCATGGCCCGCCGGTCGGCGCAGATGACGTAGATGCCCGCGGCCGGGCCGTCGCGCAGGATCACGTCCATGCCGGGCAGCTCGCGCAGCGTCGAGGCGCCGTCGAGCACGAGCAAGACCTCGTCCTCGTAACGCCGGCCGCCGCCGGAGCCGCTCTGACGGCTCGCGAGCAGGGTGAGCAGTTCCTCGATGCGAGCGGCGCGGGTGTCGCGGGTGTTGCCCACCCAGCACGGCATCGCGGCCGAGGCGCCGGCGTCGGCGTGCGGGAGCCACCGCGTCCAGGCGAGCGCGTCGTGGCCGTCGGCGGCGAGGACGACCAGCCGCAGGTCGTCCGGGCCGCGCAGCGCCACCAGCTGGACGAGCAGCGAGCGGACGACGTCGTGCACGTCCCGGTCGGCGCCGACGACGCCGAGCACGCCGGTGGCGCGCAGGTCGAGCGCGGCCGGGGCGCCGCTCAGCACGGGCGGGACGAATCCGGGCCACGGTTCGCCGCGCACGACCACCGCCGCCGGCTGGTCACCCGCGCCGACCCGCAGCGTCAGCCCGTGCGGGTTGTCGATGCGGCGGGCCCACAGGTCGGCTCGATCACCGGCGATCATCGCCGCGACCTCGGCCGGCCCGGGCGCGAGCTGCGCGCGCACGGACCATTCGGCGGCCAGGTGGGCCTGCAGCTGGGCCTCGGTCTGCGCTCGCGCGGCCGCGTACTCCTCGGCCCGCTGCCGCCGCTGGCTGCGCTCGACCAGCCGGGCGACCGCGAACCCGATCACGCCGACCGCGCTGAACAGCAGGATCATCGGCGACTTGAACACGATCGCGGCGACGATGGCCGCGACCACGGTGAGCCCGGCGGTGACGCCGGCGGCCAGCTGGTTGCTCGGGCCGGTCTGCTTCTGGGCCGGCATGGTGAGCTCGAGGTGCGGCACCTCGGGGACGGGGCTGTACGCGCGGTCGAAGTCGACCCGGCCGTCGGTGGCTCGGGCGGCCCGCAGCGCGCCGGTCATCGCCGGCGTCCACTGGAGGTGGTCGGCGCCGACGGCCAGCACGCTGCCCGGCGTGAGCGGGGCCGTCCCGACGCGGTGGCCGTCGACGAAGGTGCCGTTGGTCGAACCGGCGTCGGTGACGACGGCCCGGCCGTCCGGCGCGACCTCGAGCCACGCGTGCTCGCGCCGCGAGACGTCGAGATCGCGCAATCCGACCGGCGCGGTCGAGTCGCGGGCGATGCGGTGCCGTCCGGGCGGGAGCGGGATGGTGCGCCCGGCGTCCGGACCGCCGACCACCCGCAGCACGCCGGCTTCCTGGCCGGCGACGGTGCGGGTGACCGGCCCCGGACGGCCGATGCTCAGCACGGCGCCGGCGATCAGCGGGCTGTCCGCGACCGTCCCCTTCGGGTTCAGCGGAACCTGCCCGACATAGCAGGCCCGGCCGTCCACTGGCACCGGCAGCGCGTCGATCAACGCACTGACGCTGCTGCCCGGGTCGACGGCGGCCTCGACGTCGGTGTCGGTGTTGGCGTCGCCGTCGCGGATCGTCAGCCGCAGGTAGGTGACGGACATGCTCAGGTGACCTCGACGCCCGTGACCCAGTACTTGCCGTCCGGCTCCTTGGCGACGGTGACCGTCACCGAGATCTTGTCGTCGCTGTCGTGGAAGCGGAACTCGGTCTCGCTGCTGTAGTTCAGCAGCAGCACGACGTGCGCGTCGGCGATGCGTTGTGCCGTCGCGCGCGGCACCCGACCCTCGTACACGCACGCCTGCGCATCATCGACCTCACCGTCCTCGGCCGAGTAGACGTAGCCGAACTGGGCCGTGTTGGACGCGTCGTTCTGCCAGTCGGAGCAGTCACCCGGCCCGCCGGCGCTCGACGCCCCGTAGCTGGACGCACCGTCGCTGGAGGGGTCGCCGTAAGGGTCGCTGGACGGGTCGCCGTAGGAGCTGCTCGGCGCGGACGGGGTGTACCCGCCCGACTCGGCCGCCGCTCCCGTGCTGCTCAGACACACCTTCCAGTCGCCGCCCTCCCGGACGACGATGATCGCAGCGTCGGGGTTCGAGTGCCCGTCGGCCGAGCTGACCGATGCGTGCACGGTGGCCGTGTCGCCGCTCTGCTCGACCTCGTGGAGGTCGTAGGAAGCGATCTTGAGCTTGCTCAGCACGCCGGTGAGCTCGCTGTCGCTGCGGTCCCGGCTGCACATCAGCGCCTTCTCCGCCGCGAGGTCGCGCCGCTCGGCGGCCGCGAAGAACGCTTGCAGCGCCGCCTTGGGGCCGTGGTCGCCACCACCCCCGCCGGACGAGGACAGGCTCACCGCGAGCACGACCGCGAGGACCACGACGGCGGCCGTGCCGACGATCGCCCACACCAGGCCAGTACGCCGCCGGCGCGGACCGGGCGGTCCAGCGGGCGGTCCGCTCGGCCCGCCCGGCGGTGGCCCCCATCCGGGCGGCGGCGGCGCCGGAGGGCCGAACTGGGGCGGGGGCGCACCGAACTGCGGCGTCGTCGGCGGACCGAACTGCGGGGCCGGCGCGCCGTACGGGGCGTGCGGCGCTGGAGGTGGTGGCGGGGGTAGCGGGGGTGGCGCGGCCGGCGCGAGGGGATGGATCGACGTGGCGTGGGTCTCCCACGGCTGGCGCTCCGGTCCCTGCGGATCGACGAGCGGCTCGGGAATCGTCGGCGCCGCGCTGGCCACCTTCTGCAGCTGTTGCCGGGCGCCGGCACTGTCGAGCCGGTCGGCGACCGTCCGGGTGAGCAGCCCGCGGATCGCGGCGGCGAGCGTCGGGTCTCCGGGCGCGGACGGGACGTCGTCGAACAGGATCGCCCGCATCGTCGCCGTGGTCGTGTCGCGGTCGAACGGCGCCCGGCCGGCGACGGCGTGGTACAGCGTCGCGCCCAGGGCCCACAGGTCGGCGGCCGGGCCGGCCTGACCGGTGTCGAAGCACTCGGGGGCGAGGTAGGCCTGCGTGCCGATGACGCCGGTGCGGGTCAGGCGGGCGTCGTCGGCGGCCAGCGCGATGCCGAAGTCGGTGAGCTTCACCCGGTCGCCGGCACTCACGAGCACGTTGGCCGGCTTCACGTCGCGGTGGACGATCCCGATGGCGTGCGCGGCGTCGAGCGCGTCGAGGATGCCCAGGCCGATGACCGCCGCCCGAGCCGGTGGCAGCGGCCCCTTCTCCTCCAGCAGCTCGGCCAGGCTGGGCGCGGCCACGTGCTCCATCACGATGTACACCGCGTCGGCGTCGTCGGCGGCGGCGATCGCGTCGTGGACGGCCACCACTCCCGGGTGGTTCAGCCGCCCGGCGTGCCGGGCCTCGCGCAGCGCGCGATCGAGGAAGGCGGTGCGCTCGGCTGCGGTCGCGCCGATCGGGGCGCGCAGCTCCTTGATCGCGACCGTCCGCTCGAGCAGCGTGTCGGTCGCCCGCCACACCACGCCCATGCCGCCCCGGCCGACCACGCTCTCCAGCCGGTACCGTCCGGCCACCAGACGCTCCGGCGGCTCCTCGCCGCCTGCCCCCACCACGCCGGTCCGCTCCCTCGTCTCGTCCTCGACCCTTCGCGGGCCCGCGCACGACCCTAAGCGATAAAGGCTAGCGATTCCGGATCATTACCGCCGTACGGACGAACCACCACGCATCGCCCGCGCCCCGCGCTCGCCGCAACCGGTCACACCGTCGACCACGGCGTCCACCGCCACGCCGAGCGCGATCCCGCCGAGGACGTCCAGCGGCAGGTGGGCGCCGACGTACAGCCGGCTGGCCCAGATCGTCGGCAGGGCCAGCCCGGCCAACGCACGACCGGGCCGACTCAGCTCCGGCATTGCCGCGAGACCGAGCGCGGTCGACACCGCAGCGTGGCCCGACACGTAGCCGAGCCCGGTCGGTGCGCGCCCGCGCACGCCGACGCCGTCGACCAGCACCGCCGGACGGGGACGCCGGTACGTCCGTTTGACCACCTTGGCCAGCAGCCACGCCAGCCCGCCGCCGGCGAGCGCCCGCCGCGCCAGCTGCGGCCGGTCAGCGCGCCACGCCACGGCCGCGGTGGCCGGGACGGCCAGGAGGTTGCCGCCCTGCATCACCAGCCACGCCGGCCGGTACAGCGAATCCGGCAGCCGGTTCACGGCACGGAACGCCTGCGCCTCGACCGGGCCGATCCGGTCGTGCTCGACGGCCCAGCCGGTGACGGCCAGCCCGGTAAGACCCAGCAGCAGCCGGGTGCCCTCCGAACAGCGACGGGTCATGAGCGCAGTTCCACCCCCAACCGGTGCCGGAGCTCCTGCCGCAGTTGCACGCGGGAGCGGAAGCCGACCGCGCTCTGCAGTTGCGCCATGAGCGCGATGTGTTGCCCACGCACGAAGTCGAACCGGTACTGCACGCAGCCGCCCGGGAACGCGTCGATCAACGTGCCGGCGAACCGCGGCCGCAGAGTGCGCAGCCGAAGGTAGGTGCGGCCGCCGAGCGTGCGGGCCGGGAACGGCGCCGCGCCCGCCGTCCGGCAGCTCCGGCTGAACCGGAGCGACACGGCCGGGCCCTGCGCGCGGTCGGAGACGAGCTTGACGGTCATGGCTGCGCGCCGAACGTCGAAGGCCTCGGTGCTCCAGCCGGCGGGCAGCTGCGCGAGGCAGGGCACGTAGCTCGCCGAGGGGACGGCCTGGGCGATGAGCCCCAGTCGCTCGATCGCCGTGCACCGGGGTAGCCCGGGCGAGTCGGCGGGCGCGCAGGCCGCCAGTGGGGTCGCAAGCACCACCGCGAGCAGCAACCGGATTGCCCTCATAACAACCCCGCCGTCCGCGCATACGCGTAGACCGCCGCGGCGGCCAGGCCGAGCAGCAGCAGCGCACCGACGGTCGTGCCGAGCCGGCGCAGGCTCCAGACCTGGATGCGGACGGGTTCGCGTTCGGGCGCCAGCCGGCGGAACGCGCCGATCAGATCGCGCTGATCGGCGTGCAACCGGCCCCGCAGCTGGGTCGGGATCGTGATGCTGCGGCAGGCCGCGAAGGCTTCGGCGATGTCCTCCGGCGCGAACTGGCGCACGGCCCGTCGGTAGACGTGCTCGGGGTCGCTGACGAGGGCCAGGGTCAACATCATGTTCGCCAGGTCGACGGCCTGTCGCCACGGCGTGGGGCGGACGGTCGCGAAGGCGACGTCGATGAGGCGGACGTGTCCGCCGGCGAGGAGCAGGTTGGACGGCTTGATGTCCCGGTGCGCCACCCCGGCCCGCCAGAGCGCGCGCACGATGCCCAACGCCTCGTCGATCTGCTGGTCGCCGATCGGTTCGTCGCCGAGGTCGCGGGCGCCCGGGACGAAGCTCATCACCAGCAGGTACTCGCGCTCGGGGGTGATTTCGACGAAGCCGAGCGGCTGGGGCACCGGCAAACCGTTGTCGCGCAACAGTCGCAGGAGGTGGTCTTCGTACTCGACCAGGCGCCGCACGCTGGCGAACGGCTTCTCGTCCTCGAGCCGGCCGTAAAGCACCATCCGCGCGAGCTTGTACGAGCGGTCGGCCCGCAGGTGGTTGACCGCGTACAGCTTGCCGAACAGCGCGGCGCCGTCCCGCGTCGTCATCCGCAACGGCGTCGAACCGGCCGAGGCGGCCAGCCCGAACGGCTCGACCGACTCGGCGGGGATGCCGAGCTGGTCGGCCAACGCGGCCACGACCGCAGCGTGCCGGGCGGGCGTGATGTCGAGGTGGGCCGTGCGGTGCCGCCGGTACCCGATCGCGAACGCCTCCTCCGGGACCGCCAACCGGTACGCGATGACCGACAGCGCGCCGCCGAGCGCGAGGGCGACGAACGCGTCTGTCGGCCGGTCGACGCCGAGGTACAGGCGCGCCCCGGCCAGCAGGAGCACGAGCGCGGCGCCCACGGCGCGAACGCGACTGCGGAAGCGTCCGTTCGGGACGAGGTTCGCGACCGCCCCGACGACGACGGCCGCGAACATGGCGACTGGAGCGGCCGGATGGGCATATCCCTGCCACGGGCCGATGAGCTCCACCGCGCCGGTTCGCATCCGGCCCTGCGCGGTTGCGAGAGCAGTGCTCACGCTGACCACGACGAGTAGCACGGTGAGATAGACGAACAGGCGGCGCAGCCTCCGCCAGGCGAGCAGCACGGCGATGGTCGACCAGCCGAGCACCTGGATGCATTGCTGGGTACCGAGCTTCTCGACGAGCAGCGCGCACCACGTCGCCACCCCGGAGCGCAGATGGCCCAACAGCCGCAACGTCCCGTCGTCGAGTCGGGTCACCGCGGGGCGGAGCGCCGGTGCCACCAGCACGAACTCGACCGCGACCGCGAACACGATCACCGTGGCGTACCAGACCGTGCTGGCCGGCAGCTTCCACGGCAGCGGCGGGGGCTCGCCGGACGGCCGCCGCCGGCGTCCACCGAGGACCTTCCCGACCACCGGCACGATGACTTCGGGTCCTGCTACCCCTGGCTCCGCGGTCATGACGCGACCACGCTGGAGCCGTGCGACCGGGCCGATGGACGCGATGCCTTGCC
>Ga0207667_10011372_pt1 | contig 10351 bp, 10 predicted proteins | sample KBSCornC52_FD_184301 | JGI IMG/M metagenome (GOLD analysis project Ga0207667, IMG submission 184301) | Corn rhizosphere microbial communities from Kellogg Biological Station, Michigan, USA - KBS Corn C5-2 (SPAdes) (version 2) | ecosystem: Host-associated > Plants > Roots > Rhizosphere > Soil ...
AACATCGCCGCTTTTCTTACGAGGGGAAAAGGATATTACGAAGAATACAGGACTGATCAGGCTTTCAGCGATTACAATCTTCCTGATTTTATAAGCGGAACCGATACAATTACCTCTACAGATTTAATCCGGCGGCTGTGGCTGGATAACTATTTTTACGGATCAATTTTCTCCTTGCAATATCATAAAAATAAAACGGAATTCACATTCGGGGGCGGCTATACACAATATGATGGAAAGCATTATGATATTGTAACTTGGGCTCAGCAAGGATTTCCTTCGGATTTTAAATATTTCAACGCTCCGGCAAAAAAGAATGATTTGAATCTTTATGCAAAACTAATGCAATCATTCAGCCCCGGACTTACCGGATTTTTAGATTTGCAGGGCCATTTTATAAAATACAAAATTGATGGCTTTGATGATAACCCAAAGATTTTTGTAGAAAGAAACTATTCTTTTTTCAATCCAAAAGTAGGCATCTCTTTCAACAGAAATAATTACCAGACTTACCTCTCTTTTTCTGTTGCGGCCAAAGAACCGAATCGTGATGACTTTGAAGCAGGAATCAATCAAATTCCTAAACCGGAAATCTTATATGATGGAGAATTGGGAATAGAAAAGAAAGAAAAGCTGTTTAATTATGGTGCAACATTTTATTACATGTATTATCGCAATCAACTCGTTAATACCGGCAAAATAAATGATGTAGGCGCTTACACCCGGACAAACACACCTGAAAGTTACCGCGCTGGTATTGAGTTACAGGGCGCTGCCATTATTTCTAAATGGATCAATCTTTCGGGAAATATTTCTTTTAGTAAAAATAAAATAAAAACTTTTACAGAATTTATTGATGATTATGACAACGGCTCGCAAAAGGAAAACATTTATCACAATACCGATATTTCTTTTTCCCCGGATGTAGTGGGCGCCGCTTCTATAAATCTGATTCCTTTGAAAAATGGAGGAATAAATTTTGAATCAAAATATGTGGGAAGACAGTTCCTGGATAACACTTCTCATGTTAGCAGAAGCATAGATCCGTATTTTGTTGAGAATGTAAAATTCTCTTACACTGTTATGAAAAAGATTTTTAAAGAAATCAATTTTGTTTTTAAAGTAAATAACGTGTTCAACAAAATGTATGAATCGAGCGGATACACTTACAATTATATTTCGGATGGAGAATTAGCAGTCGAAAATTATTATTTTCCGATGGCGGGAACGAATTTTATGGCAGCAATTAATATTAGGTTGTAGCAGGCGAAGGTTCAAGGTTCTGGTTGCATAACTATTTCTGATTTGATAAAAAATGCTCTAAATTTGGAAGATGGATAATGGAGACGCCATATTACAATTAATTAAATCATCAATTCTGGCTACAGAGCCGGATGCGACCGTTGTATTATACGGATCTTATGCCCGTGGCGACCATAAGGAAAATTCTGATATTGATATTCTGATACTTATTGATAAAGACAGAATTACAGCAGCAGATGCCAAACGCGTTTCCTATCCCTTATATGATATAGAATTTGAAACTGGCAAAATTATTAGTCCGCTAATACTTTCAAGAAAAAACTGGGAGACTAAACATAGGATAACGCCTTTCTATAAAAATGTTCGTAAAGAAGGGATTGTGCTATGACAACAGAAGAAAGGAAAGATTTAGTCAATTACAGAATAACAAAATCAAAAAAGACTCTTGCGGAGATTGAGCTGCTTATTCAACATGAATTATGGAATACAGCAGTTAACCGGTTGTATTATGCCTGTTATTATGAAGTTATTGCACTCTTAATTAATAAAGAAATAGAAACATTAACACATACCGGAGCAAGGCAATTGTTCGGACTCTATTTTATAAAAACCGGTGTAATTGAAAAAGACTTTGGAAAGTTTTACTCAAGATTATTTGATTTAAGACACGCGGGTGACTACGACGATTTCATAGATTCCACAAAAGAGCAGGTGCTTGATCTTTTGCAGCCAACAGTTAACCTCATAATGAAAATTGAATTAATCATAAATGAATCTGACAATGAGGATCAATAATCGGGAATCTAAAGGCAACGTTGAAGGCCGTTACTGGTTTCCGGCAATTCACGATTCACAATTCACAACTCACCATTCACATTTCACCATTCACCTCCATCAACTCCTCCCCTTCAACATCGGGACAAATGAAAAATCTGAAAAAGTTTCTTCATCCAAAGTGCCATCGGCATTTTTGGTAATGCGCATCATTTTTTGTGAGCCGTTGTCATCAACAGGAATCACCATTTTTCCTCCGGGCTTTAATTGTTCAATTAATTTTGGTGGAATGAAAGGTGCGGCAGCAGTGATAATTACCTTATCAAAAGGAGCAAAAGTTGGAAGCCCTTCAAAGCCATCGCCATAAAAGAATTTAATGGAGTGATATTTATTTCTAAGAATAAATGATTTATTGAGATCAAACAATTTTTTTTGTCTTTCTATGGTAAAAACGGTGGCGCCCATTTCTGCCAGAACCATTGCCTGGTAAGCGCTTCCCGTTCCGATCTCCAATACTTTTTGGAAAGGAGTGATTTCTAATAATTGTGTTTGAAAAGCAACGGTGTAAGGCTGTGAAATCGTTTGTCCTTCACCAATCGGGAAAGCCCGATCCTGGTAAGCAATATGTTCGAGTGCGGTATCCAAAAAGAAATGCCGTGGAATATTCATCATCGCATTCAGCACATTATCATCAGTGATTCCTTTATCGCGCAGTGAATCAATTAGTTTTTTTCGAAGTCCTTTATGGCGATAAGTGTCTTCAAAGTTTCTCATGCACGCAAGTTAAAAAATTTGCGTTTACATTTTTGAAAAGAATAAAAGGAAGGAGAATTTTGGAAGAGATTTCCAGGGAGAAAGTAAGCTGTAGCGGGGTTCGATCATCTATTCAATCTTTTGCAACTATTTGCATGATTGAAAAAAAGAAAAATTTGGCTTATTTATTTGCTTGCTGCAAATCAGAAATCAGAAAATCACAAATCAAAAAACATAAATAAGAAATCGTACTATAGTAATTTTTTAAACACATTCAAAACCCGTTCTAATTGCTGTGCGGTTAAATTACTTCCTGATGGCAAACACAATCCATTCTCAAATAAATTTTCAGCCACATTCTTGCCATAATAAGGAAATGATTGAAACACAGGTTGTAAATGCATCGGTTTCCATAAGGGACGCGATTCGATGTTTTCTTTTTCGAGGGCAAGACGAATATCTTCTCTTGTGATGCCGTTTGTTTTTTCCGGATCAACTAAAATGGTAGTAAGCCACCGATTACTAAAAAAGCCTGCGGGTTCGTTGACAAGGGTGATCCCTACAAAAGGTTTCAATTCTTTCTGATAGAATGAAAAATTTTTTCGTCTTTGCTCAATTCTTTCAGGCAATACTTCCATTTGTCCCCGACCGATACCGGCAGAAATATTACTCATGCGGTAATTGTACCCAATATGAGAATGTTGATAATGTGGAGCAGGATCGCGCGCCTGTGTGGCCAGGAAGGTCGCTTTTTTAATGAATGCCTCATTTTCAGAAACCAACGCTCCTCCACCGGATGTGGTAATGATTTTATTGCCATTAAAAGAAAGAACCGCCATTGCACCAAAAGTGCCGCATTTTTTTCCGTTGATAGAAGATCCCAAAGCTTCTGCCGCATCTTCAATTACAGGGACCTCATATTTTTCTGCAATGGACATTATAGCATTCATCTTTGCAGGCATTCCATATAAATGAACAGGAATAATAGCTTTCGGTTTTTTGCCTTTAGCTATGCGGTCTTTAATCGCTTCTTCCATAATTTCCGGGGCCATATTCCACGTATCTTTTTCACTGTCGATAAAAACCGGTATTGCATTTTGATAACGAATCGGGTTTGCAGAAGCAGAAAAGGTCATACTCTGGCAGATCACTTCATCACCTGCTCCGACTCCGGATAAAATAAGAGCCAAATGTAATGCAGCAGTACCGGCACTAAGCGCCGCTACGTGGGTGTGATCATCCAGGTAAGAAGCAATATCTTTTTCCAAACCGTTGACATTCGGGCCTAAAGGAGCTACCCAGTTGCTTTCAAACGCTTCAGTTACATAATCACGTTCCCTGCCGCCCATGTGAGGCGAAGAAAGCCATATTTTAGAGTTCATTTATTGAGAAAAATTTTTTTATTTAATTTGAGCTTACGGTTGACCATGTTGTACTGTAACCGGCAATGCATGAGTTAAAGCTGTTTCGGCAATAAAAACCCCATATGTATTTTAATTTTCGAAGAGTTACGAATTCGTAATCCATTTTCAGGTATTTTTATAATACCCTACCCGGGCAATCCCATTGCCTCCGTTTGCCTTTTTTTCTTTTCCGCGCCCCATCATCTGATTTATTAAACAGATCATTGCGGAGTTTATAGGACAAAGTGAGGCCCGTGAAATAATACCAATCCTTATAGATTGGATTACCACGCACTTTACCGGTAGGATATGTTTGTGAACCACCTTTTACCTCATCGCCCCGGTACGCAAGTTCCAAAGCTTTGGCGCCCCGGTTTGTGAGTATGGCATTTGGGTCCACATAAGTACTGCTCACATCATCCAGGTAATCAGTAAATAATCTTCTGACGCCTACTTCAAATCCCACGTTCAGATTTTCTGTCATCGATAATTTTACTCCGGCTCCCATCGGAATTGCCAGCTCAGTCAGTTTATATTCTTTTCTTCCCGGCACATATCCTTCACCTTCTGTTCCCAAAGGATGCAGGAAATATTTTTTACCGGTGCTGTCAAAAGTGTAGGGATTGAAATGATAAACAGCAAGTCCGAGAAATATATACGGCGTTAACGGATGTTGCCCCAGGGGCTTAAAAAAATATTGCCCATCTACTGAAAACTCTGCAATATTGGTGAAAAAATTAAGATTCCTTGCGGCATTTCTTCCTTTACTGTCATCAGCTGATACTTTTCCTAATTTGAATGCAGTTCTGACAGAAAATTGCTTGGCAACATCAAAAGATAATCCCACACCTCCTGCCAAATGTGATTGGCTAAAAGTAAATCTCTTTTCCTGCAGATCGCCGCTATAGTTCGACATACCGAAAAAAAAGTCGAGATGGATGCCCTGCTGGACCTGCGCCACTAGCACCTGGCTTATCAAACAGATTGAAAGAGCTAGAAATATCTTTTTCATGTACGGCTTTTAAATGCGAAAGTTAAAGAGTATAAAGGAATAGAACCATAAAACATTAAAATACTATGCCAAGTCCGTTATTTTTTGTGAAAATATTTTCATAAAAAATGAAAGTGTTCACATTGGGGGGGCGATATTCGTACAAATCCTTTTTCCCGGCTGCGAGGCGCCAGTGGGAAATACAACAAGGATTACTTCCAAAGCATCAAGAAGGCTTCTTCAAAGAAATTCCTGGTACAAATATTTTGTAAAAATAAAGGCAACCTTTGGATTTTCCAAAGGTTGCCTTTATAAACGCAAAAGAATTATTCACTCCAAACAACCCTTTTTACATAATCAACATAAGAAATAATAATCCTTACTACTTTATCAGAAACATTCGGCATTGAATAATCACTCACCCTTCTGAAATTACGTTCTTTACCCCTTTTCTGGCTTGTAAGCTGAAGCAATCCCTGCATAATTCTTTCGGGATTCAATCCCACCATCATCACCGCCGCTTCTTCCATCGCCTCTGGCCTTTCATGAGCCTCACGAATATTTAATGCGGGAAAATTTAAAATCGAGGATTCTTCAGAAATAGTACCGCTATCTGATAAAACAGCCAGCGATCTCATTTGTAAAGCGTTGTAATCAGTAAAGCCTAACGGCTTTAAAAATTGTATTTCCGGCCGCACTTCTATTTTCCTGGAATCTATCATCTTTCGGGTGCGCGGATGCGTGCTAACTATGATTGGAAATTTATATTTTTCGGCAACCAGGTTCAACGCTGCTATTAAACCGCGAAAATTTTTGTCACTGTTTATATTTTCTTCCCGGTGTGCAGAAACCACAAAAAATTCATGCTCTTTTAAGCTCAATTTGCTTAAAACTTCAGATGCTTCTATACCGGTAATGTAATGGTTCAGCACTTCAAACATGGGCGAACCCGTTTTAATGATCCTGTCTGCCGGCAATCCTTCGCGTAATAAATACTCCCGGGCAATATCGCTATAGGTAAGATTAATATCTGAAATATGATCGACAATTTTCCGGTTGGTTTCTTCAGGTACGCGCTGATCAAAACAACGATTGCCGGCCTCCATGTGAAAGATTGGAATATGCCTTTTTTTAGCAGGAATGGCACACAAACAACTGTTGGTATCTCCCAAAACCAAAAATGCATCTGGCTTGGTACTTTCTAATAAAGGATCGATTTTGATTAGTATATGGCCAATAGTTTCGGTGGCATTTGCCCCGGCAGCATCTAAGAAATGATCCGGCTTTCTTATTTTCAGATCTTCAAAAAAGATCTGGTTCAATTCATAATCATAGTTCTGACCGGTATGAACAAGCAGGTGATCAATAGCTTCAGAAGCGTCGAGAGCCGCAATTACTCTTGATAAACGGATAATTTCAGGCCTCGTGCCTACCACAGTCATTACTTTTAGTTTAGTCATTAGTTGTTTGTAGTTGGTGATTTGTAGTTTGAGGATTAGTTTCTGTTTTTAAATTTCTATTTTAACGTTGATCCGCCATCTTTAACTTCACTGATTTTTATTAAACCACTTAACATTCTGCCGACAATTGTAATTTCTGCCTGCGTTTCTTCAAACATAACTTCCGTGATGTAGTTCAGAACCTTCAGCAATATTACTTGGAATTGAAACAGCACATCTTCTGATCTGGTTAGTGAGTCCAAACATTTCATCTTTAGGAAAGATACTCGTAATCCCATAAATTTTCGTTACAAGAGCAATACTTTTCTTCCAAACATCAACATCTTTATGGGTTCTCAGTCGTGCTTTGCTGTTTGTTGTTTGTAATTTTTATTTTTTTATTACTGATGAAAATTGAACAGTATCTGAATTGCAGAATAAATGTTAACCACTACCCACAACTACTATCCACCATCCACTAACCACTAACCACAAACCACATCCTCAAAATATGTATCCGGATCGTTTTCGTCGTAAAACTCATTGATCCAGAAAATGGTGTATAATTCTTCTTCTCCTATATTCTTAATATTGTGTGTGTACCAAACCGGCATATCCACGTAGGCGGGTTCTTTTCCATCCAGGTAAAAGTTGAAAACTTTATCGGTGCCGATTCGTCTCAGCTGGATCAATGCGTGTCCTTTAATAACAGCAAACCGTTCTATTTTCCTTGTATGAAAATGATTGCCTCTGGTAATTCCGGGGACTGTTGTAGAAAATGAAACTTGTCCGCCAATATTTAGTCGGATCACTTCAACAAAAGCTCCTCTTGGATCAATATGTTGCGTGAACTTTACCGGAAAGTGATTTTCAATATCCATATAGCAACGAAACGTATTGAAGAGATTCAGTTCAAAGCGGTTGTTCAAAGCAGGAATAATTCCTTTATCCAGGTATTCGTTTTTATAAGTCTGCAGCAAATCAAGAATTTCCGACACTTTACATGCCGAAGAATGGGGAACATACACTTCGTAATTACTTTCTGCGCTTCTGATTTCTTTGATGATTTCCTGAACCAATTCACCTACATAGATCAGCTTCATTTCACCATCCACATCTATCACCGGCGTTTCCTGGTGAGATAATTTATGAGAAAAAGTAGCTACAACAGAATTATAATTCGGATGACCGAAGGGACCAAAAACATTCGGAATGATCATGCCGGTAAATTTTCCTCCGGAATTTTTTGCCCAATCCGCCATCAATTCCCGTCCTTCCCTTTTCGACTTCCCATAAAGGTTGTCTCTTTCTTCCTGGGTTGAAGATGAAAAGATAACGTGGGCTTTGCTGTTTGTCCGTTGTAATGAAGAAATAAGTTTCCGAACTAAATCCACATTGGTATCATAGATAAACTGTGGATCATTATGTCGGTTTTTCGCCGCCAGGTGAACGATTACATCACATTGTCCAACGAATTCATCCAGTTTTTTTTCATCCTCAAAAAAATCCTTTTGAAATTCAACTCTTTCAAATTCCTGCGGAAATAATCCCAAAGTGTTATATAAATGGGTTCCGATAAATCCGTTCTGGCCGGTGATACCTGTTTTCATGAATGTTTATTTTTACTGGATCATTGATCTAAAGTATGGAACAAAAGCACAGGCAAAAATCAATTTTCTGTAAAAATAAAGGCAACTTTCCGTTTGAAAAAGTTGCCTTTATAAATATGAATAAAACAATTGTCTGATCGCCTTATTTCCATGTATACCATTGCTCTTTATCATACCTGAAATTATCCTTGGCAGATTCTTCTACAGTAAACGAAGAAAAAACGATGATTCGTGATTTTTGTTTCAATGCTTTAAAGCCATTGGCAAATCCACCGGGCACATGTAAAATCAGCGGTTCAGCCGATTCCAAAACAAATTCTTCGGTCTTTAATTCAACTGAAGGGTTTTCCCAACTGTCGGGTTGTACCAACACAATTTTAAAGCTTCCATCAACTACATAAAACCACTTTTCTTCTTTTTGATGTCCTTGCCATGCGCGTACGATTTCTGTATCCGGATGTTCAATGATATAAAACCGCCTCACACCACTCATGTCAAAATCATTGAAGAAGATCAATTTTCCACGGGCGTCCTCGTGCTGGCCACCCCGTACTGTCGTAATTGTTTTAAGCATTGCTGCTGCTTTCATTGCTCTTTCCAGTTTCTACTTTCTACTTTGCTCTTTCTACTTTCCCTCTAACCCGGCATCTGTGGTACGTCTTCACCAAAAACTTCTTTCCTGATTAACGGAAGTGTCAGCAATAATTTTTTAACTCCTTCCACATCCAACCGTTTTGTATTGTGAGAATGATAATCTTCTACTTTTGAAACATCGGTTTCGCCTTCTGAAAAATAGAGGTTGTAATTTAGATTACGGTGATCAGCAGGTACCCGGTAAAATTCCCCCATATCATCTGCCTTTGCCATTTCTTCCCGGGTGCAAAGGGTTTCATACAACTTTTCACCATGGCGGGTACCAATAGTTTTTATCTCATTTTGAGCATTGCAAATTTCTTTCAATGCCCGGGCAAGGTCTCCAATAGTGGCGGCAGGAGCCTTATTTACAAATAAATCGCCCTGGTGGCCATTTTCAAAAGCAAACAGCACCAGTTCTACTGCATCTGTGAGAGACATAAGAAAGCGTGTCATCTTTGGATCGGTAACAGTTATTGGATTACCATCCTTTATTTGGCGAAGAAACAACGGAATCACTGAACCGCGGGACGCCATTACATTTCCATAGCGCGTCAGACAAATCGTAGTATCATTTTCCGGTACATTTCGTGAAGTGGCAATAGAAACTTTTTCCATCATGGCCTTGGAAATACCCATCGCGTTTATCGGGTATGCGGCCTTATCTGTACTCAGGCAAATAACTTTCTTCACTTTATTGGCAATAGCAGCCCGCAAGGTGTTTTGTGTGCCAATAACATTCGTGCGCACTGCTTCCATCGGAAAAAATTCGCAGGAAGGAACTTGTTTTAACGCCGCTGCATTAAAAACATAATCCACACCGTGCATAGCGCCTTCAATACTGTTATAATCACGAACATCCCCAATATAAAATTTCAGTTTTGAATTTTTAAGCTGGTTTCGCATATCATCCTGCTTCTTTTCATCGCGGCTGAAAATGCGTATTTCTTTAAAATGATCAGTATCCAGAAAGCGATGCAAAACCGCGTTTCCAAAAGAACCGGTTCCACCGGTGATTAAAAGTGTTTTTTGAGAGAACATGTTGTTTTTGAAATGTAACTTATAAATAAAAAAATTATTGTTCTAAATGGGAATTTTGATACCGAATATTTATTAGATTGCTGATATCAACCACCTCTATATCGTACTCATAACCTCACGCTTGATTCTTTGTTTTACCGTCTCCCATTTTAACTCTGGATCTTTAATCAATACAGGCCAATCAGTAAGATCAACATCATCAAAATAAATCAGACTTTTAAGCACGTGAGTTGAATTGGATTGCCTGTACTTTTCAGCATAAAATGAAATAATCTCAGTTATTGAGAAATGGTTTAAAGCATAATAAATATCAATAAAATCTTTTGAACGCTGTCCACTAATGGAAATCGCATTTAATTTCATTGCTATAATATCCTTTTCTGATATCAGAGACAACCCGCTTTCACGATAAAGCCGACCAATGTATGAATAAGCATGGCTTAT
>Ga0207667_10011373_pt1 | contig 10350 bp, 10 predicted proteins | sample KBSCornC52_FD_184301 | JGI IMG/M metagenome (GOLD analysis project Ga0207667, IMG submission 184301) | Corn rhizosphere microbial communities from Kellogg Biological Station, Michigan, USA - KBS Corn C5-2 (SPAdes) (version 2) | ecosystem: Host-associated > Plants > Roots > Rhizosphere > Soil ...
GAAAGAGCGCTTGCCGCCAGGCCCGAACGGACCCGTCGGCGTCGTCTGGATCGACCTCACCAAGCCTCACTACGGCATCCATGGCACGCCCAACCCGGAAACCATCGGGCGGACCGAAAGCCACGGCTGCGTCCGCCTGACCAACTGGGATGCCGCACGGCTGGCACAAATGGTAGATACCACGACGAAAGTCGTGTTTCAGGCTTGAGGAGGGAGAGCCATGCGCCTCGTCGACCGCCTGCTTACCATCGTCATAACCATCACCCTGACCTCGGTGGCATGGATCGTCATCGGCTCGTTCTACCTGCAGCGGGGGCCGGCGGCGGAATCGAACACCGCTGCCGCGCCAGGCCCGGCGCCGGATGCTCGAGCTGCGAATGCGCCGGCAGCGGTTACCGGCCCCTTACCTTCGGGCTTGATGATCCCCGTCGCCGGGGTGACTGCCGACAAATTGTCCGACAACTTCAACGATACGCGGGGCGGCCACCGCCACGGTGCCCTCGATATCATGGCGCCGCGCGGCACCGATGTTCTTTCGGCGGCCTCGGGCACAGTCGAGAAGCTGTTCCAGTCGGTGCCCGGTGGCAACACGATCTACGTTCGCTCCCCGGATCGCACGACGATCTACTACTACGCCCACCTCGATCATTACGCGGCCGGCCTGAAGGAAGGGCAAGCGGTCACGAGGGGGCAGGTGATAGCCGCTGTCGGCTCGACGGGCGATGCCAGCGCCGAGGCGCCGCATCTGCATTTCGAGATCATGCGCACGACACCGCAGGCGAAGTGGTACGATCCGGCCACGGACGTCGATCCCTATCCGTTGCTGACGGGCAAGCGCTAGCCGATCACAAACTTCCCTCGAGCACGCATCGCATGCGTGTGGGCTGTTTATCGGGACCCAGCAGCCGCAGAAATCCGGGGTGAACGACGGTGTACTTCTCGCCCCTGTAGGGACCGCTCGTCATCACGACGAGATCGCCGCGGCGCAGGTAAGTGCCGTCGCCCTTCGCCGAACTGTAACGGGAGCCGGTCTCGATAACGAAGCTGTGATTTGGCTGGGTCCGTCCGCGACCGACATTGACGTCTTCCGGTAGCTCGCACGTGTAGGACCCGCGCGCGATCGTATCGATCGGGCCTTGGGCGAGGGCAGCGGAAGCACCAGCGCAAAGCAGTGCAATCGGCATGAGCGAGCGGATCATGGCTGCCGCATAGCATGGCCGCGTTGCGCTTGCATGAATTCAGGCACTCCCCTAGGGCGCCCCGCAATCCGAAATCCCCATCAAGGCAGGCTAGCGATGAAGATCAGCGGCGTGGACATTCGTCCCGGCAACATTCTCGAATACGAAGGCGGTATCTGGAAGGTCGCCAAGATCCAGCACACCCAGCCGGGCAAGGGTGGTGCGTACATGCAGGTCGAGATGAAGAACCTGCAGGATGGGCGCAAGACCAACGTCCGCTTCCGCAGCGCCGACACGGTCGAGCGCGTGCGGCTCGACACCAAGGACTTCCAGTATCTCTATCACGACGGCGACATGCTGGTGTTCATGGACAAGGATACCTACGACCAGATCCACTTGCCGGTCGATCTGGTCGGCGAGGCGGCAGCATTCCTGCAGGACGGAATGGACGTCACCCTGGAGCTGTGGGACGAGAAGCCGATCAGCGTCGAGCTGCCGGATCAGGTAGAAGCGACGATCGTTGAGGCCGATGCCGTGGTCAAGGGCCAGACAGCTTCGTCCAGTTACAAGCCGGCACTGCTCGACAACGGCGTACGTGTGATGGTGCCGCCGCACATCGAAAGCGGCACGCGGATTATCGTCGACGTGTACGAGCGCACGTACGTCGGAAAGGCAGGTTGAAAATGAACAAGTATGCAATTGCCGGCGCTGTTGCGCTGGCGATCGGAGCGGGACCGGCGGTGGCACAGGAAGCCACTCCCCTGGCGTCGCTGACACAAGAACAGAAGGATCACGGGGTCGAGACATTCCGCGTGCTGGCCAGCGCGATGCAGTCCACCAATGTTCCCGACGACGTCAAGTCGGTGCTGATGGCCTGCATGTACGAGAACTCGGTCGGCAAGATCAGCGAGGCGGTCGACGGCGTCATCAAGGACAATCCGGGAAAAGTGGATCGCACCAAGCCCGAACAGATCGTCGGGGTGATCGCGCGAATCTGCGGCTATGAGCCGAAGGCTGCGACTTCTGCCACCCCGGGGGCGAAGCCCGCCACGCCAACCACGCCCAAGCCCGCTCCGTCCGGCACTCCCAAGGGCCGCTGAGCGTCGGCGTGGCCGCAGTCAGCGGGCTCATTCGCGTCATGGAGCGCGCCGCGCGCAAGGCGGGCGGCCGCCTGCGGCGGGACTTCGGCGAGGTCGAGCAGCTGCAGGTCAGCCGCAAGGGGCCCTCGGACTTCGTGTCCAAAGCGGACTATGCGGCCGAGCGGACGATCTTCGACGAGCTGAAGCAGGCGCGGCCCGACTGGGGCTTCGTTCTGGAGGAGGCCGGCGAGATTGCCGCCGACCCGACCAGGCCCCGCTGGATTATCGACCCGCTCGATGGCACGAGCAACTTCCTGCACGGAATTCCGCATTTCGCGATCTCGATCGCCGCGCAGGAGCCGAAAACCGACGGATCGGGTTGGGGCGACGTGATCGCCGGAGTCGTCTACCAGCCGATTACCGACGAGACCTTCTGGGCCGAGAAGAACCGCGGCGCCTGGCTCAAGGACGGCAGGTTGCGGGTATCGGGCCGGAAGCAGCTTGCCGAGGCGCTCATCGCCACCGGCATCCCGTACCACGGCCATGGCGATTTCGGCGAATGGACAAAGATCCTCACTGCCGTGGGTCCGCAGGTGGCGGGGATTCGCCGGTTCGGTTCGGCGGCGCTCGACCTCGCATGGGTCGCGGCCGGTCGCTACGACGGGTTCTGGGAAAGCGATCTCGCTCCGTGGGACACCGCCGCCGGGTGCCTGCTGGTCCGCGAGGCCGGCGGCTTCGTCAGCGACTATCGCGGCCGTTCGCTGCCGATCTGCGACAGGCAGGTCATCGCCGGCAACGATCCTCTCCATTCAAGGCTGCACAAGCTGATCGCAGGCGCTCTCAAGGCCTAGGTTGTGCAGGCGAAGGCGCTCGGCTAAGCGGCCCCCGCGCACAGGGCCCCTGTGGCGGAATTGGTAGACGCGCTCGACTCAAAATCGAGTTTCTCCGGAAGTGCCCGTTCGAGTCGGGCCAGGGGCACCACAAATCCTTCAGGGCGAAGCTATTCGCGCCCGCTCACCGGATTGCGGTAGTGGTACGGTGGGCAGAAGTAGTCGGGAAACACGGGGTACGGCTCGATCGGCTCGTCGGGCGGGAAGTCGCCGAACTCGGTTAGGAGCGGGCTCGCCTCCTTGCCCCAGCCTTTGTCATACGGCGTGTAGAGCACCTGCCATGCCTTCAGCCGGGCAATTTTCCACACGCCGTCTTCCTTGACATACTCGTTTTCGTAGATGGCCTCCCCCCACATGGCGTGATCGCCCATCCGGCCGACCATCATCAGCGCGCGGACTCTCGCGTTGGCGTGCACCCCGTCGGGATCGACGTGGATCACCGGCTGGAGCTGCATATGGTTCATCAGCAGGCCCTTCTTCGGCGGGCCGAAGTGGCGCATGTATTCGCGGATGCGCTCATGGCCGATGAAGCGCCCGCGGCCGTTGATCTCGAGCACCGCATCGCGCGAGAACAGATCGGCGACGTGTTCCCACTGGCTCTTGTCGACGTAGTAGCCGTAAGCCCGCTGGAGATTGGCGATCGCGAGATTATCCTCAGCCGCCTGCGCGCGCCGTTCCAGCGCCTCGAGCCGGGCGCGCAGGGCCGCAACTTCAGCTTCGAGGGAAATGGATTCGTGCATTCGATGCGCTCACTAGCTGACGAAATTGACCATGGCGACATGATCCTGGGCGAGAGGATGACTTTACCTCAGGGGAACCCCCCGCTTCTGCGAGGCGTTTGGCTGCAACATGCGATAGGAGCCGAACAATGGCAGAGGAACGCGTAACCGAAACCCAGACGCCCGAAGGGAACACTCACACGCACACGACCGTCATCGAAGACGGTGGCCGTTCAGGCGGCGGCGCAGGCTGGCTGATCGCCCTGTTGATCCTCGTTGCGATCGTGATCGGCGTGTGGGCATTCACCCAGTGGGGCGGTTCGGAAGCGAACAAGAACAACGCCATCGCCAACGCCGCCAACCAGGTCGGCGATGCAGCCCAGCAAGCGGGCAATGCGGCGCAAGATGCGGCGAACAACTCAGGAAAGTGATTGCGAAACTCTTTCCGAAAGAGTCGCGTTTATTTCAGTGATATAGCCACCCGTCTGTAAAATTTACCGACATTTCATCTCTCTCTCCTAATCCGGCTGCGTCCGCGACGTGCGGGTGCAGCCGGTGGGAGCGATGGTCCGCCTGTTCAAGCATTACATTCCGCACGCAGTGCTGCTGCTGGGGCTGATCGACTTCTTCCTGCTGCTGTTGGCGGGCGATTTGGCGTGGCAGCTGCGCGCATGGCAAGTCAACATGGAGCCGGGACGGTTGCTCTATCGCATGCCGCTGCTGCTTGCGTTTGCGGTCGTCACCCAGATCGCGCTCATTGCAGTCGGCGTGTTCGGCGCCGACGCGCTGCGCTCGATGCGCTTTGCCGGCGCGCGGTTGCTGGTCGGCGTCAGCCTGGCCATCTTGACCTTCGCGCTGATCGCCTTCGCGCTTCACGGCCACACGTTTTGGCGGTCGACACTGTTCTTTGCGATGGTGCTGGCAATCGTGCTGCTGATGGCCAATCGGCTGCTTGTCGGCGGTATACTCGGCGCGTCGGCCTTTCGCCGCCGCGTGCTGGTGCTGGGCGCCGGCGATCGCGCCCGGCGCATCCGGAAGCTCGCCGAGCAGCCGGAGAGCGGCTTCTCCGTGGTGGGCTACATCGCCATGAATGCGGGACGGAGCCCAATCGAGCAGGCAATCCCGCGCACTGCGGTCGCCGATCTCTCCCGTCATGTGCAGGATCTCGGCGCCAGCGAGGTCGTGCTCGCTCTCGAGGAGCGCCGCAACGCCCTGCCGCTGAAGGACCTGTTGCGGATCAAGACCGCCGGCGTCCACGTCAACGATTTCTCCAGCTTCATCGAGCGTGAGACCGGCCGGGTCGATCTCGATACGGTCAATCCCAGCTGGCTGATCTTCTCGGACGGGTTCTCGTCCGGTCGCGCTGTGTCGAGCGTCGCCAAGCGCATGTTCGACGTCATCGCCAGCCTGATCCTGCTCTGCCTGACCCTGCCGGTGATCCTCCTCTTCGCCTTGCTGGTGAAGCTCGACAGCCGCGGCCCGGCCTTCTTCCGCCAGACCCGCGTCGGGCTCTACGGGCAGGCCTTCAGTCTCGTGAAGCTCCGCTCGATGCGCACCGATGCCGAGGCGCTCGGCGCGCAGTGGGCGACCAGGGACGATCCCCGCGTCACCCGCATCGGCCGCTTCATCCGCAAGGTCCGCATCGATGAGCTGCCGCAGGCCTGGTCGGTGCTGAAAGGCGAAATGTCCTTCGTCGGCCCCCGGCCTGAACGCCCCGAATTCGTCGCCGATCTCGAAGACAAGCTGCCCTACTATGCCGAACGCCACATGGTGAAGCCGGGCATCACCGGCTGGGCGCAGATCAACTATCCTTACGGCGCCTCGATCGAGGATTCGCGCCACAAGCTCGAATACGACCTTTATTACGCCAAGAACTACACCCCCTTCCTCGATCTGCTGATCCTGCTGCAGACCTTGCGCGTGGTGCTCTGGCGCGAAGGGGCTCGCTGAGATGGGCCCCGGCTGGACCCTCGGCGCCTCGCTCTCACACCTTGCCGGTGCCTGCGCTGCCGCGACCCTCGCGGCCTGGCTGGCGGGGCGGCGCACGGCAATGGGGCAAGCCGGCCTCGCCATGGTCATGGCGCTCGCTGCCAGCGCGACCTGGGCGCTATCGGTGGCCGCGACCGGCGTGGACAGCCCGGCCGAACACATCACCGAAGCCCTGCGCAACCTAGGCTGGCTGTTCGTGATCTACCGCCTGTTCAGCAGCGACGGGCGGCACATGCTGGTCCGGCCGATCCGCCCGGTCCTTCTGGCCCTTGCCGCGGTGGAGCTGTTCCAGGTCCTGCAGATCCTGATGCTCCCCGGCTTCGCGGTAACCGTCGGCACGCGCGACACCCTGTTCCACATGACCGTGATGTTCCGCCTGATGCTGTCCATCGGCGGACTGGTCCTGCTGCACAACCTGTTCGGCGGCGCCTCGCCGCAGAGCCGGGCGGTCCTGCGCTGGCCCACCGCCGGCCTGGCGCTGATGTGGCTCTACGATCTCAACCTCTACACCGTCGCCTACCTCGACGGGCAATGGCCCGACCAGCTTGCCGCCCTGCGCGGACTCGTGCTGGTGGCGACTGTCGCCGCTATCATCCCCGCGCTCGGCCGCCGCCCGGCGGAATTGCGGCTCAGCCCCTCGCGTGCGGTCACCTTCGAATTCGTCTCACTCCTCGGGATCGGGCTCTACCTCCTCGGCATGATCCTGCTCGGCAAGTGGTTGGCCTATGTCGGCGGGGAGTTCGCCCGGCTGTTCCAGTTCGGCTTCCTCATCGCCGGGATCGCTGCGGCCCTGCTGATCCTGCCCTCGCGCCGCCTGCGCGGCTGGCTCAAGGTCACGCTGGTCAAGCACCTGTTTCAGCACCGCTACGACTACCGGGCCGAATGGCTGCGCTTCAACCGCACCATCGGCGGCACGGGCGGCACGCCGCTCAGCGAACGTGCCATCCGCTCGCTCTGCGACATCACCGATAGCCCGGCCGGCCTCCTGCTCACTCCCGACGAGCACGGCGATCTTGTTTTTGCCGCGCACTGGCAGTGGGGCACTGCCGAGGTTCCCGCCGTCGCCATGCCCGCCGCCGCTGTCGCCTTCTTCGAGCGCGACGGCCACATCGCCGATCTCGACGGGGTGCGGCAGGGGATTGATCGCCAGGGCGAACTCGCTGTCGTGCCGCAGTGGCTCCGCACGGAAAGCCGCGCCTGGGCGATGGTCCCGCTGCTCCACTTCGAGCGCCTGTTCGGTGTCGTCGTCCTCGCCCGCCCGCAGCTGACCCGCACCCTCGACTGGGAGGATTTCGATCTCCTGCGCGTCGTCGGCCAGCAGCTCGCCAGCTATCTGGCCGAGAACGAGGGGCAGGACGCGCTCGCCGAGGCGGCCCGGTTCGACGAGTTCAACCGCCGCATCGCCTTCGTGATGCACGACATCAAGAACCTCGCCAGCCAGTTCAGCCTGCTCGCCCGCAATGCGGAGCACCATGCGGAGAACCCGGCATTCCGCGCGGACATGATCGTCACGCTCAGGAATTCCGCGGAAAAGCTCAACGCTCTGATCGCCCGCCTGTCGCGCTACGGCAAGGGCAGCGGCGATGCGGCCAGCGTGTTCGACGCCGGCGCCCTCGTGCGCAGCGTTGCCGGCCAGTTCGCCGATCGTGGCCAGGTGGTCGTCACCGAATGCGACGAAGGCCTCGTCCACGCCAGCCGCGAGGCGCTCGAACAGTCGCTCCTCCACCTCGTCCAGAATGCCATCGATGCCAGCACGGCGGGCACCCCGGTGTTCCTGTCGCACACCGTCGATGGCATCCAGTCGCGAATCGAGGTGATCGACAGCGGCATCGGCATGAGCCCCGAATTCATCCGCACCCGCCTGTTCAAGCCATTCGTCTCGTCCAAGCCCGGCGGCTTCGGGATCGGCGCCTGCGAAGCGCGCGACCTCGTCCGCGCGATGGGCGGCCGGCTCGACGTGGAGAGCCGCGAAGGCCTCGGCTCACGCTTCATCATCCGCCTTCCGCTTGACCGGAAGGCCCATCCGGCAGCCACATCGGCTGGGGAACAGAAGGTCGCCTGACATGTCCGATTCCAAGCCCAAGCTCCTCGTGGTAGAGGACGACGCCGGGCTCCAGGCCCAGCTCAAGTGGGCCTATCCCGATTTCGAGGTGATCGTCGCCGGTGACCGCGCCAGCGCCATAGCCGCGCTGCGTTCGGAGGAGCCGCCGGTCGTCACGCTCGACCTGGGCCTGCCGCCGGACCCCGACGGCACGAGCGAGGGCTTTGCCATCCTGGCCGAAATCATGGCGCTCAAGCCCGACACCAAGGTGATCGTCGCCACCGGCCACGGTGCCCGCGAATCCGCGCTCCAGGCCATCGCCGGCGGGGCTTACGACTTCTACCAGAAGCCGGTCGACATCGACGCCATCGGCCTCATCGTCCGTCGCGCGCTCCAGCTGCACCGGATCGAGCGCGAGAACCGCGCGCTGGCCGCCAAGGCCGGGCCGGAAAACCGCGTCCTCGGCCGGCTCATCACCGCCGCGCCGGAAATGGTCCGCGTCGCCCGCACGATCGAACGCGTCGCCAACACCAACGTCTCCGTCATGCTGCTCGGCGCGAGCGGCACCGGCAAGGAGCTGCTGGCCCGCGGCGTGCACGAGGCCAGCGGCCGGGCCGACGGTGCCTTCGTCGCCATCAACTGCGCCGCGATCCCGGAGAACCTCCTCGAAAGCGAGCTGTTCGGCCACGAGAAGGGCGCCTTCACCGGTGCGGTCAAGACCACCGAGGGCAAGATCGAGCAGGCCGACGGCGGCACGCTGTTCCTTGACGAGGTGGGCGACATCCCGCTCCAGCTCCAGGTCAAGCTGCTGCGCTTCCTGCAGGAACGGGTGATCGAGCGCATCGGCTCGCGCCGGTCGATCAACGTCGACACGCGGATCGTCTGCGCCACGCACCAGAACCTCGAACAGATGATCGCCGACGGCCGCTTCCGCGAGGACCTCTACTATCGCCTCGCCGAAATCGTCGTGAAGATCCCGAGCCTTGCCGAACGGCCGGGGGATCCGGTCCTGCTGGCCAAGGCCTTCCTCCAGCGCTTCGCCCGCGAGATGAACCCCCAGGTCAAGGGCTTCGCGCCCGATGCGCTCGCCGCGATCGACAGCTGGGCCTGGCCGGGGAACGTGCGCGAGCTGGAAAACCGGGTGAAGCGCGCGGTCATCATGGCCGAGGGCAAGCTGGTCGGCGCGGCCGATCTTGACCTGCCGGGCCCGAACGAGGCCTCGGGCAATGTCCTGAACCTCAAGTCCGCGCGCGAGCAGGCCGATCGCAAGGCCATCCGCCACGCGCTCGCCCGCAGCGAGGGCAATATCTCCAGCACGGCCAAGCTGCTCGGGATCAGCCGCCCCACGCTGTATGACCTGCTCAAGCAGTATGACCTCCACGGGTGACCGTCGCACCGGGGCAGGGCGGCGGGGCAGGGGAGTGCTCTTGCTCCTTCTGCTCGCCACGCTCGGCACCGGTCACGGCCGTGCCGACGGCCCGCCTGCGGACACGGCCATGGCCCAGGCCCATGCGGCGCTCGCCCGGGGTGACGGGATCGCCGCCGAAATGGCGCTGCGCAAGGCCATGGCCGCCGGCGCCCCGCACGACGCAGTCGCCGCCCGCATGGGCGAGGCCTATCTCGATCAGGGCGACACGGTGAAGGCCCGCGAATGGCTCGGCCCCGGCCGCTTCGTTCCGAGTGAGGAGGCCCACGGCTTCCGCGTGCTCGGCCGGCTCGAAATGGCAGAGGGCAACCTCGCCGCCGCTGGCCAGGCCTTTGACCGCGCCCTGCAGCGCACCCCGGATGACAGCCGCCTGTGGGTCGATATCGCCCGCCTGCGCTATGCCGGGGGCGAGCAGGTCCAGGCGATAGCCGCGACCGACCGGGCCGTCGCGCTCGACCCCGCCAATGTCCGCGCGCTCGAATACCGCGGCCTGCTGGTGCGCGATTCGGCCGGCCTTGTCGCGGCGCTGCCGTGGTTCGAGGCCGGGCTGAAGCTCAAGCCCGACGATCTTGCCCTGCTCGGCGAATATGCGGCCACCCTGGGCGAACTCGGTCGGGCGCGGCAGATGCTGACGGTAACGCGGCGTATGCTGGAACTGGACCCGCGCAGCTCGCGCGCTTTCTTCCTCCAGGCCGTACTGGCTGCCCGCGCGGGCGATGTCGCGCTGGCCCGGGGGCTGATGGCGCGGGCCGGGGCCGCAGCGGAAACGCCGGCCGGATTGCTGCTGCTCGGCACGCTGGAGCTGGACGCCGGCAATGCCAATCACGCCGCCGAACTGCTCGGCCAGCTTTCGCGGCTTCAGCCCGACAACCGGCTCGCACGCCTGCTGCTGGCCCGGGCGATCGATGCGAGCGGAGACCGCCGCTTGACCGACCCAGCGTGCCGCGTCGCCGTGGCCGTGCACCCCGGAATCTCCGCCGTCCAGGCTGCCAGCGCCGCCGCCGGCGCCCTCATTGGCCATGACTTCT
>Ga0207667_10011378_pt1 | contig 10347 bp, 18 predicted proteins | sample KBSCornC52_FD_184301 | JGI IMG/M metagenome (GOLD analysis project Ga0207667, IMG submission 184301) | Corn rhizosphere microbial communities from Kellogg Biological Station, Michigan, USA - KBS Corn C5-2 (SPAdes) (version 2) | ecosystem: Host-associated > Plants > Roots > Rhizosphere > Soil ...
AGCACGTGACTTTTAATCATGGGGTCGAGGGTTCGAGTCCCTCCGCGCTCACCAAAATATCTAATAAATTCAAATAATTATATGATGATCGAGGTGGCGTCAACGAACTAATGCAACCGGAAACATCGATTAATAATCAGTTAGTAATCTATTCCGACTGCCGTTCCGATTATATCTGGCAACCGCCTCTTGCACTGGCTTCGGCGTAGTGTGCCGCGCCGGAAGCGGGGCTCAAGCGTATCGGATTGTTCGATGAATGAACGAGGTTCCGGATCAGACGGCCCTTGCCATAACTACCTGTGAATAGCCGGGAGAAGCACCATAATCCTCGTTTTGACGGGTAGCCCTGTGTCAGCTTGCCTAACCCCGATTCGCAGCAGGAGAACAGAATGGCCAATGGGACCGATTTCGATTGGACGAGTAAGGACGCGGTTGCTGTAAATCAGCAGGACGCAATTGCCGTTTATTCTAATGATAACGGCGACGTCGTCATCCGACGCCAAAAAGATTGGAACGAGGAAGAGGATAGCGTCATCGTGCTGGCCCCAGCGTACGTTCGCCAGTTTGTCGAAGCCGTCGAACGAACCTTCAAAGAAATTCAAACCAATTAGGCTGAGACCATGACCGAGCCTGTGAGGGAAGTGCCCGCCGATCTATTGATCCGCGCCAATATCGCAGCGGCGAAGGGTCCGCGCGGGTTTGAAAATGCGACGATCTCGATCATCAAAGCCCTTTCCAAGGAGGTGAGCACCGATGACCTGATTGCGATCAGTTATCGCCTTCAGGCCTTGGCTACTCTGACTCGCGGCGACGATGTCGCGGGCCTCACCATGAATCTGCATGGCCGCGAGTATAAGCTGATCAATGAAGCGGCATTCAAGGCAGCGGCCGCTTGTCCCTTGGTCTTGCGCGGCACCTTCGGCGACAGTGAATTTGATCGAGAAGAATTTTTGCGACTGGCACTGTCGTTTGCGCAGCCGGAAGGCAACGGGTGAGGACGCGGCGTGGCAAGAAAGTCTGTCCCAGTAGCGCCACAGCCGGCACGCCTTTCGATTGAGGAGATGCGCGCCGCGCTCCCCAAGCTGGAGCGGCGACTCAATGAATTTCGGTCATTGAAATATGATGATTTGACCGATGACAACGAGTCGACTGTCTTGGACGGCCTCAAGAACAAACTCGATGATACTCTGATGGAGATTTTTGGCGCCAATAGCACCGATTACAATCGCTATTCAATCCACAGCCTTGGCTAGAGACTCTGCGCCTGTCGTATCAAACCGCGCAAATGAGCTAATGGGGTATCTTAAAAGGTGGTAGTGATTACTAAAATATGGCGGAGAAAACTTTTAATCATGGGGTCGAGGGTTCGAGTCCCTCCGCGCTCACCAGGTAAAATATGTCCGGCCCGCAGACATCGGTAACAGAACGTACCTAAGACATGGGTGACAACCTCGTGCCGAACGGGTTGTCGCAGGCATTTTTTGAATTTTCGAAGATCCCGCAAAATCGCCTGTGTCTGCAGTATGTCTGCAAACGAGTTGCGGCCTCTCTGGCGCGGCCCAAGGATTTGAACCATGCGATTTCCGGCTCTGTTTTCCCTCCTGCTGGCCAATTGCGCAATGCAATCCCCGTTGGAGCCACCTGTTGTCGATCAGCGCGGTCACGATCCGATCCAGTTCCAAAACGATCAGCTCGAATGCATCGAGCGCGGCAAAGGCTTCATGGGTGGGTCGATCACGGCCTGTATGCGCGAGCGCGGGTACACCATCCTGGTGCCGAAAAACTGAGGCGCGCCCGGCGCGCAGGGCGCGGGCTGCAGACACAAGGCTCCGAAAGCGGATGGCCTCTGCACGGCTCTATAGAAAGGCTGCTGGAGAGTCCGGATTTTGCGGGCTGTGTCATGGCCAGTCGATCGCGGCCGCCGCACGGCGCGCCCGCGCGGCTTGATCGCGGCTGGGTTAGGAGGTTACCGCGCCGGCCTTGGCTGCCGCCGCATGCTTCAGGTCGGCGACCACCTGCCGATGTTCTCGGGCCAACTTCAGGGCTCGCCGGATGTTGGCATCTTCCGAGCTGCTGTCGAAAGTGATGAGCTTGAAGCAGTTCGGGCACTGCTTCTGAAAGCCGTTACGAATCCTTTCCGCACGCTCTCCGAATATCGTCGAGCACTTGGAGCATTTGATCTTGATCTTGTCGTCGATCATGGCGCAATCACATCAGCCAAACCTTACGGGTTTGTTAATTCTCTTCGCAAAAAAAGGGGCCGCCCGCCTGGAACGCGGACGGCCGGGTAACATGTGGTGGCCGCACCTTGGCCTGGTGTTACGTTTACTTCAGCGAGTTATTGATCGAGGTGAACTTGTTGTTCAGCGTGGTACCGAGGCCGTTGACCGCGGCAAGGATCACAATCGAAATACCCGCTGCGATCAGTCCGTATTCAATGGCGGTAGCGCCGGATTCGTCATTCCAAAACTTCAAAAGCAAGCCGTTCATGTGATGCCCTTTCAGATGGGGAACCCGCGGTTCCAAAAGAAGAACTACTCACGGAAATCTAAGACTGCATGACGAAATTCCGGATCAATGTAGCTAATAAAATCTTCAAATCGAAATCAAACGCTCAGCACCTGGCCCGAGCAGCCTGGGAACGGTCAGGTCCTCAGCCTGTGTGGTTCGGGTGCGTCAGTAATTTGGTGGTCTCACGACGAGGTTCGGAGTTGGTGCGATCGACGCCTTCTACGGTGATCGCGAGCATGCCGTTTTCGAGTCTTGCTATCCAGCCTTTTGCTTTCAGATACCAGAGATGAAACTCCAGATGCTCACGCGGACAGCCTGACAAGCGTTCAAGCTCGGAATCGCCGATGCCGGGATCGTTGATGTCTTGTCGGCGTTTGACATAAAGAATCGACAGCAGCTGGTCCTGAATGACGACATCCCGTTCGATGCTTTTGGTGTTGCTGGCTTCCTCGGCCAATTTCCAGCGGGAGCCCGAATTATTTTTATGCTGAATATCGTACTGCGCGCGTTTGACCGGATCTTTGAGCGTATTATGGGCCTCCACGATTTCGCTGAAGCGCAGTAGATCGCCGGTGTCCTGATTGTCGGGATGATAGCGCGAAGCAAGATAGCGAAATATCCGTTCTATCGTTTCCGAGTTTGCGTTCGGGCTGATTTCCAGGATTTCGTAATAGTCGGTGAACATATAGAGGCTTCCATAATAACTGGCGTGGACATTCGCGGTTTTCCAGCCTTCCTGCAAGACAGAATCAAGGTCTCGCTGAGACGGCGAAGGGGAAATGATGACCGAAGACGACAAGCGCGATTGGATGCATCTTCGGGGTCGCAGTATCGTGTCAGGAAATCGTTCTGCAACCCGCCAGGCGTCACGCGATTCATCCTCCCTTTGAACTGGAGTATGGCGATCTCGCGAAGCTGCCCATAGCGGCCCCCTTGCATGATAGGCACTTCAGCGCCGCTTGAAATTTTTCAGATCGGTGTATCCCGTGGTCGGCGGAACAGCTCCTTCTGGTTGCCGCCACGGCATTTCCCTGGATAGTTTGGGGAGACCGGGGCGGGTGCGATTTACACTGATCAATTTTGAGCCCGGCGGGCCGCTCGACATATTTCGGGCGGCCTTTTCATTGGCGGCTAGGTAACTAGGCTATTCGCGCGGTAGAATGCAGGCCATTGCACGCAAGGGGATTTGCGTCGTGTGGGGATTTCTGATCGGCCTCTATATGGCGATGCTGATCTACCCGGTCATTGAAGAATGGCGGCAGCGTCGGGCAGACAGGCAGCGCTTGGCGAATATGCGCGCGCATCATGCGACGGGCCGCCGCTGGGACGTGGCGAAAGGTCAATGGATCGAAGAACAGGTCTCGCCCGCAAAGCAAGACAATTGAATCGATTTTGACGGGTCGACCCGGCCCGCCGCTGGCCGCACTCCGGCGGTTGGTCCGCTGAGCTTGCGCCCGCCTACTCTCAGCTGCCAAACGTTATGCTCTCGAGCTTTGCTCTCGGCACGGATGGATTGGGCGCGCCGCCGTCGATCGATCGGTCCCGTGTCGGGTGCCGCACCAAGGCTGCGCAATACCGCAACTTGTCCGCGAAACCCGGCCGCTATAGGATCGAGAAAGGCCCGGGTGGACGCTGGGCGGTCTTTAGACCGCGATGTCATCGCCGGCGGTCGTCAATCGCGTCCAGCCGGGCAATGGGCGCCATGAGTATCGTTGGTTTTATTTGGACACTGCGGAAGTACCAGGACACGTTGCCTGGCTACCTGATCGCGGCCTTGGTGTTTGTCGTCGCACTCGGCGTGCGTGAAGCGGTCGATCCATACATCAAGATTCCCTACGTGACGCTGTTTCCGGCCATGATCATTTGCTCGCTGGTCGGCGGGCGCGCCGCCGGCATTCTGGCGGCGGTCGTGGGTGGCCTGATCGCGTGGTATCTCTGGCTGCCGCCGAGGGGGACTTTCAAGCTGGAATGGCCGATCGGACAGCTCAGTGTCGTTCTTTATATCCTGACCTCGACGATCCTGCTACTCTTGATGCGCGGCCTCAATCAAACGCTCAGAGCGCTCGAAAGCGAGCGCGACCTTTCGGCCGAACTGTTTCGCGAGTTGCAGCATCGCACCGCCAATAACCTACAGAGTATTTCCGCGATGTTGCGGCAGAACCGCGGCGCAATCGAACGCGATCCCTCGGTGGCGCTCGGCGTCATCGATACCGCGCACCGCCGGTTTGAGATCATGAGCCGCATCAACCGCAAGCTTTACAGCCCCGACATGCAGGAGGTCGATGCCGAGACCCTGCTGCGCGATCTCTGCGAGGATATCAAGGACGCCAGCGGCAGTGACAGTATCGTATGCCACATTCACCCGTCGTCGGTGAAATTAAGTCGTGAGCGGGCGATGCTGCTGTCGTTACTGGTCGCGGAGCTGATGCTGAACGCCAGCAAACATGCGTTCGATGTCGGACAATCCGGCAACATCCAGATCGCCATGGAAACCGTCGGATCCAGCCATCGCTTCACATTCACAGATGACGGCAAGGGATTTGAGCCGGATACCGAGACCAGCGCTCCCGGCCTCGGCAGCCGCATCATGCAAGGGCTGGTCGGCCAGATGCACGGCACCATGCGCACGGCAAGCGGGCCTTCCGGCACCAGCGTGGAAGTCACCATGCCCGCGCTTGAGCACTGAAATCACCGCCAAGAATCGTCGCCGTTTCTTGCGACAACTGCGGCGCCCTCACCTCTCCTCGTCTGGATGCGTCCAGACGTAAGGCACGGTCTGCCGCTCTTGCGTGAGCCTGATCATGTGCACCGGTGGGCCATAACGACCCCTCCGGCACGATCGGCACTTCAGCGACGCTTCAAGTTTCCATATCGGCGTGTCGCGCGGGCGCCGGACGTGCTCGAGCGGAATGCTGGCCTCGGTTTCGCAGTGGCGGCATTTGACCTGCAACCAGCCGTAGCCGCCATTGAGGCATTGCCCGATGGTCGGCGACGGCTGCGCCGGCCCGCCAAAGCCTTCCATCCGCAGCGACCACGCGTGGGCTTCCGCGCCATCGGCCTGACGGACGGCTTCTTTAGCCCGTTGGCGGGCATGTTCGGCGTTCATCTTCGCCGCGCGCACCTGACCGCCCCAGATGACTTCGCGAGACTTCGTGCCCATTGGATGATTACAGCGGGCCTTGTTCGCGCAGGCAATGCCACTAGGATTAGTTACCCGGAACGGCGCCGCGGCCCCATGGGTGAGGTCAATGCATAATCTCTACCGCATCACCGGGAATCGGGGCGCGATCCGCGTCATCCCTGCAGTTGGCGCGGCTGAAGGAGAGCAGTGAAACCGAAATGCATCATCCCGCGAAACTAGCGCTTATGACGCTCGCGTGCATCTTGATAGGTGGACTCTCCGAAGCGACCGCGGACGATCTGCTCGATCTTGGGACCCGTGATCTCGCCAGAATGAAGACGGTGAGTGGAATCACGCTGGTGTTCGATCCGGGCAAGATCACCATGGTTTACGCGTTACCCCGGCCGGTCGGGTCAGGCAGGGGAAACGCGTCGATAACCAACGTTATCGGGCTCGCTGGTGGTCCTCAGGAAATCGACGAAACCGTCGATGGTCTGCTGGAGCGTCTGGATCTGAAGCCGTATTTCATCACGCTGACTTTGCCGGACGGGGTGCCGGTAAGGCTGAAGGCTTCTGCGATCTCGTTTATTCGTGCGATCGAACCTTGGGATCACACCAGGGCTCAGGTGAAAAGCGCCGTGAGCGCCGGTGCCAGACCAATCTTCGTCAAGGAAAACATGACGGCTATCGAGGACGCCATCGACGCTGTGCGGCGTCAAAACAGGTCACGATGAAAACATTCCCCGGCGTCTGAAAACAATTGTCCGGCATGACTTTAGCATTCAAAATTGCATCATCAGTTGAAGTATTTTCGCGACGATCCCAACCATGATCGGGCAGATCGCGTCTAGTGGCAGACTGGCGCGTCTCGTCGCGAATGTTCTTGCGCTGTTCCGAGCGCGGAACCTTTCCGGCTGTGCGCGGTTATCGGGCGTTCTTTCACTAACCGGGAGATCAAAATGCGTAAACTAATCGTTGCAGCGTGCTGTGCGGCTCTCGTGGGAAGCGTGTCGGTTGCCTCTGCTCAGACCACCGGGCCGGCGGCACAGCCAACCGCGAAGGCTAGCGATCCCATGAACGCCCATGCCATGAAAACGAAGAAGAAGCACAAGACGAAGAAAATGGCGAAGCCCGAAGCCGGAATGTCCGGCATGAAGAAAGAGACCAAGTAATATAAGTTCAAGGCCTGACGAACCGCATGGCCGCGCTGCCTCCCGGTGGCGCGGCCTTTTCGTGCCGGAATTGATCAGGTGCCGCTGACGCTTGGCGCCGGTCGGATTTGCGGGCTGCGGCAAAGCCAAGCTCCCGCGGGACTTGCCCCGCGGCGCCTAGCCGGGGCGGCGTTAAACGCGGACGGCTGACGAAACCCTTTTGGCGATCCGACGAAGCCATTTTCCCGGGGGCATGAAACCGGCCCGAAACCAGGATCCGCTATCGACCACCCCTGATCAAGCTACGGGGTTCGACCATGTGGGACATCATCATCAGCTTGTTTTACCACCACGCCTGCAAGCGCTATGTCGCCGCCGCGCGGAGACAGCGGACGCTGTGGGCCTGAAAATCGGGACTGGCGTCCGAGGTCCACCCGAACGCCGTGCCGAGCTGCGCCGGACGGTTACTCGGCAGGCACCGTCAATCGCTGATTGGACAATTCAGCCGGCTCGCGGCGGAAAATGAGCCAGCCAAACAACAGCGTATCCGCGAGAACAAGCAGCGACGATACCGCAGCGATGGGATCGCCGATTTGATGGCCTGAGTGCACCAGAGCTACTCCGATCGTCAGGATGATCGTGCCGGCAATCCAGATCCAGACCTGCAAGAAAGCCAAGCGGCTGCGGTCGATTGCCGGGTGCAGGTGATAATAGATGCCAAACAGGAACAGAGACACCCAGCCCAGCAGATTAAGATGGGCGTGAGCTGGCAGGGTGGAGTGATCCTGGCTGATCCCCATCACGATGCCCCAGATCATACCCGCGATAACCATCAGGACGGCGGCGCGGAAGCTTAAGACAGAAGCTTTCATTTCGATCCCCCACAAATCCAGTTCAGTCGTTAGCGTACTCAGGGAGCCGCTGGCGGCGCAAGTCGAACTTCAAACGAAAAAAACGCCCGGCGTGAACCGGCGGGTAACCCATATGCCGGTATCAAGTGTCACTTGTGCGTCTGGGCGCTCGTGCAATACCAAGCCAACCCGCCATAGCGTCCGCTACGTGTTTCGTTTTTTTAATGGATAGGTCTCAGGTGACGGGCCCCGAACTGAAGCAACTCCGCGAGGATCTCGGTGATGCCATTGGCAGAAGCCTGTCGGCGGCTGAAATGGCCAAGCTGTGTGGCCTCGCGCCCGGCAACGGCGCCGACACGATCCGCAAATGGGAGGTCACAGGCCCCAGCGGGCCGGCGGCCGAACAGCTTCGCATTCTGGCGATGGCAAGCGATCGTCATCCGATCCTGGAAAATTTCAACGTTTTCGACCGCTTCAATATCGACGAAAAGGAAAGGCCTGCGCGCAGGGAAGAGTTCCGGGAAAAGATGCGGAACGAGATTCGCCGGCGTCTCGGCTGACCTCGCGTCCCGTATCCCCGCGGGCCTCCGGTAGCACATCACCCTCATTTCAGCGAAGCCTGCATCACCAGCGAACCGGCGAGGCCGAGCAACACGCACACCAGCAAGGCGTATTGGACGACTGCAACGGCCTGGCCCGGGGCTTCGGTTGCCGTGGCCATATCGTAGATAAGCCAAGCCGAACTCGCCGCGGTCATCAGCATCATCCTGGGCCATCGGCTCACGGAACTCTCCACGCGTTGCGGCTGCCCTTGGACGCCGATATCCGGGCTTGGGTTCACGGAAGGGGGCGCGCGTCCGCGTCCTGTTGATAACCCGCTGCCCACTATGCGGGCGGCGTGACAGATGCCCGCGGCGTGTTATCGACGGACCAGATACCTCGGCTGATCACGGATTGAACATGCGGATTACCCTCGTCGGCTCCCCGCCATTTCGGCGTGACGACGCTGAACATGCTGCGTCAACACGGTGTTGAAATCGTCAGGGTCGTGGTGGCCGATGGCGAAGACCGGCTCGCCGCCGCCGCCCAGGCCGCCGGGATCGAAGTCGTCGTGCAGGCCGATCCCAAGCTCGTGGTCGCTGCCGAAATCGCCGGAGGTACCGACCTGATCGTAACGGCTCACAGCCACGCGCGCATCAGCAAGGAGGCGCTGGCGGCCGCAAAGCTCGGAGGTATCGGCTATCACCCCTCGCTGTTGCCCCGGCACCGCGGCATCGCAGCGGTCGAATGGACGATCCGGGAAGGCGATCCGATCGCCGGCGGCACCGTGTACCATCTTGCCGATCGCATGGACGCCGGCGCGATCGCCGCCCAGGAGTGGTGTTTCGTCAAAAAAGGTGAAACGGCCCGGGAGTTATGGGAGCGCGCGCTGGCGCCACTCGGCCAGAAACTGCTGGGGCAAGTCATCGACTACGCGAAGGCTTTCAAAAGCCTGCCCGCGAAGCCGCAGGACGAGCAGTTTGCGACCCACGCGCCGAACCTTTGGAAGTAAGATTATACCATTTGGATAGGGGTTTTCGACCGTCACGCCCGCCCTACGAAATTGCTGTTCCGAGCTGGGAACCAATTTTCTGATCAAATGTTTGATTTTTAGGGAACTTTTCGTGTTGTCGCGGCGCAGCAAACTTTGAACACAATATCCCCTGAATAAGCCGGGTCATCACACCAAATCGGGGATTTGATTCATGCGCCACAATCGCATTCGCACTATTTTTCTTGCCTCCGCCCTCGCCGCCGGTGCTGCCCTTGCCGCCGCTCCCGCAACCGCTCAGACCCCGTATGACGGGCTTTGGAATGTCACGATTGTGACCAAGGCAGGGGCGTGTGAGCCGTCGAAGCGCTCAACGCTGACCGTTACGGATGGTAAGGTTTCCGCCGCCGGCGCCGACATTACCGGCAGCATTGGACGCGAGGGATTTGTGCGCGTCTCTATCGGTGGTGCATATGCAAACGGTCAACTCAGTGGCAACTCCGGATCGGGGAAATGGAATGGGGCATCGGCGGGCGTACCGTGCAGCGGCCGGTGGGAAGCCTCACGGCAATAATAAAGGCCGGACGCCTAACCCCCTCCCGGATGTCAAACGGCTGATATTCGCCGTCGTGACGTTGTTGGCGGCATCTGTTTTCGGCTCCGCAAGCCACGCGCAATCGGGACCGTTCACCGGCATGGCCGGCAACTGGTCCGGCGGCGGTACGGTCACCCTTGACGACGGATCGAGTGAGCGAATTCGCTGCCGCGCCAGCTACGCCGTCGGCGCCGGCGGCAACGGCCTCAATCAGAGCCTGACCTGCGCCAGCGACAGCTACAGATTCAATCTCGCCAGCAATGTGATCGCGCAGGGCGGAGCGCTCTCGGGGACCTGGAGCGAGAGCAGCCGAAATATCAACGGAAACCTGGAAGGACGGGCAAGCGGCGGCAATTTCCAGGTGATCGCGACTGCGCCGGGATTTACCGCGAACCTGTCGCTGACGACCCGCGGTAACAAGCAGTCTGTCCTCATCAAGTCCGACGGCTCATTCAGGTCCGCCGCTATCTCACTGTCCCGCTACTAAAGCGTTTTCGAGCGAAGTGGAGACCGGTTCGCGTCAAGAAAACGCGTCAAATCAAGAATCTTGAGCCCCGTTTCGATTTCGTCAGGATCTACCTCAGCTG